>Ga0182030_10001731_pt1 | contig 45489 bp, 41 predicted proteins | sample 812S3MmetaG_FD_121299 | JGI IMG/M metagenome (GOLD analysis project Ga0182030, IMG submission 121299) | Permafrost microbial communities from Stordalen Mire, Sweden - 812S3M metaG (Illumina Assembly) | ecosystem: Environmental > Terrestrial > Soil > Wetlands > Permafrost | place: Sweden...
ATCCAGGCCGCCATCTCCTGCGGAATCTGCTCATGCGTCATCAGGAACGAGAACAGCACCGCGTTGGTGATGATGTAGAGCAGCATCGAGCTCATGCTGGCCGCCTGCAGCAGCACCTTCGACACCTCGCGCAGCTTCAGTTCCTTGTAGACGAATACGGTGATGAAGAAGGCATACACCGCGGCCACCGCGGCCGCCTCGGTCGGCGTGAAAATTCCGCCATAGATGCCGCCCAGCACGATCACGATCAGCAGCAGGCCCCAGACGCTCTCGCGAAACGCCGTCCATTGCTGGGCGAGCGTGGCCCGCGGCATGCGCGGATAGCCTTTGCGCCAGGCGATGAACCAGGTCACCAGCGCCAGCATCAGCGCCAGCATCACCCCCGGCACGATGCCGGCCATGAACAGCGCCCCGATCGAGGTGTTGGTGGAGACGCCATACAGCACCAGAATGATGGACGGCGGCACCAATATCCCGAGCGCGCCGGAGGTCGAGATCACGCCGACGCCGAACCGGCGCGGATAGCCATGTTCCACCATCGCCGGCATCATGATCGAGCCGATGGCGACCACGGTGGCGACGCTGGATCCGGAAATCGCGGCAAACATCGCGCAGGCCGCCACTCCGGCAAGCCCGAGCCCGCCCGGCAAATGGCCGACCAGCGAGGTGGTGAAGGCGATCATCCGACGCGCCACCCCGCCCCGGGTCAGGAAGGTGCCGGCGAGGATGAAAAACGGGATCGCCATGATGCCGAAATTGTCGAGACCGGAAAACAGTTTCAGGCCGACGCTCTCGATCGGCACTTCGGTCATCGTGAACAGGAAGGTCAGCACGGTGAGGCCGAGCGAGATCGAGATCGGCATCCCCGTCAGCATCAGGGCGAACAGCAGTCCGAAGATCAGGGCCGCGCTCATCACGCTTCTCCGAGCGAGATCGGCGCGGTCGGACTGACTTCGATGCCGTCGATATTGGTGGCGTCGTGATGCGGCAGTTCGCCGGTCTTCCAGTAGGTCCAGCAGACCTGCAGGAACCGGAAGCTCATCAGATAGGAGCCGAGCGGGATGCAGGCATAGACGATCCAGCTCGGTAGTTCCAGATCCGGCGATACCTGGTCGGTGCTCATCAGCTCGATGACGAATTTCGCGCCCATGGTGCCGACGACAAAGGTGAAGAAGGCGCCGCCGAACAAGCCGAACAGGATGACGGTCTTCTGCCACCGCGGATTGAGCTGGTTGATCAGCACGTCGACACCGACATGGATGCCGGTTCGCACGCCATAGGCCGCGCCGAACTTGGCCATCCAGATGAACATGTAGATGCACAGCTCCTGCGCCCAGGAGATGTGAATGCCGATCAAATAGGGATACAGGAACGGTATGCCGGTGCCGGAGCGGTGCAGCACGGAAACGAAGATCAGAATCGTCGCGGCCGCCATCAGCGAGGCGATCAGGATTTCCTCGAGCCGATCAAGGATACGAAGCATCACTCCCCCTCATGCGCCGTCCCCGGACGCGTCGCCGAAATCAAATCGCGCCAGCGCCGATCGGCCCCGCGACCACGCCGCTGCAATCAAATGCGGGCCGCCGCGGCTCACGCCGCGGCAACTCGCCGGCCTCTGCGTTAGTGGGTGGCCCCGCCGGTTTCCTTGACGAACTCATCGATCAGCGGCTGGCCGACCCGGCTGGCGACGTCCTTGTAGACCGGCTCCATCGCCTTGCGCATGGCGGCGTCCTGCTCCGGCGTCAGGGTGTCGATCTCGGTCTTGCCGGCCTTCCTGATCTCGGCAAGCGCTTCCTCGTTTTCCTTCGCCGACTGGCCGTTGCCGAAGGCGGTGGCTTCCTTCATCGCCTTTTCGAGCTGGCTGCGTATGTCGGCGGGAAGCCCGTCCCAGAACTTCTTGTTCACGACCACGACATAGCCGATATAGCCATGGTTGGTCATGGTCAGGAATTTCTGCACCTCATGCATCTTCTGGGTGTAGATGTTGGAGGCGGTATTCTCCTCGCCATCGACCACGCCGGTCTGCAGCGCCTGGTAGACGTCGGAGAACGCCATCACCTGCGGCACGGCGCCGAGCGCGCGGAATTGGGCCTCCAGGACCTTGGAGGACTGGATGCGGAACTTGAGGCCCTTGTAGTCGTCCGGCGTGATCAGCTTCTTGTTGGCGGTCATCTGCTTGAAGCCGTTGTCCCAGTAGGCGAGGCCGGTCATGCCCTTGGGCTCGAGCAGCTTGAGCAGCTTGGCGCCGAGCGGCCCGTCGGTGACTTTGCGCAAGGTGGCGAGGTCGGGCAGGATGTAGGGCAGATCGAACACCTCGAATTCGCGGACCCCGATCGGGCCGAATTTGGAATTCGACGGCGCCAGCATCTGCACCGCGCCGAGCTGCAGCGCCTCCAGTTCTTCCTTGTCCTTGTAGAGCGTCGAGTTCGGATAGACCTCGACCTTGACCTTGCCGTCGGTATATTTCTCCGCAAGTTCCTTGAACTTCTCGGCGGCAGCCCCCTTCGGCGTGTTCGCAGCCACCACATGGCTGAACTTGATGACGATCGGCGACTGCGCCGATGCCGGTCCGACCAGAGCCAATGCCGCGACCGACGCCGCCGCCAGGATCAATTTGCGCATGTTTTCTCCCGCGTGATCTTGCGGAGCGCGCGCGCTGCGCCGCCCCGGTGCCTTACCCATTCCCGCGGCACCAATACAGAGAAGCCGGCGCAAACGCCATTGCTCGTTAGCAGGGGTCGCCGGAAAGCTTGCTGCAGCGCAAAACAGCGGGGCATTGGCGCGGATCTTACCCTCCCCTGCAGAGGAGGGTCGTGAGCATCGCGCAAAGCGCGATACGGGGTGGGATGCTCAGCGGATGAACAAATCACCCCACCCCGACCGCTTCTGACGAAGCGGTCGACCCTCCCCCTCCGGGGGAGGGTAGAATTGATCACCAAAGCCCCGCCGGATCAGCCCGCCACGGCGGCCGGCACGTCGCGCTGGCGCTTCATCACGATCTTGTTGAGCGCTCCGAGGTAGGCCTTGGCCGAGGCCACCAGGGTGTCCGGATCGGACGCCCGCGCGGTCATCGAACGGCCCTCATGGGCGAGCCGCACCGACACCTCGGCCTGCGCGTCGGTGCCCTCGGTGACCGCGTGAACCTGGTACAGCTCCAGCTTGGCCTCGTGCGGCACCAAGAGCTTGATGCAGTTGAACACCGCGTCGACCGGACCGTTGCCCTCGGCCTCCTCGATTGAGATCTTGCCGTCGATGTTGAGCTTCATGGTGGCGCGCTGCGGCCCGTGGGTGCCCGCGATCACGGTCAGCGACGCCAGCTTGATGCGGTCGTGGGAGGCGGCGATTTCCTGGTCGACCAGCGCCTCGATGTCCTCGTCATAGATGTCCTTCTTGCGGTCGGCGAGCGCCTTCATCCGCACGAAGGCGTCTTCCAGCTGGTTGGCGCCGAGCTTGTAGCCCATCTCCTCCAGCTTGTGCACGAACGCATGACGTCCCGAATGCTTGCCCAGCACCAGCGAGGACTGCTTCAGGCCGACGGTCTCCGGCCGCATGATCTCGTAGGTCGAGGCATCCTTGAGCACGCCGTCCTGGTGGATGCCGCTTTCATGGGCGAACGCGTTGCGGCCGACGATCGCCTTGTTGTACTGCACCGGAAACGAAGTCGCCGCCGACACCAGTTTCGACGCCCGCGTCAGCATCGTGGTGTCGATCTGGTTCCAGTACGGAAACCGGTCGCTGCGCACGTTGATGGCCATCACCACCTCCTCGAGCGCGGCGTTGCCGGCGCGCTCGCCGATGCCGTTGATGGTGCATTCGATCTGCCGCGCGCCGCCGGCGAGGCCGGCCAGCGAATTGGCCACCGCCATGCCGAGGTCGTTGTGGCAGTGCACCGAGAACACCGCCTTGTCGGAGTTCGGCACCCGTTCGATCAGGGTACGCATGAAGTTGGTATATTCCTCCGGCACGGTATAGCCGACGGTGTCGGGAATATTGACGGTGGTGGCGCCGGCCTTGATCACCGCCTCGACGATCCGGCACAAAAATTCCATCTCGCTGCGGGTGCCGTCCTCGGCCGACCATTCGACGTCGTCGATCTGGTTGCGCGCCCGGGTGACGTTGGCAATCGAGGTCTCGATCACCTGTTCCGGGGTCATGTTGAGCTTGACACGCATGTGCAGCGGCGAGGTGGCGATCACGGTATGGACGCGGCCGCGCCGCGCCGGCTTGACCGCTTCGGCGCAGCGGTCGATATCCTTCGGATGCGCCCGCGACAGGCCGGCGATCACGGCATTTTTGGCGCGCTTGGCGATCTCGTGCACCGCCTGGAAATCGCCTTCCGACGAGATCGGAAAGCCGGCCTCGATGACGTCGACACCCATGGTGTCGAGCATTTCGGCCACCTCGAGTTTCTCCTCGAAGCTCATGGTGGCGCCGGGGCATTGTTCGCCGTCGCGCAAGGTGGTGTCGAATATGACGACGCGGTCCTTGCCGGACTTGTTCACGGTGGTCATTGCAGAAATTCCTTATGAACGGTGCGCTGGTTTTCGAGCGCTGGAGGGGTCTGGTGATCTCGCGCAACCCCTGAGTGCCCAGGCGCAAACCGCCCAGACGGCCCTCAGGGGCCGATAAGAAGCAGCAGCCCGCCGAGAAGCAGGGTGGGCAGGGACGCAGCCGGAATCGCCTGGGGACGGACGGCCATCGCCGCTCCCCCCAAAACTCCGTCCATCCTGCGGCTCGTCAGCATGCCAGACCCTTTTGGAAAACGCATCCTCGGACAAAACCATTGACGGATTGTTGCCGGCGACGCGTTCTCACCTCTTCTAAACGACAAATATGGGCGGTCGCAACGTCAAAAGATAGTCAGTTTGGCTGACCTAACGCGGGCCGATCCGACGCAGCTTGTCGCCCACGCCGACATTGCCGCAGGCGGGTGGTTTTGACGCTTTCCTTCGTGCTCTTTCCCGGAACAGGCACTTACGTGGAAATGCGGCCAGGGTCGCGCGTCGCGAAAAACGTCGCCCCAGGCTAGGTCGAACCGGTTTCGTGCGGATATTCCCCGACCGCGTCCATAACCCGCGTCGAGTAAACCAGCGCCGCGCCCGCGTTGACCGCGACCGCGACGCCGAGCGCTTCCGCGATCTCTTCCTTTGACGCGCCACGGCGAATGGCGGCTTCGCTATGGACCGTGATGCAGCCGTCGCATCGCAGGGTGACGGCGACCGCCAGCGCGATCAGCTCGCGCGTCTTCGCACCGAGCAAGTCCTTTTTCTGGCCGGCCGAGCTCAGTTCGACATAACCCCTGACGGTGTCGGGACTGAGCTGTCCGATCTGCTTGACGCCTGCCGTCAATTGACCGCGATATTCGTTCCAGTCGAGCATCATGTTGGTCTTCTCCAGCGTTATGTTTGCCGCCGCCAAATCCGATGTGAGGCGTCGTGTGTCATCGCCATCTTCAGGCGGCGATACCCTGATATCTGAACTCGGTCATCATACCCGTCTCCATGTGATACAGGTTATGACAGTGCAGCGCCCATCTGCCGGGATTGTCCGCATCGAAGGCAAAGCGGACCCGTCCGCCCGGCGACACCAGCACGGTGTCTCGCATCGCGCCGTTCAGCGTCCGGCCGTCGATCGCCACTACCTGGAAAACGTGGCCGTGCAGATGGATCGGATGCGCCATCATCGTGGGGTTGACCAGTTCGACCTCGACGCGCTGACCTTTGCTGAGCATCAGCGGCGTGACGTGCGGCCAGAACTCTCCGTTCAGCGACCACGCATAGGGCTTCATGGCCCCGCCGAGCGCGATGGAGTGGACGACGTCGGGAGCGCGTGCCGATAGCGGCTTCACCGCAGCAAGCCTGGCCTCCAGCGAGTTGTCGACCGCCGGCGCGGTTTGCGTGCCGTCCGCCATCCGGGAAACGTGGGCGCCTTTGCTGGCGAGGATGATCCCGGTCTGCCGGACCGAGCCTTCCAGGCGCGCCAGAACCGGGAAGGCGCCCGCCGCCGGCAGGTCGATCAGGATATCGAGCCGCTGCGCCATCGCGATCGGAAAAAGCTTGCCGGGCACCGGCTGCACGGCATGGCCGTCGGTCGCCACGACCCGGCCGGTAAGGTCGCCAAGGTCGATCCAGAACTGGCTCGATGCCGCGCCATTGATGATGCGCAACCGCACCCGTCCTCCGCGATCCACGCGCACGATCTCGGGGTCGCGGAGTGTTCGGTCGTTGGCGAGAAAGGCGTCGTATTGAACATCGTTCAGATCCATTCCCGTCATCGCGCCGCCTGTCATGTCCATGCCTTTCATCGCCGGGGCGGGCGCGTTCGACGTGTTCATCTTCGCGGGCATCGCCATCCCGGCGGACCGTGCTCTGCCCGCATCGCCACCGCCGGCGCCCTCGGTTCTCAGCGCCGAGGCATGCGCGTCTGCAACGCTGCTGCCGGTCAGCCCGGCGAGCACCTCGTCCGGGCTGCGAAAAGTGAAATCATGCAGCATCAGCACGATGTCCTGCCGGTCCTCGCGCGGCGTTGCCGCGTCGTCGACGATCAGCGGCGCGGTCAGCAGGTTTTGCTCCTGCATGTCATGGTGAGAATGCATCCAGTAGGTCCCGGAGATCGGCGGGTAATCATAAGCCTGCACCGCGCCATCGGCGATCGGCGGGGTTTGCGGCCAGGGGAATCCATCCTGCATCCAGGGCGGCAACTGGCCGTGCCAATGCACCAGCGTGCGCCCGCCCGTTTCATTTGCGAGGTCGACCCGGAACCGCTCGCCGGCGGTGAGGCGAAGGCCGGGCCGTCCGTCCGGTCCGGTCAACCCAAACACACGCGCCGCCCGCCCGTTGACGTCGAGAATGCGGGTTTCGGCCGTCAGCCGTTTGGACGGGGAACTTGCCGCGCGCGCCCTGCCGGACAACATGGCGGTGGCCAGAGTGCCGCCGATGCCGCCAAGAAGCTCTCGGCGGGAGACGACAAGCGAGGCGGCCACCGCGCCGCCATTGCCGGTTTGAACTCCGTGACCTCGAAGACGGCTATCATCTGGCATCATTGCGAATGTCCTTCCCGGCCGCTACGCACCGAAGATGTTTTGTTATCTGATCCGTCCCAAGCCCGAACGGCTCATTCGCGTGGCCTGGACACGTGAAAATATCAGGCATGCAGCCGGCGGCGTCCTTTAACATCGGGTTTATTTTTCCTAAACATTCATTCAGCGGCCCGCGCAGCCGCTTTCGCCAGGCCTTGAGGCCATGTCCTCCCAAGCAGTGGCGAACGCGCGCGTCGAAAACCGCCGCATGCCGTTGCGATCGGAGCGACACGCCATGCGGCGAGGCACCGTCGGTTGGCTGCCAGCCGGCCTTGTAGCGATGGGCATGACGTGAGAACCGGCAGTACCGGTTGAAGTTCGCATCCCGGGCACTTCACGACAGGCGCGGGCGACGGCGGCGGTCGAAGCCGGCGAACGATCATCCGGACGAAGGCCGCGGGCGCGCACCGCCTCGTTCACGCGGGGTTCATCGAGCCACCGGCACATTGAACGCGCCATAAGATTTTATCCTGGAGGAACTTCAATGTTAAAAAAATTGACTCTCGTCGTTGCGGTCGCGGCCGCGCTGGCTATTCCGGCCGCAGCGATGGCCCGGGGCGGCCACGGTGGTGGTCACGGAGGGCATGGTGGTGGTCACGGAGGCGGCCACGGTCATGGCGGCCATGGTGGTTTCCATCGCCACTTCGGAGGACACGGTCATTTCGGCGGATGCCGGCATTTCTGGAACGGCCATTGGCACCCTTACTGCTTCAGGTAAGCCCGCTGCCGGCAGAGCATCGATCTCGATGGTGACGTCTGGGGCGGCCCTCGGCCGCCCCTTCGTGCTGGCGAAGCGGCACGGCGCAGGCCGCGCCTGACTTCGCGCTGCGGGCCGGCGCGCCGTCAAGCTCCTGTAACGACGCCGGACGAAGGCGATTTTGTTTCGGTTCGGTAAAGCTGCAGCAGCGTCGACCATACCGCGTCGGCGGCCGGCGAAAGCGAACGGTCGCGCCGACGCAAAAGCAGGATGGTTCGACAAACTTCCGGCTTCACCAGGCGGCAGGTTGCAAGCACGGCGTCGTCGCTCCGCGGTGCGGCGAGTTGCGGCACGACGGCAATCCCGATGCCGGCCTCGACCATTCCGAGCACCGAACCGGGCTGCGCCAGTTCGAGAAAGATTTCGGCGCTGGTCGCCGTCGCCGTCAGGGTCGCCTCGATCAGCCGGCGGCTGCCGGACGTATTGCTCAACATGACGAGGCGGCGCCCTGAAAGTCTTGCCCATGCGACCCGTCCGGTTTTTCCGATCGGATCGTCGCGGCGGCAGACCAGCCGGAAAGGGTCTTGCATCAGCGGCTCGATGTGAAGCTCGGAATGGGTTATCTCGCCGCTGAGAACGCCGAATTCGACTTCACCACGACCGACTTTGCCGGCGACTTCCGTCGCGGAGACATCGTCGATGCTGAGCGAGACGTTCGGCCATGCGGTCGCGCAATAGGCGACGCATTTCGGCATCAGGCTTCTGGCGACGGCGGGAACGCACGCCATCACGACGCGTCCTCGGCGCTGCTCGCCGATGTCACGAAGCTCGCGTAAGGTGGCGTCGAGTTCCTCGATCAGGCGCGACCCGGTGGCCACCAATGTCGCCCCGACATTGGTAAGCCCGACGTGCCGGGTGGTCCGGTCAAGCAGCTTCAGGCCAAGTTCGGCCTCGAGCTGTCGCACGGAAATGCTCACCGCGCTCTGCGACAGGCCGATGTCCTCGGCCGCCCGGCTGAAACTCCCGCGCCGGGCGACAGCCAGAAAGGCGCGCAACTGGGCCAGGGCGACGTTCATTGAAAAAACTCATTAATTGATCCATTATTTCAATTTTACAACAGAATGAGGCTGCCATTCAATATGCAATGATCCGGAGGACGTCATGACCCCGACAGCCAGCATTTTGAGCCCCGCCAGCGGCAAGGACATCTCATTGCCAAGCTCCGACGGACCGTTGCGCATCCTCGGCCGCAAGAATTCGTTCAACGTCCGCAAGGTGCTGTGGGTCTGCGACGAGATCGGCATTCCCTTTGTGCGCGAGGATTTCGGACGCGGCTTCAGGCCGACCAACACGCCGGAATTCCTCAAGCTCAACCTCACCGGCCAGGTGCCGGTCGTCATCGACGGCCCGCGAGTCATGCGCGAATCCAATACGATTGTCCGATACCTGGCGGCCAAGCACAGGGCGATCGACCTTTATCCGGAGGACCTCGCCGAGCGGCAGGCGATCGAACAATGGATGGACTGGGTCGCCTACGACGTCACCCATGCGCTGCGCGGCGCATTCCTGGGCGGCCAGCTCAAGGAAGCGCCCTATGATCATCCCTGGTATGTCGAGCAGGGACAAAAGGAGCTTATCCACGTCATTGGCCTGCTCGACAGCCATCTGGCCGCGAATGGCCCTTACGTGATGGGCGATCACTTCACCATTGCCGACATTCCGATGGGTCTCGTCGTCAACCGCTGGTTCATGATCTCCAATCTGCAACGGCCGCACTACGCCGCGGTGGCGGCCTATTACGAATTGATGACCGAACGTCCCGGTTTCAGGCTGCACGGCCGCAACGGTCTGCCCTAGCATCGAGCGGTTCGCAGGGCGAAGCCGTCTCATTCGAATTCGGGGCGTCACATGCAGCAGCAAACCGGTCGTCATTTCCTGCGGATCCCGCCGGCGCTGGCGACCGAATAGCAATCAAACCCGCCGTTCGAGAGGCGCCCGGGGCGAAACCGCCGGCGCGCCGGAAGCCGGAGAGGGTGGAGGAGACATGGCCCTGCTTCAGGATGCCGCCGCCCCGGAGGCCGCCGCGCCCGCCGCGCGGCGCGCTGTCAGCGCCCATGCCGTGGTCACCACGATGCTCTGCGTGCTGTTCGCGATCCTGTATCTCGATCGCGTCAATATCTCCGCCGCCGCCGCTTCCCTCAAGCAACAGTTCCTGCTCGACAATACCGAGATGGGCTTCGCGTTCAGCGGGTTTTCCTGGGCCTATCTGGCGTCGGTTTTGTTCGGCGGCTGGAGCGCGCGGAAATACGGCGCACGCGTTTCGCTCTCCGTTTGCGTGATCATCGTGGGGATCGGCACGATCATGACCGGGCTGATCGGCGGCCTCGGCAGTTTGTTCGTCGCCCGGCTGGTCGTCGGTCTCGGTGAGGGCCCGGCCTTCCCGGCCGCGACGCAGGCGATGCGCAACTGGTATCCGGCCCATCGCTTCGGCTACATCCAGGGTGTCACGCATAGCGCGTCGCGGCTCGGCGCCGCGATCGCGCCGCCGGTGATCGCATGGATCATCACGTGGTCGGACTGGCGTACCTCCTTCATCATCTGTGGCGCGGCGGCGATCCTCTGGGCCGGCGTCTGGTGGCTCAGTTTCAAGGAAGATCCCCACGAACATCCTGCCGTCGACGCCAGGCATCTGGAAGGCTTGAGCGTCTCGCTGCCGGATCGCAAGGCCCGAATTCCGCTCTGGATCCTCACCAAGCGGATGTTTCCCGTCACCATCGTGATGTTCAGCTACGGCTGGAGCTACTGGGTTTTCGTATCGTGGCTTCCGCTCTATTTCGCCAACCAGCACCACACCAACCTCAATGACTCCGCATTGCTGACCAGTGTTCCGTTTCTCGCAGGCCTGATCGGCAATACGGTTGGCGGCATGGGATCCGATCTCATCCTGAAGCGGACCGGCCGTCATCGGCTGGCGCGTTGCAGCGTGGTGGCGGTATCACTGGTCGGGACCGCCACGTGCCTGCTGCCATGCCTTTTCATCGACGATCTCACCGCCATCGTGGCGCTGCTCGCGGCATCGATGTTCTTCCTCGAACTCACGATCGCGCCGATGTACGCGGTGCCGATGGACATCTCCAGGGAGTATGCCGGACTGGGAAGCGCCTACATCATCATGGGAGTTGCCCTCGCAGGCATCATCTCCCCCGTGGTTTTCGGCTGGCTGATCGACCTGACCGGAAACTGGAATGTGCCATTTGCAACTGGAATCCTGATTCTGCTCGTCGGCGCGGCCGTCGTCGGTGTGCTGCGGCCCGATGTTCCGCTCAATCTGCAGGACGGCGTGACGTAAGAGCGACGCCATGCGGGTTCGGCCGGAAATAATCTGCTCCTGCCCGGCATCGCAAGCACGATCGTCGTGAGCCGAAAGTCGCTAAAAACTTGCAAGCAGCTGGAACTCATCCATTGCGCCCGTGTCGGCGCTGTAGCTTGCCAAAACTCCGGCGGCGAGCGCAATCACCGTCCAGCAGATGATAAGCCAGGCGCCCGCCGGCAAACCCATGCGCCCTCCCCGGACAACCGTGTAAGTGGGACAAGTCTCGGGCGGGGATATTGCCATGGGAGACACTCCGGTCTGGCTGACAAAATGATTGCGTGATGACGAATTGGAAACGCCGGCCGGACAAAACCCCGCCGGCATCAATCAAAGAACACGAACGCGACGTGGATAAATGTCCGGATCCCGAGCAGGCCTGCCGCCACTCCCAGCAGGAAAAGCCAAATGTGACGAATTCTGTCGCTCGCCGGGGCGGCGATGGATCGAATCTGGCTCGCTTTGCGCGAAGCGCAGCCTCGCCAATACGCGGAAAGCCGCGCGATGTTGATCGGCAGCAGCGCCGTGTGAAGAAGAAGCACCGGATGGATATGAGCGATGTATCCAAACGAGATGAACAGCACGTTGCTAAGTATCGCCGCCAGCCGCAGCGGCACCATCGAGCGCATCAAGAACGAAGCAAGCACCGCCAGCGAAGCGGCGTAGCCGAGCAGGTTGCTCATTTGCCGGCACTCCCCGGCCTTGAAGCGAAGGATTCCGGCGCGTCGCGTTCGACCAGATGCGAAGCCGTCGCCGATTTTCCGCCGCTGTTCGCATGAACGCCGAGCAATGCCGCCGTCAGCAATGCCGTGACGATCACCGCATAGAAAGCCAACACCCCCCTGGCCCACAGCTTGAAGACTTCCCGATCGCTCGGACTGAGCGAAGCCCACCGTGCCGCGCGGCTATCTGCAGGATCGAGGCTACCGCAGACGTCGGCATCACGCCCCGCAACTTTGCTCGCCATCAAAGGCAGCCCGTCGGTTGAAAATGCGGCATCACCGGGAACACAAGCCCCCTCGGAAGAATTTGCGCGTTGGCAATCTGAGCGCGTCATCACCGAACCTCCGCCGCCGTTGGAGATTTCGCGCAGTTTCGGAGATTCGGCCATCCGTCGATTCTCCCAGCTGATGTTGTTGACAGGTTGGAGGCGCAGAGCTTCGCCGTTCAACATTGCCCTGGCTTCAAAGCGGAACAATTTCTCAAAAAGAGCGATTGTGACGTTCAAGACTGAGGCTCCGGGTTCGCTTCGGACGCGCCGAGAGACATCGTCATCCGGCGTCGATGCTTCCATGGCGACGGCAAACTCAGATGCCGATCGCCGGAGCCTTTGCTGAGCGGAATGTCGGCAACGATCTGGCCAAACGCCAGATCGAGGCGAGCGCCAGTTTTTTCGGCGAAATGCCGCATCGGCCAGTCGGCTCTTCCACAGACCAGCCGCAGCGCACGGGCCTGGCGCGGAAGCGCCCACTCCACCGCTGCAGCTAGAAGCAAGCTGCCGATGCCTTGCCTGCGCCATTTAACGTGCACAAACAGCGTCGTTTCCACGCAATCGTCCGACAGGCCGCCGAAGGTGCTGACGAAACCCGTCAGTTCACCGCTGACATAGGCTCCCACCACCCACCGCGGCGGCGGCGAGGCAGGAATCGACGGCTCTCGCAGATTGGCAGGATCCAGGGCGATCAGGTGCGGCACGCGGGATTCCCGTGTCGAAAGCTCGGCTGCTCGCAGGATGGCGTCTATGGAAAGACGGACATCGAGGCGATGTCGCTTTGAGAGGTCCCGGGCGATATCGAAGCCGCGTAGATCAAGACCAAAAACACCAGCGCGAAAGCGGTGTACAAAAATATGAAGAGCTTGTGGTGCCCAGCGCTGGAATCCGGATGATTGAACAATGTTTGGTCTGCAATTTTCATGACGTGTCCTGCGCCAGATAAAATGTTGATGGCAATTCGGCAACGCATTCGATTACACGCCATCAGTAGATGCAGTGTTTTTGAAAAGCACCTCTCCAGTTAGAGGGGGTCGTTACAAATAACCGGAGGCCATCGCTGTCGCGGCGGCCTGTGTCCGGGTGCGAACGCCGAATTTCTTTTTCACGCGCTCGATATGGAAATGCACCGTGGTGGGCGAAATGCCTAAAATTGCGCCGATGTCGGTATCGGATTTGCCCTCAAGCACCCACCGCAAGCATTCGAGTTCCCGAGGCGTCAGCAGCATCGGCGCGGAGCTGGCGTCGTTTTGGCCACCGAGCTCGCGGCAGCGCTGAAGCGCGAACAACGACGCCATCTGCAAGGCGTCGCGTTCGAAGCCATCCTTGACCGGGTGATCGGCGATACTCACGCAAAGGCCAAAATCGCCGCCCGGATAGTGAATGGGCACCGCGAGAACATCGACAATGCCGAGCGCCATCGCCCACTCATAATGCTCGCGCTGCTTCGGCGTCGGCACGCGCGCGGCGAGCGTTTCAAGCAAGGTGAAGGGCCGGATCGAGACCCGCGCCATGGCCGCTATCAGGTCGTGTCTGACGTAGTCGTTTTCCCTATATTGGCGGAGCCATTCGGCTGGCCATGTATTGAAGAAAAATTCCCATTTTCTTCCTTCCGGAGTCTCGCGCGATTCCCCGCATGCGGCGGCTACGAAGCCGAACGGCGCGGTGAATCTGCCGAACGCGACGCCGACCTCGTGCGAGCACGTGCAGTGTGGAAGGCTCTCGATGAAGGGCAATGAATCCGACAATTTCATTGAAAAATTCGTGCGTCATGTTTCTGGAAGGGACGAGGCAATTCCGTCCGCTCTGCATTGGCCGCAATTTTGCGGCGCCGCCATCCGGTGATTTTCACAGCTGATGTTATCGATGGTTCGGCTGGCGCCGGACGATGCGGGTGGCCGCACCGGCTACGGGGGCGCGACCCACGTTCCGGCCCGCGCGCCCGGTTGTTTACCGGGAAAGCCGCGAGCAAGGCCACCACCGCTCGCCGAGGTCCGACCTGTCAAATTCGACAGGTGGGCGGGGGTCACCGGTTCCGATACGAACTGGAGCCTGGCGACTTCGCACCCAGGCTTGCTACCCGGTGAAAATTCCTACCCGGTGAAAATTCAAAATGTCCACTCCCGAGGCCCCTTCTTCATGTATGCTGGGAATTCCAAGGCCGCCAAATCATGCTTCGGATGGACCCCATCGATGAGGCGCATCCTGTTCGTCGACGATCATCCGATCTATCGTGACGGGGTTCGTCGGGTGCTGGAAAGCAGCAACCCCGATGTGCAGGTCTTCACCGCCGACGGCGCCTCATCGGCGCTTAGGCTGCTGGCGGAGGTCCACGACATCGATCTGTGCCTCACCGATCAACGCCTGCTGGATGGCGCCGGCGCCGATTTGGCCCGCCGGGTCCGCGAACTCTATCCATCCATCGCGGTCGGCCTGCTCTGTGCCGAGCCGACGCTGACGCTGGCGAACGAGATGCGGAGCATTGGCGCGGTGGCCTGCCTGTCGAAGGACCGCGATACTTCGGCCCTGTGCGACGCCATCGACACGCTCTACAGTGGCGGCTCGATATTCGACGACACCGCCAGGACGAGCGAGGGAGAACGGAGCCTTTCGCTGCGCCGGCGCGAGATCCTGGTGTTTGCCTCGCAGGGTCTTCTCGACAAGCAGATAAGCGACAAAATGGGAATTACCGAAAGCACGGTGAGGAATCATTGGCAGCATATCTTCTCGCAGCTGAACGTGAGCAACCGCACGGAAGCCGTGACCAAGGCGCTGCGGCAGGGCCTTATCTAGCTCCCGATGTCGTCCCCGACCGGGCGCGCTTGATGGCCAACGAGCGCATTCGTCTTTTTTTTCAGGTCAATTCGGTCCAGGGGCTTCGAAGCGTTCGCTACCTACATATCATGGCCATATCGGGCGCCGTCGCGATCGGATCGGTGACCAGCATTTTGGCCGGAACGCCGATCGTCAACGTGTTGAGCTGGTGCTGCATCGTTTTCCTGTGCGAAAGCCTGATCACGATCGTCAATCGAAGCTTTCAACATCGCGAGCGGATGCCGGGCGAGCTCGTATACTGGGCCTGGGGCAAGACCGCGCTGTCGGCCTGCAACGGCTGCGCCTGGAGCCTGGGGCCGATTTTCCTGCATATGAGCGATGCGCCGGCTTCCGTGCTGGTCCCGGCCTGGGGCATAGTCAGTTATATTGGGGCGGCCGTCTTGGCCGGGTCGTTCTTTGCACCGAGCATGATGGCGATGATGGGCGGAGCGGCTTTGCCTGCCGCGGTCTGGCTTTTGAGCTTCGGATCGGGCATCGAGTTCACCGTTGGCGTTTGCCTGGCGATCTCGCTTCCCTTCATGCTGATGATCGGATTGCTGTCGGTTCGCAAAACCGGTGAAGCCATCGAGACGCGCCTCGAAATCGCCGATCTTCTCGCGATCCAGACCCGTCAGACCCAGCAAATCCGTGACATAAACCAGGACCGTAACCGCTTCTTCAGCGCCGCCAGCCACGACCTCCGCCAGCCGCTGCACGCCATGGGTTTTTACAACTCCCTGCTGCCGCGTGCGAAGGATGAGATCGAGCGGAGCGAAATTCTGGCGCGGCTTTCGGAATGCGCGGCGAGCCTCGATCGTCAGTTCAACGCCATTCTCGGCGTCGCCCAGACCGATGCCGCCGTGGAAAACGCCAAGATAGCCGCCACGCCGCTGCAACACGTCCTCGACCGGGTCGTCACCAACCTTCGACCCGAGGCCGACATGAAGTCGCTGCGGATGCGCGTCGTGACCACCAGCCTTTGGGCGCTGGTGGCCCCGGAATTGCTGGAGCGGGCTTTGTCGAACCTGGTTTCCAACGCGATAAAGTATACCCCGACCGGCGGCGTCATCCTCGGAGCGCGGCCGCGCGGCTCGAATGTCGAGCTGGTCGTGGTAGATACCGGCATCGGCATCGCACAGCAGGATCTAGGCCAGATCTTCGGCGACTTCTTTCAGGTCGCCAATCGCGAACGCAACAGCAAGAAGGGTTTCGGACTGGGCCTCGGCATCGTGCGCCGGCTGTGTGACGGAATGGGATGGCGGCTTGAAGTCCGCTCGACACTTGGTCGCGGCACCAGCTTCAGCATTCAGGTGCCCCGTACCGCGCCACGTCCGCAACCAAGCTCGGCCCTGGAGGAACCCGTCGTGGAGCAGTCCCGCAACGCCGATCAAGCGTGCGTGCTGTTCGTCGATGACGACGCCCTGGTGCGCGACGCGATGGGCCGCATGCTGGCGGATTGGAACTTCGACAGCAGCCTGTGCGAGACCGGCAGCGAGGCCATTTCGTTACTTCGTCAAAGCGACGGCTCGACCCGTTGGCACGTGCTGCTTGATTTCCGGTTGTCGGGCGAAGAAGACGGTCTCGACCTCGCCGATCGCATCCGGACCGAGTTCGGCCAGCGGGTGCGCATCACGCTCATGAGTGGCGAAGCCAACGAAACAATTCAGCTCGAGGCAAAAAAACGCGACATCCTGCTGCTGCGCAAACCGGTCAAGCCGATCCGGCTCAGGGCAATTCTCACCGCAGGCTAAGGCGGCCAAGAGCGCAGACAATATTTCTCGCCCGACATTCAACCGATCGCGGGTTGCTGCGAACATGTCGCCGCGGCGGACGTATTGCCGCCGCCGCCGGCTTCAAGCGACGCCAGGCAACGACGAAAAGCATTGCGGTAGTTGGCGGCGGCGTGCTGAACGAAGAGCCCGGACTTGAAGACCGAGTAATAGTAACCGTACATCGTCACCAGCGTGGCGATCGGGAACAATGTCAGCGCGACCGCGCCCACGGCCACCGCGTAAGGAATCGCAAGCGGAAAGGTCACGAGGAAATTGCCCAGGGAGTTAAAAAGCTGCGGGATCGGCATGGCAAATTCAGCGTCCGGCGCACCGGGATAAAACGGCTTGTCTACCTTGTAATGCGAATTCAGCCTTCGCCAGAACGCGGCTCTGAACCTCGTCATTGTCCTCAGGATAAACCGCGCATAGGCCGACATGGTTCTTAAAAAGAACCGGCCGAAGCTTTTGAACAGACCTTCTTCACTGCCCTCTATCGGGCAGCCATTCTCCGGCAGGCAAAATCGTCTCCCGACCTGGCGAAAGATCGACACCGGCGGAATGCGCGGCATCACGTCTCCGGTATAGGTGAAATGCCGCGTACGTTGATGCAGCCGCCCTGCTCTCCCGAACACCTCGCGTGCGGCAAAGCGTTTCTGCATCCCGGATCCGCTTATGCAGGCGGAACCGAGCGAGATCACGTGGCCGACCGGAAACTCCGCGGCAAGATCGTACCCGGCAATCTGTGCCAGCGCGCCGCCGAGGGAGTGTCCGGCGATAACGACCTCGCTGGCATGCCCCTCCCCGACGACACCCTGCAGCCATTGCCGGATGTCGGGACGGATGTGATCCCAGGCCCGGTGAAATCCCATATGACGCATCGGGAAGAAATACGGCCAGATCAGCGCATTGATCGTGAGGTTGTCCGATCTGTCCGAACCGCAGAAAATGACGATGGCCCGTCTGGTCTCGGGGTCGACCAGGCCAAAAGCGCGGCCGCTGGCGGATCGGGGTTTGCAGGCAATGATGGCGCCAACGGCCAATCCAGCCGCGCCGACAGCCACGCCGAGCCAGAATAGCCAGGTCGGAATCGTCGTCAGGACGAACGTAAAAGGATGAAACCACACGCCCGTCTCGCGATACAGGACAAGTTCGGTGAGCGAGCCTACCACCAGCAATGGTACGAGCAGAGCGACGAGCCAGACCAGGATGGCGACATAATTGACCGCCATCAGCAGGACCGCGAGCGGCCGCCAGAAAACCCGCCCGGCGCGACGGACGAAGCTGTGGTGGTGGCTGGCCCAGTTCAATTCGCTGTCTGTGGCGAAGGATTCCGCGGTCAGCTTATAGGACTTGGCGCATAGCCCCGAAGCCTGTGCGAGCAAAATGGCGTCGTCGGGCTTTTGCGGCGGAGGCGGCGAGACGACTTCAGCGGGTACCCAGGCACGCGGAAAAGCGCCGCTTCGGATTGTCGTGGATGGTGTGATGATCACTGCCCGCTCCCATGTCGCGCGGAAATATGGACGGTCCCGGCCTGAAATTGAAATAGCTCCAGCCTCGATGATTGGAGGCATCTCCTTTGAAGCGAACAAGCTATCCTCCGGTACCACCGTCGTAAAAGCTATTGTTTTAGACAGAGGCAACCTGGCGTCTGCGATCTGGCGAGCCGCCATATCCCCCGCAGCGCTCCATGGCGCCGCTTTCGGCGCTTTCAACAATCCGGCGCCGCATTTATACTCGGCATCAAATCCACGGGTTCTAAGAGTGGCAAAACGAAACAGGGAAGGAAACAAAATGCAGAATCATGCGCGTTTGGTGGGAAGCAAGCTGCTCTTGCTCGGCATTGCCGGCGCGGTTCTAGGGCTGAGTGGCCCGGCGCTGTGCGAAACCAGCGAGCCTATCCGTATCGGCGTCATTGCTGAAATCCAGTCGATCGCCGGAGCCTCGACGCCCGGCGGCGCGCAGATCGCCGCCGACGAAATCAACGCCAAAGGCGGCGTGGCGGGACGCCAGATCGAGATCATATCTTACGATAACAAGAGTTCTTCCGCCGACTCCGTCCGCGCCTTCCAGCGCGCGGTCAGCCAGGACAAGGTGAGCGCGGTGATCGCCAGCTATATCAGTGAGGTCGTGCTGGCGCTCGAACCCTGGGCCGCGCGGTTGAAGATGCCGCTGATCACGCCGGGTGCGGCCAGCAACGAGATCACCAAGGCCATCCACGCCGACTACGAGAAAAACAAGTACACCTTCCACGGCTATCTGACCTCGGCCGCCCAAGCGCAGGCAGTTTGCGACGCGGCAAAAGAACTTCTGGTCGACGGCCTGAAGTTCAAGACCGTGGCCATCATGAGCGAAGACGCCGCCTGGACCAAGCCGCTCGATGTCGGTTACGAGGACTGCCTGCCGAAGGCCGGCCTGACGGTTGTCGAACACGTGCGCTTTTCACCTGACACCACCGACTTCACGCCGATCTTCAACAATATCGAGGCCAAGAAGCCCGACGTCATCGTCACCGGAATCTCGCATGTCGGTGTGCAGCCGACCGTGCAGTGGAAGAACCAGCAGGTCCCGATCCCGATGTTCGGCATCAGCGCGCAGGCGCTCAGCCCGACATTCTGGAACGACACCAACGGAGCCGCCGACGGCATCCCGTCGCTTGCGGTCGCGACCCCCAACGTCGCCGTGACGGCAAAGACAAAACCGTTCGTCGAAGCATTCAAGGCCAAATTCGGCGCGCCGCCGGCTTACACCGGCTATACGGCCTACGACGAGGTTTACATCATCGCGCAGGCGATCGGGCGCGCCGGATCGACCGATCCGGACAAGATGGTGGATGAACTCGAGAAGACCAATTTCGAAGGCACGATCGGCCGCGTGCAGTTCTATGGCAAGGACGATGAATTCACCCACGGCCTGAAATACGGCGCCGACAATGTGAACGGCCTGGTGTTTCAGTGGCAGGATGGCAAGCAGGTGACGGTGTGGCCGAAGAAAATCGCCGGGGGAAGCCTGAAATATCCAGCCTTTACCAGGATATCGCAGTAACTTTCGTCAAGGGTGCGTGCATTTGCGCGATGGGGCCGCCGCCATTGGCGGCCTCAATCACCATACAGGCATCAGCGTCGCGACACCTTCGGCGCACCGAACCGATCCGCGGGGCTATCGCATACGGAGCTTTTTACAGTATCCGTGCGTGAAGTTTTCCGATTTCGGGTGGTGTTTCAACGAGTGGAGCGATTCCATGAAGCCGATCATATGGGAAGTGATCCATCGTTTGTCATTCCGGGATGTGCTCTGGCCGGCGACAGCCGGGCAGAGCCCCGGAATGACAATTGTCGTTGATTGTTGCTACGAAGCGAAATGATTCGAACCTCGAAATCGCTCCACGAGTCGCCCCTGCGTTCGCAGGGACGACTCGTGGAGAGTTTGTGCGAGACTAAGACCTCATCAACATGCGGTTCAATTCCGCCATATGCGATGGCCCTGCCACCCGCGGAATCAGCACTCTATCCGAGAAGGGTCCGCGCCGTCTCCAGACCGCTCGCCAGCGCCGCCTCGACGGTGCCGATGTCCCGCCCGCGGTAGAGGGCCTCGCCGGAAAACACAACCGGCCCACCGTCACTCCTTGAGAGCGCCGCCTGCGCCGCGCGCGTCTCCGGCGTCGCGTACGAATAGGCCCCGCCCGCGAGAGGATCGTGCGCCCAGTTGATCGCGCGCGCCGCGACCAGATTCCGCGTCAGTTGCCTCGCATCGAGGCCGAAGATTTCCGCGAGCGATGTCAGCCCTGCCTCGATCAATGCCTGCTCGCCGAACCCAGCCATCGCCTCCGTCCTCGGTCCGCCGAACCAGCCGGTCAGCACAGGCAGATCGGCGGGATGCTGCGTCCACCAGACCGGAATCCCCGCATCCGAAAGCAGGAACGCCAGATCGGCGAGATCTTTTCGCCTGTCGACCCACCAGGGGTTCTTAAAACGCAGCAGGATCTTTATGACATTGCCGAAACCGATTCCCGCTGCAGCTTTGGCCTTCTCGCGTGCGGCCGCAGGAAGCACGATCTCCTTCAGGAGGGGAAGCGGCACCGTGAGGACGACCACATCGCATTCATTGGCGTCGCCGCTGGCGCAACGGACCACGGCCTTGCCATCGTCGTCGTCGATGGCGGAGACGGCTGAGCCGAGATGGATCGCAACCCCGTGGTTGCGGCAGCCCGCAGCGAGAAATTCGACCAGGGCGCCATAGCCACCGGCGATGCGTGCTTGCGTGCTCCGTCCGCCATCCATCCATTCCTCGCGAAGCGCCAGAATGCTGGCCCGCTCCGGATCGGCCGCGTCGTAACCCTCGACCATCCGCTCGATGGAATGCCGCAAGCGATGGTATTTGGGGCCGGCGAAATCCCGCCGCAGGAATTTGGCGACCGTCAGATCGTCCTTCAGTTCCTGCAGCGCCTTGTGGAGTTCGGCCTCATGAGGATCTTGCGATTCCCGGCGAGAGAACTTTCGGTCTTCGACCGTCCATTGCCTGCCCTGGATCGGCAACAGCGAAAACCCCGCTTCGCGCAGCAAGCCGCGCGTGACCGGAGCCTCGCCATGGACGAATTCCGCACCGCCTTCCGCCGGGTAGCCGAAATCGGCAGACCGCAGCGGATGGATGCGCCCGCCGCATCTGTTTCGCGCCTCCAGCACGGTCACTGCCTTGCCCGCGCGGGCAAGTTCGCGGGCGGCCATCAGGCCTGCAGCGCCTGCGCCGATCACGACGATATGGTCTCGACGCATCACCGACCGGTTGCCGCCTGAATATCCGCGTTCTGGATCCGGTATCGTAGCAGCATGACGCCACCTTCCAAGGCCCGGCTGCTCTCCAACGTCATGGCCGTGACGGGGGCTCGGCGATCGCCCTCCGCATCCGGGGAGTCGAACACGCTCGGTGCACCTTTTGCGCCGTCCACGGCCGGGCACAGGATCAAATTGAGCTCGTCGACCAATCCGGCGCGCAGAAAAGCCCCGTTGGCAGCGCCACCTCCCTCCAGCAGCAGCCGCTTCACGCCGAGTTCGGAACAGAGGATGTCCAGCGCGAGGGCGAGATCGAGCTCGGACTTTCCGGCGAAGATGTAGGACACGCCCTCGCCGCGCAGGCCCGCCAGATGCGCATCCGAAATCGCCTCGGACAGGACGACAACGATCGGGTCACCGCCGATGTCCGAACGGCCCCAGCCGATCTTTCCGTGCGCGTCGAGCACGACGCCATAGGCCTTGGCGTCCCGTCGCGCCAACCAGGGCTCGCGCGGAAAGGCCTTGGTCGAGGGGGGATACGGCTTGCCCTTGGCGAACTCCTGGCCGGTGACGCGGCCGACCAGCCATGCGTCGCCCGCCAGTTCCTCATGCACACGTTCGAACAGCTCCCCGCCCGATCCCTTGGGTCGCCAACGGCTGTGGAGCGTCCGGCCGTCCACACTGGAAGCCATGAGGCAGATGACGTGCGGTTTCATGCTAACCCTCGTTGGATAGTGCGACCGGACAGGCGACGCGTGAAAAGCGCAAATTGGCGCGGGGCCATCGGCGGGGAACTCCGGTTACACCGATTCAAGACCAACAACGCGGCTTGGTTCCGGCATGCAACTGCCTTTAGCACAGTTTGCCGAGGCCGGGATGGCGGTGGCTGTTTGGCGACGCGGCGGCCGGGGAAGGACGCTTCCGGTCACGCCGAGCCAAGCAGGCCCTGCCCCAGGAATCCATTCTCATCGGGCGTGCCGGGGAGCACGAAGAAATAACCACCGCCCGCCGGCTTGATGTACTCCTCCAGCCGTTCGCCGCTGAGGCGGTTCTGGACCGTCAGAAAGCCGGCGCTCAGATTTGACTGGAAGCAGACGAACAGCAGACCCATGTCGAGTTGTCCGGCAGCGGAAAGACCGCGCGAGAAGTTATAGCCCCGGCGCAAAATGAGGTTGGCTTCGCTCTCTTTGGTCCGCGGATTGGCGAGCCGGACGTGGGCATCGCGGGCAACGCTCTCGTCGTGCGGATTGTCGGCGTAAGCCGGAACATCGTGCTCACGCGCCAAGCCGAGCGGCGCACCGCTCATCTTGTCCCGACCGATGATGTTTTGCTGCTCGGCAAGGGGGGTGCGGTCCCAGCGTTCGACCAGGTTGCGAATGATGCGCACCACCTGATAGCTGCCGCCGGCAGTCCATGCCGGCTCGTCGCTGCCCGCCTGCACCCAGACCACGCGCTCCATCAGCGCGCCGTCGCTGACGGCGAGGTTGGCGGTGCCGTCCTTGAATCCCAGGAGATTGCGGACGGTGTCCTTGCCGGCTCGCTTGATGGTATGCGGCGGCAGAAAGCCGTCGAGCTTCCAGCGCAGCGCCAACAGGTCGGGAAGATTTTTGATGACGTCCCGCAACGCGTGGATATTGGTCTCCGCGGTATTGGAGCAGATCTGCAGCATGAGATCGCCGTGACACGATTTCGGATCGAGTGCGTCGTTGGGAAACTGTTCCATGGTGATCAGGTGCCGTGGCCTGGATCGGGCCAATCCAAAACGGTCATCGAACAGCGAGGCGCCGAGCGCGACCGTCACCGTCAGGTTGTCGGGATAGATCTGCGGACCCAACAGGCCGGAATCCGCCGGCGGCAGTCTTGGATCAAGCGTCGGCGCAGGCCCGGCCCGAGTCAAAACCGCAATGCGCCTGGTCAAGGTGCGGAGCAGCTTTTCAAGGCCCGCGCGGTCGTCGGCGAGAACGTCGAACGAAGCGAACAGCGCCGCGGCCGGCTGCGGCGTCACCACGCCCGCCTGCCGCGGGCCGTAAAACGGCTGGGAATCCAGAGTGCCGTCGCTCTCCTGCTCCGGCTGGCAATCGGAGCCTGCCGCGGCCGGTTTCCCCGCAAGCGCGGCCATGCTGCCGGCGCCGAGCCCCAGCAACAGGCGGCGACGCGTCGGGTCGCCGGGTTTCTTGTCGATATCCTCGCCTGCCACAGCCATCGATTGCCGGCGCTCTGTTCTGTCCACCATGTGCGATCTCAATCCAAAGCGAGGGTGCCGCGCAGCTGTGACAGATCCTCCGCCAATGCGGTAATCCTGCCCTTCAGGGCGTTGCGATCCGGTTGGGAAAGCTTGTCGTAACTCTGGAACTGGCCATCCGCTCCACGGTAACGGGCGAGCAGGCTGTCCACTTTCGAGAAATTGGCCTGGACGCGAGCCGCGAGTTCCGGATTTCGTTGGGCGATCAGCACGTGCAGCAGATCGAAGATCTTCTGCGCGCCGTCGACATTGGCCTGAAAATCCCAGAGGTCGGTGCCGCTGTAGCGATCTTCCTCGCCGCTGATCTTGGTCGCGGCCACTTCCTCGATCAGATCCGCAGCGCCGCCAGCCATCTTGGCGGGTGGTATGGTGAGGCCGACCAGGCGGCTTTGCAGCTCCTGCGTGTCCCGCACCAACCGGTCGGTTATCGGCTGCATGCCTGCCGTGCTCTTGTCTGCAAACAGCGCTTTCTCGATGCGATGAAAGCCGACGAAACCGGGATCATCTTCCTTCTTCTCGAAATCGTCGGCGCGCGCATCCATGCTCTTATCGAGATCGCTGAACAGTTCGGCGACCGGCTCGATGCGTTCGTAATGCTGGCGCGCCGGTGCGTACAAGTTCCGCGCCTCTTCCAGCCTCCCGGCCGTCACGGCTTCGGCAAAACGCCTGGTCTGCTCGACCAGATCGCCGACTTCCCTGCCGACATAGACCTTGTATTCGGCCAGCGGACCGACCAGATCCAGCACCGCCGGCGCGCCCGCCGACGTGGTTGTTGCCGCAGCCGCGACGACGAGCGAGCCTTTCGGATTGGTCAGCAGGCCACATGTCATCTGGTATTGGCCCGCCTTCAGGTCGGCGGTCAGCGACTGAACAAATCCGGGAATGATGTTCTCGCGCTCCTCGACCACCATCACGCCATCCAGAATTTCCCATTCGACCGCCCGCCGGCTCTGATTTTTGATCCTGAACGTGGTCTTGCCGGCCGGCACGGACAGGGTGTTGGGCTCGCAACCGTTGTCGGTAATGGTGACCGAGACCGGCTGCGAGGCAGCTTGCGCGGCCGCCAGGCCGGGATTGCAAACTGCGATGCCTGCGAACACGGACAGGGCGCAGATCGCACGCGACAGCCGATAGGCGTGAGCTGCAAGCGCCACGGCAAAACACGCGATCATCAGAAAATATCCTTCGAAGCGGACGTGTCAGGCGGTCCGGGGAACTGGCTGCGGGCGTCCCTGCAAGTAGAAGATCGACAGGGCCGGCAACAGGAACGCCAGATAAACGGTCACCTCGCCGACCGCCGGCGCATCCTGGTAGCCGAAAATGCCGGCCAGCAGGGTGCCGATGAGGCCGTCGGCGGGCAGGACGCCACTGATGTCGAATGCGGTTTGCTGGAGCAGATTCCAAAGGCCCGCTTCGTGGAAGGCTCGGACGGCGCCGGCCAGCAGCCCAGCCGCGACAAAAATGATGAACACGCCGGTCCAGCGAAAGAAGACCTGGAGATTGAGCCGGATGCCGCCGCGGTACATCCCGACGCCGAAGGCGAAGGCGCAGAGAATTCCGAGCCCGGCCCCGATCGGCACGCCGATGCCGACGTCCTGTTGCACGGTCGCGATCAGGAAAAACACGGATTCGAGCCCCTCGCGGCCGACCGCCAGGAACGCCATCGCGGCCAGCGCCAGGCCGCGGGAATCGCCCGATCCGGCGGCGGCATCGATGGAATCGTGCAGCTGCGCCTTGATCGAACGTCCCGCCCTGGCCATCCAGAGCACCATCGAGGCCAAAATGCCGGTGGCAATCACGGCAACACAGCCCTCGAACATCTCCTGCATCTTCTGCGGAAACTCGGTGCCGGCGGCTTCGAGCGCAATTCCGAGCGCGGTGCAGATTGCAAGCGCAAGCCCGACGCCGAGCCAGACCGCGGGCAGCGCATCCTGGCGGCCGGTCTTTTTCAGATAGCCCGCGATGATACCGACGATCAACGCCGCCTCAATCCCCTCCCGGAGCATGATCAGGAATGCGACGAGCAAGAATCTGTCCTTTCAAGTGGCTGACCAGCGGTCGGAAATGGCAGTTTCTTATCACTTAAAAGACACCCGGATGAATGGAATCGTTAAAAGATTGCCGCTTGCAGCGTTGTTCCGCACGTGAGAACTTTAGAACAATTCTTATTTGGTAGACGGTCCACGGCTTTCGCAATCTCTGCTCGGTCGCCCATTGCGCTCCGGCGAGATTTTGCCAAGTAGCCCATTTTAGCAGCCGCACAGCCGCTGCTTGCTTCGAAAAGGCCCCTTCAAGACACAGCCTCCAAACGGCCGCGTTGACAGCACCAACGAGATAGTTTCACCTGTGAGTGTTTGGGAGAGTGCCGATCACCTCGATCGGCAAAGGGAATCTGGTGCGGTTCGCTCCTTTTTTAGGCTGCGAACCAAATCCGGAGCTGCGCCCGCAACTGTAGGCGGTGAGTCCTTCTTCGAAATGCCACTGGGCTTTTACGACAAAGCCCGGGAAGGCGAAAGAAGGGTTATGACCCGCGAGCCAGGAGACCGGCCTAGACACGTCATCCTTCCGGCGTGCGGTGCGCGCGCATGGGGCGGTTCTTTCGCTGCGGTGACATGAATGGAGATGTCTTGCGGATGAAGGAGCCGCCATGGCTGCGCATGCGAAATCGATTGTTCTGAAAGATCCGTCTGAACCCGCAACTCCCGGCCTTCGCGGCCGGATCGTCGGAATCTACAGCCTGCTCATCATCGCCAATCTGTCGGCCTGGATCTGGGCTTTGGTTGCGTTCGCCAATCAGCCGGTTCTCATTGGAACCGCGGTGCTGGCCTATAGTCTTGGGCTGCGTCATGCCATCGATGCCGACCATATCGCGGCGATCGACAACGTCACGCGCAAGCTGATGCAGGAGGGAAAGCGGCCGGTCGCGGTCGGCTTTTTCTTTGCGTTGGGGCATTCGACCGTGGTCGTGCTCGCCTCGCTTGTCGTCGCGCTGACGGCAAGCGCGCTGAGCGGCACACTGGTTTCCTACCGCGTGATCGGCGGTATCGTCGGGACTTCGGCGTCGGCGCTGTTTCTGTTTCTGATAGCGATCGCAAACATCCTGGTCTTGCGCGGCGTGTACCGGGCCTTTCGGCTGGTCGAGCGCGGCCATAGCGTAGCGGAAGCGGACATCGATGCGCTATTGCAGCAACGCGGCTGGCTGGCGCGGCTGTTCCGGCCGCTGTTCAAGTTCGTTTCGCACAGCTGGCAGCTTTATCCGATTGGTCTGTTGTTTGCGCTTGGCTTCGAGACCGCAAGCGAGATCAGCCTGTTCGGCCTCTCGGCGCAAGCCTCCGATGCGGTCCCCAGCTGGTCGCTGCTGATTTTCCCGGCGCTGTTCGCAGCCGGCATGACGCTCGTGGACACCACCGACGGCGTGCTGATGCTGGGCGCCTATGGCTGGGCGTATCGAAATCCCCTGCGCAAGCTGTTCTACAATCTGACCATCACATCGGTGTCCGTGCTGGTGGCGCTGGTGGTGGGCGGCGTCGAGACGCTCGGCCTGATCGCGGATCAATTTCATCTGCAAGGCGCGTTCTGGAATGCGATCTCCGACCTCAACGACAATTTCGGCGCGCTCGGCTACGGCATCGTGGCGCTGTTCGTCGTGAGCTGGGGGATATCGTTCCTGGTCTATCGCTTCAAGCGATACGACCTCCATGGAAGGCTGGAGTGATTCCAGTCTCCTTAGCTTGACGTCTCCATCACCAGCCTGTTTTTCCTCGGATCGCTCGTCGCGGCGGGGGCCCTGTGTTCGAATACATTAAAACGGTTCTAATCGTGTGTGTTTGTATCGCGGCAACCTGCCTTCTCATCGTGGCGGATTGCCGGGCCGCGGATCTGCCCGTCGTTAATCCGATGCCGCTGAAAGCGCCGCCAATCGCAAATTACGATTGGACCGGCTTTTACGTCGGCGGCCATCTAGGTTACGCTTGGGGAAACTCGAATTGGGCGGCTACGGGTGCGGACGGCAACGCCTCAGGCTCGCTCAACTTCTCGCAAGGGATCGATGCTTTTACCGAGGGTGGAAGCTGGAACGAGGGCGTTCAATTAGGCTACAATGCCATGCTGAGAAACCGCTTCGTCGTTGGCGTCGAAGCGGATTTCACCTTCCCAGCCTACCAGAATCTCGCAGGAATCTCCACGGGCAACACCGCGACGTATGTGGGCGGCAACAATAGCTATACCGACAGCCTGCTCGCTTCGGGCACGGTGCGGGCGCGGATCGGTTATGCCCCGGGCAACTGGTTGTTCTACGCCACTGGCGGTCTAGCCTGGACGGTCGATCAGTTCACCCTGGCTCAACAGACGAGCGGCCTCTCGCCGGTGGCCCAACAGCCGCGCTGGGGCTGGGCCGCAGGCGCAGGCGTCGAATTTCCGATAGCGGGCCACTGGACCGGCAAGGTCGAATATCTGTACACCCAATACGGCTCCAGTTCGGTGAATTTTGCGCCGCTGGGAGATCGGATCAATTCGAGCCTGTCGCTGCAGGAAGTCCGCCTTGGCTTGAACTATCAATTTGGCAATCCGGTTTCGGAGAACGGAAACCCGGCTGCTCCATCGGTGCCGGACTTGGGCAATTTCAGCTTTCACGGTCAGGCCACCTTCACGGACCAAGGCTATCCTGCGTTCCACTCCGCGTTTCCGGACGGTGCCCAAAGCCTGCCTCAAGGCGGGCAAAGCGCCGAGACATTCGATTTGACGCTTTATGCTGGCGTGAAGCTCTGGCAAGGCGCCGAATTGTGGGTCGACCCGGAGATCGATCAAGGTTTTGGCGTGGGCAATGCCCACGGGCTGGCCGGGTTCGCGAGCGCGGAATCCTATAAACTGGGCTGGGCGGAGCCTTACGCGCGCGTGCAGCGCGCTTTCATTCGGCAGACCATCGAGCTCGGCGGCGACACTCAAAAAGTCGATTCCGACATCAATGCGTTCGAAGCCTCGACGACTTCGGATCGCCTCGTGCTGACGGTGGGCAGGTTCCAGGTGGTCGATCTCTTCGACACCAACAAATACGCCAACAATGCGAAGACCGATTTCCTGAACTGGTCGTCCGTCAACGTTGGGTCGTTCGACTATGCCGGCGACGCCTGGGCTTACACCTATGGCGCGGCGGCCGAATGGTACACGGGACGTTATACGCTGCGCGGCGGCGTCTTCGATATGTCGCGGACCCCCAACAGCACAGCCTCCTACGGCGTCCTTGGCGCGGGCGCGGACCCGGATTTCAGCAACCTCGAGTTCATTGCTGAAATCGAGGAGCGGCACGAGTGGTGGGGCCAGCCCGGCAAGCTCAAGCTGACCGGCTATGTCATCTCCGGGCAACAGGGAGATTTCGCGCAGGCCGTCGCGCTGTTCAACCAATTCGGAGCCAACACCCCCACCCCCATCAACGCCGGCGATACTGCGGCCGATTATTGGATGAACGCGTCGCGGAGCTACCGAACAGTCCCCGGAGTAAGCTTCAACATGGAGCAGCAACTGAACGATGCCGTTGGGATGTTCGCCCGCGCCGGCTGGGTCGACGGAGCGTACGAGATGTGGGACAACACCGACGTCAGCTATTCGGGACAAGTCGGCGTCTCGATCAAAGGCACTGGGTGGGGCCGTCCGGACGATGCTGTGGGTGTTGCCGGCATCGTCAACGGCATTTCGAATGCTGAAGCTGCCTGGCTCAATGCTGGAGGCTTAGGCATCCTGATTGGCGATGGGCCGGGGAACTTGCCGCATCCTGGGCTGGAGAAGATCGTCGAAGCTTATTACAGCTACGCCGTGACCTCCTGCGTCAAGGTCAGCTTCGATTATCAGTTCATCGATAACCCCGCCTACAACACCGCTAAAGGTCCGGTCAATCTGTTCGCCGGAAGGATCCGCTGGCAATTTTAGGTCGATGGAAGCGGTGCGGCCCCGCAAAAGCAACGTTTGGATTTGCCAGCAGGCGGTCAGAACGACGCGATCGTCCCGGAAATCATCGGGTCCCGGTTTCAGGCCCGGACTCTCGGCAAGTGGGTCTCGGTGCCTTCGCTTGACCGATCAGCGCCCGTCGGGCGTCTGGACGCCGGACCAGCTGTCGCGGACCTGCTGGTAGTGCACGCTCGGATCGTAGGCGGTGGTCGGCAGCTGGAGAACCTGCGGCGACAACCGGCCGATCGCGTTCAGGACCGCATAGGAGGCGACCACGCGATCGTGCTGCGCGGTGACCAGCGCGATGCGCGCGTTGACCAGCGCCTGCTGCGCGTTGAGCACGTCGAGCGTGGTCCGTTGTCCGACGGTGGCCTCGCGGCGAACGCCGGTGAGCGCGATTTCCGACGCGGTGACCTGCGATTCTGCGGAGACGACCTCCGCCTTGCCCGCCACCAGTTGCCCCCATGCCGTCACCACGTTGGCGCGGGTCTGGTCGCGGGTCGTCTCGAGATTGAGGCGCTGCTGCGCCAAAGATTCCTTGGACTGGCGAATCAGCGAATATTCGGCGCCACCCTGGTAGATCGGCGCCGAGACCTGCGCCACCGCGGCCGCACCGAACGAGCGGAAGGTCGTCAGCGTCTGCTCGTAGGACTGCTGGACCGAGGCCTGCAGGCTGACGGTCGGCAACAGCGCGCCCTCATTGATCTTGACCTGCAGATAGTTGACGTCGATGCCGTACATCGCCGCGGTGACGTTCGGATTTTCAATCAGGCCAAGGTCGACGGCGGAACTGGGCGATTTCGGCAGGAAGCGGTCCACCGGCGAGCCGGGCGCCAAATTGGAGGGATCGTTGCCGATGATGCGGCGGAAATTCGACCGCGTCGTCACCAGGTTGGATTCGGCGGTGAGTTGCTGGGTCTTGCCGGCGGCAAGCTGGGCTTCCGCCTGCGCGACATCGGTGGGCGTGACCGTGCCGACATTGAAGCGGTCGCGGGTCTGCTTGAGGGTCTGCTCGAGCACGAGAACGTTGCTGCGCTGGACCTCGACGATCGCGGCATCGCGCAAATAATCCATGTAGATGGTGGCCGCGTTCAGCAGCACGGTTTCTTCAAGTACGCGCAACGCCTCGCGCGCGCCTGAAACCTGGCTCTCGGCTGCACGGGTCTTGTTGGCGGTTTGATTGCCGTTGAACAGCGTTTGGGTGGCGGTGAGACCGACGCTGCGCGGCGCGTCGGTGCCGTGAACGTCGCTTCGGACCAGCTTGTTCGCGGAGTCGCCCGGTCCCGATGTGGTGGCGACGTCGGCGTACTGAAAGCCGCCGCTCGCGGTGAGCGCGACCTTGGGCCGATAGCCCGACAGCGCCTGCGCGACGTTCTCGTCGGTGGACCGCACCAAGGCCCGCTGTGCGTTGAGCTGCGGGTTGTTCCGATAGGCCCGCACCAAGGCAGCCTCGATGGTGTCAGCCAGGGCAGGCGCCGGACCCGCGAACGCCATCAGGAGAACCGTAGCCGCAACCCCATGAAGGCCTCTCACAGACATATATACACGCGCCACCCTTGTGCACCGATAAGGCGCGATACACTCATTCGGACAATCCCTCGTCAGGCAATCCTTGATGGGGACAATCCATGCCGGAGACCATTCGCCCAGGCTTTGCTGAAGCGAAAATTCGCCGCCCTGGTCGAGATTTCGGCAGGATCCCCGTACCCGGACGCTAGCCGTGCTCGCCGCCTAAATCAACAGCGTGACGGCGATGACGTTCGGCCCATCAAGGGCTGGCTTCCCAAGCGGGGATGGAAACGGCCTGAACGGCGTTGCCGGCCAACCATGACCCGGACTCGGAACGGACCATAGGCGCTGAATCCCAGCGGGATGCCGACCGTTCCATGAACATTCGGTAAGTTTCGAGTTGGCAGGTTGAGCCTGCCGGCGCTATGAACCTGAGTCCAAGCTGGCAAAGCCCCGATCGGATGGGACGCCCATGAGGTCTTGTTTTGTGAACCCGAAGCACAGGCAGACCAGGCTGCGGCTGGCGCATCTTGCGGTTGCGGGCCTCGCGGCGCTGATCGTGGCGGGAGATCGTGCCGGCGCCGCCGACCATCGCGGCGAACGCTCGGTCGAGTCCGTCGAGTCGCGCACGGCCGGCGAGCCGATCATGGCGATTGTTTCGCTCCACGAACAGCGGATCACCGTTTACGATGCCAATGGCTGGATCCTCCGGGCGCCGGTGTCCAGCGGCCAGACCGGACGCGAGACTCCCGCCGGGATCTTCAGCGTCATCCAAAAGGAAGCGGACCACTACTCGAACCTGTATGACGATGCCTACATGCCCAACATGCAACGCATCACCTGGTCGGGCATCGCGCTGCACGGCGGTGCGCTGCCGGGATACCCGGCGTCGCATGGCTGCGTTCGCCTGCCCTTCGACTTCGCAGCACGCCTGTTCGACATGACCGAGCTGGGCTTGCGCGTGATCGTGGCACCAAAGGATGTGGCGCCGGTTGAGATCGCCCATCCGGCTCTGTCTCTGTCCACGCCGGGCGCCGGTGCCTTGGCCGCCGCCCGCACCGCGGAGGCAGATCAGGCAGCGAGCAAGGCGGAACAGGCGAGACTGGCCGCCGGGACGGCCGCCCGGGCGACCACGCAGGCGATGGTAGCGGTGCGGGTGGCGGAAAACCTTAAGTTCAGAGCCGAGGCGCAGTTGGCGGCCGCCGACACCGCGCTTGGCTCCGCAATTTCGGCCGAGGCAAGAGAGCAAGCTGAGCGCGACCAGGCGCAGGCCGCCGACAAGGTCGCCGAGTTGCAGGTGCAATTGGCCACCGCAAAGGCGGAACTGCAACCGAAGCTCGACGCCGTCACGACCGCGCGTGAGGCCGCCATCGTCGCAGAGGCGGCGCGGGTCGCGGCAGTCGAGGCGGCGCGCCAGGTGGTGCGAGATCTCGAGCCGGTATCCGTGCTGATCAGCCGCAAGAACCAGCGGCTTTATGTCCGACAGGCCTTCGAGCCCGTGCTGGAGAGTCCGGTCACGATTCTGGATGCCGATCGCCCGATCGGCACGCATATCTTCACCGCCGTGGCGCGGACCAATGGCGGGGCCGGCATGCGATGGAACGTCGTCTCATTGTCCGACGGAAGTCCACACAGCGCCGGCGAGCCCCCAGGCGGGGCGCGCGGCGGGCATGGTCGCGACGTCGAGCCGATGCTGACGGACCCGGCCGGTGCAAGAAACGCGCTGGACCGGATCGTGATGCCGCAGGACGTCCTGGATCGGATCGCCGGGGTAGCGCCGCGGTCTTCCCTGATCATCACGGACGAAGCATTGAGCTCCGAGACCGGCAAAGGCACGGATTTCGTGGTGCTGCTGAGCGGCGAGCCGCAAGGGGGCATCAAGATCCGACGCCCCGGTCCGGGCCCGGAGGCCCGTTACGAGCCCCTGCGCGATCGCCTACCCTCCCGGCGTTCGCCGTTCGGAAGTGCATCTTCCAGCTGGTGAGCCTCCTTTTCAGCCCCCCGCGATGTCCGGCGGGCAGCCCATCATGGCGCCGAACGGATCATCGCCGTGGATTTGCCAATTCACGCGGGGGGCCGCGACCTATCCCGACTTGGCACCGGACCCGAACTGCCCGCCAGAGAAGTGCTCGAGAGCAAAAATGAAGAAGACGAGGACGCCGATGTCGACCAGCGGCAGCAGGAACAACCATTTGGCGAACGACCAGTGCCGCAAGATCCAGGGCAGCACCGCGCCCGCAAGACAGACGAACGGAAAAATGGCGATCGATAGCGCAAACCCCACGGTGTAGGGATTGGAGGTTGAGCCCGGCGCGTCGAATGCCATGGGAGACATCAGGGCTGGAAAAACCGCAGCCAGTCCCGCCACGATCCACATCGCGGTCAAGACGTACCAGCTCATATTGCCGTTCAGTATCTCGCATCATCCCGCCGCGCGCGTTCCTGATCGTCGAACCACGCACCGATTCGGACCGGTCGCACGATAAACCCCTGTTCAGCGGGGTAAACTGCCGAAGGACACTGAATGTCCGCTTATCGGGGCAGATCGGCCGTCAACGGCTGCATCACTGCAATTGGGAACATTACCTTGCCGCCGAAGATTTGCGCCGCAAACGGTTGATCCGGCCAACCGCCTCTCTCATCGGCGACGAAACACTGATGCCCGCAGCGTAACGGCAGACCCCCGCCTGCCGGGTCATTTTGCCGCGGCGCATCGCTGGGCTGGACCTGCTTGCGGCCATCCGGCGTTCGGAACGACCGGCACGGCAACACGTTGATCCCATGGGACGAGGCCGCCATGCAAAACCTGCCACAGATTGACCAAGAGCAAAACAAAGCCATTCGCACCGAAATGGGCGAACGGCTGCGGATTATTCTTGAGTTGCAGAAACCGCAGAAGCTGTCGGGGCGTCTTCGGCAGCTGCTGGATCGTCTGGCCGAACAGGAACATCGGATCGAGATCGGGATGGCGGCATCACCGTCGATTGTGCCCTCGCAAAATGAAGGCTGGCTGCGCCGACTGTTGGCCGGCCGACTTCGCTAAACCGCTCCGCGGCGATCCGGGGCAGGCGGGACGGCCGCTGCCCCGTTGCCATAGTTTTGGAAGTTTTGGAAAAAGGATGGCGGCCCAAGGCGGCCACAAGGGCCGCCATCCCATTTCATTTTTAGGTCCGGCTGCCGTTCCAGCGGCCGGTATATTTGAATTCGGGCGCGGCCTTGAGCTGGTCCGCCGTGGCGTTCATCTTGGCATGCCACTTCTTGTCACCATCATTATAGGTGACCTTCACAGCAGATGGATTTACCGCAATGTAGCGATCTCCCATTCCGAGGAAGCCGCCCACCGAGACGATATAGGCCGTGGTGCGGCCCTCCGGATTCATCGCGATGTCCTTGATGGTGCCGATGTCCTTGTTGTCATCGTTATAGATATCGAGCCCAACGAGGTTGGAACTGAGATCGTTATTTTCCGGCACGCTCATATAGGTTCCGCCGGAATTGGCGTTGCCGGTCGTGGTCGTGGTATTCTGGGCCCAAACGGCCGAAGTCATGGCCACGGCGGCCACTCCCGCAAGCAACAAAGAACGCATGGTTAGTCTCCTGGTTGGTGATCTGCCCCAAGGCACCTCCAACGAACCGGCGCCCGGGAAGTTGCACGCGAGAAGCGGATTCGCATCGCGGTAAAGTTTGCCCGGGAGCGGAACCGAGACGCACGGGTTTCGGAGCAACGATGCACGTTGCGATGTGCGGCCGACGACTCTTTTTCATTGATACACTCTCGCGCATTCCATCCGCGGGCTGAACAGGAACAAGTCGGCGGCGGGAGGGTTCTAACGAGGCGTTTGACCCCAACCCGGAGCACACCATGACCAAAGAGAAAGAACTGAAAGATCTGTTCCTTGACACCTTGAAGGACATCTACTTCGCGGAAAAGCAGATCCTGAAGGCATTGCCAAAGATGGCGAAGGCCGCGCAATCCGACAAGCTGCGCGCGGCGTTCGAAAAGCATCATGACGAAACCGAAGGCCAGGTCGAGCGACTGGAGCAGGTTTTCGAATCGATTGACGCGCCGGCGCGCGGCAAAACCTGTGACGCGATTTTGGGAATCCTCGACGAAGGCAAGGAAATCATGGGTGAGTACAAGGGCATGCCCGCGCTCGACGCCGGCCTGCTTGCCGCTGCGCAAGCGGTCGAGCATTACGAGATTTCCCGCTACGGTTCCCTGAAAACCTGGGCTACCGAGCTGGGCTATCGGGACGCCGTGAAACTGCTCGACGCCACGCTCAAGGAAGAAAAGAATACCGACAGCACGTTGACTCAGCTCGCGCACGCGGAAGTCAACCAGCATGCCGAGACGGCCAAAGCCGCCTAGAGAGGCGGAGGCCGAAGGGTGAAAACGAAAGGCTCCGCGGTGCGGAGCCTTTCCGGCCCTGGCGAGCTACTGCTTTTTCGCGCGCCCTGCGGTCTTTGCCGCTTTCACCGCGGCGAACACCTTTTTTGACCGTGCCTTTTTTGACCCTGCCTTGCCTTCGCTTAGCAGGGCTTGGCGCACCTTGGCAAATTCCTGCACCGACGCCTTGTCGACTCTGGGAAAATGCAGGTTCAGCTTGTCCAGCGCACTGACGATGGCCGAGCCGATCACCACCCGCGCGAACCATTTGTGATCGGCCGGCACCACGTGCCATGGCGCCGTCGCGGTCGAGGTATGCCTGACGATATCCTGATAGACCGCCTGGTACCTGTTCCACAGCGCGCGCTCGGTGATATCCGCCATCGAAAATTTCCAGTTCTTCGAGGGCATGTCCAGCCGGTCCAGGAACCGCTCGCGCTGCTCCTGTTTCGAGACGTTGAGAAAGAACTTCAGGATGACGGTGCCGTTGCGCGCCAGATAGCGTTCAAACGCAGAAATGTCCTCGAAGCGTTCGCGCCAGATGTTCTTGGTCACCAGCGCCGGCGGGATTCTTTCCTGGGCAAGGATGTCCGGATGCACCCGCGTCACCAGGCATTCTTCATAATAGGAACGGTTGAAGATGCCGATGCGGCCACGCTGCGGCAGCACCGTCATGGCGCGCCACATGAAATCGTGGTTGAGTTCGAGCGTCGACGGCTGCTTGAAGGAATGTACCTCGCAACCCTGCGGATTGACGCCGTCGAATATGCTCTTGATCGCGCTGTCCTTGCCCGCCGCGTCCATGCCCTGGAAGATCAGGAGCAGCGACCAGCGATCCTGGGCGTAGAGTTTCTCCTGGAAATCGCTCAGGTGCCTGCGGTTGGCTTCGAGGATCTTTTCCGCCTTGTCCTTGTCGAGGCCGCCCTTCTCGTTGGTCTTGTACGATTTGAGATGAAACAGGCCAGATCCGTTGTGACGGAACGGAGCGACAAAGGGCTGCAGCTGGACCGCGAGAGGTTGCGAAGGTTTTTTGCTCATGAGGTTGGCGGCTCCGGTTTTCGGGCGAATGGCGAGTGGCGAGTGGCGAATAGTGAGTAGGAGTAGTCAGTCGCTATTCGCCTACTTTAGTTCCCTATTCGCTATTCGCCACTCCCTATTCGCCTACTTCAGCTGCGCCTGCAGAAACGCGGTGACGAAGCGTGGCATCGCCGCCGTGAGATCGGAGGTGGTCCGCACCAGATGGATTGCCGCCAGTTCAGGCTGGGGTTGCCGGTGGAGATGCGATTCGATCCTGGCGCGCAGCGCTTCGCCGGTCATATCGACATCCAATATCCTGATCATTGCAGTCGCGGCGCCCGACACCACGCAATCCCAGCACGGGCCGGCCCGATAATCCGCCGATGTCAGGCCGGTTTCCTCCTCGACCTCGCGGGCGACGCTGCCCGCCATGTCGACCGCGCCGTCGCGGATGTCATCGAGGTCGGGAGTTCCCGACGGAAAATAGATGCGCCCGGCATTGGCGGTATGAAGGCCCATTTCACCCAAGGCGAACGCGCCATCGGCGCACCGCAGCGCACCCATGCCAAAGCCGTTGAAGACGCCTTGGTCGGGAAATCCCCAGTCGCGCCATGCCAGGAAGCTGGCGAAATCGGCCTCGAAGTAACCGGCGCTGAAGCGGTCCGGGGTAAGAACCGGATGGCGCGCCAGCAGGATGCGGCCATTCCAGAGCTGCGGTTTTGTCATCCGGCTTTCGGCGAAATGCGCCGCGATATCGGTGCGGCGCTGGTCCGCGAACGGCCACGACCATGGCTGCAGATCAAAATCAAGCGTGGTCACGCGATGAATTACCGGAGGCGTCATCGGCGGGTGTGACGCCAAATGCGTCGCGGCGGGCTAACCAACATCGTCCTCATGGTTTGCTTCCGTTCCAGCTGTTGGTCGGAGGCATGATCGAGCGCCGGGCCGCAGACCCTTATCCGGCTTGCTCGCATCCGCCGGCCGAGCTTCGGCTCGGGGTTCAGGGTTTGGAGAAGGTCCCGATCAGGCCGGTCGCGACCTTGGCGTGGCCTTCCAGCGCCTTGAACAGCTCCTCGCGGGTCAATCCGGCGGGAAGCGCTGAAGGCTCGAGATCGGTCGCAATCAGCGTGAAGGTGTAGTGATGTGGCGCTCCGGCCGGTGTGCAGGGGCCGGTGTAGGTCGACAGTTTGGCGGTGCCCAGGCCGCCGACATATTTGTCGCTCGGCTTGGAGACTTCGCCTTCGGCGAAGCCGGTGACTGAGGCCGGAATGCCATAGGCGACCCAGTGGCTGACGCCGCCGGGCGGTCGCCCTTCCGGATCGAACATCAAGAGCGCGAAGCTCTTGGTGCCCTCGGGCGGATTGCTCCAGGCGAATGCCGGCGAGATGTTCTCGCCTACGCAGTTCGGATTGGCCTTGTTGTTCCCGGCATTTTTCACCGCCAGCCGCGCGCCGTCCTTGAAGTCGGGCGACGACAGCGTGAACGCGCTTTGCGCGACCGCAGCGCGAGAACCGCAGCCTGCGGCCAGCGCAACCGCGATCGCCAGAATTGAACCACGTGAAAGCATGACAACTCCCTTGAGAAGAATTTCTGTTTGGCGGGCGGGAGTGTAGCCTCCGCCGCACCGGGATCAAGACGGGTGGTCCGGCTGCCGCCGGCGCCAGTTCGGCCGCATCATCCCGGGTCGGACTATGGCTGGAGGTCCGGGGAACGCAGGTTCAACGAAGTGCAGCAACGTGGTACGTCACCAAGGCAGCCTCCCCCAGCCGGGGGCAATCCTGGAAGCGCCGTGGACCGAACTGAAGTCGAAAAATCGCCGCTGATCGCCTTCGCCCATGTCGGCAAAAGCTTCGACGGCGGCCGCCACGCAAAACCGGTGCTGGCCGTGGACGACGTCTCGCTCGATGTCGCGGAGGGCGAGTTCCTTGCGATTGTCGGCGGCTCCGGCTCCGGCAAGACCACGCTGCTGCGGCTGGCCAACCGGCTGATCGAGGCCGACCGCGGCAGCATCCGGATCGAGGGCGAAGAGGTGCGCAGCATCGATCCGATCCGGCTGCGCCGCCGCATCGGCTATGTGTTCCAGAGCGGCGGGCTTTTCCCGCATCTCAGCGTCGCCGGCAATATCGGGATCACACCAAGACTGCTCGGCGCCGCGGCGGCGGAGATTTCCGCTGGGGTCGACCAGTTGCTGGAGCTGGTGCGGCTCGACCCCGGCCAGTATCGCGGCCGCCTGCCGCACGAGCTCTCGGGCGGCCAGCGCCAGCGCGTCGGCGTCGCCCGGGCGCTGGCGGCGCGGCCGCGCATCGTGCTGATGGACGAGCCGTTCGGCGCCCTCGATCCGTTGACCCGCGATGCGCTCGGTGACGACTATCGCGCGCTGCACCGCAAGCTCGGCCTGACCACGGTCATGATCACCCACGACATGACCGAGGCGATCCTGCTCGCCGACCGCATCGCGGTGATGTCCGGCGGCCGGCTGCTGGCCGAGGGAACGCCGCTGGAACTTTCCCGCAGCGACAAGGCCTATGTCGGCGAATTGTTGCGCACGCCGCGGCGGCAGGCCGAGCGGCTCAAGGTGCTGCTGCCGCGTGATGGCGCGGCATGAAGCTGTTCACCGATCCGCGCTGGAGCGAGGCGCTGGCGCATCTGCCGGATTACCTCGGCAACCATGTCCGCATCAGCCTCGCCGCGCTGGCGCTCGGCCTGCTGGTCAGCCTGCCGCTGGCCATTGTCGCCCGCAACCGGCCGCTGCTGCGCGGCGCGCTGCTCGGCTTTGCCAGCGTCGTGCAGACGGTGCCGGGGCTGGCGCTGTTGGCGCTGTTCTACCCGCTGCTGCTGGCGCTGGCGGCGTTGTCGCTGGCCTGGCTCGGCGTCGGCTTTTCGGCATTTGGATTCCTCCCGGCGGTGCTGGCGCTGGCGCTCTATTCGATGCTTCCGGTGTTGCGCAACACCCTCGCCGGGCTTGCCGCCATCGATGCACCGGTGCTGGAGGCGGCCCAGGCCGTCGGCATGACGGAACGCCAGGCGTTGTTCATCGTGGAGCTGCCGCTGGCGCTGCCGGTGATGATGGCGGGCGTCCGCACCGCGGCAGTCTGGGTGATCGGGACCGCGACGCTGTCCACCCCGATCGGCCAGACCAGCCTCGGCAATTACATCTTCGCCGGGCTGCAGACCCAGAACTGGGTGTTCGTGCTGTTCGGCTGTGTCGCCGCCGCGCTGCTGGCGCTCGCCGTCGACCAGCTGCTGGCGCTGGTCGAAAACGGCCTTCGCAACCGCAGCACGTTGCGAACCGCGCTCGGCGGGGTCGGCTTGGCGGCGCTGGTCGCGGCCACGCTGCTGCCCTCGATGGCGCGCGCGCCCAAGGGCACCATTGTCGGCGCCAAGACCTTTGCCGAACAATATGTGCTGTCGGCGCTGATCGCGCAGCGGCTGCGGGCGGCGGGGCTGACCGCGACCACCCGCGAGGGCCTCGGCTCCAATGTCATTTTCGACGCGCTGGAGACCGGCGACATCGACGTCTATGTCGACTATTCCGGCACGCTGTGGGCCAACCAGCTGCACCACGCCGATATCCGGCCGCGCGCGCAACTGCTCGGCGAATTGAAGGCGGAACTGGCGCAGCGCAACGTCACTTTACTGGGCGAGCTTGGTTTCGAAAACGCCTATGCGCTGGTGATGCCGCGCAACCGCGCCGAGGCGCTCGGCATTCACAGCATTGCCGATCTCGCCTCCCACGCCGCGACGATGTCGATCGCCGCCGATTACGAGTTCTTTTCGCGGCCGGAATGGGCCAGGCTGCGCGACGCCTACGGGCTTTCGTTTCGGGCGCAGCGGCAGATGCAGCCGGACTTCATGTATGCCGCGGTGGCGTCCGGCGAGGTCGACGTGATCGCGGGCTACACCAGCGACGGCTTGATCGCGAAAGACGACCTGGTGGTGCTGGACGATCCCAGGCACGCGATTCCGCCTTATGACGCGGTTGTCCTGGTCGCGCCGAAGCGGGCGTCCGACCAGGCCCTGCGCGGCGCGTTGCAGCCGCTGCTCGGCCGCATCGATATCGCGGCGATGCGCGAGGCCAATCTGCGCGCCGCCGGCGGCGACGCCGCGGCATCGCCCGACGCGGTGGCGCGCTGGCTGTGGGAAAAGATAAAACGTTAAATCTGCAGGGTGGGCAAAGACGCGTTCTTCGCGCCGTGCCCACCCTTGTTCAGCACGGCGTCAAGATTCGGTGGGCACGGCGCAAGGGCGCCTCTGCCCACCAACAATCGCTAAAGCCCCTTGATCATGCCGGCGTCGATCAACAGGCGGTTGAAGCGGCGGGCCTCGGCGCCGTCCTTGCAGGCATAGAACACGCCCTGGCAACGCAGCATGATCTTCTTCTGCTCCTCGAACGAAGCATCGAGCGGAATGCCGGCGGCTTCCTGGATCACCAGCGGCAGATAGGCGCCATCGATGGTCTGCATCACGGCGGGGCTGTTGACCGGCTCGAAATTGATGGCGTCGATCGCGTAATAGGTGGCGTAGTAGCGCGGGTCGTAATTCATCAGCTTGTTGCCGATCGCGGCTTCATCGAGATCGGGATCGAGCAAATGCGGCGAGAATTCCGGCTGGTGGTCGCCATAGCGCACGATCAGGAACGGCTCCGCCGGAAACGCCTTCTTCAACCCGGCGATGAAGGCCCTGTAGTCGCCGGCGCTCATGGCCTGTCGGCGCAGATATTCATCGACCACCGGCGCATTGCCGGGGTTGCGCCAGGACGGCATCAGGTCGGGGCGGAACCGGGTTTCCCAGGGAAAATGATTGGCGCCGAGATAGACGAACATGAACAGCTTGGTCGCAGGCGCCTGCTGCGACATCAGCTTGATGGCGGAATCGTAAAAGAAGCTGTCGGGCTCGACGTCCGCAGCGCCGAGATCGCCCGCGTCGTAAAAATGCTGGATCCCGGTGGTGAGCTGAAAACTGCGCGCGCTCATGAACGCGCCGTAGGCGGGATACAGCGAAAGCGTATCATAGCCGCAGCGGCGCAGCGCCAGCGGCAGCCCGCGCTCGACGCGGCCCGACGCGATGCGGGTCACGAAATAGGCAAACCGGCCGAACGAGCGCGACGACAGCCCGGCCAGCACGTTGTATTCGGTGAACCAGCTCGGTCCGCCATTGCTCTCGGCCAGGAAGCTGCGTTGCTTGCCGTCGAACGAGTTGAAATGGCTGCCATAGCCGACCGGCACCTTGACGCCGCCGGCCTGGCGAATGTCGAAGCTGGATTCATCGTGGATCATGATGATGTTGGGCCGACGGCCGGCGGGATGGCAGGAATCCACCGGCGGCAGCTTGAGACGGTCGTCGGCCACCGTATCGGATTCCATGAACCCGTAATTGATGAAGTCCGACACCGCGATGACGCCGGAGCGGGAGAATTTCGACAGGTAGCCGTCGTCGTAATAGCCGCGCCAGTCCTGGTCGGGCCAGGCGAAGGCATAGCCGACCAAGGCGGCCAGACACCCCAGCGCGCAGGCCGCCGCCGGCAGACGGCGGATGCGGAACGGATCGAGCCACCACAGCGCGTACATCAGGGGAATGATGACGAAGGCAGCGCCGATCACCGACCAGCGCAGCTGCGGGAAGATCGTGAACAGGAACGCCGCGGTATCGCGGTCAATCACCATCAGGTCAACGAAGTTGGCGGTCATCTGCGCGATGTCGTGCTTGAGCCGCGACAGCAGGATGAGAACCACGACCAGGCTGAGCGACAGCGCGCCCGAAAGGGCGGGACGCCGCACTAGCGCGATCCAGAAGAAGTTCAGAATCCCCCACGACAGTACAAAGCCGGCACGCGAACCGAGATCGGTTTCGGTCTGGAACATTATCGCCAGCGCCGCCAGATGCGGCGCCGCCACGGCAAGCAGCCGCCACACGCCGATCGAGGCGATGCCTGCGGCGGGGGCTGGGAATCGACCTGGATTTGGCGCAAGCGCCATGGCGGGACGCAGCTATACCCGGCACTGCCTGGGGGCCTTGGCTGGTGAAGACCACCAGAAGGCCGATGACGCAGCCGGAGACCGCGGCATGTCATAAAAATGTAATTGAACCGTCATGATGACGCAACAGCGTCAGCAACCTGGCAACTTCAACTTAGGAAGCAGGGCTGCCCTGCCGGGGCGGCGGCATCAGGCCGGCCGGGGGCGGCTGGCCATGCCGCCCCGATGGCGTCAGCGCGATCGGTGAGACGGCCCGGGCCGCGTGACCTCGGGCCTCCCCTTCATGCCGGCGGCGCCAGCCCGAGGCGCCTGGCGATGAACCTTGGCGGGCCGCGGCGGACGGCGCGCTTCGATGCCAACCCTCCGTGTTTCTACGGGGCGCTAATTTAACCCGGCCGCAAGGCCGCGGCGGCGATCATCCGGGCTTAATTCCCGGACCTTTCTCGACGTTCCCCTGGCCAAACGCCCTGGGGCCGGTCGAAGCGGAAAAGGCCATTTCGTGCAGCAACTCGACCATTCCATCATTGCCGAACTCGAAGACGCCGTCAGGAGCGGCTCGCCCGAGAAGCGGGTTGGAACCCTTCGGCAAGTGACGGATCTTTTCCTGTATGGCGGAGAGCGCCTCAGCGACGATCAGGTCAAGGTCTTCGACGACGTGCTGTGCCTGCTGATCGCCCGCGTCGAGAGCCGGGCCAGGGCCGAACTCGGCACCCGGCTGGCGCCGATCGACTATGCGCCGTCGGAAGTCATTCAGCAGTTGGCGCGGGACGATGAAATCGCGGTGGCCGGCGCCGTGCTGGCCGGTTCCAGCCGGGTGAAGACCTGCGTGCTGGTGGAAGTCGCCAGCACCAAGGGCCAGGAACATCTGCTGGCCATTTCGGGCCGCATCGACCTGCCGGAAGTTGTCACCGACGTGATCGTCGATCGCGGCGAACGCAGGGTGATCCGAAAGCTCGCCAACAACGCCAGCGCGCGCTTTTCCGAGGCCGGCTATGCCGGCATTGTCGCACGTGCCGAGGCGGATGATGAGCTTACCGAGATCCTCGGACTGCGTATCAACCTGCCGCTCAAATTCCTGCGCGATCTGTTGCGACGCGCCACCGACGCGGTGCGCGCCCGGCTGCTGGCCATCGCACCTGCGCAGCTCCAGGAGGAGATCAAGCGAATCCTGAAGGCCATCGTCAACGTCACCGGCGAAGAAAATTCATCCGCCCGGGATTTCGGCCGCGCCGAAGCGCTGGTGAAACTGATGAAGGACCTCGACGAACTGGACGACGCGGCAATCATCAAATTTGCCGGGGCCCGGAAATTCGATGAAGTCGCCGCCTCGCTGGCCATTCTCAATAATGTGGCGACCGAGATGATGGCGCGGCTGTTGGAGGGTCCCCGCTCCGACCTCGTCCTGATTCCCTGCAAATCAGCCGGATTGAACTGGCCGGCGGTCGAAGCCATCCTCTGCAACCGGCCGCTCAAGCAACCGATCTCCGAACAGACGCTGAAGCTCGCCTGGAAGGACTACGGCAAGCTGTCCGTCGAAACCGCCCAGCGCACGCTGCGGTTCTGGCAGGTTCACAACAAGATCGAGAAGTAGGTTTTGCGCATTGTCGTGGGCGGTGACGCATCGCATTCAACTCGATCGCAATGCCCACGGACCCCCACCCCAACCCTCCCCCGCAAGCGGGAGAGGGGGCAGGCAGTTCTTGTCGCACGGTAGTTTTCCAAATTCTTGCGCTGATTTTAGATGTGGCGCGCACCGCCCAACAAGCAACGAAGCGCGCTCCCTCTCCCGCACTTGCGGGGGAGGGTTGGGGTGGGGGCAGCCACCAACTCGGACTCGCTGATCGTCATCGAGATCGCGCTTGCGCGATCTCGTACTGAGAACCGGAAAAACCTCAGTTCTTGGTCTTGTCGACCAGCGCACCCTTCTTGATCCACGGCATCATGTCGCGAAGCTTGACGCCGACCTCCTCGATCGGATGCGCGGCGAGCTTGGCGCGGGTGGCCTTGAACGAGGTCTGGTTGACCTTGTTCTCCAGCATCCAGTCGCGCGCGAACTTGCCGGACTGGATGTCGTTGAGCACCCGCTTCATCTCCTTTTTGGTCTCCTCGGTGACGATGCGCGGGCCGGTGACATATTCGCCATATTCCGCGGTGTTGGAGATCGAATAGTTCATGTTGGCGATGCCGCCTTCGTAGATCAGGTCGACGATCAGCTTGACCTCGTGCAGGCACTCGAAATAGGCCATTTCCGGCGCGTAGCCGGCTTCCACCAGGGTCTCGAAGCCGCCCTTGATCAGTTCGACCAGACCGCCGCACAGCACCACCTGCTCGCCGAACAGGTCGGTTTCGCACTCTTCCCGGAACGAGGTCTCGATGATGCCGGCGCGGCCGCCGCCGATCGCCGAGGCGTAGCTCAGGCCGAGATCGTGGGCGTTGCCGGAAGCATCCTTGTGGATCGCGATCAGGCAGGGCACGCCGCCGCCGCGCTGGTATTCCGAGCGCACGGTATGGCCGGGCCCCTTCGGGGCGATCATCAAGACATCAAGGTCGGCGCGCGGCTCCAGCAGGTTGAAATGCACGTTGAGCCCGTGCGCGAACAGCAGCGCGGCGCCGTTCTTCATGTTGTCGTGCAGATGATCGCGGTAGATGTCGCCCTGCAGCTCATCGGGGGTCAGCATCATGATGACGTCGGCCCATTTGGCGGCTTCGGCGACTTCCATCACCTTGAAGCCGGCGGCCTCCGCCTTCTTGGCCGAGGCCGAGCCTTTGCGTAGCGCGATGGCGACGTCCTTGACGCCGGAATCCTTCAGGTTCAGCGCATGGGCGTGGCCCTGGCTGCCATAGCCGACGATGCAGACCTTCTTGCCCTTGATCAGGTTCAGGTCGGCGTCGCGATCGTAATAAACACGCATGGTCGTTCCTCTTGGCTGG
>Ga0182030_10001732_pt1 | contig 45474 bp, 45 predicted proteins | sample 812S3MmetaG_FD_121299 | JGI IMG/M metagenome (GOLD analysis project Ga0182030, IMG submission 121299) | Permafrost microbial communities from Stordalen Mire, Sweden - 812S3M metaG (Illumina Assembly) | ecosystem: Environmental > Terrestrial > Soil > Wetlands > Permafrost | place: Sweden...
CCGCGCCTGTTCGGCACGGGCGTGGCGGTATGCCTCGCCATCGGCCGCGAGAACCTTGGGGTGCGTCCGGCCGGCAATCAGGTATCGCGGCGGGACGGGGAGGTCGCGTAGCGAACCCATCGCATCGATGACCCGCTCGATGCCCTTTCCCGGTCCCAGCAGACCCCACGTCAACAACGTCGGCCTGTCCGACTGCGCCGACCGGCCGAGCTGCCTCGGGACGGTCGCGCCGTGCGCGATCGTGATGACCTTGCCGGGATCGACGTCGAAGCCCAGACACAGGCGTTGCCTGGCCGCCTCCGACATAACGACCACCTGAGCCGCCATCGCCGCGATCGCCTCGAGCACCGAACGCTGGTGCGGGGTCGGGTCTTTGAGGACGGTGTGGGCGACGACGATCGACGGAATATGCAGCCCGCCAATGATATCCACCACCTCGTCTCCGTCGGCACCGCCGTAGATACCGTACTCGTGCTGCACGACCGCGATGTCGCTCTCGTTCAGCAATTCGCTGGTTGCAGCCACGGACGCCGCGGAACCGTTGACCAGCTCTCCGATCACGCGGGCGTCAGCAGATGACGACCCGTCGGCCACCCGCACGACACTGACGTCAGAGCCGTTCGCGCACAAGCCTTTCGACAAGGCCGCGCTGAAGGTCGCCAGCCCGCACGGCGTCGGTGGGTACGTACTGAGCATGCCGAAACTGGCGAGGCCGCAACGGCCTTGCTCAACAAGGCTTTCATTCGGTAATTCAAGGGCAGATAGAGCGCTCAAGGTGATCCCGACCGACGGTTGTCACCGGCATGTCGGGCGCGAGCTGATGCTCTTCAAAATCAGCGGCGGACAGCTGACTTAATCCCGGACTGGCTGGATTCCCAACTTCACCGAGTTTACACGCGATGAGCAGCTATCGCGCAGTCAGCCCGGCCAGGATACGCAGCCCAACGGCGTGCCGGCTGATACCGGCGTCGGCACCCTTTGCCAGGTGCCCCTCGGCCTGCTCGGGCGTGTAGCCCTGGCCGATGAGGACCCCGATGGCCTGGTTGATGACGGAAGTCTCAGAAAGGCTTGTCACAGTGCACTTTTCGGCAGGATCTGGCAGGTGCCGATCGAGGACGAAGTCGCTCAGAGGCCGGGTGGTGAGCCAGGCGAGATCCGCGGCGAGGTCGACAAAGGTTCCCCGCGACCCTGCATACAGGACGATGGCTACCGGAGGACGAAGACCAGCATCACCGACAGCTGGCAGCGTCAGCCTCAACGAGGCGCGGACATCAGCCGTGCCGAAACCCTCGATCCAGGTGATGAACGTGAACGGCCGATCATTGCCGTGGACGGTCACGCTTAGCCCCAGGAAAGTCGGCACTGCGACAGTGGCATCGGCCGTGAGCTGGCGCAGACTATCGGCGACATCGGCGCCGGGCTCGTCCAAAGCCGCGCTGAGAATAGCCAGATCTGTGGCCAGGGCCGCTGGGATCTCCACAAGAGGAATGCTCCGCTGCACGCTCCCGAGCGCGATCGAGCCTGCCGGCGCCGCGCATGCCGGTTGGTGTGCGCGGTGAGGATTACGAGACGCGAGTCAGGACCCGTCTTGTGACTATTTCCCCAGTTGCCACCGTACGCCGATTTAGCTTTCCGGTTCAGGTCGGGCGCGGGCGCGGGCGCGGCGCACGGCTTCATCGACAATGCGTTGGGCCACATCAGCCAACTTGCGGTGCTCAGATTGGCTCATCGCTCGCAGCTGGGTGAATGCGTCCTCGGCGCTGCGCCCGGTACGTCCGCGGATGATGCCGATCGCTTGATCGATCACTGGGCGGGTGGACAACGCTGCCTGCAGCTGGGCAGTGAGAGAGAGCGCGTCCGCGAGGATTTGCGCGTTGTACACGGCCACAGCCGCTGGTTTGGCGAACAACTCTCCGAATTCGGCGGCATGCTCATCGAAAACGTCTTTGCCGTAGGCATATACGTTGATCGCTCCGACCACCCGATCAGGCGTCAGGAGCGGTAGCGACAGTGCGCTGTGCACCCCCAGCCTGCCCACCCGCGGACCGAACCGAGGCCACATCTTCTCCCCGCCCAACGACCCGGAGCGCACCGTGCGACGTTCCAGCGCTGCCGTGATGCAGGGCCCCTCATTGAGGGTGACGTACTGGATTTCGTCGATCTCGGTGACAAACGGAGCGCTGGCCGCCAACGCCGCAACAATGTTGTCCACCCGGTCAAGATTCAGCAACGTCACCCCGGCACCGTCGGCGCCCGGAATCGCGCGCACCGCGAACGCCGCCACCTCCGCCAACAATTCCGGCAAGCGCCGATGACTGGCAACGAGACCCGCGAGACTGTCGATCCCCGCCTGCAAATCGGCGTCATCGGCGTTGAGCTGCTCCGATGTCCGCGGCTCTCGCGGTGGGCTATCAGCGTCCTGGGTGGACTCCATCATTGGTGGTACCTGCTTCACAATCCTGCTGGAGCCCGACGTAACCGCCGACCAGCCATGTACCCGGGGCGCACCCGCCACGAGATAACCCCATCCTAGGATGAAGTTGGCTGGCGGGGCTAAGGCGAGATTGGGTAGCCGCCTCCCGATTTTGGATATGAAGCCTGGACACCTGCGCGGAACCCAGCAAGCGGAGTAGTGTCATGACTGCTGAGAATCTTAGCTGGCTGGGGATGGGTTGCGGCCGTACGCTGCTGAACCCAAGGAGCGCAGGCTCCGCGCCCTAGCATCGCCGGTGATCGTCCGCACGACGGGATCACCATGTCCGACACATCGTTACACTCTTCCGCCCTGGCGGACGATGCCATTTTTCCCATGCCTTCGTCCACGCCGGGCGACGGCCCATTAGCGCGGTGGGACACTCACTGGATGAAGTCGTCGGTGGCCGTTGTCAGCGCCCACGGTGACATCGACCAGACGAACGCAGGCACCCTCACCGAGTATTCACTCGCCCACCTAGTGCGTTGCCGCGGCCTGCTCCTTGATCTGACCGATCTGGAATTCTTTGGTGTCTCCGGCTTTTCGGCGCTGCACAGAATCTCGGTGAACTGCGCGCCCGCCGGAATAGGCTGGGCACTGGTACCGGGTGCGGCCGTATCCCTACTGCTACGAATCTGCGACCCGGACGGCTTGCTGCCAGCCGTCGACACCGTCAGTAGGGCGCTGGCCAGGCTCCAAGGATCGGCGTCCTATGCGGACCATTCGGAAAAGAGTGGATGAGGAGACTGCTGCTCAGCGAACCTGCTCAGGGATCGAATTGAGTGCATGCAGAACATGTACCGCAAGCTCGCGCGCGGCCGCGTCGCCAATTTTCGAGTGCGCCTTCAACGTCTCCTGGACGAGTCCCAGGCGCTTTTCATAGGGTGAGAGAAGTGTCGACTGAGACACCATGGTTTCTTTCCCGTCTTGACCGCGAACCCGGCCAAATCTTTCGAATCGGCGACGACACAACCTGAAACGGTCATGTGACGAAGTACCGCCGACGCGGTAAGTCTACTCCGTCGCCCAAACGCACCAACAGCGGGTCAAGCGGCAGCTAGCCGATGAGTACCGCGTACCGCGGCTTGATCACCTCGTCGATGATCGCCAGTCGCTCGTCGAATGGGATGAACGCCGACTTCATCGCATTGATGGTGAACCGCTCGAGGTCACTCCACCCGTAGCCGAATGCCTCCACCAGCCGGTGCATTTCGCGGCTCATAAAGGTGTCGCTCATCAGCCGGTTGTCGGTGTTGACCGTCACCCGGAACCGCGCCCTGGCCAGCAGGTCGAAGGGATGGTCGGCGATGCTTTTGACCGCGCCGGTCTGCACGTTGGAGCTAGGGCACAGCTCCAACGGAATTCGCTTGTCGCGCAGGATCGATGCCAACCTGCCCAGCCGGACGCCACCGCCCTCCACCACCTCGATGTCGTCGACGATCCGCACGCCATGGCCCAGCCGGTCGGCGCCGCAGAACGCGATCGCCTCGTGGATGGAGGGCAGGCCGAATGCCTCGCCGGCGTGAATAGTGAAGCGCGCATTGTGGTCTCGCATGTACTCGAAGGCATCCAGGTGCCGGGTCGGCGGGTTTCCGGCCTCCGCACCGGCGATGTCGAAACCGACAACTCCCTTGTCCCGGAACCGAATCGCCAGCTCGGCGATCTCCCGCGACACCGCGGCGTGCCGCATCGCGGTAACCAGCAGACGCACCTTGATGGGACGGCCCGCGGCCGCGGCGGCCTTCTCGCCGGCGGCGAAACCCTCCAGCACGGCATCGACGATCGCGTCGAACGACAGCCCGCGGTCGATATGCAACTCGGGAGCAAAGCGCACCTCGGCGTAGACCACCGAGTCGGCGGCCAGGTCCTCCACACACTCGTAGCCGACGCGGTACAGCGCGTCGGCTGTCTGCATCACCGCCACGGTGTGCGAGAACGGCTCCAGGTACCGCTCCAGCGACCCGCTGTGCGAGCGGGTGCGGAACCAGGTCGCCAGCTCCTCGGCGTCGGTCGCGGGCAACTCGTCGTAACCGACCTGCCCGGCGATGTCCAGCACGGTCGACGGCCGTAGCCCCCCGTCGAGGTGATCGTGCAGCAGGGCCTTGGGCGCTTTCCTGATCTGCCGCAGATCCAACGGGGTGGTCACGTCGTGATCCGATCGATGATCAGGGGTCTCGGTGCCGGTGGTGTATCGCCGACGCTCCAGCCGCCGTCCAGCTCGGCCATCGCGGCCCCGAACCGTTCCGGGGTGTCGGTGTAGAGGGTGAACAACGCCTCGCCAGGCGTGACCGGTTCGCCGGGACGACGGTGAATCCTGACACCGGCGCCGCACTGCACCCGTTCGCCCGGGCGGGACCTGCCCGCACCGAGCCGCCATGCCGCCAGCCCCACTGCCATCGCGTCGATATCGCCCATTGTGCCGCCCCGGGGCGCAGTCACGGTCTCGGAGTGCGCACCGATTGGCAACGGAACTGACAAATCACCGCCCTGGGCCGCGACCAGCCGGCGAAATCGGTCCATCGCTGTCCCGTCGAGCAGCGTCTGGGCGGGATCGCGGGCATCGATCCCGGCCAGCTCGAGCATCTCGCCGGCCAGCCGCAGCACCAGCTCCACCACATCGGGCGGACCGCCACCGGCCAGCACGTCCAGCGCCTCGGCAACCTCGATCGCATTACCGACGGTCGCGCCCAGCGGGCTATTCATGTCGGTCAGCAGGGACCGGGTGGGCACCCCGTGCGCCGCCCCCAAGCCGACCATGATGTGCGCCAACTCGCGGCACTGCGCCTCCGACTCAAGCAGCGCCCCGGCACCGACCTTCACGTCGAGCACCAGCGCGCCAACCCCCTCGGCCAGTTTCTTGCTCATCACCGAGCTGGCGATCAGCGGCACGGATTCGACGGTCGCGGTGATATCGCGCAGCGCGTAGAGCTTCTTGTCCGCCGCCGCCAGCTGGCCGGCGGCGAAGATCGCCGCGCCGATGTCGCACAATTGTTGGCGCACTCGCGCGTTGGACATCTCCACGGTGCAGCCCGGGATGCATGCCAGCTTGTCCAGCGTGCCGCCGGTGTGACCCAGCCCCCGGCCGGACGCCTTGGGGACCGCGGCCCCACAGGCGGCGATGACGGGAACCAGCGCCAGCGTGGTTTTGTCGCCCACCCCACCGGTGGAGTGCTTGTCCACCGTGACCAACGGCCTATCCCCGCAGCGCAGATCGCTGAAATCCATCCGCTCACCTGAGGCCACCATCGCCGACGTCCACCTGGCGACCTCGTCGCGGTCCAGGCCACGCCAAAAGATCGCCATGAGCAACGCCGACATCTGTTCGTCGGCGACCTGGCCGTCCGTATAGGCGTCGATGACCCAGTCGATGGCGGCATCGGACAACCGGCCGCCGTCGCGCTTGGTCCTGATCACCGTCGGCGCATCGAATGCGAAGTCGGTCAAGACCGTTCCCGGGCAAGGTCGTCGGCCGTGAAAGCATCCGGCAGCAGGTCATCGAGGCGGCGGGGGCTCACCGGATGGTCGATCAGCAGCTCGGGGCCGCCGTGCTCAAGCAGCACTTGTCGGCAGCGCCCGCAGGGCATCAGCACCGATCCCTTTCCGTCTACGCACGCCAGGGCTATCAAGCGACCGCCACCGGTCGAATGCAGGGCACAGACCACACCGCATTCGGCACAGAGACCCAGGCCATATGAGACATTCTCCACATTGCAGCCGGTGATAACGCGGCCGTCGTCGACCAGTGCGGCCGCACCCACCGGGAAGTGCGAATACGGCGCGTAAGCTCCCGAAGCTGCTTGTATTGCTTTGTCCCGCAGCATATTCCAATCAATATCAGGCATACCGCAACCCCGATCGTCGATGGGCCGGCTTCACACAGCCGCCCTTAACTCTGACACGACGACACCGGCGCGAATCGGATTTTCCCCTGCTACCGCGCGGTTGGTTGCCGGGCTAAGCTCGATGCCCGGCTTTAGATTCCACAAAGGCGGTGAGAACTGGTTGAGTACGCAGGCGACAACCGCGGATTCGGCAGTAGCTTCGCCAAAAACGGCGAGCAAGCGGCGAGCACCTCGGACCCTGTATCGGGGTGATCCCGGTATGTGGTCGTGGGTGCTGCACCGGATCAGCGGCGCGACGATTTTCTTTTTCTTGTTCGTCCACGTGCTGGACGCCGCAATGCTGCGGGTGAGCCCGCAGACCTACAACGCGGTGGTGGGCGACTACAAGACCCCGATCGTCGGTCTGATGGAGTTCGGCCTGGTCGCCGCGGTGCTGTTCCACGCGATGAACGGGATCCGGGTCATCCTGATCGACTTCTGGTCGCAGGGGCCCCGCTACCAGCGGCTGATGTTCCTGATCATCGGCATCGTCTTCCTGTTGCTCATGGTCCCGGCCGGTGTGGTCACCGGCATCCACATGTGGGAGCACTTCCGATGAGCAGCCCCGACCTTCAGCTCGGCCGCGGCCAGAGGGCGCCGGTCAAACAGCGCTTCCACGATCGTCCGGCCAGCCTCGACAATCCACGGTCACCGCGGCGCCGCGCCGGCATACCCAACTTCGAGAAATTCGCCTGGCTGTTCATGCGGTTTTCCGGTGTCGCGCTGGTATTCCTGGCGATCGGGCACCTGTTCATCATGCTGATGTGGGACAACGGCGTATACCGGATCGACTTCAACTTCGTCGCGCAGCGCTGGGCTTCGCCGTTTTGGCAATTCTGGGATTTGGCGCTGCTGTGGCTGGCGCAATTGCACGGCGGCAACGGCCTGCGCACCATCATCGACGACTACAGCCGCAAAGACAGCACCCGGTTCTGGCTCAACAGCCTGCTGCTGTTGTCGATGGGCTTCACGTTGGTGCTGGGCACCTACGTGCTGGTGACCTTCGACCCCAACATCGGAGGCTGAGCTGTGATCCAGCAACACCGATATGACGTGGTGATCGTGGGCGCGGGCGGTGCCGGGATGCGGGCAGCCGTCGAGGCCGGGCCCCGGGTACGCACCGCGGTGCTGACCAAGCTCTACCCCACCCGTAGCCACACCGGCGCCGCGCAGGGCGGCATGTGCGCCGCGCTGGCCAACGTCGAAGACGACAACTGGGAATGGCACACCTTCGACACCGTCAAGGGCGGCGACTACCTGGCCGACCAGGACGCGGTGGAGATCATGTGCAAGGAGGCCATCGATGCCGTCCTTGACCTGGAGAAGATGGGGATGCCGTTCAACCGCACCCCAGAAGGTCGCATCGACCAGCGCCGCTTCGGCGGGCACACCCGCGACCACGGCAAGGCTCCGGTACGCCGGGCGTGCTACGCCGCCGACCGCACCGGCCACATGATCCTGCAGACGCTCTACCAGAACTGCGTCAAGCACGACGTGGAGTTCTTCAACGAGTTCTACGCGCTGGACCTGGTGCTGACCCAGACCCGGAACGGCCCGGTGGCCTCCGGCGTGGTCGCCTACGAGCTCGCCACCGGCGAGATTCACGTCTTCCACGCCAAGGCCGTGGTGCTGGCCACTGGTGGTTCGGGCCGGATGTACAAGACCACCTCCAACGCGCACACGCTGACCGGCGACGGCATCGGCATCGTGTTCCGTAAGGGACTTCCGTTGGAGGACATGGAGTTTCACCAATTTCATCCAACCGGCCTGGCCGGCCTGGGCATCTTGATCTCCGAAGCGGTGCGCGGCGAGGGGGGCCGGTTGCTCAACGGTGAGGGCGAGCGTTTCATGGAACGCTACGCCCCGACGATCGTCGACCTGGCCCCCCGTGACATCGTCGCCCGCTCGATGGTGCTGGAAGTCTTGGAGGGCCGCGGCGCCGGCCCGCACAAGGACTACGTCTACATCGACGTCCGCCACCTCGGCGCGGACGTGCTGGAGGCCAAGCTGCCCGACATCACCGAGTTCGCCCGCACCTACCTGGGCGTGGATCCGGTCAAAGAGCTGGTCCCGGTCTACCCGACCTGTCACTACGTGATGGGCGGCATTCCGACCACGGTCACCGGACAAGTGTTGCAGGACAACACTTCTACCGTCCCGGGCTTGTACGCGGCCGGAGAGTGCGCGTGCGTGTCGGTGCACGGCGCCAACCGACTGGGCACCAACTCGCTGCTGGACATCAACGTGTTCGGCCGCCGCGCCGGCATCGCCGCGGCCGCATACGCGCAGGGTCACGACTTCGTCGATATGCCGCCGAACCCGGAGTCGATGGTGATCGGCTGGGTGGGCGACATCCTTTCCGAGCACGGCAACGAACGCGTCGCCGACATCCGGGTTTCCCTGCAGCAGTCGATGGACAACAACGCCGCGGTGTTCCGCACCGAGGAAACGCTCAAGCAGGCGCTCACCGACATCCACGCCCTCAAAGAGCGCTATTCCCGAATTACCGTGCACGACAGGGGGAAGCGGTTCAACAGCGACTTGCTGGAAGCCATCGAGCTGGGCTTCTTGCTGGAGCTGGCCGAGGTGACGGTGGTTGGCGCGTTGAACCGCAAGGAATCTCGCGGCGGTCATGCCCGCGAGGATTATCCGAACCGCGACGACGTCAATTACATGCGGCACACCATGGCCTACAAACAGGGCACGGATCTGCTCAGCGACATCGCCCTGGACTTCAAACCCGTCGTGCAGACTCGCTACGAACCCAAGGAGCGCAAGTACTGATGACCGCAGGCGACACTGTCGAAACACCGCTGGCGCCGCCGCTGCCGCCGGTTCCGGAGGGCGCGGTCATGGTGACGTTGAAAATCGCCCGATTCAACCCCGACGATCCCGATATACACGCGAAAACTGGTGGCTGGCAAAGCTTTCGGGTGCCGTGCCTGCCCAGCGACCGGTTGCTCAACCTGCTCATCTACATCAAGGGCTACCTCGACGGCACGTTGACCTTCCGCCGGTCCTGCGCCCACGGGGTGTGCGGGTCGGATGCCATGCGCATCAACGGCGTCAACCGGCTCGCCTGCAAGGTGCTGATGCGCGACCTGCTGCCCAAAAAGCCGGGCAAAGCGCTGGCCATCACGGTCGAACCGATCCGCGGGCTGCCCGTGGAGAAGGACCTGGTCGTCGACATGGAGCCGTTCTTCGACGCCTACCGCGCGGTGAAGCCGTACCTGATCACCACCGGCAATCCCCCTACGCGAGAACGGATTCAAAGCCCGCAGGACCGCGCCCGCTACGACGACACCACCAAGTGCATTCTGTGCGCGTGCTGCACCACCAGCTGCCCGGTCTTCTGGAGTGAAGGCACCTACTACGGCCCGGCGGCGATCGTCAATGCCCACCGGTTCATCTTCGACAGCCGCGACGAGGCGGCCGGGGAGCGCCTGGACATCCTCAACGAGGTCGACGGCGTCTGGCGGTGCCGGACCACGTTCAACTGCACCGAATCCTGCCCGCGCGGCATTCAGGTGACGAAGGCGATCCAAGAGGTCAAGCGCGCGCTGATGTTCTCGCGCTAAGCCCCGGGTATTCCGTTATCAGGTCGTCGACCACGCTGCACCACGACTCCGCGTCGGTGCACAGGTGGCTGGCGGTGAGCACCAGCCGGTCGGGGGCTCCGGGGAGCAGGGACGCCGCGAACAGTCGGCCGGTGCGCATGTCGAAGCTGGCGCGTTGCCGCACGACCACATCGGCGACGGCGACGCCCGGCGGCTCCACCCCCCAGCCCCAACCGCCGCCCGGACGGGTCATCCACTTTTCGAAGAACGGTTCGAACATGGTGCCCAGAGCGGGGTGGGCGTTGAACACCGCTTCGACCGCGGCGCGAACTCGCGTCTGGTCCAAACGCGAGTCGGCGACCAGGACCTCGGTCTGGAAGCAGACGTCGATGTCCGCGCGTCCCGGCAACTCGGTCAGAGATAGGTAACTGGGCATGACGAGAGACTTCCGTGCCGGCCTTGGCGGATTCTTGGGACGCCGCGGCGTCACACTTGCGCGACCCATCTCGTCAGATGGGTATGACACCGATAACCCGTATCGAGCCCCTCTCCCCGCAGCGCGCCGGCCTGCTGACCCGCGCCATATACCGGGTCGCCAAGCGGCGCTTCGGCCAGGTTCCCGAACCGCTCGCCGTGGCCGCGCATCATCGCAAGCTGATGGTCGCCTGGGCCGTGCACGAGAACGTGGCTGACTGGGCGTCGAAGACGCTGCCGGCCAGCGTGCGTGAGCTTGCGGTGTTCTGGACCGCACGTGCCATCGGCTGCTCGTGGTGCGTCGACTTCGGGTCCATGCTGCAGCGCCTGGAAGGTCTGGACATCCAGCGGCTCAAAGACATCGACAACTACGCCACCTCGACGGCATTCACCGATGACGAGCGCGCCGCCATCGCCTACGCCGACGCGATGACCGCCGATCCGCACACCGTCACCGACGAACAGATCGCTGACCTCAAAGCCCGCTTCGGCGACGCGGGAGTGTTTGAGCTGACCTATCAGATCGGGCTGGAGAACATGCGGGCCCGGATGAACTCAGCGCTGGGCATCACCGAGCAGGGCTTCAATTCCGGTGACGCATGCCGCATCCCGTGGGCCACCGCGTAATGGCCGGCTCTCGCAAGAAGCGTGGGGTCAGCCGGCCAGCGGGGAGCCGGTGAATTTGTCGGGGTTGGCGACATCCCATAGCGCGCAGACCTTTCCGTCGCGCACGGTCATGGCCATGATGCGCGGCATCATCTCCCGATACCCGTCGCTGGCGGGGATGCCGGGCGTGTAGCCGCCGAGTTCACCGTTGACCAGCCCCAGCTGATACGAGGTGAACATCGCCGGACCGTAGCGCCGGGCCAGGCCGAACATGAACCGGGCCACCTTGTCCGCCCCGTTGATGACGTTAATTGCCGTGGGCGCCTTGCCATTCGCATCACCGGTCAGGGTCACGTCCGGATGCAGCAGCGCCACCACGGCGGCCAGGTCGCCGGCGGCCATCGCGGCCATCAACTTGCCGACCACCTCGTTGTGTGACGGGTCGGGCTTGGGCACAGGCTCGGCTGCCACGGCCTTGCGGGCCCGCGAAGCCAGCTGCCGGGCGCCGGGCTCGTTGGTGCCGAGCACCTCGGCGACTTCGGCGAACGGCACCGAGAATCCGTCGTGCAACACGAACGCGACCCGCTGGTCGGGCGACAGCCGCTCCAGCACCACCATCGCCGCGAACCGGGCATCCTCGCGGGCCACCACGGCCGTGAGTGGGTCAGCGCCATCGAAGCCGGTCACCACCGGCTCGGGCAGCCAATTGCCGGTGTAGGTTTCGCGGCGGTGCGCAGCCGAGCGCAACCGATCCAGTCCGAGCCGGCTCACCACGGTGGTCAGCCAGGCGCGCAAGTCGACGATCGGCCCGCGGTCCCCGGCGGTGTTCCAGCGCAGCCAGGCTTCCTGGACGATGTCTTCGGCATCGGCCACCGTGCCGGTAAGCCGATAGGCAACCGACATGAGATACGGCCGCAGCGCCTCGAATTCGGTGACCTGCGTTGAGGTCATGGCTCAAGCCTAGCGTTACGCTCGCTGACAACATGACAGAACACCTGTGGCTGCATTTCACCCGGCACGGCCCGGACACCACGCCGCCGATCATCGCGCGCGGCGAGGGCGTCACCATCTACGACGACCGCGGCAAGAGCTACCTGGACGGGCTGTCCGGGTTGTTCACCGTGCAGGTCGGCCACGGCCGTACCGAGCTGGCCGAGGTCGCGGCCCGGCAGGCCAGCACGTTGGCGTTCTTCCCGCTCTGGGGTTACGCCACCCCGACCGCGATCGAGCTCGCCGAACGCCTGGCGCATTACGCCCCGGGCGATCTGAACCGGGTGTTCTTCACCACCGGCGGCACCGAGGCCGTCGAGACCGCGTGGAAGGTCGCCAAGCAGTACTTCAAGCTCACCGGCAAACCCGGGAAACACAAGGTGATTTCGCGAGCGATCGCCTACCACGGCACCACTCACGGCGCGCTGGCGATCACCGGGCTGCCGCGGTTCAAGGAGCCGTTCGAACCCGTGACGCCGGGCGGCTTTCGGGTGCCCAACACCAACTTCTACCGCGCGCCGGAGCCGTTCGGAACCGACGCCAAAGCGTTCGGGCAGTGGGCCGCCGACCGGATCGCCGAGGCGATCGAATTCGAAGGCCCCTCGACCGTGGCCGCGGTGTTCCTGGAACCGGTGCAGAACGCCGGCGGCAGCATCACTGCTCCCCCAGGCTATTTCGAGCGGGTTCGGGAGATCTGCGACGCCTACGACGTGCTGCTGGTCTCCGACGAGGTGATTTGCGCGTTCGGCCGGATCGGGTCGATGTTCGCCTGTGCCGACGTCGGCTACGTGCCAGACATGATCACCTGCGCCAAGGGGATGACGTCAGGCTACTCGCCGATCGGCGCGATGATCGCCAGCGACCGGTTGTTCGAGCCGTTCAACGATGGCGCCACGATGTTCCCGCACGGGTATACCTTTGGCGGCCATCCGGTTTCGGCCGCGGTCGGGCTGGCCAACCTCGACATCTTCGAGCGTGAGGGGCTCAACGACCACGTCAAGACCAACGCGCCGGCCTTCCGCGCAACCCTGGAGAAGCTGTACGACCTGCCCATCGTCGGCGACGTGCGGGGCGAGGGGTACTTCTACGGTGTCGAGCTGGTCAAGGACAAGGCGACCAAGCAGACGTTCACCGACACCGAGCGCGGCGCGCTGCTGGGCCGGGTGTCGTCGGGCCTGTTCGAGGCCGGGTTGTATTGCCGCACCGATGATCGCGGCGATTCCGTCGTCCAGTTGGCCCCGCCGCTGATCAGCGGTCAGGCCGAGTTCGACACCATCGAATCCATCCTGCGCGACGTGCTCGCCAAGGAGTCCGAGCGGCTCTAGCCAGCGACCCGCTTCACGGCGTCGGCGGCCATCAACACCTCACGGGAATGCGCCGCCGACGAGTTCTTCGCCAGCCGTGACAACGCGTTGCAGAGCCAGGCGAGCGCGGACTGCAGCTCGGGATCGGGCGTGGTCTCGCGGTGCAGCTTGAGCTCGGCTAACACCTGCGCGGTCCCGGTGCGCTTAACCTGGGTCGCCTTTTCGGCCTGCTTGAGCAATTGGTCCAGCGACCGCGGACCAGGCCCACCTGCGTCACCGCGGGGGCCCAGCCACTTTGACCACAACCGATTTTTTGGAATAGCCGCCAGTGTAGGGCGTCGGCACGGCCCTCGCGCGCCCAGACGCACTCACAACTTGTGCCCCACCAGTCACAGCGCGGCTCCCTGCAATTGGGCGCACAATCGCCTAGTCTGCACTCACAATGACCTTCTTACGTTCCGCATCCTGCCTGGCAGCAGCCGTTTTTCTGGCCGCTGCCCCGGTCACGCTGGGCGCACCGACCGCGGCCGCTGAGCCCGGTCCCGGTCCGAATGCCGGTCCGCCGAATTGCAAGTACCAGGTCAACACCCCGCCCGCGGTGGACTCGTCGGAGGTTCCGCAAGCCGGCGACCCGCCGATCCCGCTGGCCGTACCGCCGAAACCGGTGGGCGGCGACGCGCTGGCCGGCTGCGGGATTATCACCGCGCCCGATACGCCGCCGGTGCCCGGCGACATCTCCGCCGAGGGCTGGCTGGTGGCCGACCTGGACAGCGGCGCCGTCATCGCCACCCGTGACCCGCACGGCCGCCACCGCCCCGCCAGCATCATCAAGGTGCTCGTCGCTATGGCATCGCTCAACGCGCTGCCGCTGAACAAATCGGTCGTCGGAACCGCCGAGGACGCGAGCGCCGAGGGCACCAAGGTCGGCGTGGACGACGGCGGGACCTACACCGTCAACCAGCTGCTGCACGGGCTGCTGATGCACTCCGGCAACGACGCGGCGCACGCGCTGGCCATGCAGCTGGGCGGGATGCAGCAGGCGGTGGAGAAGATCAACGTGCTGGCCGCCAAGCTCGGCGGCCGCGATACCCGGGTGGCCACCCCGTCGGGACTCGACGGGCCCGGCATGAGCACCTCGGCCTACGACATCGGCCTGTTCTACCGATACGCCTGGCAGAACCCGACTTTCGCCGACATCGTCGCCACCCGGACCTTCGACTTCCCCGGCCACGGCGACCACCCCGGCTATCAGCTGGAAAACGACAATCAGCTGCTCTACAAGTATCCCGGCGCACTGGGCGGTAAGACCGGCTACACCGACGACGCCGGCCAGACCTTCGTGGGCGCGGCCAACCGCAACGGCCGACGGCTGGTGGCCGTGTTGCTGCACGGGACGCGGCAGCCGATCGCCCCCTGGGAACAAGCGGCGCACCTGCTGGACTACGGGTTCAGCACCGCGCAGGGCACCCAGGTCGGCACGCTGATCGCACCCGATCCCTCGCTGCTGCCCAAACAGGACAGTGCCGCTGACCGGCAAGCCGCCGGCCCGCAGGCCGCGGGCATCCTCCCGTCGGCCGAGGCGTTGCCGGTGCGGGTGGGAGTGGGCGTCATCGGCAGCATCGTCGTGTTCGGTCTGATCATGGCCGCCCGGTCGATGAACCGCCGTCCCCAACACCAGCACCGTTGACCGCCGAAGTTTGCTGTGGCACCGTCTGTGGGGTGACTGAAGCCCGGTACGAGGACGCTGGCCTCCTGCTCGACGACGAGGGAATCACCATCCGCCGCTACTACTTTCCATTAGCTACACCCAAGCGGATCTCCTACTCCGATATCCAGGGCATCAAGACCAAGCCGATCAGCTGGAATTCCGGCAAGGGCAGGTTCTGGGGGGCATCCGACCCTCGCTACTGGTTTCCGCTGGACATCCATCGGGGCAGCAAAAAGACCCTGCTGGTGCTCGATGTGGGCCGCCGGGTGAAGGCCTGCATCACCCCCGAAAACCCCGAGCGCGTCATTGAGTTGCTCCGCGAACGGGTGCGGCCGCGCTGACCGGCTCATCGCGCGTTGGGCTGACCGCCGCCAGCCTCGGGCTCATCTACGGGTACGACCTGTCCATCATCGCCGGCGCGCAGCTGTTCCTCACCGAGGAGTTCGGACTTTCGACCAGGCAACAAGAACTGCTGACGACAACGGTGGTGATCGGTCAGATCGCCGGAGCACTTGCCGCCGGTGTACTCGCCAATGCGATCGGGCGCAAGAAGTCGATGGTGCTCATCGCCATCAGCTACGCGGTATTCGCGCTGCTGGGTGCGCTCTCGGTCTCGCTGCCGATGCTGTTGACGGCGCGATTCCTGTTGGGTTTGGCCATCGGCGTGACGGTGGTGGTCGTCCCGGTGTACGTGGCGGAATCGGCTCCGGCGGCGGTGCGCGGAGCGCTGCTGACGACCTATCAATTGACGATCGTCACCGGACTCATCATTGGCTATCTGGCGGGCTACCTGCTGGCCGGTACCGGTACCCACAGCTGGCGGTGGATGCTGGGGCTGGCTGCCGTGCCTGCGATATTGCTGCTGCCGTTGTTGATTGGGCTACCCGATACGGCGCGCTGGTACCTGCTGAAGGGACGGGTCGACGACGCCCGCAGGGCGCTGCTGCGCGTGGAGCCCACCGCGAACGCCGACGAGGAGCTGGCCGAGATCGGCCGCGCGGTGAGCGAAGGCAGCGGCGGCTTCTCCGAGATGCTGCGACGGCCGTATTCGCGCGCCACCATCTTTGTGATCACGCTCGGCTTCCTGGCCCAGATCACCGGCATCAACGCGATCATCTATTACAGCCCACGGATATTTCAGGCGATGGGCTTCACCGGCAATTTCGCGCTGCTGGGGCTGCCCGCGCTGGTTCAGGTCGCCGGTTTGGTTGCGGTGGGTACCGCGCTGACACTCGTCGACCGGGTGGGCCGGCGCCCAATCCTGTTGTCCGGCATCGCCGTGATGATCGCCGCCGATGCCGTGCTGATGGCCGTGTTCGCCCGCGGTCTCGGCGGCCCGGTCATCGGGTTCGCCGGCGTGCTGCTTTTCATCTTCGGCTATACCGCGGGTTTCGGCTCGCTGGTCTGGGTGTACGCCAGCGAAAGTTTCCCGACCCGGCTCCGGTCCATCGGGTCGAGCACCATGCTCACCGCCAACCTGGTGGCCAACGCGATCGTCGCCGCGGTCTTCCTGACTATTCTGCATTCACTCGGCGGCGCAGGGGCTTTCGCCGTTTTCGGGCTTCTCGCCGTGATCGCGTTCGCCGTCGTCTACCGGTACGCGCCGGAGACCAAGGGGCGCCAGCTGGAGGACATCAGGCACTTCTGGGAAAACGGTGGACGTTGGCCGTAATCGCTGCGGGCACCGTGGTTCTCGACGGCCAGATCGGCCGGCCGGGCTGGCTGCGGACATCCGCAGGCCGCATCGTTGCCTGCGGGGCGGGTGCCCCACCCGGGCCTGCCGATAGCGATATTCCCGATTGCATTGTGGTGCCCGGGTTTATCGACATGCATGTGCACGGCGGTGGCGGCGCCTCCTACCTGGATGCCGACCAGATCGCCGAGGCCGCGGCATTCCACCTACGCCACGGCACCACCACGACGCTGGCCAGTCTGGTCACCGCCGCCCCCGCCGAACTGCTGGCCGGCATACGCGCACTCGCCGAGGCGACCCGCCACGGCATCATCGCGGGCATCCATCTGGAGGGGCCGTGGCTTAGCCGGGCGCGTTGCGGCGCGCACGACCATACCCGGCTGCGTGATCCCGACCCCGCCGAGATCGACGACGTGCTGACCGCCGGCGCCGGCGCGATCCGGATGGTCACACTGGCACCCGAACTGCCCGGAAGCGACGAGGCGATCCGGCGTTTTGTCGACGCGGGTGTTGTTGTCGCCGTGGGACATACCGATGCGACCTACGAGCAGACCCAACACGCTCTCGCCCTGGGCGCGACGGTCGGCACCCATGTGTTCAACGCGATGCGCCCGCTGGACCACCGCGAGCCAGGCCCTGCGCTCGCACTGCTGCAGGATCCGGGTGTCGTTGTCGAGCTGATCGCCGACGGCGTACACGTGCACCCGGCCGTCGTGGCGGCGGTGATCCGGGCCGCAGGACCGGGCCGAGTCGCGGCGATCACCGACGCCATCGCCGCGGCCGGCTGTGCCGACGGGGCTTTCCAGCTCGGCACGGTCGGAATCGACGTGGTGTCCGGCGTGGCGCGGGTGCGCGGGACGTCGACGATCGCCGGCAGCACCGCGACCATGGATGCGTTGTTCCGCAATATCGTCGGGCTGGGCACGGACTTCGACGCGTCGCTGGCCGCTGCCGTCCAGCTGACCTCATCGACACCGGCGCGAGCGCTCGGCCTCGAGCGGGTGGGTGGCCTGCGGCAGGGCAATGACGCCAATCTTGTTGTATTGGATCGCGATTTTCGGGTCAGGGCCGTCATGGTGCGCGGCGGTTGGCGGGTCGGCGACTAGTTGACCCGTTCGTGTCACATCTCGCGCCGCGGCCGCGTCATACATGTAAACCGCCATCAAACTTAGGAGGTCGTCATGAATGCGCTGCTATGGACCTTGCAGGGATCGCTCGCCGCGATCTTCACCGCGTCCGGCCTGGCTAAGATCAGCCAGCCCAAAGCCCGTCTCATCGCAAGCGGGCAGACCGGAGTCACACCTTTTCCACTGCCGGTGATTCGCATTACCGCGTTCTGTGAATTGCTCGGCGCCATCGGCATTCTGCTACCAAGACTGGTGGGCGTCGCGGAATTTCTCACTCCGGCGGCCGCGGCCGGGTACGCGATCGTCATGGTGGGCGCCATCGCCTCGCATGCATATCTTCGTGAACCCCGCAACGTCGCAGCTACCGTCGCGATCTTCATCGCAGCCGTCACCGTCGCCGTCGGCCGAGCGCTGGGAGTCTGAACAATGCATGCATTTCGTAGCGCCGTGGAGTCCGGCCGATTCGACACCATGGGCGAACTGTTCGCCGAAGACGCCGTTCTGCACAGCCCGATCGCACACCACCCCTACCACGGCAAGGACTCGATCGCCACGATCATCTGCGCGGTCGCCAACACCCTCAACGATTTTCGCTTCACCACCGAGATGCGCGGTGAGCACCGCGGCGACCACGCGCTGATGTTCGACGCTACCGTGGATGGGCTGCAGATCCAGGGCTGCGATTTCGTTCACACGCGGGCGGACGGCCTGATCGATACGATCACCGCCATGCTTCGTCCACTCAAGGCGGTCAGCGCGTTCGCCGACAAGATGCGCACGGAGCTGGCAAACGTCGGCACCGGCTAGTCATCGCAGCCAACGGGTCAGTCGGTAAAACGTCAGCGCGCCAACGGCTCCCACCGCCATGGCGGTCAGCGTCTGACGGGCACTGAGTCCCTCGTCCAGCTGAACCCGCGGCGCGATGATCGCCGGTGCCGGAGGGGCGACAGGCTCGGCCCGCGGATCGGTGGACGCGGTGGCGGCCCACGCGGCGGCGAACAGAACCAGATAGACAGTCACGTAGGCGAACACCATCAAGCCCAGCACCGGCCCGAACGTGGCGCCCGCCGGGCTACGCAACACCGCCCGCAGGTAGATCGAGGCCACCTGCTTGAACAGCTCGAAGCCGATCGCCGCCAGCAATCCCGCCCGCACGCCGCTGGCCAAATCGACCTTGTGCCTCGGCAGCCGGGCAATCATCCAGGTGAACAACATCCACGACACCAGCAACGACACCACTATCGAAATAGCCCTGAAAACGTCGCCGAGCACCGAAAAGTCGGGTATTCCAAACCATCTCAGTATCGCTCGCATCGGTGCGGCGGAGCCGACCGCGGTGAGAGCCAGGGTAGCCAGGATCACCACGAACGTCCCTAGCATCGCGATCAAGTCAGATAGCTTGTTACGCAGGAATCCCGGGGATTCCTGCCGCTGGTCCCACCACATCTCGGTCATCGCGGCCCGCAGATGCGACATCCAGCTGAGACCTCCCCAGGCCGCGGTGATCAGACCGATGGTCCCGATCGACGCCCGCGCATTGATCGCCGAGTTCATCAGGTCGATCAACTGCTGGCCCAGCGCGCCGGTCACCGCGGACCGAATGTGGTTGTCGATCGTGCTCAGCAGCGGAGGATCCCGAGACAGCATGAATCCGACCGCCGCGAAACTGACCATCAGCAAAGGAAATAGCGCGAAAATCGTGTAGTAGGTGAGACCGGCCGCGTAAAAGCCGCCGTTGCGTTGGTCGAAGCGTTGATAGGCGCGTATCACATGGTCGAGCCAGCCGAACCGGGCCCGCAGTCGATCAAAGATCCCTGCCTTGGCCGGCTCAGTCATATACGCCTACCTCCGATGCGGAAGGAACCCTAGCCGATCGTAAACCCGCCGCACCGTTTCCCCGGCCACCTCGTCGGCACGCTCGGCTCCGGTCGCCAGCACCGCCTCCAATTCGGTGAGATCGGCCGTCAATTCGTCGACTCGGGCCTTGATCGGCCTGGCGAACTCGACGACCGCCTCGGCGGTTTCTTTCTTCAGGTCTCCGTACCCGCGTCCGGCGTAGCCCTCGACGAGCTTGTCGATGTCGACCCCGGTGATCGCCGACTGGATGGTCAGCAGGTTCGACACGCCCGGCTTGACCTCGATATCAAACCGGATCTCGCGCTCGCTGTCGGTCACGGCCGAGCGAATCTTCTTGGCGGACAATGCCGGATCGTCGAGCAGGTTGATCAGCCCGGCATCGGTGGCCGCCGATTTGCTCATCTTCGACGTCGGGTCTTGCAGATCGTAGATCTTGGCGGTGGCCTTGGGAATGAGCATGTCGGGGACCACGAAGGTGTCCGGGAAGCGGGCGTTGAAACGCTCGGCGATGTCGCGTGCCAGCTCGAGGTGCTGGCGCTGGTCCTCGCCGACGGGCACCAGATTGGTGTCGTAGGCCAGCACGTCGGCGGCCTGTAACACCGGGTAGGTGAACAGCCCGACGGTGGTGGAGTCGGTGCCCTGGCGCAGCGACTTGTCCTTGAACTGCGTCATCCGCGACGCCTGCCCGAAGCCGGTGAAGCAGCCCAGCACCCACGCCAGCTGGGTGTGAGCGGGAACGTGGCTTTGCACGAAGACGGTGCTGCGGGCGGGATCGATGCCTAAGGCCAGGTACTGGGCGGCGGTCACCAGCGTCCGGCGTCGCAGCGCCTCAGGATCCTGGGCGACGGTGATGGCGTGCAGGTCGACGACGCAGAAAAAGGCGTCGTGGTCGTCTTGCAATGCCACCCACTGGGTGATGGCGCCCAGCGCGTTACCGAGGTGGAGGGAGTCAGACGTGGGTTGCACGCCGGAGAAGATCCGGCTGGGTCCGGTAGCGGTGCTCATGATGCCCCGATCTTTTCACGCCCGGATCCCCGGTCGCGCCCTTGCTTGCGGTACCGGCGGTACCACCTTTAATGTCGGCTACATGACCACTCGCGCGCCGATCCACCTGGGTTCAGGAGAGCCGGTCCTACTGCTACATCCGTTCCTGCTCTCCCAGACGGTCTGGGAAGACGTCGCCCAGCAGCTGGCCGACACCGGCCGCTACGAGGTGTTCGCCCCGACCATGGCCGGTCACAACGGCGGGCCGTCGCCCGGCACCTGGTTTCTCAGCTCCGCGGTGCTAGCCGACCACGTTGAGCGGCAAATGGACGAGCTGGGCTGGAAAACCGCCCACATTGTCGGTAACTCGCTGGGCGGCTGGGTCGCCTTCGAGCTCGAGCGGCGCGGCCGGGCCCGCAGCGTCACCGGCATCGCCCCGGCCGGCGGCTGGACGCGATGGAGCCCGGCCAAATTCGAGGTGATCGGCAAGTTCCTGCTGGGTATCCCGCTGCTGGTGTTCGCTTATCTGTTCGGTCCGCGAGTGTTGCAGTTGCCGTTCAGCCGCCCGTTGGCCACCTATGCGCTCAGCGCATCGCCGGAAGGGGTCAGCGAGCGCAAACTCAGCGGCATCATCGACGACGTGGCGCACTGCCCTGCCTACCTCCAGCTCCTGGTCAAGGCGTTGTTGCTGCACGGCCTGCGCGAGCTCGCGCTCAACGCTGTTCCGGCGCATCTAGTCGTCTGCGAAAAGGACCGGGTGATCCCCGCACCGAGGTTCAGCCGACATTTCACCGACCACCTGCCGGAAGGCCACCGAGTCACCAAGCTTGACGGCGTGGGGCACGTTCCGATGTTCGAGGCACCGGAACGCATCACCGAGGTGATCACCAGCTTCATCGACGAGTGCAGCCGGACGGACTCGCACCCGCAGCAATCCGCCGGCTAGTTAGGCCTGCGCCAGCGCTTTGTTCAGGTTCTCGGCGATCGAACCGAGAAATTCCTCGCTCTGCTGCCACTTCTGGTCGGGACCGATGAGGATGGCGAGATCCTTGGTCATCTTCCCGCTCTCGACGGTCGAGACGACGGTCTCCTCCACCTTCTGGGCGAACTCGACGACCTCCGGCGTGCTGTCCAGCTTGCCGCGGTGCTGCAGCCCGCGGGTCCAAGCGAAGATCGAGGCGATCGGATTGGTCGAGGTCGGCTTGCCGGCCTGGTACTGCCGGTAGTGGCGGGTGACGGTGCCGTGCGCGGCCTCCGTCTCCACCGTCTTGCCGTCGGCGGTCATCAGCACCGACGTCATCAACCCCAGTGATCCGTAGCCCTGGGCGACCGTATCCGACTGCACGTCGCCGTCGTAGTTCTTACAGGCCCAGACGTAGCCGCCCTCCCACTTGAGGCAGGCGGCCACCATGTCGTCGATCAGCCGGTGCTCGTAGGTAAGACCCGCGGCTTCAAACTGGTCCTTGAACTCTTCGTCGAAGATGCGCTGGAACTCGTCTTTGAACATGCCGTCATAGGCCTTGAGGATGGTGTTCTTCGTCGACAGGTACACCGGCCACTTGGCGTTGAGGCCGTAGGCGAAGGACGCGCGCGCGAAATCCCGGATGGAATCCTTGAAGTTGTACATCCCCATCACGACGCCTCCGTGCTCGGGGATGGACACCACCTCGTGCACCATCGGCTCGCTGCCGTCGGCGGGCGTGAAAGTCAATGTGACAGTGCCCGGCTGGTCGACCTTGAAATTCGTAGCCCGGTACTGGTCACCGAAAGCGTGACGGCCGATGACAATCGGCTTGGTCCAGCCCGGAACCAGCCGCGGGACATTGGAGATCACAATCGGCTCGCGGAAGATGGTGCCGCCCAGGATGTTTCGGATCGTCCCATTCGGCGAGAGCCACATCCTCTTCAGGTTGAACTCCTGGACGCGTGCCTCGTCGGGGGTGATCGTCGCGCACTTGATGCCCACGCCGTGCTTCTTGATGGCATAGGCCGCGTCGATCGTCACCTGGTCGTCGGTGCGGTCGCGGTGCTCGATACCCAGGTCGTAGTAGTCCAGATTGATGTCGAGGTGCGGGAGGATCAACATGTCCTTGATCAGCTTCCAGATGACGCGGGTCATCTCGTCGCCGTCGAGCTCTACAACCGGGCCCTTGACCTTGATCTTGGGTTCGTTGGACATATCGAGTCCGACCCTCCTCGCGGCGTCAGCCCTGCGAAGCAGCTAGCGCTTCATTGAACTTTTTGCTCGGCCGCATTACTGCAGTCGTCTTCTCGCTGTCCGGCTGATAGTAGCCACCGATGTCGACCGAGTCGCCCTGCGCCTCGGCCAGTTCGGCCACGATCGCGTCCTCGTTCTTGCTCAACGAGTCGGCCAGCGCGGCAAAGTGGTCGCGCAGCTCTTCATCGTCGGATTGCGCGGCAAGTTCGGAGGCCCAGTACAGCGCCAGGTAGAACTGGCTGCCCCGGTTATCGAGTTCACCGGTCTTACGCGACGGGCTCTTGTTGTTGTCCAACAACTTACCGATCGCGGCATCCAGCGTCTTGCCCAGAATCGTGGCGCGCTCGTTATCGGTCTTGATGCCAAGGTCTTCGAAACACGCTCCCAGAGCGAGGAATTCACCGAGGGAATCCCAGCGCAGGTGATTCTCCTCGACAAGTTGGTGAACGTGCTTCGGCGCCGAACCGCCCGCTCCGGTTTCATACATTCCGCCGCCGGCCATCAACGGCACGATGGACAGCATCTTGGCGCTGGTGCCCAGCTCCAGGATCGGGAAGAGGTCGGTGAGGTAGTCACGCAGGATGTTGCCGGTGGCGGCAATGGTGTCCTGCCCACGCATCGCTCGCTCGATCGTGTGCCGCATGGCCCGTTCCTGCGACATGATTTGGATGTCGAGGCCCTCGGTGTCGTGATCGGCGAGGTAAGTGTTCACCTTCGTGCGCAATTCGCTTTCGTGCGGACGCTCCTGGTCCAGCCAGAAGACCACCGGCATGCCCGAGTTTCGCGCCCGGGTGACGGCCAGCTTGACCCAGTCGCGGATCGGTTCGTCCCGGACGATGGGCATGCGCCAGATGTGGCCGGCTTCCACGTTTTGCGCCAGCAGGACATCTCCGGTGTCGAGGTCGACGATGTTGGCGACGCCGTCCTCGGGGATCTCGAACGTCTTGTCGTGCGAGCCGTACTCTTCGGCCTGCTGCGCCATCAGACCGACGTTGGGAACCGTGCCCATCGTGGTCGGATCGAATTGCCCGTGCGTCTTACAGAAGTTGATGATCTCTTGGTAGATGCGGGAAAACGTGGACTCGGGGTTGACGGCCTTGGTGTCTTTCTGCCGTCCGTCGGCGCCCCACATCTTGCCGCCGGCCCGGATCATCGCCGGCATTGACGCATCCACGATCACGTCGCTGGGCGAATGAAAGTTGGTGATGCCCTTGGCCGAATCGACCATGGCCAGCTCGGGGCGGTGTTCGTGGCAGGCGTGCAGGTCGCGGATGATCTCGTCGTGCAGCGACGCGGGCAGCGATTCGATCTTGGTGTACAGATCGACCAAACCGTTGTTGACGTCGACGCCGAGTTCGTCGAACAGCTCCTGATGCTTGGCGAAGGCGTCTTTGTAGAAGATCTTGACGGCGTGCCCGAAGACGATGGGGTGGGAGACCTTCATCATCGTCGCCTTGACGTGCAGCGAGAACATCACGCCGGTCTCGTAGGCATCCTGCATCTGCTCCTCGTAGAACTCGCAGAGGGCCTTCGCGCTCATGAACATGCTGTCGATGATGTCGCCGTCGCGCAGCGACACCATGGGCTTGAGCACGATCGTCTTGCCGTCCTTGGTCTGCAGCTCCATCTTCACGTTGCGCGCGCGGTCCACCGTCATCGACTTTTCGCCGTGGTAGAAGTCGCCGTGCTTCATGGTCGCGACATGGGTTCGCGACGCCTGCGACCAGGGCGCCATGCTGTGCGGGTGCTTGCGCGCGTACTCCTTGACCGCGTTGGGCGCGCGGCGGTCCGAGTTTCCCTGCCGTAGAACGGGATTCACGGCGCTGCCAAGACATTTCGCGTAACGGTCGCGGATTTCCTTGTCCTCGTCGGTTTTCGGACTCTGCGGATAGTCCGGAATCTTGAATCCCTTGCCCTGCAGCTCCTTGACGGCGGCGATCAGCTGGGGCACCGAGGCGCTGATGTTGGGCAGCTTGATGATGTTGGTGTCGGCCAACTTCGTCATCTTGCCCAGTTCGCCGAGGTTGTCGGGCACCCGCTGCTCGTCGGTCAGATCCTCGGGAAACTCGGCCAGGATCCGGGCGGCCACCGAGATGTCACTGGTCTTGATCTCGATTCCCGCCGGCTCGGCGAACGCGCGCACGATGGGCAGGAACGCGTAGGTCGCCAGCAACGGCGCCTCGTCGGTCAGCGTGTAGATGACGGTCGGTTTTTCGGCGCACACGGACAGTCCCTCTCCCGGCGTCAGCAGTCAGATATTGGGGGATTCAGCGATCTGACTGCCACGTTATCAAGGGTGTTTGGCTAGGTTTCGACCTGCACGTAAACCGTGCTCGATAGCACCGAGTCGACACAGTAAGATAGCCTTCGTATTGGTCATGAGCGCCAGCATCAAGCCCCGGCTTGCTGGCCGGCAACCCTCCAACCGCGGTGGGGTGCCCCGGGTGATGACCAGGTTGAGTAGCCACAACCGGCTATCCGGCAAGCGCGGGTCCGCCATGACGGGCCCCTGACCAGACAGGGAAACGTGATGCGCATTCACTTACTCCCTTTGCGAACCCCTTCGTACACCCCGGTGTGTCTCCGCTAACCCGCGGCGAGACCCGACTGCCCCCACTTCCAGCAGAAAGCCACCCCTGTGACCTCTGACAATGTCGACACCGAGACCGATCCGACCGCGAATTGGTCGTTCGAAACCAGGCAGGTGCATGCCGGCCAGCAACCGGACCCGGCCACTAACGCACGCGCCCTGCCGATCTACCAGACCACGTCGTACACCTTCGACGACACCTCACATGCCGCAGCCCTGTTCGGGCTCGAGGTCCCCGGCAACATCTACACCCGGATCGGCAACCCGACCACCGACGTCGTCGAGCAGCGCATCGCGGCGCTCGAAGGCGGCGTCGCCGCGTTGTTTCTGAGCTCCGGGCAAGCCGCTGAGACATTCGCCATATTGAACCTCGCGGGTGTCGGGGATCACATTGTCTCCAGCCCGCGGCTCTACGGCGGCACGTACAACCTGTTCCACTACTCGCTGCCCAAGCTCGGTATCGAGGTCAGCTTCGTCGAGAATCCCGACGACCTGGACTCCTGGCAGGCCGCGGTGCGACCGAACACCAAGGCCTTTTTCGCCGAGACCATCTCCAACCCGCAGATCGACGTGCTGGACACACCCGGTGTCGCCGGCGTCGCGCACGCCAACGGTGTACCGCTGATCGTCGACAACACCATTGCCACGCCGTACCTGATCCAACCGCTCGCGCAGGGCGCCGACATCGTGGTGCACTCGGCCACCAAATACCTGGGCGGGCACGGCACCGCGATCGCCGGAGTCATCGTCGACGGCGGCACGTTCGACTGGACGCAGGGCCGTTTCCCCGGTTTCACTACGCCCGACCCCAGCTACCACGGCGTGGTGTTCGCCGAGCTGGGACCGCCAGCATATGCGATCAAGGCGCGGGTGCAGCTGCTGCGTGACTACGGGTCGGCGGCGTCGCCGTTCAACGCCTTCCTGGTCGCCCAAGGTCTGGAAACGCTGAGCCTGCGAATCGAGCGCCACGTCGCCAACGCGAAGCGGGTCGCGGAATTCCTCGAAGGACACGACGGCGTGCTGTCGGTCAACTATGCGGGACTGCCCAGCTCGCCCTGGTACGAGCGCGGAAAAGAGCTGGCGCCCAAGGGGACCGGTGCCGTGCTGGCGTTCGAGCTGGCCGGTGGCATCGAGGCCGGCAAGGCCTTCGTGAACGCGCTGAAACTGCACAGCCACGTCGCCAACATCGGCGACGTGCGCTCGCTGGTGATTCACCCGGCGTCGACCACCCACGCGCAGCTGAGCCCCGAGGAGCAGCTGACCACCGGCGTCAGCCCGGGCCTGGTGCGGCTGGCCGTCGGCATCGAGGGCATCGACGACATCCTCGCCGACCTGGAACTCGGTTTTGCCGCCGCCCGCAAGTTCAGTGGTGACCCGCACTCCGTGGCGGCCTTCTGAGGACTTGTGACATGACGATCTCCGAGGTTCCTACGAAAACGCTGCCCGCCGAAGGGGAAATCGGCCTGGTGGACATCGGTTCGGTGACCACCGAGAGCGGCGCGGTCATCGACGATGTCTGCATCGCCGTCCAGCGTTGGGGCGAACTGTCGCCGACCCGCGACAACGTGGTGGTGGTACTGCATGCGCTGACCGGTGATTCGCATATCACCGGGCCGGCCGGACCCGGGCATCCCACGCCCGGCTGGTGGGACGGAGTGGCCGGGCCGGGCGCGCCGATCGACACCAATCGCTGGTGCGCGGTGGCCACCAATGTGCTGGGTGGTTGCCGTGGCTCCACCGGACCCAGTTCACTTTCCCGGGACGGAAAGCCATGGGGCTCCAGGTTTCCGTTGATCACCGTGCGGGATCAGGTGCAAGCCGATATCGCCGTCCTGGAAGCGCTGGGAATAAACCAGGTTGCCGCTGTGGTTGGCGGATCCATGGGCGGCGCACGGGCTTTGGAATGGATGGTCGGCCACCCCGACCGCGTCCGGGCCGGGCTGCTGCTGGCCGTCGGTGCCCGCGCCACCGCCGATCAGATTGGCACCCAGACCACCCAGATCGCGGCGATCAAGGCCGACCCGAATTGGCAGGGCGGCGACTATCACGACACCGGGCAGCGGCCCGATGCCGGGCTGGCGATCGCCCGCCGCTTCGCCCACCTGACTTACCGCGGCGAGGTCGAGCTGGATAACCGATTCGCCAACGACGGTCAGGACGACGAGAAGACGGCGAACGGCGGCCGTTACGCGGTGCAGAGCTACTTGGAACACCAGGGCGACAAGCTGCTGGCCCGTTTCGACGCCGGTAGTTACGTGGCGCTGACCGAGACACTGAACAGCCACGACGTCGGCCGCGGCCGCGGCGGGGTCGGCAAGGCGCTACGCGGCTGCCCGGTACCGGCCGTGGTCGGTGGCATCACCTCCGACCGGCTTTACCCGCTGCGCTTGCAGCAGGAGCTGGCCAAGCTGCTGCCGGGCTGCACCGGGCTGCAGGTCGTCGACTCCATCTGCGGACACGACGGCTTCCTGGTGGAAACCGAGGCGGTGGGCGAATTGATCCGCAAGACATTGCAATTGGCCGAGGATGAAGGCGCGTGTCGACGGTGACCCGCTCACAACACGACCCCTCCTTGTCATTCGGCTCGGCGGCGGCCGCCTACGAGCGTGGGCGCCCGTCGTATCCGCCGGAAGCGATCGACTGGTTGTTGCCTAGAGGGGCCCGCAAAGTACTCGACTTGGGTGCAGGCACCGGGAAGCTGACGACCCGGTTGGTGGAACGTGGCCTGGACGTGGTCGCCGTTGACCCGATTCCCGACATGCTCGAAGTGCTGCGTACCTCGCTACCGGAGACCCGTGCGCTGCTGGGCACCGCCGAAGAGATTCCGTTGGAGGACAACAGCGTTGATGCCGTGCTGGTCGCCCAGGCGTGGCATTGGGTGGATCCGGAACGAGCGATTCCCGAGGTGGCCCGGGTACTGCGGCCCGGTGGCCGACTGGGCCTGGTGTGGAACACCCGCGACGAGCGGCTTGGCTGGGTGCGCGAGCTGGGCCAAATCATCGGCAGTGATGGCGACGGGCGGCGCTTTGACGTCGAACTGCCGGCACCATTCGTCGAACGGCGGCGTCACCAAGTCGAGTGGACCAATTACCTGACGCCGCAAGCATTGATCGACCTGGTGGCCTCGCGTAGCTACTGCATCACGTCGCCGGCCGAGGTGCGCACCAGGACGCTGGATCAGGTGCGCGAGTTGCTGGCGACCCATACGGCGCTGGCGAATTCAACCGGCCTGGCGATGCCTTATGTTACGGTGTGCATCCGCGCGACGCTTGGCGATTGACAGGCGGGTTCACCCGGCAAAGGAGTCAATTGTGAAGGCATCGGCCATAGCAACCAGCTTGGGGGCGAGCGTCCTTGCAGTTGGTGTGGCGGCCACCGGGTGCGGAAGCAACAAGTCGTCAAGCCCGTCGTCGACAACGTCAACGCCGACATCCACTGCGTCGCCATCGTCGGCGGCACCGACATCAAGCAGCGGCGCCGCCCAGCCTTCGGACTACAGCAATTTGCTGATCAAGCCCGCTGACATCGTCGTGCCAGGCGACACGTTCACTCTGGCGTCAACCAAGCCGAGTGACAACCCGGCGGGAGTTACCGGTACGTTTGCCAGCGCCTCTGTCGACGTTAATGGCCCCACTCGTGAAATCGACGTCGTGATCCACGTCTATCCGGACGCCACCGCGGCCACACAGGAGCACGATCAGGTCGCACCGAATATTGCTAACCCACAAATGGGGTTCACACTTGTCGGGGGAACGGCTACTCCGGCCGACGTGGGCACTGGCGGGGCGATGGCACTGGGCACCAATTCCGACGCCTCCAAGTCGAGAGCGAGGCTGGTGTTCAGCGAGGGCAGGGCTTTTGTTCAAATCGAGTTCTTCAACCCGGGCAACGATCCGCTGAAACCGGACTTCGTCCTCGATATCGCGCGGAAACAAGACGCGGCCATCAAGGCCGGATTGCCTGCCTGAGCGCCTCCACGGTCGGGCCTCGGTTACTCGTCTTCTTTATCATCGCCTAAGTGGCGCAACAGCTTCTCGGGATGATGCATAGTATTGCTCCGAGGCTGGCCGCGGTCTAAGTGCGGGGGCGGAATCCATTCGGTGTCGCCGTTGGCGCGTTTTCGGGTGGCCCAGCCGCCGGGCCGTAATATCCGATGATGGGGGCCGCAGGCGAAGGTCAGGTTGTCGATGTCGGTGGTCTGGCATTGTGCGTAGTCCGTGACGTGATGGACTTCGCAGTAGTAGCCGCCCACGTCGCAGCCGGGAGACGAACAGCCGCGATCCTTGGCGTACAACACAATTCGTTGGCCGGGTGAGGCCAACCGTTTGGCGTGATACAGCGCCACGGCCTTGCCATTGTCGAAGACAGCCAGATAATGGTGGGCGTGGCGGGCCAGCCGGATCACATCGCTCATGGGCAGCATGCTGCCGCCGCCGGTGAGAGCCGTCCCGGCGGCGGCTTCCAGATCCGCCAGGGTGGTGGTGACGATGATGGATGCCGGTAACCCGTTGTGCTGTCCGAGTTTTCCGCTGGCCAGTGCGGCCCGCAAGGCGGCGTTGAGACCGTCGTGCTGGCGTTGGGCGGCGCTGCGGGCGTCACGCTCGATGGCCTGTTCGGAGGGCGCGCCATCCACGCACGGGACGTCTTCGTTGGGGTTGCACATGCCGGGCGCGGCGAGTTTGGCGAGCACCGCCTCAAAGGTGGCGCGGGCCTCTGGTGTCACCCAGCCGCGCAGCGCCGACATCCCATCGGCCTCCTGCTTGCCCAGCGTCAAGCCGCGCCGGCGCGCGCGGTCCTCGTCGGTAAACGTCCCGTCCGGGTTCAGGCAATCGGCGAGCCGATCGGCCAGCCCGGCCAGCTGTTCGGGACGAAACTGCGAACCCGCCTTCGCCAGCTGCGTTTCGGCGCTCTCCCGGGTAGCGGCATCCACCCAGCCCGGCAACTGATGGCAAAACCGTCGGATCACCGCGATTTGCCCTGACCCAACGCGCCCGGCTCGTTGGGCGGCGGCGGTGGCCGCCATCATCGGCGGCAGTGGCTCGCCGGTGAGCCCGTGCCGCTCACCCAGATCGGCCGCCTCCCGGATCCGGCGGCTCGCTTCGGCGCGGCTGATCAGCATCCACTCGGCCAACGCATGGGAGAGCTTCCCGCCCAACTCCTCTGGAGTGGCTTGGCGGGCAAGGTGATTGATCGACGCGTGCTCTGCGGCCGGTAACCGTCGGCGCGCTCCTTCGATGCTCTCCAACCAGGCGAAGTGCTCCGGTGTGGTCAGCGCATCGAGCTTCAGCGCTGCCACAGTGTCGACCGCGGCATTAAGCGCATCGACGGCCGCCGTGATCGCCTCGCGATCCACGACAACCCCGGTACTCATACTGCAAAACTACGTGCGCCCACCGACAAGAATCGCCGTGTTGTGGCCAGTGAAACCACTGTGGCGCAAGTTTTTTCGGTGAAGTAGACGACGCCGGAAGGCTTAGAAATTCAGGCCGGAGAACATCACCCGGTTGGGGTCGTACTTCTGCCGGACGCTGGTCAGCTGGGACAGGTTGGAGCCGAAGTAGCGCGACGCCGGCGTATTGGGTTCCAGGTAGTTGACGTATCCCCCGACCGAATGCTGTTTTACCGCTTGATGTGCCGAGCTCAGCCACTGCGTCGCGGCCGGCACCTGATTGGCGGCCGGCTCGACATACCATTGCAGCACCGCGGACTGCTTGCGCCACGGGAACGCCGAATCCCCCGGGGCCACGTCGCTGACCATGCCCCCCAGCGGGTCGACCAGCAGGGACGCCTGTCCGCCACTGGCCGGCCACTGCCCAATGGCGGTGGCAATGGCATGGGCCGCAGCCGAATCTACCGTCGTGATCACGTCGGATCCCGCTACGAAGCCGCGCGGCGATGAGGTCGAGCTGCCACCCGCCAGATATGTCACCAGATCCATCCGGTTCATCGTTTTGTTCTGCACGGCGGTCGGCTGCAGACCAACGGCGGACTTGATCGCATCGGTCACTCCTGCGCCGCTACCCGCGGGGCATGTCGCCAGGATGTGACAGTCGGGCTGGCTAGAGCCGACAGCGAGATCGACCATGGCCCAACTGTTTCGGTCGGCCCCGTTCAGCCAGGTCTGCCAGCCCATCAGTACCTGCACCGCCGAAGACGGGGCGAAGTTGATCCGCACGACGTCGGCGTCGCCGGTGGCGAAGGTCGCGAAGGTCATCGACGTCGTCACGCCGAAGTTGCCGCCGCCCCCACCGCGAAGCGCCCAGAACAGATCGGGATGATCGTTGGGGGACGCGGTAACCACCTCGCCGCTGGGCAACACCACCGTGGCCGACTGCAGCGCATCGCAGGCCAGGCCGGCATGGCGGGAATCGGCCCCTATCCCGCCGCCCAATGTCAGCCCCGCGATCCCCACGGTTGGGCAACTGCCCGACGGGATCGCACAGCCGGCACTTGCGCAAGCCTGATGTACCGCAAACAGATTCGTCGCCGGGGTCACCGTGACGTTACCGCCGTCCAGTGTCGGTCCGCCTTGCAATCCGCGTAAATCGATCACCATCGTGCCGTTGGCACTCGATGCGCCGATGTAGGAATGCCCGCCACCGCGCGGAGCGATCTTGAGGTTGTTGGCCGTCGCGAACGCGACCGCCTTCTGAACGTCGGCCTGCGACGAGACCGTCACCACCGCTGCCGGGTTGGAGTTGTTGTACAGCGAGTTGAAGACCTGCTTGCCCGAAGAGAACTGGGCGCCGCTGGCGGGCAGCAAGACACTGCCATTGATGTTCGACGCCAGCCCATTCCAGCCGGCAGTGGCGGCGGGGTCCGCAGATGCCCGAGTCGTTCCGAACATCGCCCCGGTCGCCAACACTCCAACGGCGCCGCGAAGAAAGATCTGGCGCGAAATCCCATCGTCGGACGGACGGCTGCGATTCGTCGTCATGAGCCGGATTCTGACCCATTTCGCACCCGGAATCCGGCAGCGTGGCACGTGTCAGATCACAGTGTGGCGTCGATTAACCGCAAGTTTGCCCGGAACGGTTGCGGGCCAATAACCGATATCTCAGCTCCGTCGCGCTCACGAAACGCATAGTGTGCAAACCTTGATCCGGCCGTGTTGTAAACGTGACAGTCATAGCCCAAGGTTTCAAGAGTGATTTGAGTGCCATGAGAGCGCTCTGGGGACGGATGGGGAAACCGTGATGAAAGCACTTGCGCGTACGCACGGTTGGCCCTGGCTGTTACGCCATCAACCCCTGACCATTCGACTGCTGGCGGCAGCCGCCGCCCTACTCACCGTGGCGGCGGCCTTTGCGGCACCGGCCGAGGCAGACCCGAACGCCGACGACAACTTCATCGACGCGTTGAACCACGCCGGCATCGACTTCGGCCAGCCGGGAAATGCGATGGCCGTGGGTGAATCCATCTGCCCGATGCTCGCCCAGCCCGGAGGCAGCTTCGCCGGGGCGGTGACGAGCATCAGACGCCGGGGCATGTCGCCGGCGATGGCTCAGATGTTCACCACCATTGCGATTCAGTCGTACTGCCCAGACGCCATGGCAAACCTGGCCAGCGGCAACGTGTCTGGGCTGCCCGGCGCCAACATGATGCCAGGCGGCGGGAACATGCCGGGCATGCCGGGTCGCGCCATGCCCGGGATGCCAGGCGGCGCTATGCCGGGCATGCCCGGGATGGCGACGCCTGGGCTACCGCAAGCCACGCCGGGGCTACCGCAGATCACCGGCCCCGGAATTTAGACCGTACCCAGCGGGTCGATGGTCCACGCGATGTAGACCATCGCCGCGCCGACCGTCGCGGTGGTCATGAAGTCGATACCCTTGCTGCGCACCGCCAGAAGACCGGCACGGTCCTCGGATAGCAGCAACCGCAACACCGCTGCCACGCCGACACCGATCCCGATCAGCAGCGAACCACGACGCCAGAAGTTGGCCCCCACCAAGACAAAAGCCGCAGCGAAGATCAGCACGACCGACAGGATCGGCCACTGAGCTTTCGCCACGGTCCTCGCCAGGGTCACTGCTGCTCGGCCAGCTCAACAACATTGGTCAGCAAGAACGCCCGGGTCAGCGGACCCACGCCACCGGGATTCGGCGAGACGTGGCCGGCGACGTCCCAGACGTCGGGATGCACATCGCCGGCCAGCTTGCCGTCCACCCGGCTGACGCCGACGTCGACGACCGCGGCACCGGGGCGCACCATGTCGGGGGTCAGCATGTGCGGCACCCCCACCGCGGCGACAATGATGTCCGCCTGCCTGGTCAACGCCGGCAGATCGCGAGTTCCGGTGTGGCACAACGTCACTGTCGCGTTCTCGGAGCGACGGGTCAGCAACAGACCCAATGGGCGACCGACCGTGACGCCGCGGCCGATCACCACGACGTGTGCGCCGGCGATCTCGACGTCGTAGCGCCGAAGCAAATGAACGATGCCGCGTGGGGTACATGGCAGTGACGCCGGGGTGTTGAGCACCAGTCGGCCCAGGTTGGTCGGGTGCAGCCCGTCGGCGTCCTTGTCCGGGTCGACGCGCTCCAGCGCAGCGTTCTCATTGAGCTGCTTGGGCAGCGGCAATTGCACGATGTAACCGGTGCACTCGGGGTTGGCGTTCAGTTCGTCGATGGTCTCGTTGAGGGTCGCCTCGCTGATGTCGGCCGGCAGGTCGCGCCGGATCGAGGTGATGCCCACCTTCGCGCAGTCGGAATGCTTACCGCGGACGTAAGCCTGCGACCCCGGATCGTCGCCGACCAGGATGGTGCCCAGCCCGGGTGTGCGGCCCGATGCGGTCAATGCCGCGACCCGTTGCTTCAGATCGACGAAGATCTCGTCCCGGGTGGCCTTGCCGTCCAGCGTGATTGCGCCCACGCTCACAGTCTGGCATGTCCGGGGTTTAGGCTCCTGACATGCCCGCTGACCAGCCCAGTCCCCCCGACGTGTTCAGCCCGGCCAAGCTTGGCCCGGTGACACTGCGCAACCGGATCATCAAGTCGGCGACGTTCGAAGCGCGCACGGTCGGCGCGCTGGTGAGCGACGACCTGATCGAATACCACCGGCTGCCGGCCGCCGGCGGCGTGGGCATGACGACTGTTGCCTATTGCGCGGTCTCCCCCGGCGGACGCACCGAGGGCAATGGACTCTGGATGCGCCCGGAGGCGGTGCCGGGGCTGCGCCGGCTCGCCGACGCCATCCACGCGGAGGGCGCGGCGGTCAGCGCACAGATCGGCCACGCCGGCCCGGTGGCCAATGCCAAGTCCAACAAGGCCACCGCCCTGGCACCGGTGCGGTTTTTCAACCCGATCGGGATGCGGTTCGCCAAAAAGGCGACCCGCGACGACATCGACGACGTCATCGCCGGGCACGCCAATGCAGCCAGGCTGGCCATCGAGGCCGGCTTTGACGCCGTCGAAATCCATTTGGGCCACAACTATTTGGCGAGCGCTTTCCTGTCCCCGCTGATCAACCGACGCAACGACGAATTCGGTGGATCGCTGGAGAACCGGGCCAAGGTGGCCCGCGGCACGGTAATGGCCGTGCGCCGGGCCGTCGAAAAAGAGGGCACGCCGATCGCGGTCACCGCCAAGCTCAACATGACCGACGGAGTGCGCGGCGGGATCAGCACCGAAGAGTCGTTGATCACCGCCAAGTGGCTGGAGGAAGACGGCGGGCTGGACGCGATCGCACTCACCGCGGGCAGCTCGCTGGTCAATCCGATGTATCTGTTCCGCGGCGACGCACCGCTCAAGGAGTTCGCCGGTGCTTTCAAGCCGCCGCTGAGCTGGGGCATGCGCATGACGGGCACCAAGTTCCTGCGCGAATATCCCTACCGGGAGGCCTATCTATTGCGCGACGCCAAGCTGTTTCGCGCCGAGCTGTCGATGCCGCTGATTCTGCTCGGTGGGATCACCGAGCGCGAGACGATGGATCTGGCGATGGCGGAGGGATTCGAGTTCGTCGCGATGGCCCGCGCGCTGCTGGCCGAGCCAGACTTGATCAACCGAATCGCCGCCGACGGCGCCGCGCACACCGTGCATTCGGCCTGTACCCACTGCAATCGGTGCATGCCCACGATTTACACCCGCACCCGTTGCGTCGTGACGGGGGCGCCCGATTCGGTCGCATAACGGACCCGACGTGCCGCAAATGATGCGATTAGTGCCATAGGTCCACCAGCTAGAGTTGTCGCGATGACTGCACCAGTCCCGCCGGCGCTCACCGTTCGCCATGATGGGTCCGAGCGTACCTTCGCGGCTGGTCATGACGTGGTTGTCGGCCGCGATCTCCGGGCCGACATGCGCATCACCCACCCACTGATCTCACGGGCCCATCTGTTGCTGCGGTTCGACCAGGGCCGGTGGCTGGCGATCGACAACGGTTCGCTCAACGGGACTTTCGCCAACGGCCGGAAGGTGCCGGTCGTCGATATCCATGACGGCCAAAGCATCAACATCGGCAATCCCGACGGCCCCCAGCTGAGCTTCGAGGTCGGGCGGCACCAGGGGATGGCCGGGCGCCCGCCTCAGACCGAGTCGATGGGCATCCCGGTGGCTCAGCCGCCCGCGTGGCCGCCCTCGCAGGCGTCGGGTCAGCCCATGCCGGCGGCCCCGCCCGGGCCACCCGGACGAGGACCCGCCTGGAACGCACCGCCGCCGCGCCCGCCGGGCCCGCCCGGTCAACCGCCGAGGCCACCCGGGCAGCCGGTGTACCCGACTTCTCAGGGCGGCCGGCCGCCCGCCTACCCGACCAGCGCGCCGCCGAATTTCCAGCCGCACCCGCCCGGGGTGGGATCCACGTATGCGGCACCGCAGACCCAGATGTCGGCCGTCGAGGCCAAGTCGCCAGAGGTGTCGAACCTGGCGACCAAGATGTTCCAGGCGCTGTTGCCGTCTCGGTCCGGGTCGATACAGAAGCCGAGCGGCTCGTTGACGATCGGCCGCTCCACCGACAACGACATCGTCATCCAGGACGTCCTGGCGTCGCGCCATCACGCGTTTTTGACCCAGACGCGGCTCGGCACCGAGATCCGAGACGCCCACAGCGTCAACGGGACGTTCGTCAACGGCGTGCGGGTCGGGTCCGCGGTGCTGACCGAGGGCGACGTGGTCACCATCGGAAACGTCGACCTGGTGTTCACCCACGGCACCCTGGTGCGGCGCACCGAAGCGGCGACGCGCACCGGCGGTCTCGAGGTGAACTCGGTCTGCTACACCGTCGACGGCGGCAAGCAACTGCTCGACCACATCTCGCTGACCGCCCGTCCCGGGACGCTGACCGCGATCATCGGCGGCTCCGGCGCCGGCAAAACGACGCTGTCGCGAGTGATCGCCGGATACACCAGCCCCAGTTCCGGTTCGGTGACCTTCGAGGGCCACAACATCCACACGGAGTACGCGTCGTTGCGCAGCAGGATCGGGATGGTCCCGCAGGACGACGTGGTGCACCGCCAGCTGACGGTCAACCAGGCACTCGGCTACGCCGCCGAGCTGCGGCTGCCGGCCGACACCAGCAAGGCCGACCGCGAACAGGTCGTCGCCCAGGTTCTCGAGGAACTCGAGCTGACCAAACACGCCGACACCCGCGTCGACAAGCTCTCCGGCGGCCAGCGCAAGCGCGCCTCGGTGGCCCTGGAGCTGCTCACCGGTCCGTCGCTGCTGATCCTCGACGAGCCCACCACCGGGCTGGATCCGGCGCTGGACCGTCAGGTGATGATGATGCTGCGGCAACTGGCCGACGCCGGCCGCGTGGTGCTGATCGTCACCCACTCGGTGTCCTACCTCGACGTCTGCGATCAGCTACTGCTGGTTGCGCCCGGCGGCAAGACCGCGTTCCTGGGTCCGCCCAGCCAGATCGGTGCGGCGATGGGGACCACTAACTGGGCAGACATCTTCGCCAAGGTGGGCGCCGACCCCGACGAGGCGAACCGCCGCTTCCTGGCCGAAAACAAGCACCAGCCGGCGGCTGTCCCGTCCGACCACAGCCCGGCTGCCGACCTGGGCGAGCCGGTACACACCGACGTATTCCACCAGTTCTCCACGATCGCGCGCCGCCAGATCCGGCTGGTCATCTCCGACCGCGGCTACACGGTGTTCCTGGCGTTGTTGCCGTTCCTCATCGGCGTCCTGACCCTCACCGTGCGCGGCAAGAGCGGATACGGCATGTCGGACCCGCTGGGCAACAATCCCGCTCAGCCCGACCAGATTCTGGTCATGCTCAATGTCGGCGCGGTGTTCATGGGCACCGCGCTGACCATTCGCGACCTCATCGGCGAGCGTCCCATCTTCCGCCGCGAGCAGGCGGTCGGCCTGTCGACGGCGGCCTATATGGGCGCAAAGATCGTGGTGTTCTCCGTATTCGCGATCGTGCAGGCGGCGATCGCGACGGCGATCTCGGTGATCGGCTGGGGCACGCCGATCTCCAACGCCGTACTCCTCGGCAATGTCAACTTCGAACTGTTCGTCACCGTGGCCGCGACCTGTGTGGGTGCGGCGCTGCTCGGCATGGCGCTGTCGTCGCTGGCCCAATCGCAAGACCAGATCATGCCGATGCTGGTGGTGTCGATCATGTCGCAGCTGGTGTTCTCCGGCGGCATGATCTGGGTGACCGACCGGATCGTGCTCGATCAGTTGTCGTGGTTCACGCCCGCTCGGTGGGGATTCGCGGCGTCGGCGTCGACGATCGACGCCCACCGGCTGATACCGGGTCCGACCGACCCGAAGGACCAGCACTGGAACCACACCAAGAGCGCCTGGCTGTTCGACATGGCGATGCTCGCAGTGTTGTGCGTGGTCTACAGCGCGATCGTCTGGTGGAAGATCCGACTCAAGCGACGATGAACAACCCTGCCCAGCCCGTGCTGACCGTTCGGTCGAACCGGTCTGAAGCCAGCTTCGCGCCCGGCCGCGACGTGGTCGTCGGCAGTGACCTGCACGCCGATGTACGCGTCGCGCACCCGCTCGTCGCCCGCGCGCATCTGCTGTTGCGCTTTGAGCACGGCAGGTGGGTCGCGGTCGACAACAACACCCAAAACGGGATATTCGCCAACGGCCAACGGGTGCCGACGCTCGATATTCGGGACGGCCAAAGCCTCAACCTCGGCCTGCCCGATGGGCCGCGGCTCATTTTCGACGTCGGACGTCACCAGGGTCCGGTCGGTCTGCGGCCGTTGACGACGGTGTCGATCCCGATCATCACGCCGCCCCCGCCGCCGGGACCTCCGCAGCCCGCCCCGAGACCCCAGAGCCCCGACGCGCTGCGCACCACCGCGGTTCCGCTCATCCGGCCCAGCGCCGCGACCCAAGCCGTGCCCCAGGGCCCGAGCCCGTCCGGACCCTCGACCATGCGGGCCCGGATCGGTCGCGAGCTCGACAACGAAATCGTCATCCACGACGTGCTGGCGTCGCGCCACCACGCGGTCATGGTTCCGACGCCCAACGGCGCCGAGATCCGCGACGCGGGCAGCATCAACGGGACATTCGTCAACGGAAAACGGGTCGGAACCGCGCTGCTGCGCAACGGCGACGTGGTCACCATCGGCAACGTCGACCTGGTGTTCACCGGCGGCACCCTGGTGCGCCGCCAAGAGGTGGCGACCCGCACCGGCGGCCTCGAGGTGCGCGACGTCGACTTCGCCATCAATGGCAAAAACCTGCTGGAAAAGGTCTCCCTGAGCGCCAAGCCCGGCACGCTGACGGCCATCATCGGCGGATCCGGCGCCGGGAAGTCCACGCTGTCGCGGCTGATCGCCGGATACACCACACCCACCTCCGGGGCGGTCACCTTCGAGGGCCACAACATCCACACCGAGTACGCCACGATGCGCACCAGGATCGGGATGGTCCCGCAGGACGACGTCGTGCACCGCCAGCTGACGGTCAACCAGGCGCTCGGCTACGCCGCCGAGCTGCGGCTGCCGCCCGACACCAGCAAGGCCGACCGCGAACAGGTCGTCGCCCAGGTGCTCGAGGAATTGGGCCTGACCAAGCACGCCGACACCCGAGTCGAGAAGCTCTCCGGCGGGCAGCGCAAACGCGCCTCGGTGGCCCTCGAACTGCTCACCGGACCGTCGCTGCTGATCCTCGACGAACCCACCTCAGGCCTGGACCCCGCGCTGGACCTGCAGGTCATGACGATGCTGCGGCAACTGGCCGACGCCGGCCGCGTGGTGCTGGTCGTCACGCACTCGCTGACCCACCTCGATGTCTGCGACCAGGTGCTGTTGATGGCGCCCGGCGGCAAGACGGCCTTCCTCGGCGCGCCCGATCAGATCGGCGACGTCATGGGAACCACCAACTGGGCCGAGATTTCGGCAAGGTCGGCGCCGACCCCGACGAGGCCAATCGTCGCTTCAGAGCCCGAATCGAAGCCCGAAAGCAACCGCCGCCACCGGCGCAGGCGGAGGTGCCCGGTGATCTGGGTGCCCCGGCGCATACCCACTTCGCCCGCCAGTTCTCCACGATCGCGCGCCGCCAAATGCGGTTGGTCCTTTCCGACCGCGGCTACTTCGCATTCCTGGCACTGCTGCCGTTCATCATGGGTGCGCTGTCGTTGACCGTTCCCGGCACCGCCGGGTTCAGCCTTGCCGAACCGACCAGTGAAACGCCGGACGAAGCCGCGCAGATCCTCACGCTGCTGTCCATCGCAGCCGTCTTCATGGGTACCGCGCTGACCATCCGCGATCTGATCGGCGAACGCCCCATCTTCCGGCGAGAACAGGCGGTGGGCCTGTCGACCTGGGCCTACCTCGGCGCCAAGACCGCGGTGTTCTGCGCGTTCGCGATCGTTCAGTCGGCGATCACGACCACCATCGTGATAGCTGGCAAGGGCGCACCGAGTCAGCCGGCCGTGCTGCTCGGTAATTCCAGCATCGAGCTGTTCGTCACCGTCGCCGCGACCTGCGTGGCCTCGGCGATTCTCGGCATGGTGCTGTCGTCGCTGGCCCGCTCCAACGAGCAGATCATGCCGATGCTGGTGGTGTCGCTGATGCTGCAGCTGGTGCTGGCCGGTGGCCTGATCCCGGTCACCGGCCGCCTCTTCCTCGACCAGCTGTCCTGGGTGATGCCCTCGCGCTGGGGCTATGCGGCATCGGCGTCCACGGTCAACCTGCGGATGCTGGTACCGGTCGGCCCCAAGGACAGCCACTGGGCGCACACCCGCAGTGCCTGGTCCCTCGACATGGGCATGCTCGCCGCGCTGTCGGTCATCTACACCGCCATCGTGTGGTGGCGCATCCGGCTCAAGCGCTGAGCGGTCTAATCCGGTTTGCTGTCAAGGCGCAAGCCGTGCGCCAACGAAAAGGCCACGGCCTGGCCGACGTCCACCCGGGCCCCCGCCAGGGTGGCGGTTCGCCACAACGACGAATCCACCGTCGCCCCACGCAAATCCGCGTCGTCCAGCTTGGTGCCCATGGTGCGCGCACCGCTGAGGTCGGCACCGCGCAACACGGCCTTGCGCAGGTCGGTGTCCACCAGGCTGGTCTCGCGCAGCCGGCAGCCACTCAAGTCGACGCCCCGCAGGTCGTTGCCGCCCAACACCACCAGCGTGAAATCCACCTCGTCGAACGTCATCGGCCGCAGCCGGCACTGCACAAAGACCGAGCCCAGCATGCTGCATTGAGCAAATGTGCTGTGCCACATCAATGTTCGTTCGAAAGTGCAGTTGCGAAACGCCGATCCGCGGTGCTGGGACTCAGCTAGATTGGCGCCGCTGAAATCGCATTCGCTGAACACGGCCCGTTCGGTGACCACCCGGCTGAGATCCTCGTCGCGGTAATCTCGGCCGGAGAATTCGCAGTCGACCCAGTGCTGCAATGCGGTCAGGCCGTCAGGCTTTGCAGCGCGTATTCACTCACCGCGATCAGCGCGTCGGTCGCCGACCTACGATCCCTGGCGTCGACGCTGATCACCGGAATGTGTGCGGGCAGGGTCAGAGCCTCGCGCACCGCGCCAACGGGATACCTTGGCGCACCGTCGAATTCATTGACCGCGACCACGAACGGCAGATTGCGGTGCTCGAAGAAGTCGACCGCGGCAAAGCTGTCCTGCAGGCGACGGCAGTCAACCAGCACGATCGCGCCGATAGCACCGCGCACCAGGTCGTCCCACATGAACCAGAACCGGCGCTGGCCTGGCGTGCCGAACAGATAGAGCACCAGGTCCTCATCCAGGGTGATCCGGCCGAAGTCCATTGCGACCGTGGTGGTCCGCTTGTTGGGCGTGGCCTCGAGCATGTCGACGCCGGCCGAGGCGTCGGTCACCATCTCCTCGGTGCGCAGCGGCATGATCTCCGAAACCGAACCCACGAACGTCGTTTTGCCGGCACCGAACCCGCCCGCGACGACGATCTTCGTCGAGGCGGTGGCTCCCGGATCAGAGTGCTTTAAGGCCACGCAACGTCCTTCCTATGAGTTCGTGGCGCTCATCACGGGTCGAATGCTCGGTCAATGTTCGATGCACCCGAAGGTAACCGGAGAGCACCAGATCACCGACCAAGACGCGCGCGACACCGACCGGCAAATCCAGTCGTGCCGAGATTTCGGCGACGGACGGACTTTTCACACACAGTCGGATGATCTTGCCTCTCGTATCGTTGGCCGGCCACCGATGGGCGAGCGCGGGCTGCAGCGTCTGAACCGGTGCTTCCAGCGGGAGGTCGACGCCTGTGTCGGTCCGTCCGGCGGTCAGGGTGTACGGGCGCACCAGGCTCGCCTCACGTGAGGGCGGCCCGGGCTCGCGTTCGGTCATCGGAGCTCACGAATGCGTGGACGCGGAGCGGCGGGACGACTCCACCACGCCGCCCACCCGTTCGACGAGGATGGCCATCTCGTATCCGATCTGACCGATATCACACGACGTCTCAGCCAGCGTGGCCAGATGCGATCCGTCCCCGACCCGCATCAACAGCAGGTATCCGTTCTGCATCTCGACCACCGACTGCAGCACCTGCCCGCCGTCGAACAGCTGCGCGGCGCCGGTCGCCAGGCTGGCGAGCCCGGAGGCCACCGCGGCCAGCTGATCGGCACGTTCTCGCGGCAGGAGCTCGCTGGCGGCAATCGGTAAACCGTCGACCGACACCAGCAACGCGTGGGCGACGCCGGGGACTTCGCGAGCGAACTTCGTCACCAGCCAGTCCAGCGTGCTGCCGGGTGATGTCATTCCTGATCGGGTCCTTGCTTGGTGTGGCGGGCCTGCGAGCGTCCGCTGCGCACGCCGCCGAAATGGTTGCTGAAGGAAGCGCGAACCGCTTCCGGATCGCGCGCCGCGGCCGCGTGCTGTGGCTGCTGGCCATTCGATGCTACGAGGGACCCGTCATCGGCCTCGTCGGGGTGGTCCTGCTCGGCGGATTCAACGCCGTTGGCTGTGCCCGGCACCAGCCGGGCGCCCGGGGTGCGCACCGGCAAACCGTAGTCGGCGGTGTGCGCCGCGACGGGTTTCTCCTCGGCCTCGGCGGCCAACGACCAACCGCGGTCCCACACCGACTGCCAGTCCAGGTCGGGGCTGTTCACCAGATCGTGCGGATCGCCCATCATTTCGGAGAGCATCCGCCGGTAGATGACATCGTCTTCGGCGCGGCCGGCTGCCGGAGTGGCCGGCTTGACGGCGAAGAACGCCGAGGTGTCCGACACCGCTGGGGCTCGCGGCGGGGTTGGTTGCAGTGTCGGGGCTGGTTGCGGTGTCGGGGTTGGGGCGGGCTTGTGCTGGATGGTGGGCTGCCGCCTGGCGGACTGCTCCGGAACGACGGTGATCCCGCTGGAACCCGGAGTGCGGCGCGGTAACAGGCTGATCGGCGGCGCCGGCGCCGTTGACCCATTGCGGTTCACCGGCTGCAGATCCGGTCGCGGGTCGGCGGCCTCCGCTGTGGTGTCGCGCGCCGGGATCGCGCTGGCTAGTTTGGCGCTCGGCGACGACACCGCCCCGATCCGCCGCGGCGGTCCCGCGGCGAACGCCTTCGCACCTTCGAGCACCGCCGGCGGTAGGTAGATCTCGGCGGTCGTACCGGAGCCGGCTTCATCCGGCGCCGGTCCGCGCAGCCCCACCCGAATACCGTGCTGGGCGGCGATCCGGCCGACCACGAAAAGCCCCATGTGGCGGGCGTTATCGGGGCTGACCTCGCCGCCCTCCTGTAGCCGCTTGTTGGCGATGCGCCGATCGGCCTCGTTCATGCCCAGCCCAAAGTCGGCGATCCGCAACACCACTGAAGCGTCGCCGCCGCGCCTCGCCGAGATCCGGACCGGTGTGGTCGGTGGCGAGTAACGCAGCGCGTTGTCGATCAGCTCGGCTAACAGGTGAATGACGCCGCCGGCGGCCGCGCCGACCAGCAGGCAGTCCGGCAGGTTGGCGAATTCGACCCGGCGGTAATCCTCGACCTCGGAGACGGCGGCGTTGATCGCGGTCGACAATGCCACCGGCTCACGCTGGTCACGCGCAAGCTGTGCGCCGGCCAGCACCAGCAGGTTGGCGCTGTTGCGGCGCAGCCGGGCGGCCAAGTGATCCAGCCGGAACAGGCTGTCCAGCCGCTCGGGATCCTCCTCGTTGCGCTCCAGCCCGTCGATCAGCGACAACTGCTGGTCGACCAGTGAGCGGCTGCGACGCGACATGGTCTCGAACATGTCGTTGACCAGTAATCGCAGCCGTGCCTCGTCGCCGGCCAACAGCAGGGCCTGGCTGTGCAGCTCGTCGACCGCGTGGGCGACCTGGCCGATTTCCTCGGTGGTGTACACCGGCAACGGGTCTGGAATCGGTTCGGCGCCACCGGCTTTGACCCGGGCGACCTCCTCCTCGAGGTCGGTGTGGGCGACTTTGAGCGCACCGTCGCGCAGGATCCGCAACGGCACTACCAGAGCGCGCGCAACCAGCAAGACGATCGCCAACGCGATCACTATGGCGGCCAGCACCAGGACGGCGTCCAGGATCGCGGCGTCGCGCCGCTGCGTGGCCTGGTCGTGCACCGACTTGGTCACCGAGGCGGTGGCGTCGCTGATGACCTGTTCGGCGATCCCGTCGGTGGTCTGTATCGAGCGCAGCAGATCGGGGTTGTCGACGAGCACGCTGGCCGGGTCGGACATGATCGCCATCCGGGTCACCATCTGCTGCTGCAGCGTCTTGGCTTCCGGTGAGCTGACGCCGAGCACTTCACTCATCCCGAACAGCGTCGAGGGTTCGGTGCCGGCCAGGGTGATCATCGAGGTGCGCAGCTGCGGTTCGGGCAGCTCGGCGCCGCGGGTGATCAGGATCTCCTGCATCGTCATCTGCCCGCGGGCCCCGACCGCCCGGCTCAAACCCTGCGCCTGGGCGCGGATCTTCTCATCGTCGACGCGTACCGAGGCGTTGATGACGTCCTCGGCCGTCAGCAGCAACGGAGCGTAGGTCGTCACCCGTTCCGGCAAACCGATGCTGTTGTCGGACACCTTGTCCAACAACGACTGACCGCCGCTCAGCAGGGTGCTCACTCCGGTTCGGACGTCGGGGATCACGTCGGTATCCGCCAGCCGCGTCTGCAGCTCGCCCTTACGGGCGTCGTAGTTCTTCTTGGCGCCCTCGACATCGCGCCCGGTGGAATTTGCCAGCAATGCGACGTCGAGTGCCGACATGTATTTGGTGATCGGCGGCAGCAAGTCGGCGCGGGCCGCGGCCAGCCGCAGACCGCTGGAGTTGGCCATTGCACCGTTGACCCGCAATCCACCGAAGATCGACGCCAGTATCAGCGGCACCAGCACGATCGCCAGGACTTTCCACCGCACCGGCCAGTTGCTCGGCGACCACGCCGGCGGGCGTTTGGGATGAGATAAGGGTGCAGCCGCCTCGGCCGAGTCGGTCGGGCGGGCGAACATGGTCATCTGATCGAGCCCGCGCTGACGCTGACACTCGGTAGGTAAAGAAACGCGACGCTCATGAGACTTCCTGCTTTATTCCCCCCGCGCAGCGCGATCGGGCGCGCGCGGTAATCGCCTGGCAATCCGACGAGTATGACAGCCTGCGGCCCAGGTCACCAGAAGAGTTGTCTGAGGATGC
>Ga0182030_10001734_pt1 | contig 45445 bp, 42 predicted proteins | sample 812S3MmetaG_FD_121299 | JGI IMG/M metagenome (GOLD analysis project Ga0182030, IMG submission 121299) | Permafrost microbial communities from Stordalen Mire, Sweden - 812S3M metaG (Illumina Assembly) | ecosystem: Environmental > Terrestrial > Soil > Wetlands > Permafrost | place: Sweden...
CCTCCTGGCGGCGCAGACGGTCTTCGGCTCCGCCAAGCTGCTCCTCGACACCGGCGAGCACCCCGGCCGCCTCAAGGACATGGTCACGAGCCCCGGCGGCACCGCCATCGCGGGCCTCCACACCCTCGAGAGCGGCGCCCTCCGGAAGACCCTCATCGACGCCGTGGAAGCCGCCACCAAGCGCTCCGTCGAGCTGGGCGCCCAGATGGCGGCGAAACTCAAGAAGTAGTCAAACCGCAGAGGCGCAGAGAACGCAGAGCAGTGAATTGGGCGTTGCCTCCAACCTCATTCCTCTGCGTCCTCTGCGCCTCTGCGGCTCTCCCCCTCTTCCTCGTCGGTGTCCTTCGTGGCGTTGACGGTGTCGCCGACGATGTAGAGGGGGCGACGCTTCACTTCCTCGTAGATGCGGCCGATGTACTCGCCGAGGATGCCGATCATCAGGAGCTGCACGCTCGCGAACACGGCGACCACGATCATGATCCCGGTCCACCCCTGCACCACCTGGTGGAGCACGTACTTCGCCACGAGCGCCCACGCGATGACTCCGACGCTCGCCAGGATCATCAGCATGCCCATGTACGTCGCGAAGCGGAGCGGCAGCACGCTGAAGCTCGTGATGCCGTCGATCGCGAAGGCCACCATCTTCCGGAACGGGTACTTCGTGTCGCCCGCGAAGCGCGCTGGGCGATCGTAGAGCACCTCGGTCTGCTTGAAGCCGACCCACGCCACCATCCCGCGCACGAAGCGGTGTGTCTCGCGGAGCTCCCGCAGCACCACGACGACCCGCCGGCTCATCAGGCGGAAGTCGCCCGTGTCCAGGGGGACCTGGATGGGGATCATCGCCGCGAAGACGCGGTAGAACGCGCGCGCCGTCAGCAGCTTGAACCACGTCTCCCCGGCCCGCTTGCGACGCCGCCCGTAGACGACGTCGAACCCCTCGCGCCACTTCGCCACCATCTCCAGCACGACCTCCGGCGGGTCCTGGAGATCGGCGTCCATAACCACCACGGCCTTGCCGCGCGCGAAGTCGACGCCCGCCGTGATGGCCCTCTGGTGACCGAAGTTCCGCGCGAACGACACCACCCGGTACCGCGGCTCCTCGCCCGCGATGCCGCGGAGAAGCTCCATCGACCTGTCGCGCGAGCCGTCGTTCACGAAGACGACCTCGGCCGGGAGCGCGAGCTTGGTCAGGAACTCCTGCAGCCGCTTGTGCAGCTCCGGGATGACTTCCTCTTCGTTGTAGATGGGGAGGACCAGGCTGAGCGTCGGCCTGCCACCACCCGGCGGCGCATCCATTCGGCGGGGACTCTAGACGACCTTCGGGAGTCTGTGGCGTGTGAGCCACACGCCCTGGCGTTATTTGGCGATGACGTCCGCGTACGTCACGAACGCGATGAGCGTCAGCAGCATCAGCAAGCCCACCGCGTGGACGCGCACCTCGAGCTTCGCGTCGAGCCGGCGCCGGGACACGGCCTCCGCCCCGAGGAAGAGGAGTCGCCCGCCGTCGAGGGCGGGGAACGGGAGCAGGTTGAAGGCGCCGAGGTACGCGCTGAGGATGCCCAGGAACTGCAGGAGCTCGCCCGGGCCGGCCTTCGCCTGCTTCGCCGTCTCCCGCACGATGCCCACCGGGCCGCTCATCGACAGCTTGTCCTTGCCCGCGAGGACGCGCCCGATGGCCCGGACGTTCTCGTAGACGAACAGCGGCGGCGCGATGACGCTGTCCTTCGCCGCCTCCGCGACCCCGACCGGCTCCGTGTGCGTCGCCATGCGCACGTGAATCAGGCCCTCGTCCTTCTCGCCCTTCGCACCGGGAGTCACCGTCTTGTGCAGCGTCTCGGCGCCTCGCTCGATGGTCAGGTCGACCGGCTCGCCGGCATGCGACCCGATGATCTTGCGAAGCTCGTCCCACGTCGCGACCGGAGCGCCGTTCACGGCGTCGATCTTGTCGTTCGACTCGACCCCGGCCGACTGCGCGGGACCCGGCTCCACGATGATGCGCATCGTCGCCTCGTCGGGCACCTCCTTGCCGCCGATGAGCAGGCCGAAGAAGATGAGGACGGACGCGAAGAGGTAGTTCGTCAGCGGCCCCGCCGCGATCGTCACGATGCGGCCCCAGAGGCTCGCGTTCGCGTAGCTCCCCGGGTCCTTCGGGTCGCTCTCCTCGTAGGGATTCATCCCCGCGATCTGGACGTAGGCCAGGAACGGGATGAGCGCGACCTGGTACACGGTCGGACTGTCCTTCGGCTTGTGCTTCCAGAGCGTCGGGCCGAAGCCGATGCTGAAGCGCACGACGCGCATCCCGAACTTCCGGGCGGCAAAGTAGTGCCCCGCCTCGTGGACGATCATCAGCAGCGCCAGACCGAGGATGGCGACGAGGTAGCGCGCGACCGTCATCTCCTGTTCACTCTAAGACGGCTCGGGCCGGGGCGCCATTGGGCCCTGGCCGACCTTCGGGAGGCCGTGCCTCGTAATTCACGAGGCTTCCCGTAGGGATGACGCGCTGTTCTAGCGGGCGCTCCGCGACGTCCCCGCGTGCACCTCGCCCGGCTCATCCCCGGGCGGGGGGGGCCGCATGCTCGCCGTCTGCACCTTCAGCCAGATGCCGTCGCGCGTGCTCCGGGTCAGACCCTCCCGCTCGAAGCGGGCGAGCACCCGGCTCACCGTCTCGGTCGTCGCGTTCACCATGCAGGCGATGTCCCGCCGGCGGAGCGGGATGGCTATGAACTTCCCCTGCCCGAACGGCGTCCCGTGGTCCTGCGCCAGCCCTTCCAGCAGGTGCCGCACGCGGTCGTCGACCGGCCCCGACGCCACCTCGTCGATGCGCCGCACGTGGCGCCGCACGCTCTGCGCGAGGTGCGTCAGCAGCGCGCGTCCCACGCTGGGAACCTGCGACGCCAGCCGCATCACGGCGCGCCGGTCGAGCGAGATCACCTGCGACGCGCGCAGCGTCACCACGGTCGCCACCTCCGGCTGCCCGTCGAAGAACGACGCGCCCAGCAGGATGGCCGGCGCGCGCGCCACCTCGAGCACGACCTGCGACTCCCCGAGGGCGTGCTTGGTCGTCCGCACCATCTTGACCGCCCCTCGCGCCAGCACCTCGAGGTGCGTCGCGGTCGCGCCCTGCTCCACCAGCGTCACCCCGGCGTGCACGCGATGCTGCACCGCGGTGAGCGCCAGCTCGGCCAGGACCTCGCGCGGCACCTCGGCCAGCGCGGGGACCGCGCGTAGCTCGTCCTGTGCCAGAAGGTCCGCTTGCCCCGCCATCGCCCCCCCCTGAGTATGCCGGGGGGCTACGGCGGGGCAAGCGAGAGGGCTCCGGGGTGGCTCAGGTCGGATGTTCGCGGGCGACGGGTAGGACCCGGATACGAACCGGGAGTTATTGCTGGCATCGGGCGCGTGGCGCGCGAGGTTCGAGCTATCCCTCATGGGACTGTCCCCTACGCAACCTTGGGGCCGCCGTGTAACGACTGGAAATCCCGTGCAACGGCGCGGTTACGGGGCGGAGGCGTTCAATCATTGACGCTCCCACCCTGATCGCCGTGCCTGTATGCTCGGCCCCCATGAAGCGCGCCCGACTCATGCTCGGCCTGGTCGCGGGGGTCCTCGCGGGAGCGGCGGCCTGCGGCGGTTCCAGCCCGCCCGCAAATGATCAGACGACGGTGACGCTCCAGTCGCCCGGAAGCTCGGCGACTCCTCCCGCTCCGAGCCGATAATTACGGCGGCGGCATGGGATGGGCGAGGAAGAACTCGACCATCCTCGTCGTAGCGATGACGTCGTCCGTCGAGGCCCCGAGCGTCGGCACCGGGAGACCGCCGGGCCACTCGTGCCCCTCGCCGACCAGCGTGCAGAGCTCCACCTGGGCGACGCCGCCGCAGTCGCTCCATTCGGTGCAGGTGGCGGTTCCCTTCTGGTACGTGATGACGGGCGCGCCGAGGCACGAATTGGCGCCCTGCCAGAACTGGATGGTCGACGGGACGGAGCGGAAGTCGATCGGCGGCAGGAGCTGGAGCGGCGAGCCGCCGTTGTAGGGCACGACGGGATCGGCCGTGCCGTGGAAGTCCTCGATGGGGATGGGCCGCGAAGGCAGGCACGTCGTCGGGTCGACGCCGAGGACGCCCGCGACGGGGGCGACGGCGGCGAAGACGTCGGCCATCGTGCACGCGAGGTAGTGCGACATGAAGCCGCCGTTGGACATCCCCGTCGCGTAGATGCGCGCGGGGTCGATGCAGTACTGGCTCTCGAGCAGCGAGAGGAGGTCCTTCGTGAACTGGACGTCGTCGACGTTCGGGGGCTGGGTCTCGGTGCAGCAGTCCCCGGCGTTCCATCCCGCGCCGAGGCCGTCGGGGTACGCGACGATGAAGTTGGTCGAGTCGGCGACGGGGTTCATCCCCGTGAGGGCGATCTGCTCGGCCGCGTTGGAGCTGTAGCCGTGGTAGTTGACGACGAGCATCGTCCCCTTCGTGGGGTCGTACGTCGCGGGGACGTGGAGCAAGCTGTCGCGCGCGTAGTCGCCCGACGTGAGCGTGAGGGTGAGGTCGCCCGCCGCGCCGGTCTTGCCGGTACAGACGACGGGGGCCGTCGGGACCGGGGCCGGGGCGCTCGCGTCGTCGCCGCCGGAAGACGAGCCGCCGCCGCCGGACGAGGAGCCGCCGCCGGTTCCCGTCGAGGCACCGGGGAGGGTCGACGCGTCCGGACCGTCGACCGGCGGGAGCGGGGGCGATCCGTGCGTCGTCCCGGACGCGGAGCCGCCGCAGGCCGCGATGAGAACGAGGAGATAGGTGCAGCGCGTCGAGCCAGCCTCCCTGCGGGAGCCTGGCTCAGACAATCCGCTCGCAGGCTCGCGGGGTATGTTCATGCGGGGGCTGTGGTGCGCCCGGAAGAGCGTTTCGCCTAGACAGAATCGACCGCGGAGACGGCGGAGGGACCCGCTTCCCGAGCAGTCACAGCCCTGCTTCCCCCGCCTCGATCGCGCTCCCGTCGCACGTGTCCCCGTCCGGGCCGGCGTCTACCTCGAGCACGTCGCCAACCGCCGCCATCGTCTCGGACAGCTGCGTCGTCATGCCCGTCACGTGCGTCGGGTCGGCGGCCATCGTCGGGAGCGGCGCGTACCGGCCCGCGTCCGGGAGCATCGCGTAGAGGACCACGTTCGCCTGCGTCGTCCCCTCGGGGAGCAGGCCCGGCTCGAACGCCAGCGTCACGCATACCGGCAGGAGGAACGTCTGCCCCTCGGGGCCGAACACGTGGGCCGGCGCGAGCTCCCGCGCCTGCGTGAGCGGAGCCGGCGACGGGTCGAGCCCGATCGTGATGGTCACGTCGCTCGCCAGCGCCATCGGCGGGATGAGCAGCGTCGTCCCGTCGTCCGCCGTCACGATGCCCCCGCCCGCCCCCACGATCTGGCTCGCCGTGCCCGCCTGCGGGCCGCCCCCGTACGGGAGGATCGTCTGCAGCGTGCACGCCACCGCGAACGTGCCCCCCGCCAGAATCACGGCGCCCGTCTTCACGCCCGCCGACAGTACCCGAGCGCCGGCCCGTCGTGCTAGGAACGCGGCCCCATGTCGAACACGCCCAGCAGGCCCAGCGCTCCCCCCGCGGGGGGTGGTCCCGGCATCCAGCTCAAGGGAGGGGCGGCCATCCTCGCGCCCATCGGCTCCTTCCCGAACGGCGTGCCCGGCAACGCCCTCGTCCTTCTCCCGATTTCCCCCAACGGGACGCCGCTGGAGAAGAAGATCGTCGACGGGCCCGTGGCCTTGCAGATGGACGAGGTGTGGAAGCTCCTCGGCTTCAACGGCCCGGCGGTCCAGGTGCAGGACGAGCAAGGCCGCCCCATCGCGATTGGCCTCGAGGATCTCCTCGGGGGCCTCGAGAAGCACTGGAACGACGGCCCGGAGGACATGGGTCGCGGCCGGATCTTCGCCCAGGAGCTGATGAAGTACGGGCGTCACGAGAAGGCCGAGAAGGTGCTCGGGAAGATCGTGGCCCTCGGCGGCGACGGCGAGGACTGGCTCGGCCTGGGCGTCGCCCAGCTGGCCCAGAAGAAGCTCGACAAGGCCGAGGCGACGCTAAAGGGCGCGCAGAACCTGCTGACGACGTCGCCGTTCCCGAGCCTCCAGCTCGCGAAGGTGATGAAGGAGAAGGGCGACCGCAAGGGCGAGCGCGAGATGACCGAGCGGGCCATCCAGATCGACAACAACTCCATCGACGCGTGGGCCTACCTCGCCAACGCCATCAAGGAGCAGAGCAACGACGCGGAGATGGTCAAGGAGATCGAGGCCCTGGCGGCGGCGCCGGTGAACTCGAAGTGCGCGGCCCCGTACATCGCGCTCCAGGGCTTCTACGCGGGCGACGGGAAGGACGAGGCGGCGCGCGAGACGGCGGTCGTCTACGCGAAGAAGGCGCTCGAGCGTGCCCCGGGCGACGCGCTGGCGCTCCTCTGCCTGTCGGCGCTCTACGGCCAGGGGACGAAGGTCGACGAGGTGGTGAAGCTCCTCGCCCCGCACGAGGCGCTCATGCAGCGCGACGTGCGCATCGCGCACAACTACTTCGAGGCGCTCTTCCAGCTCCGCGACATGCAGAAGATCACCGCGCTCCTGAACAAGCTGGCGACGAGCCAGGTGCGCGAGGTAAAGCAGTTTGCCATCGAGCGGTCGCGCGCCATCTCGCAGATGCTCCAGCAGCAGCAGCAGCAGCTCCAGGGGGCCGCGCAGCAGAAGGCTTAGCCGACCTTCGGGAGGCTGTGTCTCGTGATTCACAAGACCCTAGGCGGGTCTGTAGCTTCGTTGACCGGTTCGGCGGAGCCCACCTACACTCTTCCCACACCTCATGCGCGTGATCGTTCCGGCCATCGTCGTGGTGGCAATCCTCGGTGTCGTCGCGGAGCAGGTCGCCTGCAACCCGCAACCGACGTACGTCTCGCAGGACAAGTTCGCGGCGGCGTACGCCCAGGCGCTATGCACGAGCCTCGCGGGCTGCTGCGCCGAGAACACCATCGGTACCGACTTCGCGTCGTGCACCAAGGGCTGGGAAGCGGAGGTGAACAACCTCCTCTACGGTCCGACGTCGACGGGGAACTACAACATCACCCTCGCCACGAGCTGCATCGACGAGGTCCGGGCCGCGCAGGGCCAGAGCTGCCAGCCGCTCCCCGGGAGCCTGTCGGCGGCGCGGGCGACGTGTCAGTCGATCTTCGCGGGGCAGGTGCCGCTCGGCGCGCCGTGCAGCTCGGCGGCCGACTGCGCGCAGATGGACGGCAGCATCATCGCGTGCGCCGTCGTGCCGGGCGACTCGGGCGGTGGGGGCGGCGGTCAGCTGCCGCTCGCAGACCCGACGGTGACGCTCCAGGGCTTCAATGTGTCGCCGGAGGACATCCCGGTGTGCGTGGCGGAGGCTCCTCCCGACGCGGCCGCCCCGGCGTCGCCCACGCCATGCTCGATCGACACCGCGGCAGGCACGGATACGTGCATCAGCACGGGCGGCTACTGCGACCCGACGATGTTGACGTGCCAGCCCCAGGGCGCGGCGATGGGGAAGTGCGATCCGGCGGTCGTCGCCTCGTGCCTTCCCGGCAACTACTGCGTCGGGGCGGGCATGGGCGTGGGCACGTGCATGGCGGCCGGCCCGGTGGGCAGCCCGTGCACGGCCGCGGCGATGTGCGACGCGACGGGGATGTGCGACTTCGCGGCGACGAAGACCTGCATCGCGGTGTTGCAGCCCGGAGCCGCGTGCACGGCGGGGTCGCAGTGCTCGAGTGGCGTCTGCGACGCGACGGCGAAGATCTGCCTCTCGAACGCCATCGCGACGACCGCGGCGTGTAACGGGACGTTTTAGCGGTAGGAGCCGCTCCGGAGGCGGCGGGAGGCGCTCCGGGGGGTGTGGGAGGCGCTCCGGGTGCTCTGGGAGCCGCTCCGGACGCCGTTTCTCGCGCTCCGGGTGCCCTGGGAGCCGCTTCGGACGCGGGTTCTCGCGCTCCCTCCGCCCTGGGAGCCGCTCCCTCGGGTGTTTCCCGCGCTCCTTCGGCATTGGGAGCCGCTCCACGGGCCCTAGGAGCCGCTCCCTCGGGTGTTTCCCGTCCGCCTAAGCCGCCTTTACCCGCTCCCCCGCCCTCCACGCCTCCGGCACCACCACTCCGAACGTCGAGCCCTTCCCCGGCTCGCTCTTCACATCCACGCGCGCGCCGACCGCCTCCGTCAGCCTCCTCACCACGGCGAGGCCCAGGCCCACTCCGCCGAACTGGCGCTCCGCCGAGCCGTCGAGCTGGTGGAACTCCTCCCAGATCCGCGCCTGATCCGCCGGCGCGATGCCGATGCCCGAGTCCTCCACCTCGAGGCGCACCGCGCCCTCGCCCTCCCGGTGGGCTCGCACGACGATGTAGCCGCCCTCCTCGGTGAACTTCGCCGCGTTCGACAGGAGATTCAGGAGCACCTGCTTCAGCGCGCGCGGATCGCTCTCCACCGCCGGCAGATCGCCGGCGACGTCCGTCTCCACCGCGAGCTTCTTCGTGCCGACCATCCAGCGCGCTGCGGCGACCACCGTCGTCACGAGCTCCGCCACGTCGACCGGCTCGGGGCGCACCTCGAGCTTGCCCGCGTCCGCGCGCGACAGCTCGAGGAGGTCGTCGATGAGCGCTAGGAGCGACCGCGCCGACCGCTTGATCGACTGCTGCGCGTCCTTCTGCTTGCCCGTCACGGGGCCGTAGATGCCCGACTCCATGAGATCACTGAGACCGCAGATGCCGTGGATGGGCGTCCGGAGCTCGTGCGTCACGTTCGCCATGAACTGGCTCTTCTGCTTGCCCGCCTCGACGAGCTGCCGCGTGCGCTGCTCGAGCGCCTTCTGCTTTTCTCGCATGCTCTGCAGGATGCGCGCGAAGTACAGGGTCGGGACGCCGAGAACGAACGCCGCGTACACGAGGTCCGAGACGACGTACCCGGTGGTCAGGCCCCCCGCGTAGGCGACCGGCGGCGAGGTCGGCGGCAGCACGCCCGTGCGCACGAGGATGGCCATCGCCGAGTACATGGCGATCGCCCCGATCGCGCAGAGCACCGTCACCCCCACGTTGCCCAGCAGCGCCACCACGGTGATCTCGATGAGGTAGATCGAGAACGCCGGCGAGAGCTCGCCGCCCGTGAAGTAGACGACGGCGGTCATGACGAAGACGTCGGTGGACACGTTGAGCGTCGCGGTCTCCAGCTCCCACCGGCCGAGGCGCAGGGCGATCGCCGCGGCCGTGTTGGTCGCGAGCTTGAGAAGCATCGGCACGAGGAACGCGGCCTGGAAGTGGATGACGTGGAGCCGGTCGCAGAGGAGGCCCAGCGCCACCCAGCCGAGCGTCGTCAGGTACCCGGTCTTGACGCTGAGGACGAGGCGCGGCCGGTGCCGGGGGTCCCTCATCTCCTCGATGAAGGCGGGGAAGCGCATGAACGAAGCTTACGCCTGCGCGGCCGGTCCGATGAGCGCGTGCACGCGCGAGAGGAGGTCGGACAGCTCGAAGGGCTTCACGAGAAAGCCCGCCGCGCCGAGATCCGTCTTCGCGTACTCGTGGGCGTGGACGAGGTCCTTGTAGATGGCGCTCATGAGGACGACGGGAACCGTGCGACCCCGCTCGGTCCTCTTGATGTCGAAGCACACCTCGAAGCCGTTCTTGCGCGGCAAGAGCACGTCGACGAGCACCATGTCCGGCCGGTCCTTGTCGAAGGCGGCGACCCCGTCGGGCCCCGTCTTCGACAGGAACACCCGGTACCCGTGCGCCCCGAGAAAATCGAGGAGCACGAGGCCGTTCACCGGATCGTCCTCCACCACGAGGATGGTCTTGGCGAGGCTGCCCCCCGGCCCGTGAGACTGCATTAGTTCAAGCTAGCGCGAATGTCGTGGCGCGCTCATGAATGCATCTGAATCCTCGGGAAGCGCACATCACACCACCGCCCGTTGGCGTAGGAGGAGGAGAAACACAGGTCCCCCGACGAGCGCCGTGAGGGCCCCGACGGGCAGCGCCGTGTGGACGTACGGCTCGAGGAGGCGGACGAGGAGATCGCACGCGACCAGCGTGGCCCCGCCGGCGAGGGCGGACGCCGGGAGCACGATCCGGAGGTCCGGGCCGACGAGGCGGCGGAGCGCCTGCGGGACGACGAGGCCCACGAAGCCGATGAGGCCCGTGACGCTGACGATGGCGCCGACCACGGCGGCGCACGCGAAGAAGGTGCGGCGCTCCAGCGCGCGAACGTCGACGCCGAGGCTCTCCGCGGGCTCGTCGCCGAGCGACAGGATGTTCATCTTCGCGGCATCGGCCATGAGCACCGCGAGACCGATGGCGACGTAGGCCGCCACGAAGGCGAGCTGGCCCCACGAGGGCACGTCGAGAAAGCCCATCAGCCACCACACGAGCGACTGGATGCGTCCCGGATCGGCGATCGCCTCGAGGAGCGTGATGCACGCGCCGGCGATGGCGTTGACGACGATGCCCGCGAGGAGAATCGACGCGCCCCCGCCGCGTCCCGCGCGGACCAGCGTCCACACGACGCCCGTCGCGGCGATGCCGCCCACGAACGCGACCGCCGGGACGCCCGCCGCGCCGAGAAGACCCACGCCCTCGAGGCCCAGCGCGATGGCGACCGTGGCCCCGAGCGCCGCCCCGCCCGACACGCCGAGGACGTACGGCTCCGCCAGCGGGTTCCGGAGCACCGCCTGGAACGCCGCGCCGACCGCGGCGAGGCCCGCGCCGGCAATCGCCCCGAGGAGCACGCGTGGAAGGCGGTACCCGAGGACGATGTCGTGGCCCCGCGTGCCCGGCGCGAAGAGGTCGAGCGCCGTCGCCGAGCCGCTGCCGAAGGAGACGCCGAGGACGATGAGGAGCAGCAGCGCCGCGGCGCACAACGGCAAAGCCACGCGACGCACGAGGGCCTAGACGCGGTTGCGTTCGTAGAGGATGCGGAGCCCCGTCAGGGTCAGGTGGTCGTCCACCTCGCCGATGGTCTTCGACAGCGGGGCGATGAGCGACGAGAGCCCTCCCGTCGCGATGACCGCGCAGGGGAAGCCCACCTCCGCCAGGATCCGCTCGACCAGGCCGTCGACCAGGCCGACATACCCGTAGACGATGCCCGACTGCATCGCGTGGACGGTGCTCTTGCCCACCACTTTGGGCGGCTTGGCGATCTCCACGCGGGACAGCTTGGCGGCCCGGGTGAACAAGGCGTCGGCGCTGATTTGCAGGCCCGGGGCGAGGACGCCTCCGAGGTATTCGCCCTTTGGAGTGACGCAATCGAAGTTCGTCGACGTGCCGAAGTCGACGACCACGACGCCTCCCTTGGCCTTGTCGAACCCGGCCACGGCGTCCGCGATGCGATCCGCGCCGACCTCGCGCGGGTTCTCGATGAGGATCGCCATCCCCGTGCGGATGCCGGGGCCGACGACGAGGGCATCGCGCCCGAACCCGCGCTTCACGAGCTGCATCATCGGCTCGGTGAGCGACGGGACGACGCACGCGATGATGGCCGCGTCGACCGCCTTCGGGTCGATGCCGTGCATCGCGAGGAGCGAGTGGAGCTGGACGGCGTACTCGTCGGAGGTGCGGCCGCGCGCGCTCTCCACGCGAAACTGGTGGACGAGCACCGCGCCTTCGAAGAGGCCGTAGACGATGTTCGTGTTGCCCACGTCGACCGCCAGGAGCATCGGGTACGTAGGCTAGGCGACCGCGATGCGCTCCGCGAGCAGCATCGCCAGGGCCATGATGGTGTGCTGCGGGTTCACGCCGAGGTTCGTCGGGAGGATCGACGCATCCAGCGCCCACAGCCCGCGAACGCCGTGGACCGCGCCGTCGAAGCCCACGACGCCGTCGTCCGCGGTGCGGCCCATGCGGCACGTCGAGAAGAGGTGGCTGGAGATGAGGGACCAGTCGCGCGGATCGAGGGGCAGCGCGTCGAGGAGCGGGAGCTCGTCGGGTGACGTGAGCACCTCCGGGCCGCCGTGGACGCCCGGGTAGACGCGAATGGCGCCGGCCGCGAAGTGAAGCTCGGCGAGGCGGCGGACCCCGTGGCGGAAGACGAGCATGTCGGCCCGGCTCGGCGTGTACGTGATGCGCGCGCCGTCGCCCGCGGGCGCGACGTGGCCCTCCGCCTCGGCGCGGACCTGCACCCCCCACACCGCCATGTTCGGGAAATCCGCCATCGAGCGCTGGAAGTCCGCGCCCAGGCCCGGAAGACGCACGCCCGCGAGATCCACCGGCAGGCCCACGACCTCCATCTTGAAGCCCTGGCTGCGAAACTCGTCGACCTCGAACGACTGCGTCGCGCCCTCCCAGAGCCGCACCGGCTCGCGGTACACCCCCGCCACGGCCGTGCCGGGATGCGCGCGGAAGTGGGCGCCCACGTGGCGGCGCGGGCCGAGTCCCGACCGGAGGAGGATGCACGGCGACTGGATCGCGCTGGCCGCGAGGACGATGCCGCGGCGTGCGGCGACGCGGAAGGGAGAGCCGTCGCTCCGGCGGCCGGAGACGGCGACGGCGCGGGCCGCGCTGGTCTCGACGACGCGCACCTCGTGGTCGGGGAGGATGCGTGCGCCGAGCCCGACGGCGCGCGGGAGGTACGTGCGCTCCATGCTTTGCTTCCGCTTCGTGGGACACGCCTCGAGGCAGCGGCCGCTGCCCTGGCAGTCGACGACGTTGCGCCGGATCGCGTGCGCCTTCCAGCCGAGCTTCGCCGCCCCGCGCTTCATCGTCGTGCCGTTGCCGCCGAGGAGGCGGTCCGACGCGGGGGACACCGCGAGATCGCGCTCGATGCGGTCCATCCGTGCCTCGAGGGCGGCGAGAGGGACGGCTCGGTCCGCGCCGATCGCGCCGAATACGCGGTCGTACGCGTCCTCGGGGAGGCGCCACACGATGGCCCCGTTGACCACCGTCGTTCCCCCGACGCACCGGCCCTGGAGCATCGGGATCACGCTGCGCCCCATCGCGACCTGGGTGCCCTTGTCGCGGAAGAGGCGCATGAACGCCTCGTGCGAGCCGAGGCCCCGGTCCTCGTCGCGCACCTCCGGGCCCTCCTCGAGCACCACTACGTCGCGCCCCGCCTCCGCCAGGACGAGCGCCGCCGACGCCCCCGCCGCCCCGCTGCCGATGACGACGAAGTCCGCCGCGTCGTCGGTCACGGACGCACCGCCGCCATCGGGCCGACGCCGAGACGCGCGCGGACGACGGGCTCGGCGCCCCAGCCCATGAGCGCGATGGCCTTGAGGAGGTAGAAGCCCTCCCGGAGAAAGTAGAACCGCGCGTGCGACCAGCGCTCGACGTAGCGGAGCCGGGTCTCCGTCGAGAGGAGGTGCGCGGGGAGCGGGACGCCGACGAAGAAGAGCGGCAGCCACGTGATGGCCCACGTGACGAAGCGGAGGCCCAGCGCCGCCTGGAAGGGGACCCGCCTCAGGTACCGGTCGATGAACGCCGCGACCGCGAGGGCGACGTCGAGGGGCTCGCCGAGGACGTCTGCGAGGACGACGGCGATGCGGCGCTGCGCCCCTTCGCCCAGCCCCATGTCACGGCCCCGCGGCGAGATCGCGCAGGTACCCGAGGATCCGCTCCGCCGCCTCGGGGCGCGAGTACACGTCGCCGCCGCGACGGTGCTCGAGGACATCGGCCAGCAGGGTGGCGATCTCCTCCGGCGACTGCGCTCCGTGGAACCCGCGCGAGTCCGGCCCACCCCCGAGGGCATTCCGGCCGAAGTCGGTGGTGACGACGCCGGGATAGAAGCAGGTCACGCGCACCTCGGGAAAGTCCTTCGCGAGATCGTTGCGCATCGTCTCGGTGAGCGACCCCATCGCCGCCTTCGCCGCGCAATACATCGAGCGAATGGACTCGAAGGGGACGCGTCCGAGCATCGACGAGACGTTCACGAGGTGTCCCCGCTTCCGGTCCTTGAAGTGCGGGACGATGGCCTGCATCCCGTAGAGCACCGACTTCACGTTGTCGCGGACCATCGTGTCCACGTCGTCGTCCGTGAGGTCGAGGATGCCGCGCGTGATGCCGCGGCCGGCGTTGTTGACCCAGGCGTCGACGTGACCGAAGCGGTCGATGGCGGCCGAGGCGATGCGCGCGACGTCGTCGCGGCGGGTGACGTCGGCCGTGACCGTGAGGTGGCCCTCCCCGGCGGAGCGCGCGATCTCCTCGAGCTTGTCCGCGCGACGTGCGGCGAGGACGACCTTGCCCCCGCGCTTGCCGAGCTCGCGAGCGAGCGACGCGCCGATACCCGCGCTGGCTCCCGTGACGACGACGACCTGGCTCTTCCAATCGAAGGTGCTCATCGTTCACTCCTCCACGCGAACCGCACGTACCACATCCCCTTCGGCGACGCCGTTCCAGTCCCCGTCGGCGCGTCCGACCCACGCGTACTCGCCATCGAGGTGCGGGTGACGCGCCAGCGTGACGAAGATCTGGCTCGAGCCCGTGTCTCGCCCCGCCAGCGCCACGCCCACGTCGAGCGCGCCGAAGGGGACGGGCGACGTCTCGCACCGGAGAGGCTCCCCCGACCCGCCGTAGCCGTCCGCGCCGCGATCCCCGAGCTGCACGACGAACCCCGGGACGACCCGGTGCACGACGACGCCGGCGTAGAAGCCGGACTTTGCGAGCGCGACGAAGCGCGTGGCCGCCACCGGCGCGAGCGCGGGATCGAACCGGATGCCGAGGGCGCCCGCGTCCATGTCGAAGGCGACGCGCGTCGCGTGGGCGAGCTCGTGGCCCAGCTCGTCGGCGGGGTCGCCGGGCTTCTCGGGAGGAGGGCACGCGGCGTCCTTGTCGCCGGCGGCGGCGAGGGCCTTTGCGGCGCGGGAGCGGACGGTGGTGTTCGGATCGTGGCACGCCGCCTCGGCGTACGGGCGCGCCTCGTCGAGGTTCAGCGCGAGCGCAGCGTCGAGGAGCGAGACGCGCGTCTCGACGAGGTCGTCCGTCCATGGGTGGGCGAGCGCCGCGCGCATGGCCTTCGCGACGCCCGCGTCGAGCTCGCGGAGCGGGGTGGCGGTCGGGGGCGGCGCGCGCGGATCGAGGGCGGCCCGGCGTTCGCTCGCGGCGAGCACGTAGACGCGGTCGGGGTGCGCGTGGACGACGTCGGCCGCCGTCGCGACGACGCCGGACTGCGGCGACGCGAGCGCCTCGGCGAGCACCGGGAGCGCCGCGGCTCCGAGCTCCGGGTGACGGGTGATGGCCTCGAGGGCGGCCTCCCGGACGCGCACGTGCGTGCTCCGCGTGAGCTCCAGCCACGGCGCGCGGCGGGACTTCGCGAGATCGCCCCGGTCGAGCGCCGCGAGACGCGCGACCTCGCCCGCCTCGCCGTCGGACACGTCGCACCCGCGGAGTACGTCGGAGTCCCACGCGCCGCGCGCGAGCTTCTCGGCCGCGGCGCAGCGAAGCGCGGAGGCGCGGCGGGCGAGCGTCGGCGGCGCCCCGGCGGGAGGCTCGAGGCGGGCGACGGCCCGGAGCGCCGTGTCGGTCTTCTTCGGCGGATCGTCACCGACGCTCTCGACCGCGACGAGGAGCACGCCGAAGAGGTCCCCCAAGAGCGCCTCGGGGTGTTCGGGGACGATCGCCGCGAGGCCGTCCGCCAGCGCCCCCTGCCCGAGCTTGTGGAGCCTCGCGAGCGCCCGCGACGCCTCCGCGCGCTCCGCGGGCGTGAACTCCGCCGACGACAGGACGCGCGCGAGATCCGGCGCGCCCTCCGCGCCCGCCCGACCGAGGGCCCGCACCGCGAAGAAGCGAGACGCGCCGGGACGGGCGAGCGCCGCGCGCGCCACGGCGAGGAGGCGGGGCGACAGCTCGTCGCCCGCGACCGAGTCGGTGCGTCCGAAGCCGTAGAGGGCGGCATCCACGGGCGGCGTGCGCTGCGCCGCCTCGAGCAGCGCGCCCGTCGACTCGAGCGAGAGCGAGCCCCGCTTCGACGCGACGTCCCCCAGCGCGAACGCCGCCGCTTCCGCCGCGGGAGGGACGGCGCCCGGGCGTCGTAGCCAGGCTCGCAGCGTCTGCTCCGCGATGTCCCCGCCGCACCGGCCGAGAGCACGGAGGAGGGCGACGCGGGGGTCGACGGGAACCGCGAGGGGGCGGCCGGGATCGAGCGAGGCGAGGCGGGCCGAGAGCGCCTGCACGTGGGTGTCCTCGTGGCCGCGGCACGACTCGCCGAGGCCGTAGCCCGCCCAGGCGATGACCTCGGCGTCGTCATCGTCGAGGGCGCGGAGGAGCGGCGCGTCGTCGGCGTCGAGGATGCGGGAGAGCGCGCGAGCGACGCGGCGGCGGACGAGCGGCGAGCGATCGCGCTGGAGATCGAGCGGGATGTTGCGGGCGCGACGCAGGTCCTCGGCGCGCGCGACGACGCCGAGGTCGACACCGGGGGTTGCCGAGGCGTCCGCGGGGGCGGAGAGCGTGGGCGACGCCTTCGAGCAAGCGAGAAGCGTGGCCGGCGCGAGGAACGCGAGCACGATCTCGCGTCCCCAGCGCCAGAACCGCCGCCGAAACGGCGCGCGCACGGTGGGCACCGCGAGACCATCGGTATCCACCCCTTCCCGCGCGAAGAGCGCGACCGCCCTCGGCAGGTGCCACGCGCACGTCACCACCGTCGCCCGCGTGATCCCGCGTCGCTCGAGGGCCGCCGCCGCGAAGCGCGCGTTGTCCCGCGTCGACAGCGAGCACCGCTCCCTCACGATCGCCTCCGCCGGCACGCCCAGACGCGCGAGCTCACGCGCCATCGCGTCGGCCTCGACGACCTCCGACCAGCGACGGCCCCCGCTCGCGACGACGACGGCGTGCGCCTCGCCCCGGCGCGCGTACGCCTCGGCCGCCGCCTCGACCCGCCGTGCGAGCGCGCCCTCCAGACGCCCCTGCCCGTCCAGCGACACCCGACACCCGAGGACGACGAGCGCTCTCGGCTCGAGCGCCGGCGCGGTCCTCTCCGGTCGCGGGGGATCTTGCACGAGGACAAGGAATACCTTTCTTCGCGGCGCCGAGGTACGCTCGGTAGCCGCAGCGCCGCAGCTCGCTGAGGAGCCATCGACGAGATGCAGATCACTTTCTGGGGAGTCCGCGGGAGCATCCCCACGCCGGGCCCGGCCACGGTCGGCATCGGCGGTAACACGAGCTGCGTCGAGGTACGCGCGGGCAAGGCCATCCTCATCTTCGACGGCGGGACGGGCCTTCGTCTCCTCGGGAAGAAGCTCCAGAAGGAGATGCCCATCACGGCGTACATGTTCTTCAGCCACGTTCACTGGGACCACATCCAGGGGTTCCCCTTCTTCGAGCCGGCCTTCGTCCCGGGGAACGTGTTTCATCTCTACGGAGGGAACAACGTCTCGCGGACTCTCGAGGAGACGCTCGCGGGGCAGATGGATCACCCGAACTTCCCGGTGCATCTCGGCGCGATGGCGGCGCAGATGAAGTTCCTCGACATGGTCGAGGGCGAGCCGCTCGACATCGACGACGGCGAGGGCGGCAAGGTGCGCGTGACGAGCGCGAAGGGCAATCACCCGCAGGGCGTCTTCGCGTTCCGGGTGGAGCACCACGGCAAGGCCATCGTCTACGCCACCGACACCGAGCACTACGAGGGGCGCATCGACCAGAAGCTCGTCGACCTCTCGCAGGGGGCGACGGCGCTCATCTACGACTCGCAGTACACGCCCGAGGAGTACGCCTCGAAGAAGGGCTGGGGTCACAGCACCTTCGAGGAGGGCGCGAAGATCGCCAAGCTGGCGGGCGTGCAGCGCCTGGTCCTCTTCCACCACGACCCCACGCAGAACGACGCGGCCGTGCGCGACAAGGAGACCCGCGCCAAGGCGGTCTTCGGGGACGTGATCGCCGCCTACGAAGGGCTCACGCTCGAGGTGTGAGGCCTCCCCGCCTCCGGGTGGAGACGGCAATCGCGAAAAACCTGCGGCCTTCTGTGGCGCCGCGGTGCGGCGTTGCGCGCATCCCTTTCGTCACCCGCGCGATTCTCGCGCGTTGCGCATGGCACCTGCCATGCAGAAGCCGCGTCCGTCGGGGGGAACGGAAGGAGCACGGCCATGCTGGCGAACGAAGGGCACGCGATGCACGCGTACCGGGGGAGCCTTGCGGGAGTCGTCCCGCTGAGCCGCGAGGCAGAGCGCGAGCTGGCGCGCCGCTGGCGGGCGGGCGACCGGCAAGCGGGCGAGAAACTCGTGACGGCGTGTCTTCCCTTCGTGATCGCCATCGCGCTCGAGTACCGGCGCTGGGGGGTCCCGCTGGAGGACATCATCCAGCAGGGGAACCTGGGGCTCTTCCGCGCGGCGATGAAGTTCGATCTCGGGAAGGACTGCCGGCTGGCGACGTACGCGGCGTACTGGATCCGGGCAGAGATCCGGGACTACGTCGTCCGCGCGTATCGCGTCGTGCGCCTGGGGACGACGAAGGCCGAGCGGCGCGCGCTCCGCTTCTACAGGAAGACTCGCGAGTCGGACCCCGCCGCGCTGGCCGCGGCGAGCGGGATGACGCCCGAGAAGGCGGAGTGGCTTCTCCCGATCCTGGCGGGGCGCGAGGCGAGCCTGGAGGCGCAGCCCGACGAACGTGGCGCGCTCATCGACCGGCTGGCAGGGACGGCGCCTTCCCCGGAGGATGACGCTAGCGCCGCAGAGCGTCGCGGCCGGGCGCGGGTCGCGGTGGGCGAGGCGCTGCGGGAGCTGACGGACCGCGAGCAGATGATCGTGCGCGAGCGGCTGATGAGCGACGAGCCGCGCACGCTCCAGGAGCTGGGCGCGAAGCTCGGCGTCAGCAAGGAGCGCGTGCGCCAGATCGAGGAGCGGGCGTGCGGCAAGCTGCGGGCGAAGCTCGAGGAGCTGCGTGACGTGGCGGCGTGATAGTCCTCGGCGATGCCTGAAGTAACACTGGTGACGGGCGCCGCCGGCGCGCTCGGGTCCGAGGTGGCGCGGGTGCTCTTCGCACGCGGGCACAAGCTCGCGCTGGTCGACGCGGAGCGCGCGCGGGATCGCCTGGCGGAGCTCGCGAAGTCGCTGGGCGGCGCGTGCATCGTGGCGGGCGACATCACGGTCGAGGCGACGTGGGCCGAGGCGATGCCACGGATCGAGCGGGAGCTCGGCGCGGCGCCGTCGAAGGCCGCGCTGGTCGCGGGGGCGTGGCGCGGAGGCAAGCCGCTCCACGAGGAGTCGGGCGACGACGTGTGGCGGACGATGATGGAGGCGAACCTGGAGACGGTGCATCGCAGCCTCCGCGCCTTGCTGCCGGCGATGGTCGCGGAGAAGCACGGGAGCATCGTCGTCATCGGGTCGCGGGCCGCCGTGGAGCCGGCGACGAGCGCGCGGGCGGCGGCGTATGCAGCGTCGAAGGCGGCCGTGGTGGCGCTGGCCCAGGCGGTGGCGGCCGAGGTGCTGGCGGCGGGCGTGCGCGTGAACGCCGTGCTTCCCAGCACGATGGACACGCCGGCGAACCGCGCGGCCATGCCGAAGGTGGATCCGGGCAAGTGGGTCAGCCTCGCGTCGGCGGCGGGCGTCGTGGCGTTCCTGCTGAGCGACGAGGCGCGGGACGTGAGCGGGGTGGCGCTGCCGGTCTACGGGCGGGCGTAGCGGACAGGCCGACACGCGACCCCGGCCGGCAGCTGTGATACTCGGCCCGGCGTGATCCCGCGTTACACGCCCGCCGAGTTCGCCGAGCTCTGGTCGCCCGCCCGCCGCTTCGCCGTGTGGCTCGAGGTGGAGCTCGCGTCGTGCGAGGCGATGGAGGACGCGGGGCTCGTTCCGGCCGGGACGGCGGAGTCGATCCGCGGCAAGCACCTCGTGCTCGATCCGGCGCGCATCGACGCGATCGAGCGGACGACGAAGCACGACGTCATCGCCTTCCTGACGCACGTGGAGGAGCTGGCGGGCATCGAGGCTCGGTGGCTCCACCGCGGGATGACGTCGAGCGACGTCCTCGACACCTCCCTCGCCATCCTCCTCCGCGACGCGGCCGACATGCTCCTCGCCCGGTGCGACAAGGTGCTCGCGGCCCTCGCCCGGCGCGCGCGCGAGCACGCGAAGACGCCGATGATCGGCCGCAGCCACGGCATCTTCGCCGAGCCCATCACGTTCGGCCTCGCGCTGGCGGGCCATCACGCCGAGCTCGCGCGCGGCCGGGCGCGCCTCGTCGCGGCGCGGCGCGAGATCTCGGTCGGCAAGATCGCCGGCGCGGTGGGAACGTACGCGCACCTGTCGCCGGAGATCGAGGCAGGGGCGCTGGCACGCCTCGGCCTGGGGGCGGAGACCGTCGCGACGCAGGTCGTGGCGCGCGACCGGCACGCGGCGTACTTCGCGGCGCTGGCGTTGATGGCCGCGGGGATCGAACGGCTGGCGACGAACGTGCGCCACTGGCAGCGGAGCGAGGTGGCGGAGGCTGAGGAGGCGTTCACGGTGGGGCAGAAGGGGTCGAGCGCGATGCCCCACAAGCGCAATCCCATCCTCAGCGAGAACCTGTGCGGCCTCGCGCGCGTCGTTCGCGCCGCGGTCGTGCCGGCGCTGGAGGACGTGGCGCTCTGGCACGAGCGCGACATCTCGCATTCGTCGGTCGAACGGATGATCGGCCCCGACACGACGGCGACGCTCGCCTTCATGCTGGAGCGGTCGGCGACCCTCGTCGACGGGCTCGTCGTCTACGTCGAGAATCTGAAGAAGAACCTCGACCGGGCGGCGGAGCTCTACTTCAGCGAGGCGATCCTCCTGGCCCTGGTCGAGGCGGGGATGGCGCGGCAGGAGGCGTACGTCCTCGTGCAGCGCAACGCGATGCGCGCGTGGCGCGGCGAGGGTCGCTTCCGGGAGCTACTGGCCGCCGACGCCGACGTGATGGCGAGGCTCGACGACGCGAAGCTCGGGCAGCTGTTCAATCTGGAGCACGCACTCGCGCACGTCCCCGCGATCCTCGAGCGGGCGCTCGGGGCGAGCTAGCGGTACGGCGCGATGGCCAAGAAGCGCAAGCGCAGCCCTGCCCCGGCGCCGGCCGATCTGCCTGAGAACGTGGCTCTTGATTCCCGGGCCCCGGAGGCGGCGGAGGAGCCGGTCCCCTCCCCTCCGGAGCCCGCGGCGCCTCGCCGTCGCCGCGTGCCGTGGCTGCTGCTCGTGCTCGCGCTGGCGTTCACGTGCGTGGCGATCGTCGCGGTGGTGAGCCGCACGGGACGCGTGCTCTTCGCGCAGGACCTCGAGCTGACGAGCGCCGGCGCCACGCGCGAGGTCATCCCGGGCGGGACCGCGTCGCTCACGCTCCACCTCCACGCGAAGCACGCGCTCCAGTCCGACGAGTGGTTCTTCATCCACGTGGAGTCCGAGGGGGGCGGCCTCGACGACTTCCGCGCTGTGCGCGACGGCGCGCCGGATGTGCCGACGACGCGCTGGGGCGACCAGGACATCGTCCACACCGTGAGCATTCCCATCACGGGCTCGGCGGCGGTCGGCCGGTATCCCGTCTTCGTCGGGCTCTACGACCGCACCGGCGGCGCGCGCCTCGCGGTCGTCGACCCACAGGTGCAGGACCAGCGCGTCCTCGCGGCGTGGATCGACGTCGTCGCGCGGAACGCGGACGGGTCGACGCGCACCTTCGACGAGGGCCAGATCCACCAGCAGACGGCCCTCGGCGCGTTCCGCCCGCTGATGCGGTGGCTCGTCGTGATCGTGGGGGTGGCGGCGCTCGCGACGTGGCTCGCGATGCGCCGGCGCAAGGCCGACGACGACACGGAGACGGCGACGGACGACGAGCCGCAGCCCGACGACCGCGTGGCGCGCTGGCTCCGGCGCCTCACGTACCTGTCGCCCGCGTTGCCGTTCGTCATGGGCATCCTCGTGGTCCTCGAGTTCATCAAGGACGACGCGTACATCTCGTTCCGGTACGCGCACAACCTGGTCACGGGCCAGGGGCTCGTGTTCAACCACGGTGAGCGCGTCGAAGGGTTCACGAACTTCCTTTGGGTCTTCATCGTGGCGCCGTTCGAGGCGCTGGGCTGGGACCTCTTCCAGGTCTGCGAGGTGCTCGGCACGGTGCTCGGCATCGCGTGCCTCGTGGCGACCGCGCGCCTCACCGCCTCGATCAACGGCGAGCGACGGGCGGGCTCCCATCTGTGGGGGGCGTTCTGGCTGGCGACTGCGCCGAGCTTCGTCCTCTGGGCGCAGAGTGGTCTCGAGCAGGCGCTGGGCGCGCTCCTGCCGATCGCCGGCGCGCTTCTGCTCTGGACCGCGCGCGAACGGCCCGGCCGCGACCGCCGGTACCTCGTCGCGGGCCTGATCCTGGGCGCGGCGTGCATGACGCGGCCGGAGCTCCACCTGATGGCGATCCTGGTCGGCCTCCCGCTGGTCGTCGACGCCGTGCGGGCGCGGAAGATCACGCGCGCGGACTGGCTCTACGTGGCGGGGATCCTGATCGTCACCGTGCCGTGCCACACCTTCCGCTACCTCTACTTCGGCTCGCTCGTGCCGAACACGTTCTACGCGAAGACGAGCGGCAGCGCGCTCGTGTGGCGTGAGGGGCTGCGCAGCCTGGAGGGGATGTTCGCCTTCAATCACACGGGCCTCCTCGCCGTGATGGCGCCGCTCGCGTTCGCGAGCAAGAAGCGGCGCGTGGAGACGGCGACGATGGCGCTCATCGCCGTGGCCTTCATGGCGTACATCGTGATGGTCGGCGTCGACGAGATGCAGTGGCACCGGCTCTACCTGCCGGCGCTCCCGTTCCTCTGCGTCCTCGCCGCGTTGGGCGGTCAGAACCTCGTCGAGGCGGTCCTGCGCGTGCTGAAGCGCAACACCGAAGGCTCGCTGGCGCGGACGGTGGGCTACAGCATCGGCTGGGGCGCGGTGCTCGTGGCGGCGAGGAGCAACTTCGCGTTCACCTACAAGGAGGTGAACGGTTTCAACGGCCACGGCGACCTGGCGGGGACGTTCCACCCGGACATCGGCAAGTTCCTCGTGCGACACGAGCGGCCCGGAGGGCTCGTGGCGTTCCAGGACATGGGCTCGACGCCGTACCACGCACCGGATCTCGATTTTCTCGACTTCGTGGGGCTCGTCGACAAGACGGTGGCGCACGCGCGCCACGACATGGGCCTGCACGCGTTCATGAACGCCGACGACGGCCGCAAGCAGACGCGGTTCGACGCGAACATGCGCGACTACTTCTTCGGGCGACAGCCCGAGTGGGCCATCTTGACCATCTACACGCCGCACGGCGACGAGGAGAAGGTCGCCAAGGAGTACGCCGACGACCCGACGGGGGGCTCTTTCGGCGACGAGTACCGCGCCAACTCGTTCCAGTGGGGGATCTGGGACGACCCGCGGTTCCGCGAACGCTACGTCCCGGTCCGGACCTGGCCCCGGGGCACCGGCTACTACCTCGCGCTCTGGCGCCGGCGCGACCTGTGGAACCAGACTCCGCGCGAGGTGGTGCTCGACGCGCCGCCGCCGGGCCTCGGCGGAGTGAAGGCGACGCTGGAGGGAGGTCTCCAGCTCCTCGGCTCGGAGACGACGACGCGGACGCTGGAGCATCACGAGGCGTTCGTGACGACCTGGTGGCGCCTGCCGGGGCCGATGCCGCGGGATCTGTACTTCTTCGTCCACCTGCTCAAGCCCGGCACGCAGATCCCATCGGACCACGTCCCCGGAGACTGGATGTACCCCGCCGATCGGTGGAAGGCGGAGGAGACGCTGGAAGATCGCACGCTGATCCAGCTTCCGCCGTTCACGGTGACGGTGGGGACGTACAAGGTGATGCTCGGCGTCTATCAGCGGAGCACGGGGAAGAGGCTGAAGGTGCTGAGCGGCCCGAGCGATGGCGAGGATCGCATCCAGGTGGGCACGCTGGAGGTGAAGCCGCTCGAGCCCATCATCGACCAGCTCATCCCGCCGACGCGGGTCGACGTGATGCGCAAATACCCCGAGCGTATCGTGGACTCGCACCGCGCGCGGTGAGCCGGGTCCTAGCGGAGGTCGAGTCGTAGCGACGCGAGGAGGCTGGCGTTGCGCTGGCCGAAGACCTCGTCGATGCGGCTCAGCGCGATCCCGTAGACGTACGCGACGTCGATCGTCACCGGGCGCGCGCGGAGCGAGAGCCCCGTCGTCCACGTCCGTTCGTCGAGGCCCGCCCTGGCCCACACCCGCCCGGGCACCAGCGCCTGCTCGACGCCCACGTTGGGGAACACCTTGAGCGACGTGCTCGGCAGGCGCAGCGCCGCGTCGACGTCGCTCGCCTCCTGGCGCACGACGAAGCCGGCGTCGAGGCGCGTGCCCGGCCACGGCGACCAGCCGCCGCCGAGGCGCGCGTCGTAGGCACGCACGAGCCCCGACCGCAGGCCGCTCGCGTCGTCCCTCGTCTCCTCGTCGTTCACGACAGTGATGCGCGCGCCGAGCTCCCACTGCGCGTCCGGCCGCCAGTGGAGCCCCACGCCTCCCGAGGGGAGCCACGACGTGGAGTAACGGATGGGCGGGGTCCCCGCGAGGGGCAGGAGCGTCATCTGCGACTGGGCGTACGAGAGCATCAGCCCGAGCGAGACGCCGCGCCAGAGCGGCTTGGCCAGGACGACCTGCGCGGCCTGGCTCGAGCCGTCGGCGAGCGAGGGCGGCGCCAGCGGCGTCGGGGCCGTGTGGTCCCAGACGCGAAGGTCGCTCGCGTACTGCGAGAGCCCGGTGATCGAGAGGGCCGCGCCATCCCAGAAGCGGGGCGTCGTGAACGAGGTGGCGACGAAGGACATCGCATTCGCGGTGTCGGCGTAGCGCGCGACCCCGGCCGCCAGCGTCGCCGTCCCGGGCTCGCGGAGGACGACGCCGTAGTTGCCTGTCGTCGCGCCGTCGCCGCCCATGCCGATGGAGCGGACGCCGCTCTCCACGGTCTCGCTGGCGAAGTCGCGCAGCGCGGTCTCGGGGCCCGCGTGCGCGGCGACGGGCAGGAGCATCGCGCCGAGGGCGACGGGCAAGGCGATCGCGCGGCGCACCATCCGGGAGGCGATGCTAACCCAATCGGGCGGCGCGTAACCGGCGCACCCACGCCCGCGCGACCACAGCAGCGACCACGGGGACGTGCCGCGGCTTGAGGCGGCTCACCTCGTCGGCATACACGGCGCGAACGGGCACCTCGGCGATGCGGAGACCGCGCAGGGCGAGCTGTGAGAGGAGATCGTTCGGGTAGCCGTAGCGGGGCCAGAGGCGGTCGAGGTCGAGGCGCGCCCACGCCGCGCGCGCGAGGGCCGTGTACCCGCACTGGCTGTCGGACACGGAGACCCCGATGGCGCGGGAGGTAGCCCACGAGAAGGCGAGGCCGCCGAGCAGCCGCGATGGGGGCATGGTGCGGACGACGTCGCGCGAGCCGAAGCGGTTGCCCTTCACGTAGTCGGCGGCGCCGCGCGCGACGGGGTCGACGAGGGCGGGCAGATCGTGCGGGTCCATCTGTCCGTCGCCGGCCATCACCACGAAGACGTCGCGTTCGCCGGGCGCGAGCTCGCCCGCGCGCCGGTACCCGGAGGTGATGGCCGCCCCGACGCCGCGGTTGCGCTCGTGCCGGACCACGTGGAGCCGCGCGTCGCCCGCGAGGCGGGCCGCCTCGGCCGTGCCGTCGCGGCTGGCGTCGTCGACGACGACGACGGCGTCGACCCACTCGGGCATGCCGCGCACGACGCGCCCGATGCGCGGGGCCTCGTCCCACGCGGGGACGACGGCGACGACGCGCGACTGCATCCACATGGTATGTCCCTCTACCGCAATGTGCCGCAGGATGCTGCTCGCCGTGGGGGGCCTCCTCGCATTGTCGCTGGGAGTCGGATCGTGGGCGATCTCGCGCCGGCCGTTTCCCCCGGAGACGACGCCGGAGGGCGCCTACGCGCGCATCGCCTACGCGATCGCCCAGCGGCGCCCCGGCGATGCCTTCGCGTACCTCGAGACGGACGCCCAGTGGGCGGCCTACTCGGTGCGCGACATGCGCCGCAAGGCGTGCGATCGCGTGCGCGCCAGCTATCCGCAGGCGGAGCGCGCGTCCCTGCTCGACGCGTGGCACGCGGAGGGTGACGCACCGGATGGGGCGGACGTCTTCGCCCTCCTCGCGGTGAACCGCGGCTGGGTCCAGCGCCTGGAGCGCGACCTCTCCGGCATGGAGCACGTGGAGATCGCCGGCGAGCGCGCCACCGTCGTGACGTCGCGGGGAACGCGTTACCCGTTCCGGCGGCGCGACAACGGCATCTGGGGTCTCACCATCTTCACCGCCGAGCTGGCCGCCGAGGCGGAGCGGGCTGCGCGCGATCTGGACGTCGTCGAGCGGACCGCGGCCGACTACGACCGCGTGCGGGGGGACTGAGTCATCGGAACCTCTTCTTCACGTCGTCCCACGAGCGGCCCTCGGGGTGGCCCTCCTCGACGGGGAGACCGGCGCGCGACCAGCCCGGCTCGGTGATCTGTCCGAACTGGTTGCGCGCCCCGTCCCAGCCGGCGCGCTGATCGAGGACGTTCGTGAAGCCCGCGCCGAGGAGCGCCTGGGCCGCGCGCAGCGAGCGCCCGCCGGCCTTGCACCCCACGACGATCTGCGCGCCCATCGGGAATGCCGCGATCATCGCAGCGAGGAAGTCCGGGTTCGGCACCATGCCCCCCGACTCGGCCTGCATGATCGGGGCGTTGACGGCGCCCGGCGGGTGCCCCGCCTCGAACTCCTGCGGGGTCCGGACATCGACGTAGGTCCATCCCTCGGCGAGCTTCGCGCTCGCCTCTTGCGGGGAGATGCGCGTGGGGTCGGTCATCGAGAGGATGTAGCCCAACGCCGGTCGGGCGTCGTCAGTGGCAGACACCCGGCGCCTCGAGCGCCTTCTCTGCCGCGGCGCGCACGTACGGGGGCGCGGTCTTCGCGAGGAGCGGCGCAAGCCGAGCACGTAGATCGCCCGGCTTGAGCGCCGCCAGGCCCTCCAGAGCGCGGACGGCGATGGGCTGCTCGTCCTCCCCCGCGCCGGGCACCCCCAGCCTTCGGGCGAGCTCCGTGAGCCGGTCGAGAGACGACGCGTCGCACAGCGCACCGAGGGCGAGCGCCGCGGCCGCCCTCACCTCGGCGTCCTCGTCGAGGTCGTCCAGCCGCTCGCGCACGGCTCCACGCAGTGCGCCGGTGTGCCGCAGGGCGACCGCCACGATGGCCGCCGCCCGGACTCGCCCCGCCGCGTCGCGCATCGCCCGGCGCAGCGCATCGTCGACGTCGCTCGAAGCGGGCGCCTTCGCGAGCACACCGATGGCCTGCGCCTTCACGAACGACCACCCATCGGTCGCCAGCACGGCTCGCGCCGCGTCCACCCCTCCCGCCGGCGGCGATGCGGCGAGCGCCTGCAACGCCGCCTCGCGCACCCGCGGCTCGGGATCCCGCGACGCGCTCAGCAGCATCCCCTGCGCCTCCGGCACGCCCACCGCGAGCTCCGCCGCACGCGCGCGCACGGGCCACTCGGCATCCCGCGCGATCGCGTCCGCCAGGCGCCCCGCCGCGACGTGGTCGCCCGCGTGCGCCAGCTCTCCCAGCGGACCGAGCGCGAGGTACCGCACGCGCATCGGCGGGGCTCCCGCGAGGGCCTCCGCGAGCGCGCGATCGCTCTCCGCCGGCGCCTCCACCACACGCGCCCCTGCGGCCCTCATCATCTCCAGCCGCGCGACGGCCCCGCGATACGCGTCCGCCACCAGCGCCGCGAGACGTCCCGGCGGCGCCGACTTCAGCGCCTCGGCGAAGGCCTCGCGCAGCACCTCCCTCGTCTCGCGCTCCGCGTCGCCGGTCGCCGCGATGGCGTCCGCGATCGGCTCGAGCGCCTCGGCACCCGCGAGCACCGCGAGCGTCGGCGCGACGCACGCCCGCGAGGACGCGTCGTCGCGCAGCGTCGTCGCCAGCACGCCGACCGCCCCCTTGCACCGCTCCAGCTTCTCGCGCGCCTTGCGCGGCGCCTCGCCGCCTTTCTCGCACAGCCCGCGCACGAGGAGCGGCGCCGCCTCGACGCAACCTTCGTGGCTCGACGCCACGTCGATGGCCAGCGCCCGGCCCCGCGCATCCAGCGCGTCGTACGCCCGTCGCGCCGCCTCCAGTGCCTTGTCCCCCGCGCGCTCCAGCACCTGCGCCGCGACGATCCCGCGCTCGCCGCCGAGCTTCTTCGCCACGTCGTCGAGCGTCGCGCCCGGCGCGTCGAACTCGCTGTAGGCGACGAGCTCCGCCACCGTCACGTCGGGGTGGGCCAGCCCGCGCGTATACGCGTCGTTCAGCACCAGCGAGACGCACGACGCCTCGATCGGGTGCGGAAACGCGATCTCGTACGCCTCGCCGGGCTTCAGCCATCCATCGCCGGGCAGCGTGACCTCGAACGTCTCGGTCCCCGTCACCACGTAGAACGTCCTCGGCGCGACCGCTTGCTTGTCCGGCGGGGACGTCGAGACCACCACCTGCATCCGCGCGATCGGCACGTCCTTCGGCGCCGCCATCACGACGAACTCGCCCTGCCCCATCCCCGGGCGCCGCTCGGTCCACGCGGTGCTCACGTCCCCGTCGGTCAGCTCGAGGCCACGCGAGCCCGGGACGCTGGACCCCCGCGCGACCAGCAGCTTCGCCAGGGACGGCGCGAGGCGCGGTCCCGCGTCCGTCGCCACGATGCGCTGGGCGCTCGCCTGCTGCTCTCCGCTGAGGCGCTGCGCCGTCGCCGAGCGGAGATCCAGCGAGGCCGGGTAGAGCGCCTGCGTCTCGAGCATCGTCGAGTCTTGCCCGCAGATGCGGAGATCCTCGCGGATGTCGCCCACGAGGACGAAGCTCGTCTCACCGACGGGGACGACCCGCACCTCGCGGCCCGTGCGCTCGCCCGGATCCCCCGCGACATAGCCCGTGAGCCCCGCGAAGAGCGGCGCCCGCTGCCCTGCCGCGAGGAGCGCCTCCCACGCGAGCCCCTCGGCGTCCTTCGCCGGGACGACGACGTGCACCACGTGCTTGCCTTGCCCGACGGCGATGGCCTCGACGGTGACGTCCTTCTCGGCGGGGAGCTGCTCGTGCGCCAGCTCGATGTGCATCCGCATCCCGCCCGCGTCGACCGACCCGTCGGCGAGGCTCACCTTCACGTCGAGCGGCCCGAGACCGCCTCCCGCGGGCGCGACGACGCGCGTGTCGGCCAGGGCCGCCGACGCGGACGCCAGCGCGAACGACATCGAGGCCAGCGCGAGCACCAGCGGCACCTTCCGGGGCATCCGCCACGTATGCCTCATCGGGCGGAGGTTCGCGAGCGCTGCGCGCCCTCCCCTTTCTTGCCCCGTTGGCTTGGGCCATGCCACACCCTACGCAATGCGTCGCACCGTGCTCTTCGCCGTGGCGGGCGCTTCTCTGCTCGTCTCGGCCGTCCTCGTCGTGCGTCACCCCTGGCGCGCGCCGTCCGAAACGCTGGCGTCGATGCCGGACGTCTCGGTCCCATCGCTCTCGCACGCGGAGGTCGTCCCCCACGAGGACGAGCCCACGGGGCCCGAGGCCAGCCCGGTGGCGGGGCTCGATCTCCTGCACGTGAGCGCCCCCGCCGAGGGCACCGCAAGCGCCCCGGCCGCCGGTGGAACCGCGCAGCTCACGCTCGACGCGGACCTCGAGCGCACGGCCATCGGCCTGATGAACGCGCACCACCTGCCCGAGGGCGCCGTCGTCCTCATGGACGTCGCGACGGGCAAGCTCCTCGTCTACGCGAACCACGTCGAGAAGGGACCGCCGCGCGATCTCTGCGCCGAGGCCACGGCCCCGTCGGCGAGCGTCTTCAAGATCGTCACGGCGGCGGCGCTGGTCGAGGACGCCCACCTCGGGCCGGACACGAAGCAGTGCTACTCGGGCGGCGAGCAGCGAATCAACACGGTCGACCTCGTCGACGATCCGCAGCGCGACCGCTGGTGCACGACGCTCGCCGGCGCGATGGGTCGCAGCATCAACACCGTCTTCGCGCGCCTCGCCAAGCAGCACCTGGCCCCCGCACAGCTCGAGACCATGGCTCGCCGCTTCGGCTACGGGCAGCCCTTCACGTTCGACGTGCCCGTGCAGCCGAGCGCCCTCCACGTACCGAGCGAGCCGCTCGAGTTCGCACGCACCGCGGCGGGCTTCTGGAATTCGACGCTCTCCCCGCTCGAGGCGGCGGAGCTCAGCGCCATCGTGGCGCGCGAGGGCGAAGCGGTGAGGCCGAGCGTGGTCGACAAGGTCGTCGTCGGAGACGCGGTCGCCTGGTCGGCGCCGGACGGGCCGGTGACCCGTCGCGTCGTCAGCAAGGAGACGGCCGGGCAGCTCGCCACGATGATGGAGCACACGGTGAGCGAGGGGACGAGCTGGCGCGCGTTCCACGACGGCAAGGGGGGCGCGTTCTTGCCAGGCGTCACGGTCGCCGGCAAGACGGGCACGCTGACCGACGCGGAGACGAAGCGCTACTACACATGGTTCACGGGCTTTGCGCCGAGCCACCCGCAGCCCGGTGTGCGCCAGGTGGCCGTCGCGGTGCTCGTCGTCAACGGGCCGGCGTGGCAGGTGAAGGCCAACGTGATCGCGCGCGACGTGCTGAGGGCGTACTTCGCGGGGCACGACGTCACGGGGGTGACTCGGCCGAGCATCAACGCGATCGCGCGCCATCACAAACGCTGAGGGAGCGCTGGAGCGCTACCGCGGCCAGAGATCGCGCGAGTCGATGCCGCTTCGACGCCCCTTGCGGCGACTCACGAGCCACCCGAGTCCGACGAGGACGACGGCGGCGACGACGCCGCGAAGAAGCCACACCAGCGCGTCTCCCGCGCCGGTCGCGCTCTCGACGCGGAGCGCGTCGAGCGTGGCCATGGATCCGTCGGCCATCGCGGACAGGCGGGCGGCGTTCACGTCCTCCCCCTCGAACGTCACCAGGTAGGCGGCGTCTCGCGTGCGCACCTCGTAGGCGATGTCGCGCGAGAAGATCGCCCCGCCGATCCCGGCGGAGGAGAGCCGCGTCTCCAGGCGAGCGACCTGGACGCCGTTCACCCGCGACAGCGTCGGCGGCTGCACGTCCTCGGCGAGCCACCCCGCCGGACGCGCGTGTGCGAGGTGCTCTGTCCACGCCCTCATCGCGTCTCGAGCCCCGGCGTCGCCGCCCGCCTCGGGCTGGGCCGCTCGGCGATACAGCATCACCGTCGTCGTCATGTCGTCGAACCGCGCGACGAGGGCGTCGACCACGTGCACGGCCCCATGCGTCGCCACGTCCACCGCCTTCGCGTACTTGCGCGCCTCACCGTCGGAGGCCTGGCACGTGGCAGGCGTCCATCCGCCCGGGCGAAGCGGCGTGCAGGTGGTGGCGCTGGTCGTGTCGACCTGGATGCAGAAGTGCCCCGCGGGGTCGCAGAGGGCCGTGGCCGATGCGGAACGCGTCGCGAGCGCCGTGCCGAGGAGCGCGCCGACGAAGAGAACGAGGTGGCGCATCGCTTCCCGCAGACCGACGACCAGTATCGCCGACCATGACGCGCCTGTCCGGGGCACGGCACAGCGGCGCGAGAGATCGCGACGAAACCGCTCGCTTTCCCGCTGGTACTGCGCTTGCGTCTACAGGGTCGGGAGGTCGGGACATGCGAGCGAAGCTCTGGATGGTGGCGGGTGCGGCCGCGATGTGGGCGTGCGGGGGTGCGACGTTCACCGGGAGCACGGACGGAGGCACCGAGGGCGGCAGCGGCTCGGGCTCCGGAAGCTCCGGGAGAGGCTCCGGCTCGAGCGGTAGCTCCGGCAGCAGCTCAGGGTCGAGCGGGTCGGGCGGCGGCTCAGGGAGCGGCTCGGGCAGCTCGTCCGGCGGGAGCGGCTCGAGCAGCGGCTCCAGCAGCGGGGGCATGACGGGCCCCTCGTGTCCGGCGACGACACCCTCCGGTGGCACGGCTTGTCCGGTGCCCGGGATGGAGTGCGAGTACGGCGACGACCCCAACCCGGAATGCAACGACATCGAGACCTGCGACTCGAACGGCCTCTGGTCCTACCCGGCGCCGGTCCCCGCGTGCCCCCCCGGCACGTGTCCCGCGACCTACGCGCAGGTGCCGCAGGGCCAGGGCTGCACGCCCGAGGGGCTCGACTGCGCGTACGCGGAAGGACAGTGCAACTGCGCTCCGACGGTTCCCGTGTCCGGCCCGGATCCGGTGTGGCAGTGCAGCATGCCCGCGGCCGGCTGTCCCGAGCCGCGACCGCGCATCGGTAGCTCTTGCACGCAGCCGGGCCTCTCGTGCGACTACGGTTCGTGCACCGGCGGCGTCCTTCTGCAGTGCACCGACGGCTCGTGGCAAATGGTCGACACGCCCTGCCCGATCTGACGAGGTCGCGGTAGGCTCTCCGGCGTGTGGATGACGCCGCGCAACCTCGGAGTGATCGCCGTGACGGCGGTGCTCACCGGCTGCTCGCTCCTCGTTCATTTCAACGACGCGCCCGTCGAGCCTTGTCCGGACAGCGGGTGCCTCGACGCGCCGATGGACGCGCTACCCGCCTTCGATGGCGGCAGCGAATCCCCTCCTGATCCGTGCTTCACGCTGGAAGCCGGAGCGCTCTGCGCCTACGCCGGAGGTTGCCAGTGCAAATACTGCAATGGCGGGGCGTGCTCCGATTCGAAGCTGTGCCCCCAAGGCTTCAACTGGGAGGCGGGCGTCGACGTCGCGCGATGCTGCAACGGCCTGCCGGTCCTCACCAACACCAACGCCAACTGCGGCGTCTGCGGCGTAGAGTGCGCGACGGCCGGCGTGACGAGCGCCCAGGATTGCCAGCCCCTGTCCGGGCACTACCAGTGTGTCGACTGCGCGGCGAACAACGAGTGCTGGTCTGGTTGCTGCGCGATCGACACCACGCCGTACCATTGCTCGGAGAGTAACTGCAACACGGGGGCATGCGTGGCGGGGCTCTGCCCGGCGCCCTCGACGTGCGCGCAAGCAGCGGGGGCCCCGAACTACTGCACCTACGATTGAGGCCGCGTGGCTTCGACGGAGACGATATCGCAAGCTTGCGCGCGGGCGCGGGACCGCGGGTGATACCGTGGGCGGACCAGGGGGGATTCATGGTTCGTCTGCCGCGTCCGCGTCGTTTCTTCCTCGCGCCACTCGCTATCCTTGCCGGGTTGACCGCCACAGGGGTCGCCGCGCCCGCGTCGGCGCAGGACCTTCCGCCGCAGCCGCTGCCACCCGGGGCTCCGCCTCCGCCCGCAGCGGCGCCAGACCCGCCGGCTCCGTCCGGAGAGCCCGGGGACCTTCGATTCCGCGACGCCAACGCCGACCGGGTCATCCTCGGCTCGACCGCGGAGACCCATCCGAAGGGCACCTTCTTCATCAGCGACTACGAGATCCTCCTGCTCCAGGTGGGCTACGCCATCACCGATCAACTCCAGGTTTCGGTGACCGGCATCCCGCCCATCATCCAGAACCAGCCCTACTACTTCGACTTCGGCGCCAAGCTCAACCTGGTGCGCGGGGACTCTTTCCGCGCCGCGCTCACCGGCGGATTCGAGGTCGTGACGACAGGCGGCGGCTCGGGCTCGGGCGGCCCGTACTACGGCGGGCGCATCGGGGCGATCGGGCAGATCTGTTTCAACGCCAACGGCACCTGCCGGTCGAGTCTATCGCTCAATCTCGGGACGATCTTGACGAGCGGCGTGAACGAGGTCCTTCCGGTGTACGGATCCGCCGGCTTCATCGTGAACGTGTCCAGGCTCGTGTCGCTTCTCGCCGAGCCCGCACTCCTCGGAGCGCTCGGCACCGGAGCGGCCAACATCGGCTCGGGCGCCTTCTTCGCGCTCGACTACGGCGTGCGCATCTCCGGAGGGAATTTCGGAGTCGACCTCACATTCCTCGAGCCCGTGGCGGCGACGACGGGGGGATTCAGCAATCCCTTCATCCTGGGGTACCCGTTCGTGGTGTTCACCTACCGCACCGATGGCGACGCGCGGCCGCCCCAGCACGCCGGCAACATGAGCCAGCGAGGCTTCTGATTCGCCTCCGGCGACGTCCTCGGCATCGCCGTGTGGCACACAACATGCGTTGTAGCCCCCCCATGGCAACAACGGTCCTCGACTCGCAGGTGACACTCTCGCGTCGACGCGAGCTCCTCGAACGCACGGGGCGCGTGTTCGACTACCTCTTCGGGCTCCTGTATGCGCTCCTCGGCATCCGGCTCGTGCTCGAGCTCCTCGTGGCGCGCAGAAGTGCGGGGTTCGTCGAGCTCATCGGGACGCTGACGGGTCCCTTTTACGCCCCGTTCCGCGGCATCGTTCCGAGCGACTCCCTCGACGGAACCCATCCCATCGTGTGGCCGATCGTGGTCGCGATCGTAGCGTACGTGATCCTCCATGTGGCGATCCGCGGGCTGCTGCGTCTGCTGGCCCGTTCGTAGCGTGGCGAGTCCGTAGGTCCTCCGCACGAGCGCCACACCTCGAGTGCCTGGCGGTGACGCTCGCGGTTGCTACTTCTGGGGGGCCCCCGTCTCGGGACGATGCTCGCGACGGCGCCCGAGCCAGTCCGCGAGCTGACGGTCGGCCTCGTCGAACGCGCGGTCTGCGGCGGCGTAGGCGTTCTCGAGCTCGCGATCCTCCTTCGGGAGGTGGTTCACGAGGAGCTCGTGTCCGGGGAGGCCGACGTTGATCGAGAACTTGTAGCGATCTCCATGGCGATGATGGTGACCGTCCAGCTCGATGACGACGTGACACGAAATGATGCCGTTGAAGAGGTGGTCGAGCTGGTCGACGCGCTGCTGCAGATGGGCAGCGAGAGCATCCGAGTGCTCCATGCTGCGGAACGTGAGCTGAAGGGGCGTCTTCATGGGGGACCTCGGTGTAGGCGCGTGCAGGTTCCGTGCGCGTCGCCTCGGAGAAGAGGTGTTGCCGGGGACGTCGCGAGCCCCGCTACGCTACAGTCGCGCGCGTGCAGCCTGACCCTCCCGGCTTCAACCCGTACGCGCCGCCGGTCGCGCCGCTGCTGGCCCCGGCGGGAGCCGTGCCCCCAGGTCCGGGACGGCTCAGCGTCGACGGAGCATTCGGGCGCGCGTTCGACACGATGAAACGGTTTCTCTTCCGGCCGTTCAACTTCGGCAAGCTCTTCGTCTTCGGCTTCATCGTCTGGCTCGCCGAGATGGGCGACGGCGGGACCAGCATGCCAACGAACTTCAACCTGCCCAGCGGCGGAGGGGGCGGCGGCGGCTCCGGTCCCGCGCCCGACTTCAGCGAAGTGCTCACGTGGTTGCACGACAACCAGGCGACCGTCATCGCCCTCGCGGTCGTCGGCGGAGTCGTCTTCGTGACGTTCACCGTGCTTGCCTCGTGGCTGTCGGCACGCGGCACGATGATGGCTCTGCGCGCGATCGCGCTCGACCACGCACGCCTGGGCGAGCACTGGACGGAGACGCGGGAGGCGGCCTGGGCGTACTTCGGTTTCCGGATGCTCCTCGCGGCGATCTCTCTACCCATCGCGGTGGGCACCATCGTCTGGGGTCTGCTCGCGTTCCTCGCCGTCGCAAAAGCGGGCACGGCGGACTTCACGGAGTACATCTGGGCGGTCCTGCCGCCGGTTGTGGTCCTGCTCGTCTCGTCGCTGCTCCTCGCGCCGATCCAGTTCCTCGGGCGCAATCTCCTCGCGCCGATGCTGCTCCTCTTTCGCGACGGGCTGCGCGCGAACTGGTCACGCACCATGAACGTGGTGCGCACGAGCTTCGGCGGCGTCGTCGTGTTCCTGCTGGTCCGGATGCTCATCGCCGTCGTGCAAGGGATCTGCGAAACGATCGCCGTCTACGTCACGTGCTGCCTCGGCGGGCTGCCGGTCATCCATCAGGTGGTGACCGCGCCGTTCACGGCGTTCGAGCGGGCGTACACGCTGCACGTTCTCGAGTCGCTCGGCCCCCAGTACAAGCTCATCGTCGATCCGCCGCCGTGGCAGCCGCCGCCCTACGGGCCGCCTCCTCAGACGCCGTATCCCGGATATCCGCCATACCCTCCGCAGCAGTGACCACGCAGCTTGATCCGTCGGGCCTTGACCCCCGCGACCGAGCTGGCAGCCTGCTTGAGATGGGCCACACCGACATCCGGGGCCCCCGTCGATGACCCTCTACCACGTGACCCGCGCCCGCAGCCTGGGCTCCATCCTGCGCAGCGGGCTGCGCGTCACGGGATCGCACGAGGGCCGTCCCGTCGTCTGGCTGTGCGACGGCGAGCACCTGCTTTGGACCCTCCACCACGTGGCCCGGTGGAAGGGCCGCGCCCCATCGTCGATGCGCGTCCTCAGCGTCGAGTGCGAGCCGGGCGCGCTCACGCTGGTCCGACCAGGAACCTACCTGTCGTGGGGCGACATCCCGCCCGACAGGATCGAATGCCGTCGGTCCCAGACCGGCATCCTGCTGGATCCGATCATCCGGTTCATTCTGTCGCGCATGGAGCACGGCGACGCGCCGGCCGAAGCCACCGAACGAGCGCGCCGACACGACCGGTTTGCCGGGGTGCCTCCGGATGTCTTCGCCCAGGCCGCGCGGCTCGCGCGGCACCTGAGCTAACGACACCAGCGCCGTTACGCCGAGACGGAACGGCCGACCGAGGAGTCTACTCTTCACCGCATCCCTGGGACGCGAGGAAGGGTAGGCTCACCCAAGGGGAGGCCCGGTGGAGAAGGAACGGCGCAAGGAGCGGCCGGCTGCCCGCGGAGGCGGAAGCGGAGGCGCCGCATCATGTCGGCAGTGGGAGCTCGACGGGGAGCGCGAGTCGCCGTTGCTGACAGCCCTCGAACAGCTGGCGCCGCACGACCACCTCTGCTCGATCTACGAGACCTCGGAGGAGCACGTGGCCGTGGGACTCGAGCGGTGGCCGGAGTACGAAAGCCGGCTGACGCACGTGATGGCCCAGCACGATTGTCTCGCGTTGTGCCAGTACGACCGCAGGCTCTTTCCGCCGGAGCTAGTCCTGGACATCCTTCGCACGCATCCGACGGTCCTCTATCGCGGCGTCGTCTGTCGGAACATGTACCACGTGCCGCCCGATGAGCTCCTCGGTACCGACCGAACGGCGCGTGAGGTCGATCGCCTTCTCACGAACATGCGCGAGCGCGAGCGCGCGGAGACCGAGTTACGCGGCCAGCGCGAGCAGCTGGCCGCGCTTTCGCGACGGCTGATCGAGGCGCAGGAGGCCGAGCGGCGCTCGATCGCGCGCGAGATCCATGATGACTTCGGACAGGTGCTCACCGCCCTCCGCCTCAATCTGCAGAAGAACGGGGCCGACCCCGGCGAGAGCATCGAGCTGGTCGATCAGGCCATCGGACGAATGCGTGACCTGGCGCTCGATCTTCGACCTGCAATCCTCGACGATCTCGGGCTCGCTACAATGACCTCTTGCGCCGCTCTGGTGCGATCGTCTTCTCGTCGTCGCGGGGAACCGAATACTCCTACGAGACCGACGAGCTCCACAATGGCGTGTTCACCGCGGCGATTGTCCGCGCGCTGACCTCCGACGAGGCGGACACGAACCACGACGAGATCATCTCCGTCGAGGAATTGCGCCAGTACGTGTCCCATCAGGTTGCGCAGCAGACCGCCGAGGCGCAGCACCCCACGGTCGACCACGACAACACCACCGTTCGCTTCGGCTTCCCCATCGCGAGAGGCGCCATGAACGAACCAGAGGCGCCCGCAACGGAGGCTCCGGTGAGCATGGCCTCTCGTGGGTTGGAGCTCGACGCCAACCCGTCGGCGAGCACGAAGATGTGCCCTGACCCGGTGCGACCGCCCGTGGGGTGCGGATGCAGCTCGGCTCCGGACCCATCGCGAGATCGATCCGCCGAATTCCTGGTCGCGGCCGTCGCGGTCCTGGGGTGGGCGCGAAGGCGCCGTCGTCCTCGCGTCGGGGTGGCAAGTCGACCCCGAAGAGACGTGAGGCTCGCTCTCCTCGGCCATCGGGCATTCGTCGGCGACGAATAGGACGCCTGGAACGCACGCCCGCGAGCGCATCGGGCGTTTCCCTCGTACGATGCCATGAAGCATGGGTGTCTTCCGCGGTCTGTCGGTGGCCGTCGCCTGCGCGATATCGGCTGTGGCATGCGGGCTCAGCTTGGAGGGCACGGGCAACTTCTCGATCTCCGACGACGGCGGCGCGGACGACGCGACGAGCAGCAGTGGCAGCGCCTCGGAGGGCGGGAGCGGAAGCTCCAGCGGCAGCAGCTCGGGAAGCGGAAGCTCCAGTGGCAGCAGCTCGGGAAGCGGAAGCTCCAGCGGCAGCAGCTCGGGAAGCGGAAGCTCCAGTGGCAGCAGCTCGGGAAGCGGAAGCTCCAGCGGCAGTGGTTCCGGCAGCGGCAGCTCCAGTGGCAGCAGCTCGGGAAGCGGAAGCTCGAGTGGCAGCGGCTCGGGGAGCGGAAGCTCCAGTGGCAGCGGCTCGGGAAGCGGAAGCTCGAGCGGCAGTGGTTCCGGCAGCGGCAGCTCCAGCGGCGGCGGCATCGACTGCCCGACGACGCCGTGCGGCGCCGGCCAGACATGCTGCTTCGATCTGTCCGCCAGGAGCGCCGCGTGCGCGGGCTCGTGCGCGAGCGACGACGCGCTCCACTGTCTTCAGCCGAGCGACTGCGCGTCGGGGACGGGCTGCTGCGAGTATGCCGTCCTGAACGGCGGCAACCCGCCGAACTGCACGACGCAGTCGTTCTCGTCGAAGTGCGTGGCCGGCTGCTCGACGAGCTTTGCGACGAGCTGCAGCGCCACGGATACGCTGCACGTCTGCGCCCAGATGTCCGACTGCGCGAGCGATACGGCGAATCCCGACTGCTGCGACCTGAACGGCGTCTGGGTGTGCGTCAACGGCGCAGTGAAGATGTTGCCCGGCGCGACGTGCAAGTGAAGTGGTACCGGCAGCCTCTCCGGGTCGATGAGGTGCGGGCACCACGAAGGGGGAGCGTTCGCGGGGTCGCCTCACCACAGGGATCGCCGGAACCGCGCGAGAAACACGCTGGCGCGCGGTGTGCGAGGGTAAAGGCATCCCGATGCGAAAGTGGACGGTGGCGTTCGGCGCGTGGATGGTCGTCAGCTCCGCGGTCGCGTGCGGTGCGAGCAGCGGGGGAAACGGCAGCGGCAAGGGCAACGGGGGCACGGGGGGCGGGGCAAGCTCAGGCGGAGACGCCGGGCTCCTCGGGGACGTCGGCTCGCTGGTGGGAGATGGCGGAGGCGGCGGCGGTGGCAACGAGTCCGAGGCGCCGCCGGGGAACATCGTGGCCATCATCCGCGACTTTCGCTTCTACGACGCCGGGGACCCAGCCACCGATCCGGACTTCGAGAACCCTCCGTACAACATCGACGACAACGGCAACGCCTCGTCCGGCTACGTCGGCCCCTGGGACGACCATGCCATCGTGGCCAACCAGCTCGGCAGCGATGGCACCCCTGTGTACGCGGGCGATCCGACCAGCGGCACCCTCACCACGCACGGCAACGGTCAGCCCGGCAGCGCGGCGACCGAGTTCCAGAGCTGGTACCACGACACCCCGGGCCAGAACCTCACCGTGCAGTACCCGCTCCCCATCGTGCAGAACGCCGACGGGTCGTACGAGTACGACAGCGAGCAGCAGGGCGCCCTGTATGACGCGACGGACCCCACGCAGGGTCGAGGTTTCTTTCCCATCGACGACGGCACGCCGTACGCGACCGCCTTCGGCGACCAGGGAAAGCCGCACAACTACTCCTTCACGATGGAGATCCACACGGTCTTCACCTACGAAGGCGGTGAGTACTTCAACTTCCGGGGCGACGACGACGTCTACGTCTTCATCGACGGCACGCTCGTCATCAACCTCGGCGGCGTCCACGGCCCCGAGCCGGCCACCGTGCAGGTCGACTCGCTCGGGCTGACCAAGGGCCAGCAGTACCCGCTCGACTTCTTCTCCGCCGAGAGGCACGTCGTCGGCTCGAACATCCTCTTCCAGACGACGCTCGGGCTCCGCGCGCCCCCTCAATAGAAACCGCGCCGCGGGCTGGTGCGTGGATCGATCGTGCGCGCTCTCTCGGGAATCAGCCGCAGCTAGCCGACGTGGGATCGCACTCCACCGCGCACGACGCGTTGGGGTCGTACTGCGTGCCGTCCTCGACGCAGTAAGCGCCAGACGTCGTGTCGTTGGGCCCCAGCGGCGACACGAGCTGCGTGCAGGTGAAGCTGCCGGGGCAGTCGCATTACGTCTCGCCGTCGTCGGTCTGGCCGTCGGCGTTCGCGCAGCGGCACGAGCAATAGACGGCCGCCGACGGGTGCCGGTCGGCGCACCAGGGCTTCACCGCCTGCGTCACCGGCTGCCCCGTGCCGGGGACGGTGCACGCCTTCTCTCCTGCCGGCGGCGTGCCCTGCGCGTCCTGTCCGTAAGGGCACGAGATGAGACCCTGGAAGTGGTTGACGATGCACGAGCCGCCGCCGCACCCCGGGTTGCTCGGGTCCAGCACGACGTCCGACGCGGAGAAGCCCGCAAATGTCGGCGTGCTCTCCTGCGACGGGGTACACGACGCGCCAATCGCTTCCTGGGTCGAGGCGCCCTCGGGGGAGGCATCGCCCGCGTTCGAGGCGGAGCCTTTTCCACCGCAGCCGGCGAGCACGCAGGCGGCGATGATGACGACGAGCCGCGGATGGATGGAACCCTCGAGCACCCGGATGAGCATAGCCATTTTTGCGGAACGACCTCACGATGGATCGCGATCACGCGACTCAGAAGTCGAGCTTCGGCGTGGGCGGGATCGGTCACCTTCGGGGGCAACTGTTGGTCGGGTTGGGGTTCACTCTCGTGAGCGTGCCCGTGCAGGCCCCGCCATCGCATGACCCGGACGTGGAGAGAGTCAGCGAATTGCTCCCGTTCGAGAAGGAGGCGGCGTACTGCTGCGAGACGCCATCGTCCACTCCCCAACGATGGGGGGGGCTGGACGACGACGACCCCGCGATCCGCGGAGCGTGCTGCGGTGGGAGGAGCGACGGTGCGTGCTGCAGAGCGAAGCCGACCGCGCTCCACACCTCTGTACCGCCGCCGCACGCGCAGAGCAGGGCCGAGATCAGGACGATCGACGTGCGCGCTCGCGGCATGGCTCGCAGGAAACCTTACTCGCCGCAGATCGCCGCGGCGTCCCTGTTCGAGGAGATGCGTCGGGAGTCGGCGAGCGACGCCTACTCGGCGGCGAGGAGGCTATCGCTCAAGGTCGAAGTTCACCGTCGCGTCGGCGCCGGCGACCGTCACGGTCTGCGTGACCGGCTTCAAGCGCGGCACCCAGGCGGTGACGTGATACATGCCTGTCGGCACGTTCTTGATCGTGAACGCACCGTCCGGATCGGTTCTCGCAAAGTAGCTCGACGGGGACACGACCAGGTAAGCAAGCATGGTCGGATGCAAGTTGCACAGGACCGTGTAGGTCCCCGGGGTGTCGAACCGCTTCACGACCGAGCCGTTCTGCGGGATCTCCCCCAGGTTCCACTTCTCGCCGTCCGGGGTGAACACGTTGTGCGTCACCGGATCGGTGTTCGTGAAGATCACCGATCCCCCCGCCGTGATGATGACGATGTTCGGCAAGAAGGCCATGTCGTGGTTGTCCAGCGTCCCCGACAGGGAGACCCCGGCTTCCCTCGGCGCGTCCTCGAGATAGACCACCCCGCCGCCCTTGATGGCGTGCCACGGGTTGGTCGAGAGCCTACCGACGACGTTTCCGTGCGCGCCGGGGGCCTGGACCGCAGTGACCGCGGCGGCCGTCGCCGCGGGTGGCGGCCGACCCACCTGCATCTGCGATTGCACGGGGGCGAGCGGCTCCGGCGCGCAGGCACTGCACGCCAGCAGCACGGCGGTTGTCAGGAGGGAGGGGCGCGCGTTCATGGGTGGTTCTGACCTTTCTGGGCTGAGAGCCGCACCGGCCCCACTGCAACTTCCATTCGAGCGACCGCAGAGGCCTTTCCAGCGCATTCCCGCGCGAGATCCGCATCGGCTCTCCCTGGCTACAGCGCTGCGTTCACGCACGATCTGCACCGAAGTGCACGCTCTGCATGTTCCCTGGCCGGCGCCGGGCCTCTCTCGGGGACCTACGCGTGGCCAACGGCCAGCGCGAGCACCCGCGCATAGCGTTCGTGGCCGCGCGGGCACGGAGGACGACGAAGGGCAAGAAGGCGGAAACCCGCGCGTCGCTTCGCGCACCTCGATCATGCGCCTGGCGCCGACGGTGACAGCTCGCTCGATCATCATGGCTTCATCCCGATGCTCGTCGCGGCGGCGCGCAAGAACGGCTTCTCCGCGTACGCCGGTGACGGTTCGGTCCGCTGGCCCGCCGTGCACACGCTCGACGCCGCGCGCCTCTATCGTCTCGCGCTCGAAGCGGCCCCTGCGGGCTCGCGCGTCCATGCGGCGGCCGAAGAGGGAGTTCCATTCCGATCGATCGCGGAGGCGATCGGTCGTGGGCTCGACGTGCCGGCCAAGAGCATTCCGGCGCGAGCTCCTCGGGTGGAAGCCGACGCACGCGGCGTTGCTTGCGGACATCGCGGAGGGTCATTACTTCGCGTCGCCGGGCGTGGAGTCGCGCTGAGCGACCTGCGCCCCCGACGTCCCGAAGTCCTCGACGACGTCACCCGTTCACTTCCCGCCGGAGTCCGGGGCCAGCTGCATGAGCGCGATCGCGCCGACCGCCATGAAGGCCAGCGGCACCGCTCTCGTCGCGAGCACCTTCAGCGTCGGGACGTCCGACGTGAGCCGCAGCGACAGCGTCCCGCCGCTGCCCTCGGGGCGCTGCGCGAGCACGAATCCCAGCCGCCCCGGCGACGTGCTCGCGAGCGACGCTTCCAGCCCGTCGATCGAGTGCGTCGCCAGGTCCCACTCGAACGCTCCGAACAGCGACGTCACGTATCCCGTGAAGATCGTGCCGGGCGGCGCGTCGAGCCCCGCCCCCTTCGGTTGATCGAGCACCCTCTTCGCGATCGCCGCGGCGAGGTGGAGATCCTCGCCCGTCACGATCCACGTCGTCTCGCCGTCGGGTACGACCAGCGTGTCGCTCGTCTTCGGCCCTGCAGGCTTGTCGTGCGCCGCCCCGGCCGTCTTCGCGGCCGGCTTGCGCTCGATCGACTCGAGGACCAAGCTCCCCTTGGGTAGCCCGAGGCCGGCCGCGGGGCGCAGGGTGCTCGTCTCGCCCGGCGTCTTCGGCGCCGCGTCGAGGAGCTTGTGCGCCAGCCGATCGGCCGCCTGGATTGGCTCCTGTACGCCGCACACGATGTGGCTGTCGAACGCCCGGTCGAGCGCCGCGGCCGTCTTCTTGGCTTCCTTCTCGGGGGCCTTGCGCGCCCGACCGAGCGCCGCGCGCGCCTCGTCGAAGTCGATGAGGTGGGCGCACACGACGCCGCGGCCGAGGACGCCGCGAAGCTCTTCGGTCGCCGCATGCACCTTCGCCGAGTCGAGCGACGAGATCGCCTGGAACGACAGGGCCTTGTCGAGCAGACCGACGAGCGGCCCGCCTCCGGGCACGTAGACCGACGCCGTCGCGTCGTGCGAGAGCCTCCCGAACGTGTCGGGCACGGGCCCCGGTGCAGGCGCCGGCGCGAGCAGCAGCTTCGCCCACGGCGACTGGAGCGACTGCATGCGCACGTCGAGGTCCAGCGTGAGCGGTCCGCCCGGAGCGTCGCCGGCTCCGAGCCGCAAGGTCGCCCCCGCGAAGTCGTGCGCGAACTGGCGCAGCTCGTCGTGCTTGGAGGCGTCGCTGCCGAGCTGCTTCTCCACCGCCGCGATCACGGGCGCCGGATAGACCTCGACGCGCGCGACGTCGTCCGTCGACGGCGGCTTCGGCCCCGTCCGGAGCCACGGACCGATCGACGAGAGCCCCGCTTCGTTGCCGCACACGACGCGGTGCGAGACCTCGGCGGCGCCGAGGTCGCACGTCACGGGCTCGTTCCGGTGCGGCGAGGTCGTGTCCGCGTCGGCCTTCCTGGCGAGGCGCAGCATGCCCGGCTTCGGCTCGGTCGTGTCGAAGCCCTTCGTGGCGTGCTCGCGGAACGCGGCGACGCTCTCGACCGAGAACGCCACGGCCATGACCTCGTCCCCCGAGTCGCCCGCCGCGCCGGCAAGATCCACGGGTCGAGTCGTGTCGACGAATGTCAGGCAGTCCGCGAGATCCCCCTTCGCGCAGGATGCATCCCCCGACGGTTTGCCGCTCAAGTCCTGCGCGAGCGCCGCGAGGCGCGTCGGCTTCTCGACGTGCACCCACACCGCGACGCTTGCAGGACGCTCGACCGTCGCCGGCTTCTCGGTGACCGGCGACGTGCCGGGAGAAGGAGGGGGTACCGTCGACGAAGTCACGCCGGGGGCCGCCCCACCGCAAGCGACGAGAGCGACGAGAGACGCTGCGACGGGACCGAGGAACGGGGAGGACGAGCGAGGGATCACGGGCGCGAGAAGTAGCTCTTTCGCGAGGAGTACGCATCCCCGGCGGCCACGCGCGACGCCACAAACGTGACCCGCGCCTCCGTTGCGGGTCCAATCGCGCCGCATGAGCGGCGATCTGCACCTCTGGATGGCCTTCGCCGCCCTCGCGGCGCTCGTTGCGCTCGTGCAGACGGCGCGTCTCATGTGGGCCCGCGCTTCGCGCGCGTGGGCCCTTCGCGACCGCGCCGCACGAGGCGCCGACGGGGAGGTGCGCGCAGAGAAGCTGCTGCGGGCCGCCGGCTACGCGATCGTGGCGCGGCAGGCGACCGGCTCGTGGACCGTGCACGCCGACGGCGCCCCTCTCGAGGTCGACCTGCGCGCGGACTACCTGGTCGCCCGCGACGGCCGCCGCTTCGTCGCGGAGGTGAAGACGGGGCGCCTCGCGCCTCGCCTGGAGACGGCGGCCACGCGAAGGCAGCTCCTCGAGTATCGCTTCGCCTTCGACGTCGACGGCGTGCTTCTGGTCGACGCGGACGCGGCGCGCGTGTCGGCGATCGAGTTCACCGGGGTCTCGTCGTCGCGCGGGGGGGACGCACGCACCAGCGCGAGCACGCGCTGGCTCATCGCCCTCGTCGTCGGCGCCGCCCTCGGCGCGGGGATCGTGACGGCGCTCCACTGACGCCGCGGATGATCGCGGCTTGGGCGGGGAGGTCTGGAAGGTGAACGGTGCGGTACTGGAGGTCGGCGCCGCACCGTTCTTTCTCTCGGGAGCATCGTTCCGAGGGTCGGGATCGCGATCCGGAGGGAAGCCCGCGGCGAGTGGGGCATCGCTCGCAGCCTTTCGAGCATCCGTCGTGCGCCCGGAAGCATCGGGTGCGCGATGGAGAGTATCCGGCGTAGTCCCGAGAGTGTCGGTCGCGCGATTTAAAGTGTCCGGCCCACGATGGAGAGCATCCGGTGCACGAATTAAAGTGCGCGCCCAGGAGGCGCGAGGGGACGCCCACTCGGATCGAGGGGAGCTTCAGGTCCGGACGCCACGCCGTCCACTCTCCGGACCACGAGCTCCACTTGGAACGCCACGAGCTCCACTTGGAACGCCACGAGCTCCACTTGGAACGCCACGAGCTCCACTTGGAACGCCACGAGCTCCACTTGGAACGCCACGAGCTC
>Ga0182030_10001735_pt1 | contig 45433 bp, 38 predicted proteins | sample 812S3MmetaG_FD_121299 | JGI IMG/M metagenome (GOLD analysis project Ga0182030, IMG submission 121299) | Permafrost microbial communities from Stordalen Mire, Sweden - 812S3M metaG (Illumina Assembly) | ecosystem: Environmental > Terrestrial > Soil > Wetlands > Permafrost | place: Sweden...
CGGCCAATCGGCTTGGCGCGACGAAAAGCAATTCGGTAAAATTCGAAGCATCTCCGGTAGGAAGAAACCCTGAAATTTCTTAAGGTTGACCGGTTCTTACGGCGCCCGGGAGGCGGCGGACCGTGCCGGCTTTCCCTTCGTCACAGACGCGACCTATAGAATTGGCAGAGGTTTTTCGCGCCGTCGCGGCGCGGACGCGAGCGGGACGGCGATGGCGGAGAGCGGGGACAGGGCGCGCGGCGGCGCGAACCGGCGGCTGGCGACGATGGGCGTCGCCGCGCTCGGCGTCGTCTTCGGCGACATCGGCACCAGCCCGCTTTACACCTTCAAGACCGTGCTCGACTTCGCCGGCCCGCGTCCCGAACCCGCCATGGTCCTCGGCGCGCTGTCGCTGATCGTGTGGACGCTGATCGTCGTCACCACGATCAAGTACGTCAATGTCGCGATGCGCATCGACAACGACGGCGAAGGCGGGGTGATCGCGCTGATGACGCTGCTCGGCGTCAAGCGACATCGTCGCCCGATCATCATCGCCGCCGGCCTGTTCGGCGCGGCGCTGATCTACGGCGACGGCGCGATCACGCCGGCGATCTCGGTCCTGTCGGCGCTCGAAGGCGTCGAGCAGGTCGCGCCGGCGCTGACGGCCTATGTGCTGCCGGCGGCGACGCTCGTGCTGCTGCTGCTGTTCGCCGTCCAGCCACAAGGCACGGCGCGCATCGGCAGGGCCTTCGGCCCGATCATGCTGCTGTGGTTCGGCGTCATGGCGGCGCTCGGCCTGTGGGGGATCGCCCAGCACCCGGCGGCGCTGTGGGCGCTCAATCCCGTCTACGGCCTGCGCTTCCTCGCCTCCGGCGGACTGAACGGCTTCCTCGTCCTCGGCGGCGTGTTTCTCTGCGTGACCGGAGCGGAAGCGCTCTACGCCGACATGGGCCATTTCGGCGCCGGCCCGATCCGCGTCGCCTGGAGCGGCGTGGTCTTCCCGAGCCTCCTGCTCAACTATGCCGGCCAGGCGGCGTTGGCGCTCGACGGGGCGCCGATCGACGGCAACATCTTCTACCGTCTCTGCCCGACCCCGCTGCTGACGCCGCTCATTGCGCTGGCGACCGTCGCGACCGTGATCGCCAGCCAGTCGATCATCACCGGCGCCTTTTCGATGACGCGCCAAGCGATCCAGCTCGGCTGGCTGCCGCGCCTCGTCATCAAGCAGACCTCGGCCGAAGGTTATGGCCAGATCTACGTCGGGGCGGTCAACTGGCTGCTGATGATCGTCACCCTCGGGCTGACGCTCGGCTTCGGCAAGTCCGACAATCTCGCCGCCGCCTACGGCATCGCGGTGTCGCTGACGATGCTGATGACCACCGTGCTGCTCTTCATCGCCATGCGCGAGATCTGGGGCTGGAACGCGCTCGCCGCCGGCGCGCTCGCCGGACTGTTTCTCGTCGTCGACGGCGGATTCTTCGCCGCCAACATGGCCAAGGCGCTGCAGGGCGGCTACGTGCCGCTGCTGCTCGCCAGCGCCGTCTATGGCGTGATGTGGATCTGGCATCGCGGCTCGATCGCGCTGCACGAGAGCGCCATCGCCGACCTGACGCCGACGGCGACCTTCATCGCGACGCTGGATTCGGGCGCCGTCGCGCGCGTGCCGGGTTCGGCGGTGTTTCTCACCCGCGCCAAGAACGACACGCCGCCGGTCCTGGCCTGGCACGTGCGCAAGAATCGCGCGCTGCACCAATACGTGCTGGCGCTGACGCTGACCGTCGTCTCGACCCCGCGCGTCGCGGCGGGCGAGCGGCTGACGATCGAACGCGTCGCCGACCATTACTGGCGCGCCGAGGCGCGCTACGGCTTCATGGAGCAGCCCGACATTCCCGCGCTCGTCGCCGAATGCAAGGCCGGAGGCGCGGAGATCGACCTCGCCGACGTCACCTATTACGTCGGCCACGAGACCATCGTGCCGCGCGAGGACGGAAAGGGGCTGGCGCTTTGGCAGGAGGAGATTTTCGCCGCGATGGCGCGCAACGCCGCCCGCATCAGCGATTATCTGCGCCTGCCCTGCGACCACGTCGTCGAGATCGGCCGCGAGATCGAAATCTGACCAGTGCGGACCCTCCCGGGCGTCGCGGTCGCTGTTGCCGTTGGGCCGCAGCGCGTCGCGAACTTAGCCCTTTCCCTAGAGTTGGCGGTCTTCTGCTCCGTCGCCGATTGACTCTCGCGGTCCAATGCTTTGAACTATTATAATAATAATTGACGCTTTGGGGGCCGTTGATGACGATAACTCGCAGCCTGGCGCTGGCGTCCGTCGCGCTATGCGCCGTGGCGTCAGCCGCCGCCGCCGCCGACCTGCCGACCATGAAAGGGCCGCCGCCGGCGCCGGTCGCTTCGCCTTTCTCGTGGACCGGTTTCGACGTCGGTCTGCAGGGCGGTTACGGCTGGGGCGCCGAGAGCGACGACCTCAGCGTCACATCATTTGGCTTCACGGCGGATCACTTCACCGCCAACAGCCCGTTCGGCGGCGCGCATGTCGGCTATGACCAGCAATTCGGCTCGTTCGTCATCGGCGCCCGCGCCGAACTCGACGGCTTCGACTTGCACGGCGCGACCGCCGCATCGAACGGCAGCTGCTACTCCGAGGGCTGCACCGTCACGCTCGCCTTCCACAACACCTGGCAGGCGTTCCTGCTGGCGCGCGCCGGCGTCGCCTTCGACCGCTGGCTCGTTTACGTGACCGGCGGCCTAGCCGTCGGCGACGATCGCGAGAGCGCGACGATCACCCAGACGAACGGTGGAACCCTATGGTCGGGATCGCAGACCCAAACGCTCACGGGCGGGGCGATCGGCCTGGGAGCCGAATACGCGTTTGACGCCCATTGGCGCCTCGGCGCGGAATGGCGCTGCGTCGACTTCCCCAAGTCGTCGGGCTTCTCCGCGGATGGCGTCCCTTACAGTGCGGGCTTCAACGAGAATCTCGCCCTCGTCTCGCTGAGCTACGGCTTCTGAGCGCGCGCTCAGGTCGGCGGGACGATCAGCGAAAGAAACGGCTCGTAGGGCTTGCCGTTCGCCATTGGATTGGCGATCGCCTCGATGAAGGCGATCGTCGTGCGGTGTGCGGGCAACGCTGCATCAAGATAAGCGCGCAGCGCTTGCGCCTCTTCAGCAGTCGGCGGCCTTGGCGCGACGATGTTGAACGTCATCTCGCCGAGGCTCGTCTGCACCAATTGCCACTCGCGGTGGTCCAGCACTTTCGCGAGCGTGTCCCCCCGAATGGCGGAGGGCAAGAACGGCCGACCGTCGGGCAGCCGCAGCAGGTTGCGCGCGCGGCCGATGACCGTTTCGAGCCGACGCAGGCCGGGCGCGCGTTTCGGCGCGGCGGCCGAGAACCGCACGTAATCGCCCGGCGTATAGCGGATCAGCGGCGTGGCGAACGCGAACAGCGGCGTCACGACGACCGGCGTCGCCGACTTCCCTTCCGTCGCTGAGCGTGGCCCCTCCAGCCAGACGATCTCCTCGTTGACGCGCAGTCGCCCGTCCGGGCCTTCGGCGGCGACCGGGCCGAGCTCACTCGCCGAATAGAGGTTGACGACCTTGGCGCCGAGGCCGCGCTCGATTCGCGCGCGCGTCTCGGCGGTGAGGACCGAGCCGGCGACAAGCACAGCCTTGAGGTCAGGCAGCCCGCCCGCGCCCGCCGCTTCCGCCCAGGCCATCGCGACGCTCGGCAGCGCCAGCGCGTGCGTCGTGCGATGACGCCGCAGCCTGTCGACCTGCGCCGCGAAATCGATGTCGGTGGGGACGACCAGAAGCCCCCGCGGCGGCTCGCGCGCCGGCGCGACGTTCTTCGACATCGCGAAGGCCTGCATCGGCCACAGATCGTTCCAGCGCAGCGCCCGGTTGATCAGAACTTCGGAGGCGACGCGCTGCACCAATGTCTGGCGGAACTTGAGCGGCGTGCCGGTCGAGCCCGAGGTCGAATAGGCGGCGAGTTCGCCCATATCGGGCGGGGTGACGCGCGCCTGAAGCGCATCCTCGTTGGCCTTCGCCTCGTTGCGGCTCAGGACCGGCACGTCCCTCCAGCCGGCGAGGTCGAAGGCGCCGTCAGCGCGAAACAGCGGCTTCAGCCTGCCGCTGTCGCGATAGAACGGCACGTTCGCGGCGGCGTGCCGGACGAGCCGTTCGATCAGCGCCGCCTGCCGCCGCTCGACCTCGCGGCGGGGAAAGTCGGGGCTGGCGGCGAACGCCTGCGTCAACTGCTGGAAGATCAGCTTCGCCTGCAGATCGGACATGCAGGCTCCTTACCGTCTTTTCCGCCGCGCAGCGAGGCGCGGCGGCTCTAGCCGTTCCGCGTCTTCCCGCTTATCCTCGCCCCGCCTCACTGGAGAACCGCCCTTGGACCCGACCGTCACCGCCGCCGGCTCGCAGGACTACGTCGGCGACCCACGCAACGACGACGTCTTGATCAGCGTCAACGGCGAGCTCGCGCCCCGTCCGGAGGCCAAGGTTTCCGTGTTCGATTCCGGCTTCGTCCTCGGCGACGGCGTCTGGGAAGGCCTCAGGCTCAACGGCGGGCGCATCGCCTTCCTCGACAAACACCTCGACCGCCTGCGGGACGGCGCCAAGATGCTGCGCATCGACATCGGCCTGACCCGCGAGGCGCTCGTGGCGCGCCTGTTCGACGTCATCGAGGCCAACGCCATGCGCGACGGCGTGCACATCCGCCTGATGGTGACGCGCGGCGTCAAGCGCTCGCCCTACCAGGATCCGCGCCTGACCGTCGGCGCCGCGACGATCGTCATCATCCCCGAGTGGAAGCTGCCCCGGCCGGAAATGCTGGCTCGCGGTCTGTCGCTGTTCACCGTCCACATCCGGCGCACCGGCCCAGCCGAGCAGGACCAGAAGCTCAACTCCCACTCCAAGCTCAATTGCATCCTCGCCTGCATCCAGGCGATGGAGGCCGGCGCCGACGAAGCCCTGATGCTCGACGACCGCGGCTTCGTCGCCACTTGCAACTCGACCCATTTCTTCATCGTCCGCAGCGGCGAGCTGTGGACCTCCGCTGGCGGCTATTGCCTGGGCGGCGTCACCCGCGACGCGGTGCTGCGCGCGGCGCGGCGCGCCGGCGTTCCCGCGTACGAAAAGGACTTTTCGCTGTTCGACGTCTACGCCGCCGACGAGGCCTTCTGCACCGGCACCTTCGCCGGGCTCACGCCGGTGGTGAAGGTCGACGGGCGCGCAATCGGCGACGATCCGCGCGACTCGGCCGACGCCTCGGGGCCGATGACGAAGAGGCTGCGCGCGCTCTACAGGGCGCTCGAGGCCGAGGAAGCGCGCGGCCGATGACGCGACCGACGGCGCCCTTGCGCGTTGCGATGTGGTCAGGGCCGCGCAACGTCTCGACCGCGATGATGCGCGCCTTCGGCGCCCGCGCCGACTGCGCGGTCAGCGACGAGCCGTTCTACGCCGCCTATCTCGCCGCAACCGGCCTCGACCACCCGATGCGCGAAGCGGTGATCGCCGCGCAGCCGACCGACTGGCGCGATGTCGTGAGCGCAATGCTCGGCCCCGCCCCCGGCGGCAAGGCGGTCTGGTACCAGAAGCACATGACCCACCACATGCTGCCGGAATTCGGCCGCGACTGGATCGACGGCGTCAGCAACGCCTTCCTCATCCGCGCGCCGGAGGCGGCGCTCGCCTCCTACGTGCGCAAGCGACCCGGCCCGCTCGGCCTCGACGAGATCGGCCTGCCAGCGCAAGTTGAGCTGTTCGAACGCGCCGCCGACCGGCTCGGCCGCGCCCCGCCGGTCGTCGACGGCCGCGACCTTCAGGCCGATCCGCGCCGCGCGCTCGGCGCCTTGTGCGCGGCGCTCGGGCTCGCCTTCGACGCTGCGATGCTCGCCTGGCCGCCGGGACGGCGCGACAGCGACGGGGTCTGGGCGCCGGCCTGGTACGCCGAGGTGGAGAAATCGACCGGCTTCGCGCCGCCAGCCGCCGAGCCTGGATTCGACGACTTGCCCGATTCGCTTAAAGCCATCGCGGAGGCCGCGCGACCGCTTTACGAGCGTCTGGCGCGCCACAAGCTCGCGGCCGCATGACCGCTCGCGAGGCGGCGAAAGCCGGGGCGGCGCTGAAAGCCAGCGGATAGCGGGTCGAACACGCCAGCCCGCCCTTGACGGACAGAAACGCGCGTCGCATCAGGATTCCAATGCCCATTCTCGTGCTGCCGTTTCCGGTCATCAATCCCATTCTGTTCCAGTGGGGTCCGTTGGCGATTCGCTGGTACGCGCTCGCCTATGTCGTCGGGCTGGTCGCCGGCTGGTGGCTGATCCGCCGCCTCGTCGCCGTCGACTCGCTGTGGGGCGCCGTGAAGCGCCCCACCCCCGACAGCGTCGACGACCTGCTCGTCTATTGCGCGCTCGGCGTCATTGTCGGCGGTCGGCTCGGCAACGTGCTGTTCTACGACCCGAGCTATTATTTCGCGCGCCCGCTCGAGATCTTCGAAGTCTGGCGCGGCGGCATGGCCTTCCATGGCGGCCTGATCGGCGCTGCGCTCGGCGCTTGGCTGTTCGCGCGCCGTACTGGCGCGCCGGCGCTGACCATCTTCGATCTCGCCTCGCTGGTCGCGCCGATCGGCATCTTCCTCGGCCGGCTCGCCAACTTCATCAAGCCGGAGCTGTGGGGACGGCCAACCGACGTGCCCTGGGCGATCGTCTTCCCCGGCTCCGACGGGCTGCCGCGTCATCCCAGCCAGATTTACGAAGCCATGCTCGAAGGCTTCGCCGTTTTCGTCGTCCTTTCGATCGCCGCGCGCCTCGGGGCGTTTCGCCGTCCCGGCCTCATCGCCGGCGGCTTCGGCGTCCTCTACGGCTTGGCGCGCATCTTCTGCGAGTTCTTCCGCGACCCCGATCCCCATCTCGAGGACCTCGGCGGCGGCCTGACGATGGGCATGCTTCTGTCCGCGCCGCTGATCGTCATCGGCGTCGCGCTGATCGGCTGGAGTCTGCGGACCAAGACCGTCGCCGGAGGACCGGCATGAGCGCGCTGGGCGATCAGATCAAGCTGACGCTCGCCAAGGGCGGGACGATAACGGTCGAGCGCTTCATGGAACTCGCGCTCGCCGATCCGCAATACGGCTACTACATGACGCGCGACCCGTTCGGGACCGAAGGCGACTTCACCACCGCGCCGGAGATCTCGCAGATGTTCGGCGAGCTCCTCGGCCTGTGGGCGGCGGAAGTGTGGACGTCGATGGGGCGGCCCAACCCGGTGCGCGTGATCGAGCTTGGTCCGGGCCGCGGCACGCTGATGAGCGACGCCTTGCGCGCCGCGCGCGTCGTCCCCGAATTCCGCGCCGCGCTCGACGTCACGCTGATCGAGACGAGCCCGCCGCTCGCCCAGATCCAATACGACGCGCTGCTCACCGCCGGCGCGCCGATCGCCTGGAGGGGAAGCTTCGCCGAGGCGCCGGACGGTCCGGCGATCATTCTCGCCAACGAGTTCCTCGACGCGCTGCCGGTCAAGCAGTTCGAGCGGCGCGGCGGGCAATGGCGCGAGCGGGTGGTGCGTCTCAACGGCGCGGGCGAACTCGTCTTCGGCGTCGCCGACAAGCCCGAGCCGTTTCTCAACGCGGAAGCCGACGAAGGGTCGGTGATCGAGGTCAGCGCCGCCGCGCACCGCTTCATGTTCGAGCTCGCGGCGCGGCTGGCCAAGCAAGGCGGCGCGGCCTTGTTCCTCGATTACGGCCACGCGGTCACCGGCTTCGGCGACACGCTGCAGGCTTTGCGCGCCCACATTTCGGTCGGCCCGTTGACCGAGCCGGGCGAATGCGACCTCACGGCGCATGTCGACTTCGCGGCGATGGCGCGTAGCGCGCGCGCCGCCGGCGCGGCGGTCCACGGGCCGATCGACCAGGGCGATTTCCTGCGCGCGCTCGGCGTCGACGTGCGCGCCCGCGCCCTCGGCGAGCGTTCGCCCGAGCGCGCCGGCGAAATCGAGGCGGCGCGCCGCCGTCTGGTCGGCAAGGGCGACAACGAGATGGGCGCGCTGTTCAAGGCGATGGCGGTCGCCAACCGCGCCGTGCCGGCGCCGCCCGGCTTTCAGCCCAACCCGGCGAAGCCGGCGTGACGACGGCCGAGTCCCTCAGCGCCACGACGCTCGAGCTGCCCGGCGTCGCGCACGCATTCTTCACCCGCCGCGGCGGCGTCTCCGCGGGCGTCTACGCTTCGCTCAACGGCGGCGTCGGCTCGCACGACGAAGCCGAGGCGGTGCGCGAGAACCGCGCGCGCATGGCCGCTGCGCTGGCGATCGCGCCCGAGCGTCTGGCGATCCCGTTTCAAGTCCACTCGCCCGACGCGCTGGCGATCACGGCGCCGTTCCCGCGCGAAGCGCGGCCGCGTTGCGACGCGCTGGTCACCGCGACGCCCGGCCTTGGTCTCGGCGTCACCGGCGCCGACTGCGGCATGATCCTGTTCGTCGACGCCCAAGCGCGCATAATCGGCGCCGCGCACGCCGGCTGGAAGGGCGCGCTCAACGGCGTCGTCGAGGCGACCGTCGCGGCGATGGAGGCGCTCGGCGCCCGCGCCGACCGCATCCAGGCGGCGCTCGGCCCCTGCATCGCCCAGCCCTCATACGAGGTCGGCGCGGAATTTGTCGCCGCGTTCGAAGCCGGCGACAAGGGTTCTGACCGTTTCTTCGCGCGAAGCCTCAACGCCGGGCGGTCGATGTTCGATCTCCACGGCTATATCGCCAACCGCGCCGCGCGCGCCGGAATCGCCCGCTTCGAGGACCTCGGCCTCGACACCTACGCCGACGAGGCGCGCTTCTTCAGCTACCGCCGCGCCACCCATCGCAAGGAGCCCGACTACGGCCGCCTGGTGGCGGCGATCGCGCTCGCCTGACGACCTCTGCGCGGGTCGGTTGACAAGCTCCGCCCCGGCGCTCATTTCCGTCGGCGCGCCGCACGGTTGGCGCAAAGCCCCAAGCCCGCCGGAAAGGACCGTGCATGCTGGCCGGGAGGTTGGCGCGGCGCCTGTCGCGTCTCGGACTCCATTACAGCTGGGTCGTGCTGGCGGTCGTCTTCGCCCTCTCCGTCGTCACCGCCGGCGCGATGGCCTTGCCGGGCGTGCTGATGCTGCCGCTCGAACGCCAGTTCGGCTGGAGCGCCGAGGACATTTCCGCCGCGGTGGCGCTGCGGCTGCTCATCTACGGGCTAATGGCGCCCTTCGCCGCGGGCCTGATCGATCGCATCGGCCTCAGACGGGTGATGATCGGCGCGGTCGTCTTGATCGGCGCCGGCCTCGCAATGTCGCTCTGGATGAGCCAGGTCTGGCAACTCACGCTGCTGTGGGGCGCGATGGTCGGCGTCGGCGCCGGCCTGACCGCGCTGGTGCTCGGCGCGGTCGTCGCGACGCGCTGGTTCACCGAACGGCGCGGCCTCGCGCTCGGCGTGCTGACCGCCGGCGCAGCGGCGGGGCAGCTCATCTTCCTGCCGCTTGCCGCCTGGCTCGAGCGCGGCTGGGGTTGGCGCGCGGCGCTGTGCCCGACGCTCGCCGGTCTCGTCGCGGCGGGCGCGTTGGTCGCGCTGCTGATGGCCGACCGTCCCGCCGACCTCGGCCTCGCGCCGTATGGCGAAAGCGCCGTCGCGCCGCCCGCGCCGGCGCCGCGCCGCGGCGGCGAACTCGGGACGCTCGGCGAGATCGTCGGCTCGGGCGCGTTCTGGATTCTGGCGACGACCTTCTTTATCTGCGGCCTCAGCACCAATGGCCTGATCCAGACGCATTTCATCGCGCTGTGTTCGGACTTCGACGTCGGCTCGGTGACCGCCGCGTCGACGCTGGCGCTGATGGGCGCGTTCGATTTCGTCGGTACGATCGGCTCCGGCTGGCTCTCGGATCGTTACGACAATCGCGCCCTGCTGTTCTGCTATTACGGCCTGCGCGGTCTGTCGCTGATCTACCTGCCCGGCTCATCGTTCTCGATCTACGGCCTGTCGCTGTTCGGCGTGTTTTACGGCCTCGATTGGGTCGCGACCGTGCCGCCGACTGTGCGACTGACCGCCGAGGCCTTCGGTCGCGAGCGCGCCGGCGCGGCGTTCGGCTGGATCTACGCCGCGCATATGGCGGGCGCAGCGACGGCCGCCTACGGCGCCGGCTATTCGCGCAGCGTGCTGCAGTCTTACCTGCCGGCTCTCTACGCCGCCGGCGCGCTATGCCTGGTCGCCGCCGCGCTGGTGTGGCTGATCGACAAACGCCCGACCGCCGCGCCGGCGCGCGCGTCGGCTTGAAGCGTTAACCGAAATTCTTCACCGACCCTTCTCAAACCTTAACGCTAACGCGCGATCGTTCGGCTGCAATTGTTGAAAATGCAAGCGAAGCCGCGCATCTCTGCCGCTACGTCGCGTGGCGTTGGGATCGTTTTGCGTTCCTTTTGCCCGGCGCGCGCCGAGGCGAGCCCATGCGAAGCGAAACCATTTCGATTCACGGCGGTTTCGATTGCGACCCGACGACCAAGGCGGTCGCGCCGCCGATCTACCAGACCGTCGCCTATGAATTCGACAGCGCCGACCATGGCGCGGCGCTGTTCAATCTCGAAGCCGAAGGCTTCCGCTACAGCCGCATCGCCAATCCGACGACCGAGATTCTCGAGAAGCGCGTCGCGCTGCTCGAGGGCGGCGCGAGCGCGCTCGCCGTCGCCTCCGGCCAGGCCGCGCTCGCCTACGCCTTCCTGACCCTCGCCGACCACGGCGGCTCGATCGTCGCGCCGCCGACGCTGTACGGCACAACCCACACCTTGCTCGCCCACACCCTGCGCCACAACGGCGTCGAGGCGCGCTTCGCCAGAAGCGAGCGCGCCGAAGACCTCGCGCCGTTGATCGACGAAACGACGCGCGCACTGTTCTGCGAGTCGATCGGCAATCCGGCCGGCAACGTCTGCGACATCGCGGCGCTTGCCGCGCTCGCGCATGCGCGCGGCGTGCCGCTGATCGTCGACAACACCGTCGCGACGCCGATCCTGCTCAAGCCGATCGCCCACGGCGCCGACATCGTCGTCCATTCGCTGACCAAGTTCATGGGCGGCCACGGCGTCGCGATGGGCGGCGCGATCGTCGACGCTGGCCGCTTCGATTGGCGCGCCCAAGCGAAGCGCTATCCGCAGTTCACCGAGCCGGACGAATCCTATCACGGCCTCGTCTATGTCGACCGCTTCGGTCGCGACGCGTTTCTCGCCCGCGCGCGCAGCGTCTATCAGCGCACGACCGGCGCGGTGCTGGCGCCGATGAGCGCCTTCCTGCTGCTGCAGGGCATCGAAACGCTGCCGCTGCGCATCGAGCGCCACGTCGCCAACGGCCGCGCGGTCGCCGAATGGCTGAGCGCCGACCCGCGCGTCGCCTGGGTCGACTACGCCGGCCTGCCCGACAGCCCCTATTTCGCGCTCGCTCAGAAATACCTCGGCGGACGCGCCGCTTCGCTGCTGACGTTCGGCGTCGGCGGCGGGCTCGAGCGGGCGAAACGCTTCTACGACGCGCTGAATTTGGTCAAACGGCTGGTCAACATCGGCGACGTGCGGTCGCTCGCCTGCCATCCCGCCTCGACCACCCATCGGCAGATGACTGCCGAGGAGCAGCTCAAGGCGGGCGTGCGGCCTGAGACGGTCCGCATCAGCGTCGGCCTCGAGCATATCGACGACATCCTCGAAGATCTCGATCAAGCGCTCGCCGCCGCCGGCGCGCGGCGCGCCGCGGAATAGGCCCTCGCGATGCCGCTGACGATCGAACGCCCCGCCCCGCCCCCGACGGACCAAGCGTCCGGCCAACGCCGCGCGCACCCTGGCGTGTTCGCCGATCGCGGCTGGCGCACGGTCACGATCGGCCTGGTCAACAACATGCCGGACGCCGCGGTCGCGGCGACGCAGCGTCAGTTCGTGCGGCTGATTGAAGGCGCAAGCGGCGAACTCGACGTCCGGCTCAGCTTGTTCGCGCTCGAGACGCTGCCGCGCGCTGACGAAGCGCGCCGCGCCATGGCCGAAGACTACGCCCCCGTCCGCGCGCTCATGGGCGCGCGGCTTGACGCGCTCGTCGTCACCGGCGCCGAGCCCTGCGCCGCAGACCTGCGCGACGAGCCGTTCTGGGAGGAACTCGGTTTCGTGCTCGACTGGGCGGCCGAAAACACCATCTCGTCGCTGCTGTCCTGTCTCGCCGCGCACGCGGAAGTGCTGCGCAGCGATCGGATCGCGCGCCGGCCGCTCGCCCGCAAGCGCGCCGGCGTCTTTTCCGTCGACGTCGTCGCCGACCACGAGCTGGTGCGCGGGCTCGAACCGCGCTACCGCGCGCCGCATTCGCGCTGGAACGACCTCGACGAGGCGAGGCTGGTCGAGAAAGGCTATCGCGTGCTGGCGCGCTCGCCGGAATGCGGCGTCGACCTGTTCGTCCGCAAAGCGCGCAGCCTGCTGGTCTTCCTCCAAGGCCATCCTGAATACGAAGCCGACACCCTGGCGCGCGAGCACCGCCGCGACCTGCTGCGCTTCTTGCGCGGCGAAATGGCGTCGGCGCCGAACCCGCCGGCGAACTACTACCCGCCCGCCGCCGCCGCCGCGGTGGCGAATTTTGCCCGCCGCGCGATGGCGGCGCCCGATGCGGCCGTGGCGACGGGCTTCCCCGTCTCGGCCCTGTCGCTCGACGACGAGCCATGGCGTCAGGCGGGCGTCCAGCTCGTTCACAATTGGCTCAGCCTGGTGGCGCGGCGCAAGACGGCGCGCAGCGCGGCGACGTTTGCAGTCGCCCGCTGGGGCGGCTAGAAGGGCGGCCCACAATGGTCTATGTCGAAAGTCCCCAACGCGATGACGAAGACAAGCGCATGACCGCGCCGTCGAGCAGCGGCGATTCCGCCGTATTTCGTCAGGCGATGCGCGAATTCGCCGCCGGCGTGTCGATCGTCGCCTGTGGCGCCGGCGAGCAGCGCTCGGGTTGCACCGTCACCGCATTGACCTCCCTGTCGCTGACGCCGCCGACCCTACTCGTCTGCCTCAGCCGCGACGCGCTGACCCTCAAGCGGCTCAGTGAGACCGGCGCCTTCTCCGTCAATTTGCTCGCGGCGCGCCACCGCGAGCTCGCCGATCGCTTCGCCAGCCGCGGCGGCGAACGCGGTCCGGCGCGCTTCGCCGTCGGCCGTTGGACGACGCTCGTCACCGGCGCGCCGCTGCTCGCCGACGCGCTGGCGGCGATCGACTGTCGGGTCGAAGAGATCATCGAGCGCCACACCCACGCGATCGTCATCGGCGCGGTCGTCGCCGTCCAGCGCGGCGAACACGGTCCGGCGCTCGCCCATTGGCGCAGCCACTACGAGACGCTCGAATGAGGCCGGCCGCGCCGCGGCCGGCCGCCGCGACGCCCGCCCGCGCCTGGCTCAAGGCGCTCGAGACGACCGCCCAGGCGACGCGCGATCCCGCCCGCACCCTTGGCCGCGCCGCCGGCGAGTGGGCCGCCGTCTATGGCGAAACGCCGGCCGTGCTGAGCGACCGCGAACAATTCAGCTTCCGCGCGCTCGCCGAGCGCGCCAATCGTTATTCGCGCTGGGCGCTCGCGGCGGGACTCGCCAAGGGCGACGTCGTCGCGCTGATGATGGGCGGCCGGCCCGAATATTTCGCGCTGTGGCTCGGCCTGACCCAGGTTGGCGTCGTCGTCGCGCTGTTGAACGTCAACCTCGCCGGCGCCGCGCTCGCCCATTGCGTCAGAGTCGCCGGCGCGCGCGCGGCGATCATCGAAGCGCAATTCGATAGGATCTGCGCTGAGGCCTTCGCCGGCCTGCCGCTCGAACTCTGGTCCCACGGCGGCGCCGACGACGCCCGCCGCGTCGATCTCGCGCTGTCAGCATTCCCCGGCGCGCCGCTCGACGACGACGAACGGCGCGGAACGACGCTTCCCGACCGCGCGCTGCTGATCTTCACCTCCGGCACCACCGGCCTGCCGAAGGCCGCCGCCGTCAGCCACCATCGCGTCGTCGCCTGGAGCCATTGGTTCGCCGGCCTCGCCGACATGCGCGCCGACGACCGCATGTACGATTGTCTGCCGCTCAGCCACAGCGTCGGCGGCGTCGCCGCGCTTCCCGCGGCCTTAGTCAATGGCGGCTCGGTGGTGATCGCCGAAAAATTCTCGGCCGGCCGCTTCTGGAGCGAGGTCGCGCGCTGGGACTGCACGATCTTCCAGTACATCGGCGAGCTCTGCCGCTATCTCGTCGCCGCGCCGCCGGCGCCGGCGGAGAAGGCGCATCGGTTGCGCCTCGCCTGCGGCAACGGGCTTTCCGCCGACGTATGGCGCGATTTCGCCGAGCGTAGCGGCTTGGCCCAGATCCTCGAGTTCTACGCCGCCACCGAAGGCAACCTGACGCTCTACAACGTCGAGGGCAAGGTCGGCGCGATCGGCCGCCAGCCGCCGTTCCTCGCCGCGCGCGACGCCATCGCGCTGGCGCGCTTCGATTATGAGAGAGAAGAGCCGCAGCGCGGAGCGGACGGCTTCGGCGCACGCTGCGGCGTCGACGAGGTCGGCGAAGCGCTGGGCCGCATTGGCCACGAAGCGGGTCAGCGCTTCGAAGGCTACACCGAGCCGGCCGAGACAGAGAAGAAGATCTTGCGCAACGTCTTCGCGCCCGGCGACGCGTGGATGCGCACCGGCGACCTCATGCGCCGCGACCGCGAAGGCTTCTATTATTTCGTCGACCGCGTCGGCGACACGTTCCGCTGGAAGGGTGAAAACGTCGCGACGAGCGAGGTCGCCGCCGCGCTTGGCCGCGCGCCAGGGGCGCGCGAAGCGGTCGTTTACGGCGTCGCGATACCCAACGCCGACGGCAAGGCGGGCATGGCGGCGCTGACGATCGACGGCGCGCCCGACCTCGCAGCGATCGCGCGCGCGGCGCTCGCCCTGCCCCGCTACGCGCGGCCGTTGTTCCTGCGACTCACGCCCGCGCTCGAGGCGACCGCCACCTTCAAGCCGGTGAAACGCGCGCTTGTCGCGGAAGGCTTCGACCCGACCCGCGTCGCCGACCCGCTCTATGTCTACGACAGCGAGCTGGAGGCCTATGTCGCGCTCGACGCCGAGCGCTACGCTGCGATCGCGCGCGGCGACGCGCGGCTATAGTCTCGCAGACTCGCCCTCACCCCGACCCTCTCCCGCAGGCGGGAGAGGGGGCGAAACCCTTCTCCCGCTCGCGGGAGAAGGTGGCCGCGAAGCGGCCGGATGAGGGGAAGTCGCGCCCCTTTATGCAAACGGCGACGCGTAGAGCGCGGCGCGGCCGAGCTCGAGTTCGATCTCGAGCAACCGGTTGTATTTGGCGATGCGCTCGCTGCGGCTCGCCGAGCCGGTCTTGATCTGGCCGCCGCCCATCGCGACGGTGAAGTCGGCGAGGAAGGCGTCCTCTGTTTCGCCGGAGCGATGCGAGACAACGTAGTTCCAGCCCGCCTTGCGGCACAGTGCGATCGCCTCCATCGTCTCGGTGACGGTCCCAATCTGATTGAGCTTGATCAACACCGCATTGGCTGCCTTTTCCTTGACGCCGCGCTTGATGAACTCCGGGTTGGTGACGAAGACGTCATCGCCGACGATCTGGATGCGTCCGCCTTGCGCCGCGGTCTGGCGGGCAAATCCGGACCAATCGTTTTCGTCGAGCCCGTCCTCGATCGAAACGATCGGGAAGCGGTCGATCCATTTGCCGTAAAGCGCGATCATTTCGTCGCTCGACTTGCGGCCGCCTTTGGACTTGGCGAGATCATACGAGCCCTTGGAGAAGAACGAGCTCGCCGCCGGATCGAGCGCGATGGCGATGTCCTTGCCGGGCTTGTAGCCGGCCGCCTCGATCGCCGCGACGATCAGTTCGCACGCTTCCTCGTTGCTGCCGAGATTCGGCGCGAAGCCGCCCTCGTCGCCGACCGAGGTCGCGTAGCCTTTGCCCTTGAGCAGCTTGGCGAGCGTGTGGAACGTCTCGGCGCCGTAGCGCAGCGCCTCGGCGAAGCTCGGCGCGCCGATCGGCATCACCATGAATTCCTGGAAGTCGACCGAGTTCTCGGCGTGCTTGCCGCCGTTGACGATGTTCATCATCGGCGCCGGCAGGCGGTTCGCGCCCGCGCCGCCGAGATAGGCGTAAAGCGGCAGCTTGGCCGACTTCGCCGCGGCGCGCGCGACCGCCATCGACACGCCGAGGATCGCGTTGGCGCCGAGCACGCCTTTGTTCGGCGTGCCGTCGAGCGCCAGCATCAATCCGTCGATCTCGCCCTGGCGGGTGGCGTCGCGACCGACCAGCGCCGGCGCGATCTTGTCGACGACGTTGGCGACCGCCTTCTTGACGCCCTTGCCGCCGTAGCGCGCCTTGTCGCCGTCGCGCAACTCGACCGCCTCGTGCTCCCCGGTCGAAGCGCCGGAAGGAACGCAAGCGGAGGCGTGCGTTCCATCGTCGAGGCCGAGCCTCACTTTCACTGTTGGGTTGCCCCGCGAGTCGAGGATTTCGAGCGCGTCGACGAATACGATTCTGGCCATGGCGAACTCCGCATTTTCAATCTGCGCTTTGCTTTAACGCGTTGCGCTGATGTGGTTGTGACGCAAATCAAGCATAAAACCGCTGCAGCGGCGGGGCGACGGCTGGTTCGGCGCTCTCCAGCGGCGTCCTTTCCTCTTCCTATTTGACCACCATCACCGTGCATCGGGCGAGTTCGACAAGACGGTTGGTGACGCCGCCGATGACGCGGTTGTACAGCGCCGAATGGCCCATGAAGCCGACGATCAGCAGATCGTAGCCGCGCCGCTCGACGAATTCGGCGATGCTCGAAACTGGGTGCCCGGCGACGACGTGCGCGACGAACGGCACGCCGACCGCCGCAGCCTTCGCTTTCGCCGACTCGACCACCTTGGCGAAGCCGCCGCCGAAATCGGCGCGCGTCTCCTCGACTTCGTCGATCGTGGCGGGAAAGCGCGGCAGTTCCTCGACGCAGATCATGTCCAGGCTGACGGACAGCCGGCGGGCGAGATCGAGCGCGGCGGCGAAGGCGCGTTCGCCGCTGGGAGAGCCGTCGTCAGCGATGAGCATCCTGCGGATCATTCAGCCCCCTCCTCCGCTGGCGTCGCCTCGACGGCCGCGAGGTCCGCCGCGTCGGGGAGCGCCGGCAGAAACCAACGCTGGGCGATCAGCGTCGGCACGACCGCACTGCCGATCACCGCCGTCACCAGCACCGTATACTGGCCCTGGTCGATGATGTGGTTGGTCAGACCGAACAGCGCCGAAATCGAGCCGAACGTCAGACCGGTGGACATCAGCAAGGTGGTGTACATGCCTTCGCGTGGGTCGAAGCGGAAGGCCCGAGTCAGCGGCAGGATGCCGATGAACTTGGTCGCCATTTTGATCGCGAGGAAGACGACGATGAGCCCTGCCGAGCCGACCAGCGCGGCGAAATCGACCAGCGAGCCGGCCTTCAGGAAGTAGAACGGCGTCAGGATGGTGAAGGCGATGATCCGCATGCGGTGCGGCAGCTCGGGGTTGAGCAGGAAGGCCGGCGCAAGCGCCATGCCGACGAGATAGGCCGGCAACACCGCTTCGCTGCCGGCGATCGCCGCTAGACCGCCGAGCCCGAGCAGAATCAACGCGACGAATTTCGTTTCCGGCTCGCTGACGCGATTGCCGACCTGGGCGAAGAACCACGGCGCGAAGCGCGGCAGCAGCCACAGCACCGCGGCGGTCGTCGCGCCGAAGAAGGCCAGCCGCATGTCGTAATGGGCGAACACCACGCCGAGAGCCAGCACCGTGCCGAGGTCGTTGACGAAGCAGGCGGCGAGAATGATCTTGCCCATCTCGGTGCGATTGAAGCCGGTCTCGATCATCACCGCGTAGACGACCGCCACCGACGTCGTCGACAGCGAGATTCCAGCGATCTGCGCCTGATCCCACGGCCAATGGATCGCGTAATGCGCGTAGGCGAGGACGCCGACATAGGGGGCGAAGAAACCGACGACGCCGATCGAAATGGCGGAGCGGAAGTGCTTGCGCACCACGCCGGGATCGATTTCCGTGCCGGCGAGAAAAGTCAGCATGATCGCGCCGAATCCGGCGAGAAAATTCACCCACTCCGTCAGTGGAAGACCGATTGCATTGCCGGCGAGCGCGCCGACCATGATCTCGATCAGCGCCACCGAAACGGCGACGCGAATCGAAACGATCGCGGCGACCAGCGCCAGACCGATCCACAAAGCCGATTGCAGCCAAACCTGTCCCATCGACGCCTCGCCTCCTTTGACACGGCAATCAGCGTCCGGCCGACAGAACGGCTAAACGCCTCCCACCGCACGTTTCGCGGCAGGAGTCATCAGCCTGGGCAGGCGGTTTTGGGGGACTCCATCCCCTTGGGGATTTGGCTAGAATTACGCTCGGCGGCGGCGCGCGTCAAACCGCTCGGCGCCGCAGGGGGCTCCCCGCGGGCTTCACGCGCCAGCGGCCCACGCTCGCCTGAGCCCGTCGCAGACGCGTCCAAACGCCGCCTGACCCGCGGGGACGACGCCGCCGAGGCCGTAAAAATGGTGGATCAGCCCGGCATGGACAGTGAGGTCGGCGCGCACCCCCGTTCTCGTCAGCGCCGTGGCGTAGGCCTCGCCCTCGTCACGCAAGGGATCGAATTCGGCGATATGAACCAGCGCCGGCGGCAACTTCGCCAAATCGCCGCCGTTGAGCGGCGCGACGCGTGGGTCGTCGGGCGAAAGACCCGCGACGCGATAGTGCTCCCAGTAGGCCGCCATCGTCGCTTCCTCGATCAGCCAGCCCGCAGCCAGCGCGGCGCGAGACGGCGTGCGGCAGAGCGGCGACACGACTGGGCACAGCAGCAGTTGCAGCGCCAGCGGCGCCGACGCCTCGCGCGCGACGACGACGGCGAGATTGGCGCCGGCGGAGTCGCCGGCGATCCCCAGCCGCCGGGGATCGACGCCGTAGCGGCGCGGCCGGGCGGCGATCGCTCGCAACGCAGCTGCGCCGTCGTCGAGCGCGGCGGGAAAACGATGCTCGGGCGCGAGGCGATAGTCGACCGCGATCACCCGGCAGAGCCCAAGCGCGCTGAGCGTCGCGCAGATCGCGTCGTGGCTGGCTATCCCGCCGGAGATCCAGCCGCCGCCGTGGAAATAGAGCAACGCCGGCAGTTGCGCGTCGCCTGAGCCCGGCGGCGCGTAGAGGCGCACGGCGATGCGCCCCGCCGCCACGACATCGTCGCAGCGCTCGACCGGCGGCGGCGGGGCTGTGAAGGAAGCGAGCCCATCGGTCGCGGCGCGCAGTTCCTGGAGCGTCGGCGCGCCGTCGCGCGGCTTGGCGCCGGCGGCGATGAGATCGAGAAAGCGACGCGCGCGCGGATCGAGCCCCATCGCCGGCGAGACGAGCGGCGGCGCCCCGGTCACGCGGACTTCAGGCGCTCGAGCAGCGCCGCGATCGCCGCGATCGAGCGGAAGTTCTCCGGCGTCAATTCCGCGTCGGGAATGGCGACGTCATAGGCCGCTTCGATCGCCAGCATCAGCTTGACCGTCGCCATCGAGGTCAGTCCCGCATCATGCAGATCGGCGGCGCGCGCGAGAGAGGGATCGCCTGGCAGCGCCGGCGCAAATTCGCAGACGAGATCGCCGAGTTTGGAATCGAGGGCGACGCGGTCGCTCATGACGTGATGCCCGAGGCAGGGTGGGACGACCGCGTGTCTAACATTTGAATCGTTCTGCGCTCACGGCTTTGCGCGTTAAGACTAACGTCCGGCCAGCTAACGCCGCTTTTCAGCATCGGCATTAACGATCTGTTAATAATTAAACATTCGAATTGTCGATCAAGTTAGCGAATTCCGATATCGCTGCATTTGCATCAAATTCTATGCTGCTGTCCGCCGTAGAGTTCAGCAGATATACCACGAACGCGGTGCTTTCTCTGTCGTATTTCGATCACGAGTCGGAGTTGGCGTCATGAGCCTCAACGTTACCCCGCTCTCCCCCCGCACGCCGCGTTCCCGGGCCGGCGAAGCGCCCGGATCGCGCGATTTCATCGCTCGCGCGGGGAAAGTCGCGGCGATCGCCGAGCCATGCGCCGACGCTGTCGATCGCGAGGCGCGCTTCCCCGCCGAAGCCTTCGCCGCCATCCGCGAGCAGAAGCTGCTCGGCATGCTCGTTCCCGCCGAACTCGGCGGCGACGGCGCGCGCGCCGCCGACGTCGTCGACGTCTGCGCGATTCTCGGCCGCGCCTGCGCTTCGACGGCGATGATCTTCGCCATGCACCAGGTGAAGCTTGCCTGCCTCGCGCGCCACGCGCGCGGCGCCGCCTGGCAGCTCGCTTTCCTGAGCGAGGTCGCCAAGCGGCAACTGCTGCTCGCTTCCTCGACCACGGAGGGCGGCAATGGCGCCGACATCCGCTCGAGCGAGGCGCCGGTGCGCGTCGCCGGCGGACGCGTCTCGCTGCAGCGCGACGCCTCCTGCATTTCCTACGGCCGCGAGGCCGATGCGCTCGTCACCACGGCGCGCCGCTCCGACGGCGCGGCGAAATCCGACCAGGTTCTGGTCGTCTTCCGCCGCGAGGACTACAGGCTCGAACCGACCCAGACCTGGGACACGCTCGGCATGCGCGGCACCTGCAGCGTCGGCTTCATCCTGCGCGCCGAGGGGGCCGCCGAGCAGGTGCTCGCCGAGCCTTACGAGCGCATCCACAGCCAGACGATGGTGCCTTACGCACATATGTTCTGGAGCGCGGCATGGTGCGGAATCGCCTCTGGCGCCGTCGCCCGCGCCCGCGCCTTCGTCCGCCAGGCGGCGCGCGCCGCCGGCGGCCGCATGCCGCCCGCCGCCGCCCAGCTCACCCGCGCCCGCCTGTCGCTCGAAACCCTGCGCGGCGCGGTCCAGGCCGGCGTCGCCAATTTCGAACGCAATGCCGCCGATCCGGGCGGACTGGCGACGACCGAGGCGCAGCTCGCGCTGACGATGCTCAAGGTCGAGGCCTCCGAGCTCGCGACGACGACGGTGCTCACCGCGATGCGCGCCTGCGGCCTCGCCGGCTATCGCAACGACAGTCCCTTCGCCATGGGCCGCTTCCTGCGCGACATCCTCTCGTCGCCGATCATGATCAACAATGACCGCATTCTCGCCAGCGCCGATCCCGCGGTGCTGATGAGCGAGGCCCCGACCGCGCTGAGCCTCTAGCAACCGGCGAAAGGAGCCGCCATGAACCTCGCGCCCAATCGCCTCGGCCAGCCCGCAGCGAGTGCGGAAGCGATCCTCGAGGCGCTGTTCCATCCGACCGGCGTCGACGGCGTCTACGGCCGCTCCGGCGCTTATGAGGCGGTCGTCGAAGGACTCGCCACGCTGATCAACCGCGCGCGCGACCCGCGCGCCGAGATCGTACGCTTCCCGCCGGTCGTCAGCCGCGCGCTGATCGAGAAGTCCGGCTATCTGAAGAGCTTCCCGCATCTGCTCGGCTGCGTCTGCGCGCTCGGAGGCGGCGACGCGGCGATCGGCGCGGCGGTCGAGCGCTTCGAGACGGGCGGCCCCTGGACCGACGGCCTCGAGGCGAGCGACCTCGTGCTCGCGCCGGCGGCCTGCTATCCGGTCTATCCGCTGGCCGCGCGGCGCGGGCCGATCCCGCGCGACGGGCTGATCTTCGATGTCGCCTCCGACTGCTTCCGCCGCGAGCCGTCGCGCGACCTCGACCGCCTGCAGTCGTTCCGCATGCGCGAATTCGTCTTCATCGGCGCGCCCGAGGCGGCGACCGACTTCCGCGACACATGGAAGGCGCGCGCCGGCGACTTCGCCGCCTCGCTCGGACTCTCCTCACGCGTCGATCCGGCGAGCGACCCGTTCTTCGGCCGCGGCGGCGCGATGGTCGGCCGCTTCCAGGTCGAGCAGGCGCTGAAGTTCGAGCTGATGGTCCCGGTGCGCTCGGCTGAGACGCCGACCGCCTGCATGAGCTTCAACTGCCACCGCGACCATTTCGGCCAGACCTGGGGCCTGACGAGCGATGACGGCGCGACCGCCCACACCGCCTGCGTCGCCTTTGGGATCGACCGATTGGCGGCGGCATTGTTCGCCGCGCATGGCGTCGATTCCGGCCGCTGGCCCGCTTCGATCCGCGCCGCGTTGAACCTGTGAGGACGTCCCGCGGCGCTGCTTGACGACCCCGCGCGGGCCTGACAAGATAGTTATACACTATAGCTATCGGTCGCCCACGCCTCCGCGGAGCGACGGGGCCGGCCGAACAGCGGGAGGACACGATGCGGGCGATCCGCGCAGACGGCGAGTCGTCGCCTTCCGTGCTCGGCGCGCTGACCCCGAGCCTCGTCGCCCGCCCTGACGGCTCGTTCCTCGTCCGTTCGGCCGAACCGCTGCCGGACTATCCGCGCCGGCTCGGCGACGGCCTGCGCCGCTGGGCGCGCGAAGCGCCCGACCGCGTCTTCCTCGCTGAGCGCAACGCCGACCGCTCTTGGCGCAAGCTCACCTACGCCGAGACGCTCGACGCGGTCACGCGCATCGCGGCGGCGCTGCTCAAATTCGATCTCAGCCCCGAGCGACCGATCGTCGTGCTGTCGGGCAATGACGTCGAGCACGCCTTGATCGGTCTGGCGGCGATGGAGATCGGCGTTCCCTACTGCCCAATCTCGCCCCCCTATTCGCTCGCCTCGCAAGATTTCGCCAAGCTCAAGTTCGCCTTCGGCCTGCTGACGCCCGGCCTCGTCTACGCAACCGACGGCGCCGCCTTCGCTCGGGCGTTCGACGCCGTGGCTCAACCCGGGATCCCGCGCGTCGCCGCGCGCCACGCCGACGCAGTCAATGGCCTGGCGTTCGCCGACCTTCTCGCCGCGCGGCCCAGCGTCGAACTGGAGCGCGCGCGCGCCGCCGTCGGTCCGGACACGATCGCCAAATTCCTGCTGACCTCCGGCTCGACCGGACGGCCGAAGGCGGTGATCAACACCCAGCGCATGATCTGCGCCAATCAGGCGATGCTCGCCCAGGCGTTCCCGTTCTTGGACTGGGCGCCGCCGGTGCTGCTCGACTGGCTGCCGTGGAGCCACACCTTCGGCTCCAACCACAATTTCGGCATCGCCCTCACCCATGGCGGCACGTTTCATTTCGACGCCGGACGGCCGATGCCGGGCGGAATCGAGGAGACGGTCGCCAATCTCAACGAGGTCGCGCCGACCGCCTATTTCAACGTGCCGAAAGGCTTCGAGGCGCTGCTGCCGCATCTCGAGGCCGATTCCCGCTTGCGCGCGAAGTTCTTCAGTCGCCTGAAAATGCTGTTCTACGCCGGCGCCGGCCTGTCGCCGGAGATTTTCCACGCCTATCGCGCGATGGCCAAGCGCGAAACCGGCGGCGACATGCCGTTCGTCACCGGGCTCGGCGCGACCGAGACTTCGCCTTCGGCGCTGATGTGCCTGATGGACGTCGAAGAACCCGGCAACATGGGCCAGCCGATGGCCGGGGTGGAACTCAAGCTCGCCCCCGTCGAGGGCAAGCTCGAAGCGCGCGTACGCGCGCCGACCGTGACGCCGGGCTACTGGCGCGATGACGAATTGACGCGCAGGGCGTTCGACGAGGAAGGCTTCTATCGCTTCGGCGACGGCGTGCGCTTCGCCACGCCCGGCGACGCCAAGGGCGGCTTCCTGTTCGACGGCCGCATCGCCGAGGATTTCAAGCTCGCGACCGGCACCTGGGTCAGCGTCGGGCCGCTGCGCGCCGCGTTGGTTTCCGCGCTGGCGCCGCTCGCCAAGGACGTGGTCATCGCCGGCCACGACCGCGACGACGTCGCGGCCTTGATCTTCCCCGACCTCGACGCCTGCCGGCCGCTAGCGGGCGGCGACGACCTTGACGACCCGAAGGTGCGCGAAGCGTTCCGCAAGCGGCTCGCCGCCTTTGCCGCCAAAGCGAGCGGCTCGGCGAGCCGGGTCGAACGCATCCTGCTGCTCGCCGACCCGCCTTCGCTCGACGCCGGCGAGATCACCGACAAGGGTTCGCTCAACCAGCGCGCAGTGCTGCGACGCCGCGCCGACGCAGTGGCGGCGCTCTACAATCCGGAATCGGAGACGACGATCAAGGCCCACTGAGCGGCGGCCGCAGGCGCAAGACCGATCGTCGTCAAACGCGCAAAGGCGACTGCGCTCAACCGCCCTTTTCCATTTCGCGGCGAATGTCGTCCTCGCTGATTGGCTTCTGGAAGTAGGTCATCCAACCGTGGATCGCCAAACCGACGCCCCAGCCGACGATCGGCCAGATCGGCCAGAAGTAATCGTGTCCGGAGAACGCCCAGATGACGACGAGCAATAGGTTGACGATCACGTAGATCGCCGCGTGAACGGCGAAGCCCCGCTTGGCTTCGAGCCGTTTGATCGCGGCTTCGCGGCGCATGTCGGCGTCGGCCATCCTCCCCTCCTGTCAATCGCGAGCGGCGCAAGACTAACCACGCCGCCGTCGGCCACGGCAATGGCCAGCGTCAATCGGCGAAGCGGCCGTCCCTTGATTGCGCCGCCTAAGCCGTCGCGCCAGCGTCGACCGTCAGCACCGAGCCGGTCACATTCCGCCCGCCTTCGCCCATCAGCAGCGCCGCCATCGCCGCGACGTCCTCGACGTCGGTCAGCCGGCGCAGCGCGGCGCGGGCGACGATGCGATCGCGTTGCGCCGCGTCGAGGCCGCGCGTCAGTTCGGTGTCGACGAAGCCGGGCGCGATGGCGTTGACGGTGACGCCGACTCTGCCGACCTCGCGCGCCAGCGCGCGGGTGAAGCCGACCAGCGCCGCCTTGCTCGCCGAATAGACCGACAGGCCGTTGTAGCCGGTCGCGGCGACGATCGAGGCGATGTTGACGATGCGCCCCCGTCCTTCCGCCATCATGCCGCGCGCGACATATTTGGTCAGCACGATCGGCGCGAGCGTGTTGAGCCGCAGCAGCGCCTCGATGTCAGCGTTCGATGTGTTCGCCAGCAACCCTCCGGTTCCGACCCCGGCGTTGTTGACCAAGCCGTAGATCGGCCCGTGGCGTTCCTTGAGGCCGCGGACGAAGGCGGGTATGGCGGCGACATCGGTCAGGTCGAACGGCTCGAAATGCAGCGCGCCGGCGCCGCCGAGTTCCGCCGCCGCCTGAGCGAACGCCTCGCTCGGCTTGCGGGCGACGCCGATCACGCAAAAACCCTCGCGCGCCAGACGCGTCGCGATGGCGAGGCCGATGCCGCGGCTGGCGCCGGTGACGAGCACGTTATCCATGGCGGGCCACCTTGCCGCCGTCGGTCATCGGCAACTCGGCGACGAAACGGAGAAACGACGGCGCCTTGTAGGCCGGCAACGCGGCCCGGCAGGCGGCGAGGATGTCGCGCTTCGTCGCCTCGTCGGCGGCCGCGCCGTCGCGCAGCACGATTTCAGCGGCGACCAGCGCCCCGGTGATCGGGCTCTTGCGCGCGAAGACGCGGCTCGCCCTGACCGCCTTGTGCGCATTGAGCGCCGCCTCGACCTCTTCCGGGTGGACCTTGGCCCCGCCGACGTTGATGATCCCGCCGCGCCGGCCGACGAACAGATAGCGGTCGCCGCGCCGCTCGACGACGTCGCCGGTGTCGACGAAGCCGTCGCAATCCTTCAGCGCTGGCGCGTCGGCGCCGAGATAGCGCAGCGCGGCGCGGTTGGAGCGAACGCGCAACACGCCCTCGACGACGCGCAGCGCGACCTCGCCGCGCTCGTCGACAATGGAAGCGGGAAAGCCCGCGCGCCCGTCGCAGACGACGAAAGCGACGCCAGCTTCGGTCGACGCATAGGCGTGTTCGACATGGGCGTTCGGATAGAGCGCGCGGAGGCCCGCCAGCGTCGCGTCGTCGGCGATCTCGCCGGAGAGGCGCACGCGCTGCGGCGCAATGCGGCGCGCTTCTCCGCTCATCAGCACTTTGCGCCAATGCGACGGCGTGCCGGATATGTGGGTCGCGCCCGCTTCCCCGAGCCGGACGAGGAACGCGTCGACGCCGTCGTTCGGGTCGCCGAGCGTCAGCGACTCGGCGCCCAAGAGCGCGCGCAACAGGATCTGCAGCCCACCGTAGCGGCGGATGTCGTAGAACGTCGCCCAGCGTTGGCCGGCGACGGGGTGAAACGCGGCGGTCAGCGTGGCGAGCGTATGGGCGACGAGTTTCGGCGGACCGCTGGTGCCGGAAGTCGGCATCGCCCATTCGGTGACGAAGCGGGCCGCGCGCGGCGCGGCGAGCGCGGCGAGCGGCAGGCGGCAGGCGACGCGGGTCGTGATGTCGATCTGAGGCGCCGGTGCGTCAGCGTCATGGACCAACGCGTCGGCGGCGGCGGCGCGCGCCAGCGCGGCGAGCGAATCTGCGCCGGCGCCCGGCGGGCAGAGCACGATCTGGCGCGCGACGCCGTCGAGCTCGATCAACGCCGCCGCCGCCTTGGCCATGTCGCCGACCGCGAGCAGGACGGATCGGCCTTCAAGCCGCGCCAGGCCGTCGCCGAGGCTGCCGGAATCGGCGAAGCGATCGAGTTCGAGCGCAAAGTCGCGCGTCGCCACGCGGCGGCCGCGACCGCTCGCGGCCATCCGTTCGAAAAGGGTCGTGGGGTCAGACAAGCGCGTTGTCGTAGAAGGCGATCAGTTCACCGACGGTCGACGGCAGGCGCCCATCGCCAGCCGCGGTGAACGGGTCGGTCCCGAGCGCGTCCTCGAGCCGCGCCACGAGGATGGCGAAGCACAGAGAATCGAGCCCTGTTTCCATCAGTGGCAAGTCGTCGCTAAGCGGCGCCAGCGTCTTGCTTTGTTCCGCCGCGACCTCGCCAATGGCGGCGAGGATCGTTAACCGAGTCGTCATGACGGGCGTCGCCCCGCGTTGAGGGATATGCCTCATTCTACTATGGTTCCTCGCGCGCGCGCCGCGCCATCTTCGTGAACGGTAAATTTTTATGGTCGATTCCGCTGCGGCCGACGTCGTTTGCCGCGTGATCGAAGAGCGTGACCTCGCCAAAGTCGTCGACTGTCTGATGCGAAGCTTTCCCGAGCGGCCGCGCGCGTATTGGACCGACGGTTTGGCGCGTCTCGCCGCGCGGCCGGCGGTCGGCGACCTGCCGCGCTTCGGCCATCTGCTCGCCGCCGGCGACAAGGTCGTCGGCGTGCTGCTGCAGATTGTCTCGACCCGCGAAACGGAGGCCGGCGCGTTCGCCCGCTGCAACATGGTGGGCTGGTGCGTCGACCCGGACTACCGCGGCTACGCTCACCCGCTCCACGCCCGCGCGATCGGTCGGCGCGAAGTCGTCTATTTCACCGTCACCCCGGCGCCGTTCACGCTGAAGACGCTCGCCGCGGTCGGCTATCGCCGCTATTCCGAGGGTCAAGTCATCTTTGCGCCGCTGCTGTCGCACGGCGAAAGCGGTGCGCGCGTCATCGCGTACGCGCCCGACCAGCCGGAAGCGGCGCTGCTGTCCGAGAGCGACGCGCGCCTGCTCGCCGACCATGCCGCACTCGGCTGCCACGCCTTCATCGCTCTTGCCGGAAACGAGGCGCGGCCGCTCGTCTTCCAGCCGCGGCGGATCTGGCGTGAGCTCATCCCCTGCGTCCACCTGATCTATTGCCGCGAGCCGGGCGACCTTGCGCGCTTCGGCCCAGCCTATGGACGGCGCCTCGCCCGCCACGGCCGCCTCTTCGTCGTCGTCGACGCCGTGGGCCCCATCCCCGGTCTCGCCGGGCGTTATTTCGCCGAGCGCGAGCCGCGTTACTACAAGGGTCCGCGGGCCCCCTCGCCCTGCGATCTCGCCGACAGCGAGCTGGTGATCTTCGGCCGCTGACGCTCGCCCGCTTGCCTTCGCCTCATGAGCGCGAGACAAGCGCCAATGCGTCAACAACGCGCGAGTCGTCTCCTGGAAACGGCCAATATCTTCTCCATTCCCGCCGGCGTCCCGTTCGCGCCGACGCTGGCGCGGGCGCTCGTCGACGGCGCGCTGATCGCGGGATTCCCCGGCGCTGGCGGACCGCTGACGCTCGCCGACGCGACGATCTACGTGCCAACCCAGCGCGCCGCCGCGGCGTTGGCGCGGGCGCTGGTCGCGGCGAGCGGCGGGGCGAGCCTGATCCTGCCGCGCATCGCCCCGCTCGGCGCCTTCGAGCCGAGCCGCGACGCGCCCGATCCGCTCGCCGACGACGCGTTCGCCGAGGACCAGCTCCCGGCGGCGGTCGGCGAACGTGCGCGGCGAATGACGCTCACGCGGCTCACGCGCGCCTGGGGCCAGGCGCTCAGAGGCGCGATCCGCGGCGTCGACGCCGACGGGCTGCTCACGTTCGACGCGGCAGAGCCGCCGCTGGTGGCGACGAGCCCGGCGCAAGCCTTCGCGCTCGCCGGCGACCTCGCCGGTCTGATCGACGACTTCATCATCGAGGGCGTCGAACCGGAGCGGCTCGCCGACCTCGTCGCCGACCGCTTCGATCCCTATTGGGGCGTCACCCTCGACTTCCTCAAGATCGCCTTCGCTCATTGGCCCGCCTGGCTCGCCGAGCGCGGCCTCGTCGATCGCGCGCGCCGCGCCGCGCTGGCGATCGACGCCGAGATCGAGGCGCTCGCCGCCGGCCTTAAGCGCGGACCGACGATCGTCGCCGGCTCGACCGGCGCCAACAGCGCCACCGCGCTGCTGATGTCGGCGGTCGCGCGCGCCCCGCAGGGCGCGGTGGTGCTGCCCGACCTCGATCGCGACCTCGACGACGCCGCCTGGTCGCTGCTCGGCGATCCCGACGGCGAAGCCGTCGGCGTCGCCGGCCATCCGCAGGCGATCCTCTATCGTCTGCTGGAGATCGTCGGCGTCGGCCGCGACGCGGCGCCCCCGCTCGGCGAAGCGAGCCCAGCGCTCGCCGCTCGCGCGCGTTTCCTCAGCGAAGCCTTGCGCCCGGCTGACTCGACCGACGCCTGGCGCCGCGACCGCAGCGACACAGCCGGCCAGGCTTTGAGCGAAGCGGCGATCGAAAGCGCGCTCGCCAGCGTGGCGATCGTCGAGGCGGCCGACGAGAACGAGGAAGCGCTGGCGCTCGCCTGCGCGATGCGCGAGGCGCTCGACACGCCCGGCCGCACCGCGGCGCTGATCACCCCCGACGTCGCCGTCGCGCGGCGGGTCGCCGCCGAGCTCGCGCGTTGGGGGATCGAGGTCGAACCCTCCGCCGGCCGCCCGCTCGGCGAAACGCAGGCGGGCGTATTCGCGCGGCTGGCGCTCGCCGCGGCGCGCGACTTCGCTCCGTCGACGCTCGCCGCCCTGTTCGGCGACCGACTGATGCGACTCGGCCGCACACGGCGAGCCTTCGACGACGCGGCGCGAGCGCTCGAGATCGGCGTTCTGCGCGTCGTCCTGCCGCCCGGCGGCCTCGCCGACCACGCGACGGCGCTCGCCGCGGGGCGCGCCGCCCAGCGCGCCGCGCACGCCCATCCGGCGCGCCAGCGCCTCACCGACGCCGACTGGAGCGCCGCGGCGGCGCTGCTCGCCGACCTCGCCGCGGCGCTCGCGCCCTTGCGCGCGCTTGGGTCCGACGCGCCGCTTGCCGATTTCGTCGCCGCGCATCGCGCCGCCCTCGCCGCGCTGGCGGCCGAGGATTGCGACTGGCGCGACGCGAGCGGCGGCGAAGCGCTGGAGGCGCTACTGGAAGACTGGGCGGCCGAGGTCGATCCAGGCTTCCGCTGCTCGCTCGCCGATTACGCGGCGCTGTTCGGCGCGGTGCTGGCGGCCGAGCGCGCGCCGCCGTCGCGCGCTTACCACCCGCGCCTGCAGATTCTCGGTCTGCTCGAAGCGCGGCTGCTCGCCTTCGACCTCGCGCTCGTCGCCGGGCTCGACGAGACCGTCTGGCCGCCGGCCGCCGAGACCGACGCCTTCCTCAACCGCTCGATGCGCGCCGCGCTCGGCCTGTCGCCGCCGGAACGGCGCATCGGCCAGACGGCGCATGATTTCGTCGCCGCGCTCGGCGCGCCGCAGGCCATTGTCAGCCGAGCGCGCAAGCGCGGCGGCGCGCCGACCGTCGCTTCGCGCTTTCTCCAACGCATCGCCGCCGTCGCCGGCGAGACCGCCTACGCCGCCGCCAAGGCGCGCGGCGCGCGCTATCTCGCGCTCGCCCAGGCGCTCGACCGCCCTGTCGCCTATCGGCCCCGCCGCCGCCCCGAGCCGAAGCCGCCGCTGGCGCTGCGGCCCTCTCAGCTCAGCGTCACCCGGATCGAGACCTTGCGTCGCGACCCTTATGCGATCTTCGCCGAGCGCATTCTCGAGCTGGCGCCGCTCGCGCCGGTCGGCCCCGAGATCGGCCCGCGCGAGATCGGCGACATGTGGCACGCGGCGCTGCAGGCTTACGGCGAAGCCTTCGTCGACGGCGCGCCGCCCGCCGAGGCGCGCGCGCGCCTGCTGGCCTTCGCGCAGGAGCATTTCGCCGCGCCGCTCGCCGACCCGAGCTTCCGCGCGCTGCGCTGGCCGCGCATCGTCGCCGGGCTCGACGCCTTCCTCGCTTTCGACGCCGAACGGCGCGCGGCGGCCGAGCGCGTGCTCGTCGAGCGCAAAGGCAAATTCGAATTCCCCCTCGACGACGGCTCGCGCTTCACCCTCGCGGCGCGCGCCGATCGCATCGAGATTCTCAGCGGCGGCGGCGCGGCGCTGATCGATTACAAGACCGGCGCGCCGCCGGGACCCAACGAGGTCAAGGTCGGTTTCGCCCCGCAACTGACGCTCGAAGCGACGATGCTCGCCAACGGCGCGTTCGACGGCGCGCCGGCGATTGAAACGCGTGAAGCGCTTTATTTCAAGCTCGGCGGCGCCGCCGGCGGCGAGGTCAAGCGCCTCAAATTCGACGATTTTCGCGCCGTCGCGGCGCACCACTTCGACGGGCTGAAGGCGCTGCTGGCGCAATTCGCCGATCCGGCGACGCCCTACCCGCCGCGGCTGTTCCCGAAATTCGCCAAGCGGGCGGGGGACTACGACCACCTGGCGCGGGTCAAGGAATGGTCGGCGACCGCCGGCCAGTCCGACGAACCGACGGCGGACGAAGCATGAGCGCGCCGCGGCTCAATATTCCGGTTCCCGTGCGCGAGCGCCAGCGCCAGGCTTCGGACCCTGCCGCCTCGGCCTGGGTTTCGGCCAACGCCGGCTCGGGCAAGACCCATGTGCTGACCCAGCGGGTGCTGCGGCTGCTCATCGCCGGCGCCGCGCCGTCGGGCCTGCTGTGTCTCACCTTCACCAAGACCGCCGCCGCCAACATGGCGGCGCGCGTGTTCGAGACGCTGGCGTCATGGACCGGCCTCGACGACGCGGGCTTGACCGAAGCGATCGCCGAACTCGGCGCGCCGAAGCCGAATGCGCAAGGCCTCGCCTTCGCGCGCCGCCTGTTCGCGCGCGCGATCGAGACCCCGGGCGGGTTGAAGATCCAGACCATCCACGCCTTCTGCGAACGCCTACTGCATCTCTTCCCGTTCGAGGCCAACGTCCCGGCGAGCTTCAGCGTCGCCGACGATCGCGAGGCGGCGGCGCTGATCGCCGAAGCGCGGACCCGCGCCTTCGCCGAGGAGCTCGGCGCGCCGGACCGCGCCGCGGAGGTCGAACGCGTGGCGCGCGACGCCGGCGCCGAGGGCTTCGACGAACTGCTCGCCAAGACCCTGGCCCGCCGCGCCGATTTCGACGCCCTTGGCGACACAAGAGCCTACGCAGCGGCGCTGCGCCGCGCGCTCGGCCTCGGCGCCAACGAAACGAGCGCGACGATCAAGGCGCAGATGCTTACGCCCGCGCCGCAATGGACCCAATGGGCCGACGAACTCGACAACGGCAGCGCGAAAGACCGCGATCTCGCCGCGAGCCTGCGCCGCGCGATTGCGGCCACAAACCTCGACGACCGCCTTTCGGCCTATCTCGACGCGTTCTTCACCAAGGACGGCAAGCCGCGCGGCGGGGAGAGGCGAGGCCTCGTCACCGCGGCGCTCGCCAAACGCCTGCCCAGCCTGCCGCAGCGTCTCGCCGCCGAACAGGAGCGGCTCGTCACGCAACGCGACCGGCTGCGCAGCGCCGAGGCGCTCGAGCGCAGCATTGCGCTCTACCGCGTCGCCGAGGCGACGATCAAACGCTACGCGGAATTGAAAGGCGCGCGCGGCCTGCTCGACTACGACGATCTCATCACCCGCACGCGCGCGCTGCTCGAGCGCGCCGACACGGCCTGGGTGCTGTACAAACTCGACGCTTCGCTCGAGCACCTGCTGGTCGACGAGGCGCAGGACACCTCGCCGGCGCAATGGGCGATCCTCGCCAAGCTCAGCGAGGAGTTTCTCTCCGGCAAAGGCGCGCGCGGCCAGCGCACCTTCTTCGCTGTCGGCGACGAGAAGCAGTCGATCTTCTCCTTCCAGGGCGCCGCGCCGCACATGTTCTCGGCGATGCGCCGCCGGCTCGCGCGGCGCCATGAGGAGGCGCGGCTCGCCTTCGCCGCGGTGCCGCTGTCGGTTTCGTTCCGCTCCGCGCCGAACGTCCTCAAGGGCGTCGACGCGGTCTTCGCCGCCGAGCGCGTCTGGCGCGGCCTGACCGGCGACGACGCGCCGCCGCCGCCGCACCAGGCGCTGCGCGACGACCTCAACGGCGCGATCGAGGTCTGGCCGCCGATCGGCGCGGAAAAGACGCCTGAGCGCGAGGACTGGCGCATGCCGCTCGACGAGACCGGCGCCGCCGAGCCGGCGGTGATCGCGGCGCGGCGCATCGCCGCGACGATCAAGGCCTGGCTCGTCCCGGAGGCCGGCGAACGCGTCTACGACGTTTCCGCCGGCCGGCTGCGCCGCATCCTGCCCGGCGACGTGATGGTGCTGGTGCGCTCGCGCGGCGCCTTCTTCGAAGCGATGATCCGCGCGCTGAAGGAAAATGACATCGCGACCGCCGGCGCCGACCGGCTGCTGCTGCGCGACTCGCTGGCGGCGATGGACCTCGCCGCCGCCGGCCGCGCCGCGCTACGGCCTGAAGACGACCTGACGCTGGCGACCGCGCTCAAGTCGCCGCTGATCGGTCTCGACGACGACGACCTGGTCAAGATCGCGCCGGGCCGCGCCGGCTCGCTTTTCGATGCGCTCGCCGCATCGTCTGAGCCGCGATTCGTCTCTGCGCGCGAGCGGCTCGAGACCTGGCGCCAGCGCGCGCGCGAACGCACGCCCTTCGCCTTCTACGCGGCGCTGCTCGGCGCCGACGGCGGGCGGCGGGCGCTGCTCGAGCGTCTCGGCCCCGAAGCGAGCGACGCGATCGACGAAGTCATGGCGTTGGCGCTCGCCCACGAGCGCGAGCAGGCGCCCTCGCTCGCGGCCTTTCTCGGCGAGCTCGAAGCCGACGACGCGCCGATCAAGCGCGACATGGAGGCTAGGAGCGACGGCGTGCGCGTCATGACGGTGCACGCCGCCAAGGGGCTCGAGGCGCCGATCGTCTTTCTCGCCGACGCCTGCTCGGTCGGCTACACGCGCATGACCGAACGCCTGCTCGACCTCGGCGATCGCGAAGCGGGCTCGCCTTTGTTCGTCTGGGCGGCGCGCAAGGCCGAAGATTCTGCGCCGCTCGTCGCCGCGCGCGAACGCGCGCGCGCCGCCGCCGCCGGCGAGCATCGCCGCGTGCTCTATGTCGCGATGACGCGCGCCGCGCAGAGGTTGATCGTCGTCGGCCATCACGGCGTCAACGGCCCGGCCGACGACAATTGGCACGCGCTGGTCGGCGTCGGCCTCGGCGAACTGCTACAGCCCGCGCCGGCGCCGTGGGACGCAAGCGAAACGATTGCGCGTTTCGGCGCGCCGCCGCGCGACGACGCTTGCGCCAGCCCCGCGCCGACGCCGGCGCCCATCGTCGAGCCGGACTGGCTGCGCCGCCCCGCGACGCTCGAATCGCCGCTGACGATTCTGAGCCCGTCGCGCGCCGCCGCGCCGCAGCGGCGAGCCGACGAATCCGGCCGCAGCCGCCGACAGGCGGGCGTGCTCGCCCACGCGCTGCTGCAGCGTCTGCCTGAGGTCGAGCCCCAGCGCCGTCGCGCCGCCGCGGAGAACTTCCTTTCCGCGCAGAGCGGCGCGATCGCCGAAACCGAGCAAGCGTCGCTCGTCGACGCTGCGCTCGCGGTCCTCGCGCTGCCTGCGCTCGCGCCGCTGTTCGCCGCCGGTTCGCGCGCCGAGGTGGCGATCGCCGGCGCCGCGCCGCGAAAGGGCGGGAATGCGCAGCCATTCTTCGGCCGCATCGACCGCCTCGCGGTCGCCGCCGACGCGGTCTACCTCGCCGATTACAAAACCGCCGCGCGGCCCCCCGGCGCCAACCCGCCCGCCTACGTGGCTCAGCTGGCGCTCTACCGCGCGGCGCTGGCGCCGCTCTTTCCCGATCGACCCATTCGCGCCTTCCTCATTTGGCTGACCGGCGTCGAAGCGGTCGAGGTCGCCGCCGCCGAGCTCGACGCGTCGCTCGCCCACCTTGCCGCGAGCTGACAGAAATGCGGCGAAGAGGCGCCGCCAGGGTCCGCCAATTGCCCTGCTAAGGCCCTGATGAGGCCAAAGTTTCCTTTCTAGATCGACGCATGACGATCATTGTGAGACGGCGGCGACCAAGCCGGCGCGTCGCGTCAGCCGACCAGCCGTTAATGCCCCTCACACAACGCAGGCGGTGCGCCTGTCTCGTCGCGGCCGCCGCGATCGCGACAGCCGCGACGACCGCCGCTGTCGCGCAGACTGCGCCGACGGGCGACGCCGCGCCGACGACCAGCGCTGCCGCGCAGCCCGCTCCGGCCAGCGACGACGCTCAAACGACGCCGCCGGGCATGGAGCGATACGACCATCCGGTCTATCGCGACGGCCGACTCATCCTTTGGCACGGCGCCTGGCGCGACAGGGTCAAGCCGAAGGACCAGGGGCAGAGCCCCAAGGATCAGGCGCAAGGCCCCAAGGACCAACGCCAGACCGCCGCCGTCCCCGCGCCGGCGAAGCCAAGCCCAAACAGCTTCGTCTTGCTCGCCGATCCAAGCGACGCGTGCGCAACGCGACTTGCGGCTGACTTCGTCGCCGCGATGCAGGCGGGCGGCGCCAGCGGCAAGATCCTCGCCGGCGGGGTCTCGGCCGCTGCGCTCGGCGCCGCCGTCGAGGGCGATCGCGCCGATCTCGCCATCGCGCCGCTGGACGCGCTCGTCGCCGACCCGCAGGCGAGCGCAGTCTGGCGCGAGCGCGCGCCTTTTATCGCCAAGCTCAGCGGCGAACCGATCGAAATCATCGCCGCGCGCGATGTCGCCGACCTTCGCCAGCTCGCCGGACGCGAAGTCGGCTTCGGTCCCGCCGACAGCGCCGACGCGACTAGCGCGGCGGCTCTCTTCAACGCGCTCGGCGTCGCGCCGCGGCCCGCCTACGAGCCGCTCGCCGACGCGCTCAACGACCTTGCGGCCGGGCGTCTCGCCGCCGTCGTCGCGGTCGACGGACGCTGCGCGCCGACGCTGGCGCAGTTCGGCGCCGACCGGCGCTTCCACGAGCTCGCCGTCCGCTGGACGCCGGCGTTGCGATCGGTCTATGCGCCGGCCCGGCTGACCGCCAAGGATCGTCCGAACCTCATCGATGCGGCGGAACGGATCGACACCGTCGCCGCGCCGCGCGCGCTCATCGCGCTTGACGCCGCGCCGGGCTCGTCGCGCGCCCAGGCGGCGGCCGCGTTGACCAAGACCTTCTTCGCCGGCTTCGACCGACTGCTCGTCCCCGACAAGGACGGCGCCTGGCGCGACGTCAATCTCGCCGCCGAGGCGCCGTGGCCGCGCCTGCGCGCGGCGCAGGAATGGATCGACGCGGCCCGGCCGGCTTCCGACCCGTCGCTGCAGACGTTCCGCGCCGTCGCGCATGACGCCGCGAGCGCCGACGGCGGCCCGGCGGCGCAGGATTCCGACCGTCTCTACGACAGTCTGATGCAATGGCGGGGGGCGGGGCAATGAAAGGAGGCGCGTAATGCCATTCCTGTTGAAGTCCGTGACCGGCCTGTTCACCGGCGTCGCGCTCGGCGCGGTCAGTCTGGCGTACTGGCCGCAGGTCCAACCGGCGACGGTCGCGGCGCGACCCGTCGTCGAGCAACCCCAGCCGGTCGCGCGATCGGCGCCGGACGCACTCGAGAAATCGGCGCTCGACAAGCTTGCCCTGGCGCTGCGCGACGCGCAGCCGAACGCGGCGCCCGCCGCGGACGGGCCGACGCGCGGCCTGGCGCTGACCGCCACCAACGTCGACTTCAGCGCGCCAAGCGACGACGCGCGGCGGTTGCGGGCGCAGGGCCTGGTCGCGTTGGCCGGCGGCGATGTCGCCGCCGCGCGCGCCTTCCTCGAGCGGGCCGCCGACGCGGGCGACGCGCGCGCGCTGCTGGTGCTCGGCGACGCTTACGATCCGGGGACTCTGACCCGCCTCGGCGCGATCGGCGTCAAGGGCGACGAGTCGCGCGCGCGCGACTACTACCAGCGGGCGAACGACGCCGGCCTCGCCGCCGCGCGACAGCGCATCGCCGCCACCGAGATTTTGCAATAGCGGCGCGTGAGCCGCGCTCAGCGATCGATGCGCGACAGCACGGCGCTGAGCGGGTCGCTGGTCCAGGCGACGTTGACGAAGTCGTCGTGATTGACGTCGCCGGAATCGACGAAGGCGACGACGCCTGGCCGCAGATCGTCGGGCAGCCCGTTTTCGACCGCGACCCCGTCGCGCTGCAATTGCGCGCGCAAAGCGGCGTTCTGGTCGTGGGTTGAAGTCGAGTAGGCGCTGACGAAGAACGCGCCGCCGCGCGACGCCTCGATCCAGCGCGCAAATTTGTCGACCTCGCCATAAAGCGCGTCGAGCAACACCACGCCGCGGACGCGATCGCTGGCGCCGCCCTCGGCCAGCGAAAAGGCCGCAGCCTCGTAGCCGCCGCTATAAGCGGCGACGATCACCGGCATGTGGTGGAAGGTCCAGCGGGAGGTCCCGGGATAGAGGTCGGCGAGCCTGCCCGCCGCCTCGTCGAGGAATTGGGCGAAGGCGCCGGGGCGCCAGAAATTGCCGGCGCTGGAATCGGCGGCGTCGACGGCGAGCTGCGGCGCGACCATGACCGCGTTGAGGTTCGACTGCGCAAGCTGACGGACCGTCTGCTGGCGGTCGACGACGTCGCGCGCCAGGATCGTCTGGTTGCCGTGGAAGTAGACGACGATGACGCCCGGCCGGCTGGGGTCGAAGTCCGGACCGGCGGCGAGCAGCACACGACGATCGTTATAGGTCGTGTCCTCCCATAGCAGGCCGCCGCGGGGCGAGGTGTGGCCGAGCCGGCCGTCGGCGCTGACGTCGAGGAACGGTTTCGCCCGTTCGTTGGTGTCGGCGTCGGCCGGAATCATGCCGCGATAGGGAAAGGCGGAGGTCTTGAACTCCGCGAAGGCGACGTTGCCGCCTCCTGCCGCCTGCATAGTGGAACCTCCGCCCGTGAGCCCCGCCACTGGCCCTGGCCCGGCGTTGCAGCCCGCCACAGCCAACGCCAGCCCGACGCCGGCCGCGCAGCAAAGGACGCGAGTCGGCCGCACGGTCATCGCCGGACCTCCGTCTGGTTTAGGCGCGCGCTAAGCCGCCCGTCGCGGCGCCCCTTCGGATATTACCCCGAAGAACGCGGGCAGCGCCAGCAGGTATGCGACGCCGGCGATCTCGATCACCGAGCCGAGGCCGAAATTGGTGGCGAGCACCGGCGCGGCGGCGGCGCCGATCACCGAGAAGCAACCGTTGACGCCCCACGCCCAGATGAACAGGTGCTCCTTGCCCAGCCGGCCGAGCGTCGTCATTGCGGTCGGCATCGGAAAGCCCATCAGGAAGGCTGGCGGGGCGATGAAGGCGAAGCACCATGCCAGCCGCGCCACATAGGGCAGCGAGCCGATCGCGTCGAGCGCGGCGTTGAGATAGTGGGCGTAACCGATCAGCAGTCCGCCGACGACGAGGAACAGCGCCGGCATGAACAGGCGCTTGATCGGCAATATGCGCTCCGACACCAGCGCCCCCAGCCCCGAGAACACCAGCATGCCGGTGATGAGGATCGAGGCTGAGACGGTTGGATTGCCCAGCGCCATGACGAAATGGGCGATCAGGCCGACTTCGACCATGATGTAGCCGGCGCCAAGGCAGGCGAAATAGACGACGCTCAGCGCCTTGCCCGGCGTCTTGGCGAAGATCGACCGCCAGCCCCAGATCACCGGGATCGCCAGCAGCACTGCGGCGGTGACGCAGGCGACGCCGAGCGTCGCCCAGATCAGCAGATAGCCCCACTCGTCCTGTAGCGGTTCGAGCCGGTCGGGATCGAACAGCACCTGCGGCAGGTCCTTGGTCTTCACGTAAGCGGCGAAGTAAGGCGCGTCGTTGGTCAGCTTACGCGTATTGAAGACGTATCGCTTGGCGATCTCGGCCCAGCCGCCGTTGACCAGCGTATGCCAGGCGAGGCGGCCCATGACGGTCGAAGGCAGCACCCCTTCGTCGGCCCCGCCCGGCGGCCCGCCGGGCTCGGCGCCGGTCCCGTCATCGGGCGGCGCGGTCGGATCGACGTCGGCCTTGGCCGACGAACTGGGCGGTCCGTTGACCGGCGTCGAGAAGAACTGCGCGACATAGCCGTCGAGGGTGCGGTCGGTCTGCGAGCCGTCGTAGAAGAAACCCGGCGAATAGATCTCGTCGAACGACAAATCGCGCGAGTGCTTGCGTAGCGCGGCGATCTCGTCGACGGAGAAGCCGCCGCGCTTGTAAAGCACGGTCGCGGTCGAGAGATAGGACGAGGCGACGAAGAACGAGTCGGCCATGCGGTCGCCGTCGAGGGCGCGCGAGGCCGCCGCCATGGTGGCGTAGAGCTTCAGCACCGACTTCGGCGGCTCTTCCTTGTTCCAGATGGTGACCGCCAGCACGCCCCCGTCGGCGAGGGCGCGCATGTAGGTCTCCATCGCCTCCTCGGTGTAGGCGAACTTCTCCACCACGGCGAAGCCGCCGGGATTCGACAGGCCGGTCGAATCGGCGAGGCTCAGGTCGATGACGTCGAACTTCTCTTTGGTCTGGGCGAGGAAGTGGCGGCCCTCGTAATCGACGACATGCACCTTGCTGAGGATGTCGTCGGTGAAATTGCGGAACACCGGGCTGCGGAAGGCTTCGAGAATGGCGCGGTTGCCCTCGGCGACGGTGACGTCCTTCGACCCGGAACTCAGCGCCACCTCGGTCGAGATGCCGCCGCCGAACTGCACGATGAAGGTCTTGGGCGCCTTCTTGATCACATAGGGGTAGTCCATCGGCAGGTAATGGAAATAGGCCGATTCCTTCTCGGTGAGATGGCGCATGACGCCGATCGGGCCGTCACTGTCGATGTAGAGGCCGAGATAGGCGTTGGCCGGCATTTCCGGCAGGTTGAAGCCGGCGTTGTCGGACAGGCCCGGCGCGAAATGCAGGTACGAGGTCGAGTAGGCTTCGAGGAAGCCGAACGGCGACCAGCTCTCATAGACTTTTTTCGCTTCGGGGAGCCGCCGCGCGTAGGAGGCGCCCTTGTAGTCGTTGACCGCGAGGCGCGACAGGCCGAGATCCGGCGCGACGACGAAATGGCCGCCGAACGCGACCGCAGCCGAGACAACGTACGGCGCGAAAGCGCGCCGCGCGCCGGGAAGGAAGCACCACGACACGCAAGAGGCCGCCCACAGCGTCAGCGGCGCGGCGATCAGGTCGACCGGCGGGAAGACGTACATCGCACCGAGAAAGACGAGGCCGCTCAGGCCCGAGCCGGCCAGATCGGCGAAATAGACGCGGCCGAAGGTCTTGTTGCTCTTGAGGAACACGCAGCCGAGAAACACTGCGCCGGCGAGGAACGGCGTCAGCGACGCCAGGAAGATCTCGGCGAGCTTCCATTTCTGGTTCGGATCCGAGACCAGATAGATCGGATTGAAGCCGAGGCGCTGGATGTAGAGATTGGCGCCGACGGCGAGCGGCCCCAACAGGCCCAACGCCACCGAAGCGATCGCCAGCCAATGGCGCGCGAACCAGTTCTTGGCGATCGCCATCACCGCGCTGGTGAGGCCGAAGCCGAGCATCGCCAACGACACGACCAGCGAGCCGAAGTGCGTCCAGTTGCCGACGGCAAAGACGCGCATGATGTCGATCTGCAGCGCGATCACCGCGCCGGCGCCGAGACCGACGGCGAGATAGAGGGCGAGGCGGCCGCCCGCGTCGAGCTCGACGTCGGCTGGGCCGACAATCGTCGCAGCCGCGTCGACGCGCTCGTTCATACGCAGGTCTCCTGACGGAAGTTCTTCGGCGTCGCGCCCCGCGCGCGGGGGCGAGCGCCGCTGGGCGCGCCGATCAATTGTTGTGCGTGCCCTTGATCGCGTCGCCTTCGAGCTTGGTGAAGGGGACGAAGGGCACGATGCGGCCGCCGTAGATGTCGGAGCGCGCGACGGTGATCGAGCCGTCGGTCGCCTGGTTCTTGACGACTTTCAGCACGCGCTGGGCGCCGGGCGGGCCGACCGGAATGACCATGATCCCGTTCGGCTTGAGTTGCTGCAACAGCGGCGGCGGAACGTGGTCGATGCCGCAGGTGACGATGATCTTGTCGAACATGATCGGCTCGGGCGCCGCGGGCGTCGCCGCCGCTGCCGCAGGCGTCGCAGCCGGGGTCGGGCTCGCCGCAGCGGCCGGCGTCGCGCTCTGAGCCGGCGTCGGCGAAGCCGCGGCGGCAGGCGTCGCGGCCGGCGTCGGCGGGGCGACCGGCGCCTCGACCCAGCCGTAATAGCCGTCGGCGTTGCGCGACTGGATCGCCTTGAACTCGACATAGCCGTCGGCGATCAGGCTGTCGTAGATGCCGCGCGTGCGCTCGGCGAGCGGCTTGATGATCTCGACCGTGTAGACCTGATCGGTCAGGTGCGAGAGATAGGCCGACTGGTAGCCGGAGCCGGTTCCGATCTCGAGCACCTTTTCGCCCTGCTTGGGATCGATGGTCGAGGTCATGCGGCCGACGATGTGCGGGCCGGAGATCGTCACGCCGAAGCCGATGTCGAGGAAGGCGTGCTCATAGGCGCGGCCGAGGTTCTGCGGCAGGACGAATTTCTCGCGTGGGGTGAGCAGGAAGGCGCGCTTGTGGCGCTCGTCCCAGATGTCTTCGTTGCGCACCATCGCGCCGAAGCGGTCGAACCGCTCGCCGAGGAACTTCGGATCTTCGCCACGCTGTGCGACGCCCCACTCGATGAATTTCTCGCGGCTGTCCATCGGCGGCGACATGTCGAAAGTGAACGGGGTCGGCACCTTGGCGAACGCGAAGCGCGGAATCAGCGCGCCGCCCACCAGCCCGGCGGCGCCGGCCAAGAATTGTCGTCGCTCCACGAACGCCTCCTCGAATGAAGCAGGAAAGGAAGGAAGGATGCTGCGCCTGATAGCGCAAAATGCGGCGAAACGCGACAGCCGAATTACGGGACGGCGGCGGCCTCCAGTTCGGCCGAATCGCTCGATCAGCGGGCGGTCGGCGAATCGGCCGGCGCGAGCTCAAGCGCCCGCCCCATTGGCAGGGCAATGAGGCGCGGCGAGGGCGGCGTGGCGACGAATTCCGGCCCGCCGCCGATGCGGATCACCGCCCCTTCCCGCGCGACCAGCTCGTAGAGCGTCGCGGCGGCGCGCGGCGACAGGCGGATGCAGCCGTGGGAGGCCGGTCGGCCAAGCAAATCGGTCTCCAGCGTGCCGTGAATGGCGTATTGGCCATGGAAGAAGATCGAGTGCGGCATCGGCTCGTTGCCGTACTTCCACGAATAGACCATCGGATAGAGCGCATAGGGGCGGAACTCGCCGCGCGGCGTGGCGCGACCGAGGCTGCCCGAGGAAATCGGCCATTCGTAGCTCACGCCGGCGCCGGCGGCGACGCGCATCACCTGCGCGCCGAGATCGACGTCGACGCGGACCTGCGCAGCGCCGGGCCCCGCGGCCGCCAAAAGGGCGAACGCAACCGCCGGGACGCCTCTCCAGTCCATGCTCAATCCCCAGCCGGCGCGCTTCGCCGCCGTCGCGATTCGGGCCGGACTGCGAGCGTGCGCTCGGCGCGTTTCATGGCGCTTTTCGCGCCACCGCGCAATCGTGATCCTGCAGGTCCTCGGCGTGGCCCCCTTGCGTCAGTTCAGCGCGGTCGGCGAGCAGGACGAAACCCGGCTTGCCGGCGAAAGTCGCGCCGACGGCGATGAGCGATTCGTCCGCCATGTGCGCCTTGGCGTCGGCGACGCCGTCGGCCAGAAGCTCGAGCGGCCGGACGCCGGAAAGGTCGTCGGAGAGCACGCGCCGCGCCCAATAGACGCGCCCCTTCAGCGGTTCGGCCATCGGCCGCCAGATCTCGTCGAACGCGCCGAGGTCGCCGGCGAGCGCCGCCGCGACGGCCTTGTCGAGGCAATCGAGGTGGAGGTGGAGCTGGTCCTGGCTGCGGGCGAACTCGGAATTGATCGCGATCGCAATCTCCTCGCGCGGTAAGGCGACCCCGAGCTTGGCCGCCAGCGCGTCGCGCGCCGACCAGGCGAAGGCGAAATAGTCGGGCGCAACGGAATTGAGCGCGAACGGGTCCTCGATCCCGGTGACGCGCCGGGTCGGAATGGCGAGGAACTGCGCGACGCCGACGCGGTCTTTCAGCAGCGCGACGCCCTGGTCCTCGCCATGCGACAGATCGACCCGCTCGCACGGCGCCGGCCCCTGCCCCGCCTCCGCGTGCGCGACGCACTGACCATGGACGATCGTCCACAACGCCAGCCGGTCGGCGTGCGCCGGCGCAGCCGCAAAAGCGGCGGCGAGCAGGACGGCGAAGACGGGCGCTGACCTCTTCATGGGCTCCCTTTCAAGGCGTTGGACCATCGACGCGGCGGCGACGATCGCCGCGCCAGCCAGGTCTGGCCGACCGGCGGATTCTCATGCTAGCTTTCATGGCGACAGGACGACATCCGTCTTCGGCTCGGCCGAAGGACGAGGGACGCGAATCGCCGCGCGTCGCGCTTGTGGCGACAGAAGCAAGGGAAGAGCCATGCAAGGCGACCAACGAGTCATCGAGTACCTGAACAAGGCTCTCCGCCACGAGCTGACCGCCGTCAATCAATATTGGCTGCACTACCGAATTCTCGACAACTGGGGCTTCAAGGACCTCGCCAAGACCTGGCGCAAAGAGTCGATCGAGGAGATGGAGCACGCCGACCTGCTCATCGCCCGCATTCTGTTTCTCGAAGGCCACCCGAACATGCAGCCGAGCGACGGATTGCGGATCGGACAGGACCTCAAGAATATGCTCGAATGCGACCTCGCCGCCGAGGTCGGCGCGCGCACGCTTTACCTCGAAGCCGCTCGGCATTGCGACTCGGCGAACGATCGCGTCTCCAAGAACGTCTTCGAGAAGCTGACGGCGGATGAGGAGCACCACATCGACTTCCTCGAGACTCAGCTCGAGCTCATCCGCCAGATCGGCGTCGAACTCTACGCGCAGAAGCATATGGGCGGGCTGGAAGAGTAGAGCTTCTTCCGACCACGCGGCCGCGGCGCCGGGACGCGATGAGCGTCCCGGTCAGCCTCACACGTGAATCGCCCGCTTCGCCACCGCCAGCGCGGCTTCCTTGACCGCTTCCGACATAGTCGGGTGGGCGTGGCAGGTGCGGGCGAGGTCTTCGGCCGAGCCGCCGAACTCCATCAGCACGGCCGCCTCATGGATCATTTCGCCGGCGCCGAAGCCGACGATGTGGACGCCGAGGACGCGGTCGCTCGCCGCGTCGGCCAGCACTTTGACGAAACCGTCGGTGTGGCGCATCGCCCGCGCGCGGCCGTTGGCGGTGAACGGGAACTTGCCGACCGCGTAGGCGATTCCCGCCGCCTTCAGCTCTTCCTCGCTGCTGCCGACGCTCGCGATTTCCGGGCTGGTGTAAACGACGCCGGGAATGACGTCATAGTTCACGTGGCCCGCCTGACCGGCGAGGATTTCGGCGAGCGCCATGCCCTCGTCCTCGGCCTTGTGGGCGAGCATCGGCCCGCGCACGACGTCGCCGATCGCGTAGACGGTCGCAACGTTGGTGGCGAAATGATTGTCGATCAGCACTTGGCCGCGCTCGGTCGCGACGCCAAGCGCCTCCAGCCCGAGACCCTGCGTGTAGGGGCGGCGGCCGATCGCCACCAGCACCACTTCCGCCTCGAGCGTGCGCGCCGCGCCGCCGGCGGCGGGCTCGATCGTCGCCTTGACGCCATTCTGACTCTTCTCGACCGCGGCGACCTTGTGCGAAAGATGGAACGTGAACCCCTGCTTCTCGAGCAGGCGCTGCGTCTGCTTGCCGACTTCGCCGTCCATGCCGGGCAGGATGCGATCGAGGAACTCCACCACCGTCACCTCGGCGCCGAGCCGACGCCAGACCGAGCCGAGTTCGAGCCCGATCACCCCGGCCCCGACGACGATCAGCGACCTCGGCGGCTTCGCCAGCGACAGCGCGCCGGTCGAGGAGACGATCTGACGCTCGTCGATCTCGATTCCCGGCAGGCGGGCGACGTCGGACCCCGTAGCGATGACGATCGCCTTGGCCTCGTGGGTCGTTTCGGCGCCGTCGGCGCCGACGACCACGACGTGGCCCGGCGCCGTGATGCGGCCCTCGCCTTGCAGCCAGTCGATCTTGTTCTTCTTGAACAGGAAGGCGACGCCGTTGACGTTAGCGGCGACGGTGTCGTCCTTGTGCTTCATCATCGCGCGAAGATCGAGCTTGGGCGGCGCGACGACGACGCCGAGCGCGCCCAGCCCGTGGCCCGCCTCCTCGAACATTTCGGAGGCGTACAGCAGCGCTTTCGAGGGAATGCAGCCGATGTTGAGGCAGGTCCCGCCGAGTGTCTTGCGCTTCTCGACCACGGCGACTTTCATGCCCAGCTGCGCGGCGCGGATCGCGCAGACGTAGCCGCCGGGGCCGGCGCCGATCACCACAACGTCGTAAGCCATTCGCCCGCTCGCTTTCCTTCTATTCCGCTCAGAGCAACGCCAACTGGACGAGCATCATCAGCAGGCCGATGAGGCCGATCGCCCACAGCGCGGTGCGCACGTAGATCCATCCCAACACATAGGCCGGCAGATAGACGAGCCGCGCGATGACCCAGATCCAGGCTCCCCAACTGCCTGCATGATGGGTCGCGATCAGCGCGAGATCGACCGCCACGAACGGCACCCAGTTCTCGATGTAGTTGGCGAGCGCCCGCTTGGCGCGGCCGCAGGCGAGCCCCTTGGCCGCCGGGGCGTCGTCGCGCGGCGTGAACAGCCACGCGTCGCCGAACTCTGCGCGCGACGTCAGGATCTGGGTGAATAGGTAGACGAACCACAGAACGACGCTCAACTCGAGGCAAAGAAGTTCGCTCATTGTTTCCCCCGTCTTGTTCGCTCGGCCGACTAGAGGTCGAGCACCAGTCGCGCCGGGTCCTCCAGCGCCTCTTTGACCCGCACCAGGAAGGTCACCGCCTCCTTGCCGTCGACGACGCGGTGATCGTAGCTGA
>Ga0182030_10001736_pt1 | contig 45429 bp, 43 predicted proteins | sample 812S3MmetaG_FD_121299 | JGI IMG/M metagenome (GOLD analysis project Ga0182030, IMG submission 121299) | Permafrost microbial communities from Stordalen Mire, Sweden - 812S3M metaG (Illumina Assembly) | ecosystem: Environmental > Terrestrial > Soil > Wetlands > Permafrost | place: Sweden...
GCCGGCGAGGGGCTCTTGCAGTTGTCGTCCTGGTCGTGGACGTTACGGCAAAGAGTCGGCTCGCCGGCGCGAAATCGCCCAGCTAAAAAAGCCAAAATACCCAAAACCGTTCACGAGCATCTCGTGGTTTGTATCACGCCGTGCCCAGGGCTGTCAATTGCGGGGCCTAATGCGCCTTGGGCGCGTAGGCGATGCAGTAGCCCTTCGGGCTGATCTTGCCCTTGACGAGCTGGCACGCCGCAGGCGCCTTGAAGAGGGCGCAGCCGCTGCAGACCTGGCCCTTGGGCCCGGGCTTGGCTTGGTACTTGTACTGGGCCTTGGTGCCGCTCGAATCGTCGGCGGCGGAAGCGACGGCCGTGGTTACGGCAACGGCGGCGGGCAAGCCGGCGATCAGCGAGATGATCTCGCCGCGAGAAATGCGGTCGGACAAGATGAATCCTCCAGGTGGACGTGGTGGTCTGGCTCTTCTCCGCATCATGCGCCCGCCATCGCAATGAGGCAACACGAACTCGCCTCTTAGGGGCGCCTCAGAGAATGAAATTGGAGAGGTCGGCGCTGGCGGCGATTTCGCCCAAGCGGTCGGAAACGTAGGCCGCGTCGATGACGACCGTTTCCGCGACTTCCGGTGCGGCGAACCCGATCTCTTCGAAGACGCGTTCGAGCACCGTGTGCAGGCGGCGGGCGCCGATGTTTTCATCGCGCTCGTTGACTTCGGTGGCGATGCGGGCGATCGCCGCGATGCCGTCGGGCCGGATGTCGAGCTTCACGCCGTCGGCCGCAAGCAACGCGGTGTACTGCGTCATCAGCGCGTTCTTCGGTTGCGTGAGGATCGTTTCGAAATCCGCGGCGGTCAGGCTATCGAGCTCCACGCGGATCGGGAACCGTCCCTGCAACTCCGGAATCAGGTCGGACGGCTTGCTCATGTGAAACGCGCCGGCGGCGACGAAGAGCACGTGATCGGTCGCCAGCGGTCCGTACTTCGTGTTGACCGTGCTGCCTTCGACGATCGGAAGGATGTCGCGCTGCACGCCTTCGCGGGAAACGTCGACGCCGCGGCCCTCGCGCGTAGCGATCTTGTCGATCTCGTCGATGAAGATGATCCCGCGTTCGCCCGCCCGCCGCAGCGCTTCGCGCTTGACGGCGTCCATGTCGATCAGCTTGGCTTCTTCTTCTTGCGCGAACACGCGGCGCGCGTCGGCGACCGTGACGCGTTTCTGGGCTTTCTTCTTCGGCAAGAGCCCGGAGAGCATCTCGCTCATGTCGCCGGCGCCGCCCATACCCGAGCCGTCGCCGCCGCCCATCATGCCCATCGGCAAGTTCGGCGTTTCCTCGACTTCGATCTCGATCAACCGCACGTCGTAGAAACCGCGTTCGATGTCGGCGCGGGCTTCGGTGCGGATGCGTTCCGACTCGTGCGGGGGCGCCGGCTGCGCCGTGGGCTGCGGCGTTTGCGTTTGCTGGTTGGCCTGCGCGCCGAACGAGTTGCCGAAGATCGAACCGAGCGTCGCGGCAAACGGATTGCTCGACTGCGACTGCGGCGCACGCGTCTCGGGATGCAGCACGTCGATGATGCGCTCGACGGCGGCGTGTTCGGCCGCGTCCTTCACGTCGCCGCGGCGTTCTTCTTTGACCATGCGGATCGCGGCTTCGGCCAGATCGCGCACCATCGACTCGACGTCGCGTCCGACGTAGCCGACCTCGGTGTACTTCGTCGCCTCGACCTTGACGAACGGTGCGCCGGCGAGCGACGCCAGACGGCGCGCGATCTCGGTCTTACCGACGCCGGTCGGCCCGATCATCAGAATGTTCTTCGGAATGACTTCCCGGCGCAGTTCTTCGGGCAGCTGCTCGCGGCGGAAGCGGTTGCGCAACGCGATCGCGACGGCGCGTTTCGCTTTCGCTTGTCCGACAATGTACTTGTCGAGTTCGGCGACGATCTGGCGCGGGGTGAGGTCTTGCAGTTCGGGCATCAGGCGGTCTCGACGGTGATGTCGTCGTTGGTGTAGATGCAGATCTTCGACGCGATGCGTAAGGCTTCGCGAGCGATCGCCTCGGCATCGAGCGAGGAGTTCGCCATGAGCGCCATCGCCGCAGCCTGCGCGTAGGGTCCGCCGCTGCCGATCGCCGCGATGCCCTCGTCGGGTTCGATCACGTCGCCGGTGCCGCTGAGCACCAGCAAGTGTTCCGGGTTGCCGACCAGCAGCAGCGCTTCGAGCCGGCGCAGCGCGCGGTCTTGGCGCCAATCTTTGGCCAGCTCGACGGCGGCGCGCATCAGGTTGCTGCCCGACGCGTTGAGCTTGCCCTCGAATTTCTCGAGCAGCGTGATGCCGTCGGCGGCGCTGCCGGCAAAGCCCGCGATCACGGCGCCGCCGGCAATCCGGCGCACCTTACGGGCACCGTGCTTCATGACGGTCTTGTCGAGGGTAACTTGTCCGTCGCCGGCCATCGCGATTTTGCCGTCGCGAAGGACCGCGACGATCGTGGTCGATCGAATGCGCATCCGATCCCTTTACTCCGCGGGAGCACCCGCAGTTGCAAATGCGCTCTCTCTGCCCGGCGTTACGGCCACGGCCTTGGCAAATGCATCGATGCGTTCGAGCGCGCGCGCGGCGAGGGCCGCGCGGCGGAGACGTTTTTCGCGAATCGGCTTCCCCGGCAGCGGCGAGAACCACGTCCAGGTGACGTTGGCCGGCTGGAAATCGGGCGACGCGGTGTTCTGCAAGTGCGCTACGACGGCGCCGAGCGCGGTGTCGGCCGGAATCGCCGGCGCGACGTTACCGTTCGCAGCGTATGCGGCGGCGATGCCCGCCATTGCGCCGCACGCGGCCGCTTCGACGTAGCCCTCGGCACCGGTGATCTGGCCGGCGAAGTACAAGCCCGGGCGCGCGCGGAGTTGGAGTTGCGCATCGAGCAGACGCGGCGCGTCGATGAACGTGTTGCGGTGCATCACGCCCAGGCGCAGCCACTCGGCGTTCGCGAGACCCGGCAGTTTGCCGAACGCTTCTTTCTGCGCCGGCCACGTCAGGCGCGTCTGGAAACCGACCAGGTTGAGCGATTTGCCGTCCGCATCTTCGTTGCGAAGCTGCACGACCGCGTACGGCGTTTTGCCGGTGCGCGGATCGCGCAGTCCGACCGGTTTGAGCGGACCGTAGCGCAGCGCGTCCTCGCCCCGCGCCGCCATCTCTTCGATCGGCAGACAGCCCTCGAAGTAGGGCACCTTGCCGGCAGCCACGTCGAGCTCGAAGTCTTTGGGATCGTGCTTCGGCAGCGCACGCAAGTCGGCGATGAACTGCTGGTACTGCTCTTTGTCGAGCGGGATGTTGAGGTAGTCGTCGCCGTCGCCCTTGTCGTAGCGCGACTTGCGGTAGGTGGCCGCCATATCGATCGAATCGGTCGCGACGATCGGCGCGGCGGCATCATAGTAGTGCAGCCGTCCGCTGCCCAGCAGCGCGTCGATCTGCGCCGCGAGCGACGGTGCCGGCAATGGCCCGCAGGCGACGATCACGATGCCGCCGGCCGGGATCTCCGGCACTTCTTCGCGCACGATCTCGAGACCGGAAAGCCCGAGCAGCCGCGATTCGACGATCGCGCTGAAGCGCTCGCGGTCGACCGCCAGGGCACCGCCGGCCGGCACCGCCGCTTCGCGCGCCGACGTCACGATCAGCGAATCGAGTCGTGCCAGCTCTTCCTTCAGCAAGCCGACGCAGTTCTCGAGCGCGACGCCGCGCAGCGAATTGCTGCACACGAGCTCGGCCAGCATGTCGGTGTGGTGCGCCGGACCGCTGGAATGCGGCCGGCGTTCGTACAATCGCACGCGCACGCCGCGCCGTGCAAGCTGCCACGCGGCCTCGCATCCGGCGAGGCCGCCGCCGATCACAACTACCGCATCAGACAGGCTCGAGTTCCTCTTCTTCCGCCTGCGGAGCGCCGCCCATCTTGGACGTATCGTGCGTCTTGTCGGTGTGGCACTCGAACGAGGACACGCCGCCGCGCTTCGTCTTCACGACGACGTAGTCGCCGCACACGGGGCACGGTTCGGGAACCACGCGGTCCCACGAGACGAAGTCGCACTTCGGGTAGTTGGCGCAGCCGAAGAATGTGCGGCCCTTGCGCGACTTGCGCTCAACCACCATGCCGCCGTCCTTGGGGCAGATGGCGCCGGTGTCTTTGAGGATCGGACGCGTCGTCTTGCACTCGGGGTATCCGGTGCACGAGATGAACTTCCCGAAGCGGCCGGTCTTGATGACCATCGGCTTGCCGCAGGTCGGACAGATGTCGTCGGTCGGTTCGTCGCGCTGTTCGAACTTCGGCAGCTTCTCTTCGGCCGCGGCGAGTTCGAGCGAGAACTTGTCGTAGAACGTCCGCAGCACAGCGACCCAGTCGCCGCCCGAGTCGGCCACACCGTCGAGGTCACGTTCCATCTGCGCCGTGAAGCCCGGATCGACCACGTCCTTGAAGTGCTCGGCCAGCAGGTCGTTGACCTGAATGCCGATGTCGGTCGGGTGGAAGCGGCGCTCGATTTGCTCGACGTAACCGCGAGCCTGAATCGTCTCGACGATCGAGCTGTAGGTCGACGGCCGGCCGATCCCGTTCTCTTCGAGGACGCGCACGAGCGAGGCTTCTGTGAAGCGCGGCGGCGGTTCGGTGAAGTGCTGTTTGGGATCGATCCCCTTGAGGTCGAGCCGCTCGTCGACGGTCAGCTTCGGCAGCAGAGGTTTCTTGCCGTCGGTGAGTTCTTCAGCGGGCGCCGTCTGCGCGTCGTCGCGGCCTTCTTCATACACCCGCGTGAAGCCGGCGAACTTCAATACGCTGCCGGTCGAACGGAATGTGTAGCGCCCGATGATGATGTCGACGGTCGTCTGATCGAAGACCGCGGGCGCCATCTGCGAGGCGACGAACCGCTCCCAAATCAGGCGATAGAGCCGTAGCTCGTCGCGCTTGAGAACGCCGGCCACGGAATCCGGGGTGCGGAAGACCGACGTCGGGCGAATCGCTTCGTGAGCATCCTGCGCGCCCTCGCGCATCTTGAACTGGCGCCCGCTGCTGGCAAACTCTTTGCCGTAGGTCGTCTCGATGAACTCGCGCGCCGCCTCGCGTGCCGAGTCGGCGATGCGGGTGGAGTCGGTGCGCATGTAGGTGATGAGACCTTGGGTGCCCTCGGCGCCCAAATCGACGCCCTCGTAGAGCGCCTGCGCCAGTTGCATCGTCTTGCGGACGCGGAACTTCAGCTTGCGCGAGGCCTCTTGCTGAATGGTCGAGGTCGTGAACGGGGCCGCGGCGTTGCGCCGCGTCTCGCGCTCTTTCACCGAGGACACGCGCCACGGCGCGTCCTTTACGGCATCGACCACCTCGGCGGCCGTCTTGCCGTCCGTTACCTCGGCCTTGGCGCCGTCGATTTGGTAGAGTTCCGCCGGGAAGATCACCGGCGGCGTGCCGTTGACCTGTTGCTTTGCCAGCCGCGCCGTGATCGACCAGTATTCGCGCGGAACGAACGCGTTGATCTCGCGCTCCCGGTCGACGATCATCCGCACGGCGACCGATTGCACGCGGCCGGCCGAGAGGCCGCCGCGGACTTTCGCCCACAGCAGCGGGGAGATCTTATAGCCCACCAGACGGTCGAGAATACGCCGCGCTTGCTGGGCGTTGACCCGCGGCATGTCGATCGCGTGCGGGTCGGCGATCGCCGCCAGCGCCGCGTCTTTGGTGATTTCGTGAAGCTCGATCCGCTTCGGATTTTCCAGCTTGAGGATCTCGGCCAAATGCCACGCGATCGCCTCGCCTTCGCGATCAGGGTCGGTCGCGAGGTAGACTTCGCTTGCCGATTTCGCGGCCGCCTTGAGCTCCTTGATGATGTCGCCCTTGCCCTTGATCGTCAGATATTTGGGCGCGAAATCGTGTTCGACGTCCACTCCGAGCGTCGATTTGGGCAAGTCGCGGACGTGCCCGACCGACGCCTTAACAACGAAGCGCGGCGGCAAGAACTTCTTGATGGTTTTGGCTTTCGTCGGCGATTCGACGATGATAAGTGGTTTTGTAGCCACGCTGGTCCTCGGAGAGTAAACGCCTTCAGTATAGTCGCCCCGTCAAGCCCTAGGCCAAAGTTCGGTCCGGCGAGCCCGCGTTTTAACCGCTCGGCCGGTCAGCCGAGTTGCGCAAAATGCGAATTCCTTGTACGATACTCGCAACGATGCGTCGCCATCCGCGCGACGCACATCCACAACAATCGTCCGCGCGGACGAGGAGGTTGAATGGACCCGGAAACATTGGGCATTTTGCCGGCAGCGCCGGCCCCGAAAAAGGCCCGCAAGAAAGCTCGCAAAAAGAAGGCCGGAGCGAAAAAGTCTGCCGCCAAAAAGTCGGTAGCCAAGAAGAAAACCGCCAAGAAGACGGCCAAGAAATCCAGCCGTAAAAAGGCTGCGAAAAAGTCTACTGCCAAGAAAACCGCCAAGAAGACCACGCGTAAGAAAACCGCCAAGAAGGCTGCGAAGAAGTCCACCGGCCGCAAGAAAGCCGCGAAGAAGTCTAGCAAGAAGAAAGCCAAGAAGAGCGGCGCCAAGAAGGCCGCGAAAAAGACCACCCGCAAGAAAACCACCCGCAAGAAAAAGAAGTAACTCCGGCGACCGGACTTCGGAAAGAGCGACCCTCGGGTCGCTCTTTTTTCCCCTTTTGCCGTACGGCTTGGCGCCGAAGGCGCCAAACGTCACGGATTCGCCGCAGCGAATCCTGGAGTGAGATCGGGTGCTTGGCCGTTGTGTTCCTCGACCCAATGGCACGCCGCGCGGTGGCCGTCTTCGTAGAGGTTGAAGGCCGGCACTTCGACCTTGCAGCGGTCGAACGCGATCGGGCAACGGGTGTGGAAACGGCAGCCCGACGGCGGGTTCACGGGCGAGGGGATGTCGCCGGTGAGGATGATGCGTTTGCGGCGGTGCTCGACATTGGGATCGGGGATCGGGATCGCCGAGAGCAGCGCCTGGGTGTAGGGGTGGAGCGGGTTCGCGTAGAGCCGGTCGCGGTCGGCGATCTCGATGATCTTGCCGACGTACATCACCGCCACGCGGTTCGAAATGTGGCGCACGACCGAGAGATCGTGCGCGATGAACAGGAACGTCAGCCCGAGCTGCTTCTGCAGATCCTGGAGCAGGTTGATCACCTGGGCTTGGATCGAGACGTCGAGGGCCGAGACCGGTTCGTCGGCGACGATGAACTTCGGATTGACGGCCAACGCGCGCGCGATACCGACGCGCTGGCGCTGACCGCCGGAGAACTCGTGCGGGTAGCGGTTCGCGTGGTAGGGCTGCAACCCGACCATGGAAAGCAGCTCTTGCACCCGCTTCTCGGCGTCTTTTCCCGACGCCAGATGGTGGATCTGCAGCGGCTCGCGGATGATGTCACCGACGGTCATGCGCGGGTTCAGCGACGCATACGGATCCTGGAAGATGATCTGCATCTCTTTGCGCAGCGGCCGCAGCTCGGCGCGGTTGAGGTGCGTGATATCGCGCCCGTCGAAGGTGATGCTGCCGGCCGTGGCGTCGGTCAGCCGGAGGATCACCCGGCCCGCCGTCGTCTTCCCCGAGCCCGACTCGCCGACGAGCCCCAGCGTCTCGCCGCGGCGGATGTCGAAGTCGATGCCGTCGACGGCTTTGACGTCGCCGACCTTCTGCTGCAAGAGGCCGGCGGTGATCGGAAAGTATTTCTTGAGGTCGCGAACGACGACCAGATCGTCCGTCACGTCAGCGCTTCCAGGCTCGTTCGCGGCGCGGTCTCGCAGTCCAGCGTTCGCTGGCCCTCGGCGCGTTCGTCGTAGAGGAAGCAGCGGGCGACGTGACCGCCTCCGAAGTCGTAGAGCGGCACCGGCTCATCGCAGATCGGCATCCGGTAGCGGCAGCGCGGCGCGAACGCGCAGCCCGGCGGCATGCGCAAGAGATTCGGCGGCTGACCCTCGATCGGCACCAGCCGCTCACCGGTCTCATCGAGCCGCGGCAACGACTCCAAGAGGCCCATGGTGTAGGGCATTTTCGGCCGGTTGAAGATGTCGTCGGCGCTGCCGTATTCCACCATATTGCCGCCGTACATCACCAGCACGTTCTTGCACGTTTCGGCGACCACGCCGAGGTCGTGCGTGATCAAGACGATGGCCGAGCCGAGCCGCTGCTGCATCTCGTTCATCAGCTCGATGATCTGGGCTTGGATCGTGACGTCGAGGGCGGTCGTCGGCTCGTCGGCGATCAGGACCGCCGGATCGCACGAGAGCGCCATAGCGATCATCACGCGCTGGCGCATGCCGCCGGAAAACTGGTGCGGGTAGTCTTTGATCCGCTTTTCGGCGGCCGGAATCTTGACCAGCCGGAGCATCTCGACCGCTTTGTCGAGCGCTTCTTTCTTGGAATAGCCCAGGTGAAGGCGCGTCGCTTCGGCGATTTGCTCGCCGACGGTGAGCACGGGATTGAGCGAGGTCATCGGGTCCTGGAAGATCATCGCGATCTCGTGACCGCGAATCTTGCGCATCTCGGCTTCGCTCATCTTGAGCAAGTCGCGCCCTTTGAAGAGCACTTCGCCGCGCTCGATCTTGCCCGGCGGCTGCGGGATCAAACGCATGATCGAGAGCGCAGTGACCGATTTTCCGGAACCCGATTCGCCGACGATGCCCATCGTCGTGCCGGCTTCCACCGAAAAAGAGAGCCCGTTCACTGCGCGAACGAGCCCGTCTTCCGTTTTGAATGTCGTCGCCAGATCCCGGACTTCGAGAACAGGCTGCGACAATGCTAAATGCCTGAGAGCGAGACGAGCGTCGCGATGACGACGAAGGTGATCGCGACGACTCCCGTGACCCTCGCGATCTGGCCCTCGAAGCCGAGCCGGCCGCGGTACGCCGAATCGACGCGGCCGCCGATCGTTCCCGAGAGGCCCTCTTGTTTCGTCGTCTGCACCGCCAGCAGACCGATCAGCGAAAGCGCGGCGACGATGAAGAACCCGGCCAGCGTGTGGGTGAGCCATGCGGCGTGCTCCTGCAGCGGCGTCTGGTGCTGGTAGTTGAGGGCGGGCTGATTTTGCAGCATCTGCTGGAGTTGCTGGGGGGTCAGCTTGATGGCTGCGGCGGTCGCCTTGGCGACCGGCGTCGTCGCCGCCAGCAGAGCGGTTAACACGTGAATTCAGACTCCTCGGAAAAACGGCAAAATCAACCCGTCGACTACGCCCCGGCGACCGGGCGAACCTTGTCGCGCAGGGCGTTTACCCGTGCTGCGACGTGTTCGCCGGTCAGACCAAACTGGGCGCGCTGGGCCTCGGGCTTGGCGTGGTGGACCAGGACGTTCGGGACGCCGATCCGTTCCACCGGGACCGACAAACCGCGGTCGTTGATGAATTCCACCACCGCCGAGCCGAAGCCGCCGGCCAGCGAATGCTCTTCCAACGTAATGAAGCGCGTGTGTGTTTCGGCCAGCTCGAGGATCAGGTTCTCATCGAGCGGCTTCACGAAACGCATGTTGACGACGGTCGGTTTGACGTCGTCGTCGAGCAGCGCGTAGGCGTCGAGCGCGGCATCGACCGTGATCCCCAGCGCCAGAATTGCGACGCCGTGACCGCGGCGCAACACCTCGGCCCGCCCGACCACCACCGGCGCGAGCGGTTCGTCCCATTTGCCGCTCGAGCTGCCGCGCGGATATCGCATCGCAGCCGGCCCGTCGATGGCCAGCGCCACATCGAGCATCGGCGTGATCTCCGCTTCGTTGCGCGGCGCCATCAGCACCATGTTCGGCAACGTGCGCAGGTAGGCGATATCGTAGAGCCCCATGTGCGTCGGGCCGTCGTCGCCGACGAACCCGGCCCGATCGAGTGCGAACACCACCGGCAAGTTCTGCACGGCGACGTCGTGGACGATCTGATCGTAGGCGCGCTGCAAGAACGTCGAGTAGATCGCAACCACCGGTTTGATGTTGCTGGTCGACGCGCCGGCGGCGAAGCATACCGCATGCGCTTCGGCGATGCCGACGTCGAAATAGCGCGCCGGAAACGCTTTGGCGAATTTCGCCAGACCCGTACCATCGGGCATCGCCGCGGTGATGCCGATGACGCGCTCGTCGCGGGCGGCCACGGCGATCAGCGCGTCGGCGAACGCCTGCGCAAACGTCGGCCGGCCGCTCTTCTTCTCGAGGCGCCCTTCGTCGGGTGAATAGACGTTCGGTCCGACGCCGTGGAACGTGCGCGCATCGCTCTCGGCGGGCTCGAAGCCCTTCCCCTTGACCGTGCGTACGTGCAGCAGCACGGGGCCCGGAATCCGGCGCGCGTTCGAGAGAATATCGCACAGGGCATCGTAATCGTGGCCGTCGATCGGGCCGATGTAGCGAAAGCCCATCTCCTCGAAGATCACGGCCGTTTTGCCCTCGGGCGAAACGAACTTCATGGCCGCGGTCTCCGCGGTCGAGAGCGCGCGGCGCGCGGTCGTTCCGAACGGCACGTGACCGAGGACGTCTTTGGTCAACGTGCGCGCGCTGTTCGACCACGGTTTCGAACGCAGCACCGAGAGATACGAGGCGATCGAGCCGACGTTGGGCGCGATCGACATCTCGTTGTCGTTGAGGATCACGATGAAGTTCGTCTTCATCGGTCCGGCGTTGTTGATCGCCTCATACGCGAGGCCGCCGGTCATGGCACCGTCACCGATGACCGCGACGACCGTTTCTTTTCCGCCCTGCAGATCGCGGGCGGTCGCCATGCCGAGTGCGGCCGAGATCGACGTCGACGCGTGGCCGGCGCCGAAGGGATCGTATTCCGATTCGCTGCGCATCGCGAAGCCCGACACGCCGCCGCTTTGACGAAGCGTTTCGATCTTCTCGGCGCGGCCGGTGAGCAGCTTGTGGACGTAGGACTGATGGCTGACGTCCCACACGACCTTGTCCGTGCGCATGTCGAGCACGCGGTGCAGGGCCAGCGTCAGTTCGACGACGCCGAGGTTCGGCGCGAGATGGCCGCCGTTGACGGCACAGACCTGGATGAGGACGTTGCGGATTTCTTTGGCGAGGCTGTCGATCTCGGCGCGGCTCAGGCCGCTCAGATCGGCCGGCGTCCCCAGTCGTTCGAGCATGTCCCGCTTTTCGACGCCGCGAACGCGAAGCCCGTGCAAGCTCCGTCGGGCCTCCCGCCGCCGATCCCACTGCGCGTCCGGGCCCGGGTCTGGACCGACGTCGCCCGGATATTCTCGACGGTCTGCAACCCGTTCCTCACGGCCCTGCTCCTATTCGTGATCTTGGCGGGCGCCCGCTCGCGGACGAACGCCGAGTTCTGGGTGCTGCTGGGCAACAGCGCGTTCTTCACCTCGATCGGCCCGATGCTTTACGTCTTCTGGCTGTACGCGACCGATCGCATCTCCGACCTCGACATGTCCAAGCGCGAAGAACGCGAGCAGGTGTTCGTGGTGTTCGTGATCTTCTTCGTGCTCGGCACGATCGATCTGTGGCTGATCGGCGCGCCGGCGATCGTCACCGCCTCGATGGCGGGCTACGCCGTCTCCTCGTTGGTCGTGCAATGGATCACGCGCTACTGGAAGATCTCGACCCACGCACTCGGCATCACCGCGCCGCTGATCGCGCTGTGCGTGATCTACGGGCCGCGCCCGCTGCCTTTTCTCGTGCTGATCCCGATCGTGTGCTGGGCGCGCGTCTACCTACGCGCGCACACGGTGCTGCAAGTCTGCGCCGGCGTCGGGCTCGCCACCGTCTCCACCCTCACCGTCTTCCGTCTCTTTAAAGTTATATAGGCGCTACGCCCCAGGCTCCGCGCCCCCCGGCCACTATGTGGCCGGCCGCCAAAGGCGACCGACGGGTTCGCGAAGCGAACCCATGCCCCCGGGCCGAGTTCGCAACAACATTATCTTCGGGCAACGTGGTTCGGTGCTCACTCCGCCACCATTACCGTGTGGCCGCTAGGCCCGTGACGCGGCCGGCTTGGTCGTTGGTCCAGTGGCGGACGTGGTGTTCGAATTTCGCGACGTCGCCGTTGGTGACGTAGGTCGTCGATCCCGCGGCCGGCGGCAGGTTGAGGCCGAGGACGGCGCGGGCTTGTTCGCGGGCGGGATCGATGCGGGTGACGTTCGGGACGAGCGCCGCAAAGTGTGCATCGAGCAGCGGGTAGTGCGTGCAGCCGTACACGAGCGCATCGACGCCGGGCGGAAATTCGGCGACCACGGCGCGCACCGCGGCATGCGCGGCGTCGCTTTCGCTTTCACCGGCTTCGACGAGCGGAACGAGTGCCGGTGCGGCGATCTCGACCACTTCGATATGCGGCGCCTGCAGCGCGATCGCACGGGCGTACGCGTGGCTGCGAACGGTGGCCGGCGTCGCAACGACCGCAACGCGCCGGAACGTCGCGCCGGAGAACGCGCGCGCACCGTTGACGATGAGGTCTTGGATCGGCCGGGCGAAGCGCTGCTCGGGCCAGCCGAGCTTTGCCGCGACCGCGCACGATGTATTGCAGCCCATCACGACCAGCTCGACACCGTGTCCGGCGAGCCACGCGAGGTTCGCCGTCAGCAAGCCGTGCAAGTCGGCATCGGTGCGTTCACCGTACGGCACGTGCGCTTGATCGGCGAAGTAGACGACGTCGTCACCGATCCCGGCCGCGCGCAGCGCGGCGAGCACGGTAAGGCCGCCGAGTCCCGAGTCGTAAACGCCGATCACTGATCGGCTTTCGAGGCCTGCGCGGGCGGAATTCCGGCGTAGGCCTTCACGCCGTTGGCGATGCCCTGCGCCATGTTCTGCAAGAATTCCGGCGTGCGCAGCAACGCCGCGTCGTGCGGGTTCGAGATGAACGCCGTTTCGATCAGTACGGCCGGCATCGTGGTGTGACGGATCACGTAGAAGTTCTCGTGCCGCGGGCCGACGTCGCTCGTTCCGGCCACCGGAATGACGGCCTTCTCGAGCGTGGTCGCAAGCAGTTGGTCTTCCGGTTTGTACCAGTAGAACGTCGTTCCGTTGACGCCCGGGCTATCGGAATAGTTCACGTGAATGCTGATGAACAATCGGGCATTGATCGAGTTTGCGGTATCGCAACGCGTCTGCAAATACGCGCGATCGTCGGGGTTCGGTTTGCCGTCGGCGTGCATTGCGGCGAGGTTCGCTTGCGACACCGGATCGATGTCGCTATCGCGCGTCATGCGCACGTTCCAGCCCGATGCCGTCAGCAAGATCCGCAGCCGGCGCGCGATGTCGATCGTCAGGTTCTTCTCGACGAGGCCGTTGTGCGAGGTGCCGAAATCATCGCCGCCGTGGCCGGGATCGAGCACGATCGTGCGCGTTCCGCCGAATTTCCAGGGCCCGGCCGGGAGCGTGGGCATGCCGAAACCCGCCGGGGTTGCGGTCGCGACCGGAGCAACCGCGACGGCGTTTGCGTCGCCGATCGCGGCCGAACCAAACCGCCCGCTGCCGGTTTTCGCCGCGGCGATCGCGTCGGTGTTGGTAGCTGCAATCGAGAGCCCGTCCGCCACCGGCGCGATGTCGACTTCTTTCTCACCGCGCAAGGTCAACGCGATGCGCACCACCGGCGCATCGGGCGTGCCGATCTGCCGGATGCGCACGCTGTCGACTGCCGCGATGCCCGGACGCTCGTCGCGCCCCGCATTCGTCAACGTTGCGTTGTGAAGATCGACGTACCAGCGCTGATCGGCCAAGCGGTGCCAATCATAGGCCGAGGCGCCGTTGATGACGACGTGGATCGTCAGCCCGTCGTCGAGCGGCTGCATCGTGATCGCACCGATCACCGCCGGCGCCGTCGACTCCGCCAGCGGACTGATCTGCTCGGGCACTTGGGTCGGGGTTACCGGCGGCCCGGCCGAGAGCACCGGCGGGGCGGGCATCGCGTACGGCGGCGCAGTCGGCGCTGGAGCCGGCGGGGGCGTGGCGGGCAGATTGGGCGAGATCGCCGCCGGCGGATTGACCGCAACCGCGGACCCCGGCGGCGCATCGATCACGGTCAGCCCGAGCTCGAAAGGCGACGCGGCCGGAGCGAGGTCGTACGTGAAGCCGCGCGGACCATCGAAGGCGACGATCGTCGAGGGATTCCGTGCTACACCGCCCGTCGTGATCGTGGCGGTCACGCCGGCGCCGACGCGGTGCGTGCCGGTCAAGGGCGAGGCGACCCCGGCGAATGCGAACTCGACGTGCGTCGGCGTGTCGACGCGTTTGACGTACGCGAGCGCGGTCGCGCCGCGGATCACGACCGTCGTCTTCGAGCCCTGCGTCCGGATGTCGAGCGCGCCGATCTGCGGTTGCAAGATCGTCTCTCCGGCGCCCGCGACGGGCTCGACGTAGAGCGCGTGCGCGAGGGCAAAGAGCGGTAGAATCGGTTCGCTGCCGTCGACAAACGGGGCGAAGGTGGCCCGCGCGGTGACGCCGCCGGCCAGATACTGCGCCGACCCGATCGTGAACGTGATCGTGCGGTGATCGGCCGCCGTGATCACGACGTAGCGTTGAAGCGGCTGGAAAGCGATGGTCGCGCCGAGCTTGGCCAGGAAGCGCTGCAGCCCCGCATCGCGGATCGACACCGCGACGTCGCCGTCGAGCGGGATCGCCCGCTCGAAGATCAGCCGCGTTCCGGCAAACCAGAAGTTCGAGGTATCCATCTCTTGAGCGGCGGCGGGGACCAGGACGGCAAGCGCGACGGCGAGTGCCGTGACCGCGCTAAAAACTCTGACGCGAAAGCGGTTCATCGAGTTCGAGGTGACCTCCGGGAAGCGTCGCGAGCGTCTGGCCCGCCACGCTCACGCGGACGGACGAGATGCCGGGAAGGGCCGTCAACGTGTACACCAGCGCCTTGAACTCTGCCGCCTCGTTGAAGCTGCCCTGAACGGCAACGCCCACGTCTTTGGACAGATCGACGTCGGCCGTCGATCCATCAACGTGGGCGGAGAGGACGGTTGTTCCCGGCGGGAAGCGTACCGCATCGACCCCGGCCGGAGGCCCGGCGACCGCTTGCACGGCCGCATAGAAGGCTACCGAACCCCGGTCGCGGGCGGGCCCGAGCGAAACCGTCCATGGCACGAGCGTCGTACCGTCCAACTTGGTATAGTAGACGGCAACAGATGACGGCTCGTTTGTGTGCCGGCCGAAGAACCACCATGAGGCGGCGGCAACGGCGACCAACAACAGGACCAAGGCGACGGCGCGCGTGGCTCGCATGTTGGGAACACCGTATTCGACGTACCACGCGTGCTCTACTTCGCTTCTAAAGAAAGGCGTCAACCGTGCTCTTAAGGAACGAGTTTCCTGCCGTGGTAAGCTGGGTGCGCCGATCCGACGGCCGCGCCGAGGCGTTTCGGTAGCGGCTTGTCCCGTCTCTTTGAAAGCTTCGGCGATGGTGCCGACGAGCCGGAATCTCCCATTGGGTCGCCGGTCACCGGCGAACCCGAAGCCGACGCAGTCGATGCGTTCGGCGAATCCGACGTCGCCTCCGAGCTTTACGGCGCGCTCCGCAATGAAGAACCGGAAGAGCCCCCGGCCCTAGCACCCCTCGAGCGCCCGCGCGCGCTGAGCCTGCACGACGACGAGGCGACGAATCTCCCGCCGGGCGGCCTCAAAGCCTCGCCCTACAATATCCCGGACTTCACCCAAGACACAAAGGACCTCGATACCTACGAGGACGCGAAGCGCCGTTACCAGCGTCAGCAAATGGCCTCGGCCGAGACCGCGATCCAGACGTCGTTCGCGCAGAAGCGCGAGACGCTGATACGCGAGATCAAGAACGGCCGCACGTTCGAGGACGAGCGGCGCGCGACCGCAATGGTCACGACACGCCAGTACGCATCGGCCTACCCGATCCACGTCGACAAGAAGGGCGTCAACCCGCCGACGTTCTGGGAGAACCTCTTCTCTTTCGGTCGCGCGGGTAAGCTCTATCGTGCGGCGTTCGTGGCGGCTGAAGCCCTCACCGAATTGCGCGCCGCGATGCGCAAGCGTGAAGAACAACTCGGAGCGCTGGACGAGCAGATGAAGCGCGCGATCTACCTCAAAGAAGAATCGATCAAGAAGGCGATGGAGACCGAGGCCGGTCTCAACGAATTCCACGAGCGCCCCGAAATCAAGCCGGTCTTCAAGCGCATCGAAAATATCAAGAAAGAACGTGCCGACTACGCCAAGCGTTTGGAACGCGGCGTCGTCTCCGACGAAGAGCAGCGCGATCGCGCGATGGGCGAGCAAAAGCTCACGCCGACCGAGCTGCCGATCATGGGCGCGATCATCGGTAAGGTCGCGCGCTTCGGCAAGTTGTCGTACTTTCAGCTGCGCGATCTGGAAAAGAAAGAATCGCTGCTCAGCTACGATCCGCGGCTCGATCCGCTGCGCAATTGCGTTTTCGACGTCTATTCGGTGGCCGGCGCGGTGGCGGCGAAACTCAAGCGCAACGACAACGGCACCGCCTTCCGCGTCGCGGATCATTTCAAAGCGTGCTGGCGCAATCAGGACAAGGCCGAGGAGCTCTACGGTCAGCACCGTGCGGCGCTGCGCGAAGATCGCGGCCTGCAGCCGATGGAACCGCGCAACGAAAACGAAGCCGAGATCATCGAGCGTCTCGCCAACCTCTCGCAGCTCGTCGACGGCGGCGGCGGGAACGCGCCGGGCCAGGGCCACACGCTCTCCGCCAGAGAAAGCGCGCCCACCCCGCAATAATCCCTAGGCCAACAACGGGATCGCAGCGCGGACGCCGGCCTCGAGGGCGAGCGTCGCGAGATCGTCGAGCGCGTGCGGTTCGCTGATGCGCACGCCGTCCGCGGTCCGCAACACCACCGGCATACGCAGCGCAGCGACGCGTTGCGGGTCGCCGACGACGCCGCGATGGGCGGTGATCCCGCGCGAACGCAGGTCGATCGCGCTGAGGATGTCGCCTACCACGCTCGACGCCGATGCCGCGCCGCCCGCGCCGAGACCGAAGAACTCGAGCGCGCCCGAATTCACGCCGACGACGCGCACCACGTTCTCGGCGTCGTTGGGCCGGGCGAACGCGTGACCGCGCGCTACAAATGCCGGCGTAACGCCGGCTTCGATGCCGTCACCGGTGCGGCGCGCCAGCGCGACGAGTTTGAGCCGCCAGCCGCGTTCGGCCGCGAGCGCAACGTCCTCGGGCACGATCGCGGTAATGCCGCAGCGCGACAGCTCCGGCGAGGCGACCGGCTGGTGAAAGGCCAGCGTTGCGAGGATCGCGAGTTTGTGCGCGGCATCGAAGCCCTCGACGTCGTTGCGCGGATCCGCCTCGGCGAAGCCGCGTTGCTGCGCCTCGGCCAGCGCCGCCGCGTAGCTCGCGCCGTTCTCCATCTGCGAGAGCACGAAATTGGTCGTGCCGTTGACCACGCCGCCGACTTCGAGGATCGGCTCGTCGGCCAGCGACGTTTCCAGCGCGCGCAAAATCGGGATCGCACCGCCGACCGACGCTTCGTAGTGCAGCGTCGCACCGGTCCGGGCGGCGAACGCGCGCAGCCACGGTCCGTCTTGCGCGATGAGCTCCTTGTTGGCCGTAACGACGTCCTTACCGTGGGCGATCGCGCGCAGCACGAGTTCGCGCGCCAACCGCACGCCGCCGATGCACTCCACAACGACGCTCACGGCCGGATCGTCGACCACGGCAAACGGGTCGCCGTCCCACGCTTCCCAATCCACCTCGCGCGCCTTGTGCGGATCGCGCACGGCCACGGCCCGCAGCAAGCCGGGATGGGCCTGCAAGAGACGGCGGGCCACCGCGGCGCCCACGACCCCGCAGCCCAATAGGCCGACACCGGGACGCGCGCGAGCCGGCGCGCTCGGGCGCTCTTGGCGTTCGTGGAGAGAGAGGGCTGCCATGGGATCCTCCAATAAAAACGGCCCCCGCCTGCTGGCGAGGGCCGTGTCATCTGGTGCCGTGGTTCGCGTTTAGACCAGCACCGACCGACACTCGCCCTCGCCGAGGGGAATGGTCATAATCGTCGTGGTCATGATCGCGCGGACTGCGGACATGCGCCGACGGTACCACATCGCCCTCACCCTTGGCAACCGTTGTCACCCCGAGCTTGTCGAGGGGCGGCCTCGATCTTGCCCGTCAGTGCCTGCCCCTCGACAAGCTCGGGTGACAATTAGCGATCGTGCCGCGCCGGTATCAGCAAGCGCTCGACCTCGTTGAGGATCGCGGTGAGGGCGAAGCCGACAAGCGCGATCATGATGAGGCCCACGTACATCGTGTTCACCGAGAGAATCTGCCACGCGTTCCAGATCATGTAGCCCAGACCGCTCTGCGCACCGATCATCTCGGCGATCGCGATCAGGATCAGCCCCAAGCCCGCGCCGAGCTTGACTCCCGTCATGATGAACGGCAGCGCGCCGGGCAGCGCGATCGTGGTGAACATGTTCCAACGGTTGGCGCCGAAATTGTGACCGACGTCCAGATAGATCTTCGGGATCTGCAGCACACCCGAGACCGTGTTGATCACGACCGGGTAGAACACGCCGATCGCGACCATCACGATCTTCGATGGTTCGCCGAGCCCGAAAATCAGTAAAATCAACGGCAAAATCGCGCTTTTCGGGATCGGGTAGGTGCCCTGAATGAGCGGCTCGACGAGCGCGCGCACGGGCCGGTAGAGACCCATCGTGAGACCGATGATCAGCGCCGGAATCGCACCCAGCAAGAACCCGAAGAACAGGCGTTCGAGACTGATCGTCGTGTTGGCGAGCAGCTGACCGTTCTTGATCAGCGTTCCGAACGTGCCCGCGATGCTCGACGGCGCCGGGAAAAATCGCGTGTCGATCACGTGGATGTCGGCAAAGACTTCCCACAGGACGAACAGGCCGACCGGCGCGACCAGTCCCATCAGCCGTTCCGAGGTGTTGCGCGATAGCACGCGCTTCGTCGCGGACGTGCCGCGAATGACGATCGCTTCGGGCTCGTTCGCTTGCGGCGCCGGATCGGTGGAGGTTGCGATCATCGCAGCGCCCCCGCAACTTCCGCCGCTTCACCGGCTTTGGCCGCGAGCACTTCGTCGCGCAACTGACCCCAAATGTGATACACCAGCTCGCCGTACGCCGGCTCGGCGCGTAGTTCCAGCACCTTGCGCGGACGCGGAAACGGCACGTCGATGATCGCTTTCGCCCGACCCGGCTGCGCGGTCATCACCATGATCTGATCTCCCAGCGTCACGGCTTCGTCGACGCTATGCGTGATGAACAGCACCGTCTTCTTCGTCTCTTCCCAAATGCGCAAGAGCTCTTCTTGCAACAGCGTTTTGTTCTGCTCGTCGAGGGCCGAGAACGGTTCGTCCATCAGCAGCACTTCGGGATCGTTGGCGAACGCGCGCGCGATCGACACGCGCTGCTTCATGCCGCCGGAGAGCTGGTGCGGATACGCCTTGGCGAACTTGGTCAATCCGGTGCGCGAGAGGTAGTGGCCGACCACGTCGTTGATCTCGCTCGCCGGCGCGTTGCGCATGCGCAAACCGTAGGCGGCGTTGTCGAAAACGGTCATCCACGGAAAGATCGATTCGCCCTGAAAGATCATCGAGTTGGCCGGCCGGTCGCTGCGCTCGCGCGCGATCGTGATCGTGCCGCGCGTCGGCGTCTCGAGTCCGGCGGCCATGCGCAACAAGGTCGTCTTGCCGCAGCCGCTCGGACCGACGATCACAAAAAACGAACCGGCCGGGATATCGAGGCTGATCTGCTCGATCGCCGTGACCGGGCCCGTGCGGATCTCGAACGTCTTGCCGACGTCTTCGAAGCGGATTTTGGCCGGTGCCGCTTGCGCAGCGATCATCGATATCTCCTGGGTCAATCGAGCGCGAGAAAGGCCTCCGCGGCGCTGACGCGCTTGGCCGTCAAGGCCTGCTCCACCGAATACGTCATGAAGGCGTCGATGGCCGCGGAATTGGCACGTACGCCATACGGGTAGGGTTCCCCCAGGCGTTCGCGCGCTTCTTCGAACGACAGCCCGGCGATCGGCGACTCGATTTCGGTCGGGCCGGGATGGGCGTACGCATACTCTTTGGAGCGGGTGAACAGCTCGAAGAGCGCCGCGGCATGTTCCTTGAGCGAAGCCTTCAGCACGATCGTGTGCAGCAGCGGATAGATGCCGGTGCGCGCGCGGTACTCGAGCGAGGTCGCAACCGGATCGTCAAAAAGAAAGCCGAGCTTGCCGTCCCGCGCCAGCGGCCGCGGCGCGAAGAGGACGTCGACGATGCCGTCGGTGAGCATTTTGGGGAGCGCGGAGAGCGGCTGATCGCCGATATTGGTCACCTGCACGCCAGGGGTAAAGCCGGCATCGAGCCGTTCGGGCTGGTTGGTGACCCACGCGACCTGTGTGGCCGGCACGCCGTATTCGTGCTCCAGCAAACCGCGGTGCCACATGCTCGAGGTCATCCAGAACTGGGGCAAGCCGATACGTTTGCCGCGCAGCTCGGCCGGTGAACCGATCGTCGAGTTCTTCGCGAACGCCACGCACGGCTGCAGAAAACGCCGGCCCATGAACACCGGTATCGCAAGCAGTTTTTGGCCCTGCGAGAGCGCTTGCACGAACGTCGCCATCGACATCTCGGCGATGTCGTGTTTGCCCGCGATCATCGCTCGGCTGTTCTCGTCGACGGTCGCCGTGGAGAGGGCCAAGTCGAGGCCCGGGACGGCGACCGAGCCGTCGAGAACGGGGCGCGTCAACGCAGAATCGATGAGACTACAAGATAATGGCATGGCCAGGAGTTTTCTTGCCTGATAGTGAGCATCACTGCAAAGCTACGACGATCCCGCTGGAGGACTCATGACCGCGCCCATCGACATCGAATCGCCCGATATCCGCGCTTTACGCGAACTGATCGCACTCGGCTGCCGCATCCTTGCGAAGCTCGAGCTCGTCGATTACCTCGGCCACGTGAGCGCGCGCGTGCCGGGGACCGACAAAGTTCTCATTCGCGCCCGCGGTGCGGAACAAGGAAACCAGTTGCACATGACCTACAAGCAGGTCTCGCTGGTCGACATCGATGGGGTCAAGATCGGCGGCGACTTTCCGGTTCCCGACGAGACGAAGCTGCACACCGAGATCTATCGTGCACGCCCCGACGTGCAAGCCGTCGTGCACACGCATCAGCCGCTGGCGACGATTTTCGGCGATCTCGAACGGCCGATCTTACCGATGCAGGGCGTGATGGCGCAGGTCGTCAAGCAAGGCGCGATTCCGATCTACCGCTCGGCGCGTAAGGTGACGACGACCGAACAAGGCGCCGAAGTCGCGAAGGTGCTCGGCGACAAAGAGATCGTGCACTTGCAGAATCACGGCGTCACGATTGCCGGTCAAACCGTGCAAGAGGTCGTGGTCAACGCGATCTGGCTCGAACACCAAGCCAAGCTCACCTGGCAAGCGTCGATGATCGGCACGCCGCGCGGCATGAGCAACGACGATCTGCAGGCCCAAGCCGCCGACGGCTTCGGGATGGAGGGCCGCTGGCGGTACTACCTCAGCCTGCTTGACGAGTGAGGTCGCTACGGTTTCAGGCCGGCTTGATGCGTTTTTGCGCCGTGACCAGCCGCTCGAGCGCGGCGATGTTCGCGCTCGAGTCGCTCTCGATGGTTGACTCGATCGCGCGATAACGCCGCACGACATCCGTACCGGTCTCGGTCAGCCGGGCACCGCCGCCGCGGGCTCCCCCGGGTCGCGCCTCCACGAGCACGTCGCGGAACATGTGGTTGAGTTCGTCGACCAGCATCCAGGCCCGCCGGTACGACATCTTCATCGCCCGGCCGGCCGCCGAAATCGACCCGGTCTCGCCGATCAGCTCCAAGAGTCGGATCTTGCCGGGCCCGAGCGCGTGATCGCCGGCAAACCCCAGCCGCAACGATATGCGTGCCATTGCGGGCTACATACGCCGGAGCCTCGGTGCGGCCCCTGCGCTATATCCGTTTGAACCGTTCGGTTTTATAGGATATAACGAGGGTCATCCCGGAATGGCCCGTCATGATACGTTCGCTTTTTTGCCTCGCGCTCGCCGCGATGTTGTCGGGCACCGCGCTCTCGTCGGCCGCGCAAGCGCAGAGCCAAAAGAAAATCATCGTGTACGCCGCGGCATCGTTAACCGAAGCGTACAACGCCGCCGGCCCCGCCTTCACCAAGAAAACCGGGGTCGCGGTGACGTTCAACTTCGGCGGCTCGGACACGCTGGCGACCCAGATCAAACAGGGCGCGCCGGCCGACGTCTTCGCCTCCGCGAATCTCACGCAAATGAAAGTCGTCAGCGACGCCGGCCTCGTTGCCGGCACGCCGAAGACGTTCGCGAAGAACCGGCTCGTGCTGATTTCGGCCAAGAGCGGCGCGCTGAAGTTCACCAGCCCGGCCGATCTGGCGAAAGCGGGCACCAAGGTCGTGCTGGCCGCGCAGACCGTCCCGGTCGGCGGGTACGCGCGCCAAACCTTCGGCAAGCTCAGCAACACGCCCGGATATCCGGCCGACTTCCCGGGCGCGGTTGAGAAGAACGTGGTTTCGAACGAACTCGACGTGAAAGCGGTCGTCACGAAGATCGCGCTCGGCGAGGGCGATGCCGGCGTCGTGTATAGCACCGACGTCACGTCGTCCGTCGCGCCGAAACTCAACGTGATCCCGTTCCCGTCGGCGGTTGCGCCCGACATCGATTACCCGATCGCCGCGCTCAAGAACGCATCGGATGCGAAGGGCGCGCAAGCGTTCGTCGACTACATCCTCTCGCCCGAAGGGCAAGCGTTCCTCAAGGCGCAAGGCTTCATCTCACCGTCGTGACGCCGAAGGCCGCGGTCCTCGCCGTCGCCCTAACGTTCTTCGGCTGGTCCGCCGCGACGGCGCAGACGCCTGCGCCGGCAAAGCGGACCCCGGCTCCACCGCCGGCACCGTTCCACGTGCTCATCAACGCCGCGACGCTGGGCGGTTTACCGCGCATCACGATTCCCGCCACCGACGAAGCCGGACACACCAACAAATACACCGGCTTCTCGCTCCACGATCTGCTGGTCAAGGAAGGCGCCCCGACCGGCGAGCCGGTGCGCGCGCTGGCGATGCTCAGCTATATTCTGGTCAGCGCTTCCGACGGGTACCACGTCCTCTTCACGCTGGCCGAACTCGACCCGTCATTCACCGATCACGTGGCGGTGATCGCGGATCAAATCGACGGCGCACCGTTCAAGAACGCAGGCCCGTACCGCCTGATCGTTCCATTCGAGAAGCGCCAAGCACGCTGGGTCCGTAACATGACCGCGGTGGACTTGCAAAACCTCACGCCGCCCTGATGAGCTGGGCCCGGCGAGCGTCGGGTAGGATACGTTCGTGCCGCGTCCGATAGTACGCGTGTGAGAACAATTTCTCGCCGCGCCGGCATCAAGGCGACACTCGGGATGTTGGCGCTGGGCGCGGCCCGCCCGGCCCTCGCGCAGACACCCCCGCCGACCGTGCGTATCGCGACGATCTCGAGCGATATCTTCGGCGAGCCGTTCTACGGCCAAGACGCCGGATTGTTCAAACGCGCCGGCCTGAACGTCGAGCTGTCGGTGTTCACCAACTCCGGTGCGGTCGGTACCGCGGTGGCCGCCCATGCGGTGGACGTCGGCATCTACGATGTCGTCGGAATCGGTGCGGCGGTTGAGGAAGGCGTCCCGATCACGATGTTCGCCGCGGGGTCGCTGTTCGCGACCGCGACGCCCACGGCGATGCTGTGCGTGGCGAAGGCGTCGCCGCTGCGCGCGCCGCGCGACTTCGCCGGCAAGACGATCGCCGTCTCCACGCTGCACGGTCTCAGCGACGCCGCGACGCGCGCCTGGCTCACGCGTGCGGGCGTAAGCATCGCCAACATGAAAATCGTCGAGATCCCGTTTGCACAAATGGCGGCTGCGCTCGAGCGCGGGACCGTCGACGGCGCGGTGATCGCGGAGCCGTTCTTCACCGCGGCCAAACTCGCCGGGGAGCTCCCGGTCGGGAACGTGTTCGATGCGATCGCGCCGGCGTTTTACCAGACCGGCTGGATCGCATCGCCCGATTATCTGGCTGCCAATCCCGACACCGCCCGGCGGCTCGTCGACGTGGCATACACCATTGCGCGCTGGGGCAACACCCACCACAGCGAGTCCGGACCGATCATCGCGAAGTACGCGAAACTCGACGACGCGACGGCCCGGGCCATGACCCGAACCGCCTACGCGACGTCGCTCGAACTCCGCGACATTCAGCCCTTGCTCGACGTTGCCGCAACGTACGGATTACTCAAACGGCCGATCAAAGCGGCCGAGATCGTAACCGTGATTCGCTGAACGCGAATTTGCGCATGTTCGCTGCGCTCAGGTCGTAGCCGACGTGCCGTTCGATCGGCATACGCACGTAGGGCGTGTTTTCGGCCGGATCGCGAATGACGCCGAGCGGATCCTCGCCGCGTTCGACTCGCGCAACCTGCTCGAGCAGCGTTTTCCGGTAGAGAGCAACGCCGCGGTCGCTCTCGCCGAGATGCTCGAGCGAATGATCGGTGATCGGGCCCTGCGTGATCCACACCATCATGTCTTGCGCGTTGACGTTGCCGAAGAGAAACTCGCCATCAGGTGACTTGAACGGGTTGTCCCAGACAGGCACGGTGGTGGTCGGCTCCTCGCCCGTGGGCGGACGCTTCGCGTGGTACCAGTAGACGATCGTATTCTCGTTATCGACCGGTACGCGAAACTGATACTGCACGTAGTCGGCGTTGTACGGGAAGAGCAGCGTGCCCGGGAAGATCAGCGGATGGCCGACCTGCCACTCATCAGAATCTTCGGAGTCGCCCTCCCACAGGCGCTTCTTGAGGATGCCGTAGTCGAAGAGTTCGTAGTCGACCCTCGCATGATGCCGCACCTTGACCGGTGCTTCGCCCGACCGCGCGCGCACCCAATTCGTGTATTTCATGTGCAACTGTTCGACGTGCAGCGGATCGAGCGTATTCTCGGCGATCTGCAGCCAGTTGCACGGGATCGACGTGAAGCCGGTGCTGCGGTTCCAGCCGTCGGCAATGAGATGCTCGAAACGCGGCAAGAGCGGCGCCGGTTGCGGGCCGAGATACGCCCACACGAGTCCGCCCATCACGTCGACGGGATAGCCGGCGATCTTGATGCGGCTCTTGAGCCGGCTCGTCACCGGTTCGGTCGGCGTATCCACGCACGTGCCGGCCCCCTCGTAGAGCCAGCCGTGGTAGGCGCACCGGATTCCGTCGCCGTCGGTCATCCCGCACGAGAGCGACGCGCCGCGGTGCGGACAGCGATCGCCGACGAGCCCGAGCGTTCCGTTCTCGGTCCAGAACAACGCCAGATCTTCGCCCAGCAGACGAACCTTTTTCACCGGCCATTTTTCGAACTCGATCGTCGCTGCGATCGGGTGCCAGAAGCGGCGCTGATACTCGCCCATCGGCGTCCCGCGGTCGACATAGGTCAAGCGCGCTTGGCGCACGGTTCTGCTGTCTACTTTCATCACGGGGAACCTCCGATGCATAAACGTTCGCTGCCCCGGCGGGCGATACCCGGACCCGGCTAGAGCGCGAGGACGTCTTTCGCGCGCGCGACGACGCGAGCCAGCGCGCCCGGTTCGAACGGGCTCGTCAGGCCGGCGCCGCTGACGAGGTTGCGGAACGATTCTTCCCCGCCGCGCGCGCAAAGCGCAACGTAGCGTTCGAGCGTGCCCGAGCGGTCGTCGTAGGATGATGCCCACATCTGCAACGCGCAGCAGAGCGCGAGCGTGTAGTCGATGTAGTAAAACGGCGAGCGGTAGATGTGTTGCTGCGATTGCCAGAACGCGCCCAGCGCCGGACGCGCGAGATCGCCGTAGGTGCGCCACGGCAAGTACCGGCGCTCCATCGATTGCCACATCGCGTGCCGTTCGGCCGGCGTCGCATTGGGATGTTCGTATACGAGATGCTGGAAGTGATCCACCGCAACGCCGTACGGCAAGAACAACAGCCCTTCGGAGAGATGTCCTTCGCGATACGTTTGCGCGCCCTCGCCGAAAAAGCGCTCCATGAACGGCCAGCTCAAGTATTCGAGGCTCATCGAGTGGATTTCCGCCGACTCCATGGTAGGAACCAGGTAGTCGATGACGGATTTGTCGCGGCTGCTGTACGCCTGGAACGCGTGCCCCAGCTCGTGCATGAGGACGACGATATCGGACTTCGTGCCGTTGAAGTTGGTGAAGACGAACGGTACGCCGTTGGCGACGGTCGTGCAATAGCCGCCGCCGGCTTTGCCCGCACGCGCGACGAGATCGGTGAGCTCGTTCGTGTCCATCATGCGCGCGAAATCGCCGAGCCGCGGGTCGAGATCGGCAAACGTCTCGATCGTGCGCTCCATGATCCACGGCGCGTTGCCGAGCGGTCGGGGCGCCGGTGCGGAGGCGAGCAGCTGCTCGTCCCAAACCGCAAGTTGCGCGACGCCGTGCCGCTTCGCCGCACGTTGCGCGATCGCGTTCGCGAGCGGCACCACCTCGGCCGCAACCGCATCGCGATAGCGCTCGACGGCTGCACGATCGTAGTCGACGCGCTGCATGCGCGCGTAACCGAGTTCGACAAAGCTGGGAAAGCCGAGTTTGCGCGCGATTCCGTCGCGCAGATGCACGAGCTCGTCGTAGATGCGATCGAGCTCCGCGCCGCAGTCACCGAGCGCGTTCCAGCGCGCGGCCGCAGCGCCGTGCCGGCGTGCGCGGTCGGGATCGCTGGAGTAGCGCGCCAGCGCTGAGAGGTTGAGCGTCTCGCCGTCGAAGTCGACCGCGATTCCGGCGAGCAGTTGCGTATATTCGGTCTTGAGCTTCGACTCCGCCACGAGATCCGGCTCGACCACCGGATCGAACGTCGACAGATCGGCTTGCCACAAGCAGAACGCGTGCTCCCCGAGTTGGGGTGCAAGCCGCGTTTGCTCGGTCACCAGCCGGCGCTTCATCTCCGTGTCGAACCCGGTCAACGCGGGCAGCAATTCATCGCGGTGTTCGAGCGCGGCGCGCGCCCGCTCGTCGCGCGTGTCCTGGGTGAAGCGCACGTGCGTCAGCGCCGACCACGTCTCGAGTTCGCGCCGCAGATCGTCCCACTCGCGGAAGGTCGGCATCCAAGATGCCGGGGATCCCGACTGCAGCGCGTGTGCGAACGCGCGATACCGGCCCTCGACCGCATCCATATCGGGAGCGGCGGGGATTCCGGGTTCGATCAAATGAGGCATTCCTACATCGTTCGGTGCAAAGGAAGGCGAACCGGCCCGGGCAACCTAGCGGCGTGACCGATTTTCAGCCGGCACCGTCGCGCACCGGCATCCGCCGGCCCATTCGCTGGACGCACAACGAGCACCACTTCGCTGCGAGCGACGCCGTCCGCGACGTCATCATCGGCATGTCCGACGGGCTCACCGTGCCGTTCGCGTTGGCGGCCGGGATCAGCGGCGCGATCGCCGCATCGCATATCGTCGTGACGGCGGGCATTGCCGAACTCGCGGCCGGCGGCATCTCGATGGGACTGGGCGGGTACCTCGCGGCCCGTTCCGACGTCGACCACTACGATAGCGAACGGCGCCGCGAATACGAGGAAACGAACGCCGTCCCCGACGAGGAACGGCGCGAGATCGAAACGATCTTCGCCGGCTACGGCATCGATGGTGATGCGCTCAAACAACTCGTCGATACGGTTACGGCCGACAAGAAGCACTGGGTCGATTTCATGATGCGCTTCGAATTGGGCCTCGAAAAACCGGATCCGCGCCGCGCGCCGCTCAGCGCGGTGCGCATCGGCGGCTCGTACGTGGTCGGCGGCTTGCTGCCGCTCTTGCCCTACATGCTCGTACCGCAATCGCAGCAAGCGTTGTGGGGATCGATCGTCGTGACGTTCGCCGCGCTGGTTGCGTTCGGCGCGCTCAAAGGGAAGTTCACCGGCTCGCCCATCGTGCGCTCGGCGATCGAAACCGCCGCGATCGGCGGCGTTGCCGCCGCCGTCGCGTTCGCGCTGGCGCGCTTGGTTTCGGGGAGCCCCGGCTAAAGCGGTTCGCCGCCGAATCGGCTGACCGGAACGGCTGCGCCGCGCGCCGTATCCCAACGCACGATGAGCGCGGAGTTCTCACCGAGCCCGCGCTGCGGAAAACGGATGAAATCATAGGGTCCGTTTACGCCCGCAAAGCCGTTCAGGCCCAGCAGATACGCGCGGAGTTGCGCCGCCGTCGCATCGGGGCCGAGTTTGCGCAGCGCATCGACGACGATCAGCGCCGGATCCCAAGCGCTGATCTCGATCTGATCGGGCTTCGCACCGGCTTTTGCAAGCTCGCGCGTCAGCGTTGCCAGCGCCGCCTTCGTCGGCGGGTTGGTCACGATATCGCCGCCGTAGTACGGAACGGCATTGAAGTACAAATCCTTCGGTGCAAACGCGCCGTACTGTTTGAAGAACAGCGGGTTGAGGTTCGCCGCCGACGTGACCGTCGGGAGGTCGATGCCGCTATCGTGCAAGCCGCGGAAGAGCGTGCCGGCGGGGGTTCCGGCCGACCACGCGATCATCGCTTCCGGATTGGCCGCTTTGATCGAAGCCATTTGCGCGGCGATGCTGAGGTCGGCCGCGCCGAAGTGCTGCCGCGTCACGATCTGCACCGTCGCGTTCTCCGGCCGGGCGAGCACGGTGTTCAGCGCGCGCTCCGCATCTTGTCCGGTCGCATCGGTGGACGCGATGAAGGCGATCTTGTGCAGGCCGCGCTCGCGCAGATACCGCACGTCGACCGCCATCCCCGACTCGCCGGCGAACTGCGTCAAGAACACGTAGCCGCCGGGTTGCGCTTGCGCGGTGGGCGAGAGGCAGTATAGCACCGGACCGTTCTGCACCACGAGCGGCGTGATGGCCGCGCACGCGTCGGGCCCCGACGGACCGAGAATCAACGGCACGTGCTTGGCGATCAGGGCCTGCGCGAGTTGCACCGAGACCTTCGGATTGCTCTGATCGTCCGCGACCACGAACGACAAGGGCCGTCCGCGAATGCCGCCGGTCGCGTTGACGTAGGTTTGCAGCGCTTTGAGCGCCTGCAGCTGTTCGACGCCGACGAACGCGGTGTAACCGGTCGTGCCGACGAGCACGTTGATCTCGTAGGGCTCCGCGGCGCGCGCGAACGGCGAGGCTGCCGTCAGCAGCGTCGTGAGAAAGATTGCGACCGCAGCGCGGCGTGTTCTCATCGTGTACCTCCCGTCAAACCGAGTGCGTTCAGGCCGGCCGGTGCCGTCCAATTCTGCAGCGGCCGGCCGTCGGCCAGGGCCTGCAGCTCGCGCCGCCACAACTTCCGAATGAGAATGATCCCGGCGTCGGTGCGGCCCAAGTGCTCCTCCCGATCGTCGGAGATCGGCAGCTGCCCGACTTGCACCACGTAGTCTTCGATCCAGAACATCTGCTGGGTCGTAAAGGTGGGGTCGGCTTCTTCGACCGTCGATTCGTTACGCAAAATCGCTTCGCTATGCGCGCGCAGTTCGGCGACGCGTTGATCTTGACGTTCGGACCGGGTGGCCAGGTAGGCCGATGCATCTTCGGTTTCCAGCGGAAAGTGTTCGACCGTGTAGCTCACGGAATGTTCGTCGTCGACCGGAACGCGGAAAAATAAGCGCTCGCCCGTGACGAACTTCATCTCACCGCTCGCGGTCTTGAACTGCGCCCGCGCGCCGACTTGGTTGATGTTCGGCATGTGAAAGTGCGACGGATAGATCGTCGTGCCGTCGGGAAGCTGTTCGAATGCCCGCGTTCCGTACGCCGTCTCTTCCACCGAACAGTTGGGCGGGGCGAGCTTGAAACCGGTGCTCCGGCGCAGCGACTCTTTGTGCGTATAGGCGATGTGCCCCGGATCGCCCGCATTGTCGATCCGGTTGAAGAGATTGCACGGCCAGAACTCGATCAACGCCGGCACTTCGACCACGCCCGGCTGCTCGAAATCCGGGAAACGGCGGATCGGCGGTGCTTCACCCTCACCCAAATACGCGAACACGAGGCCGAGATAGTCTTGCGCGGGATAGGTCCGCAGGCAGATTTTCGCGGCAAACCCCGCATCCTCACCGGGCTGCTCGACGCACTGACCGGTCTCGTCGTACTTCCAGCCGTGGTAGTGACAGCGCAGGGTGTCGCCTTCGACCCAACCGGTCGAGAGGAGCGTCGCGCGGTGCGGGCAGTGCGATTGCACGACGTGCACGCGGCCGTTCTCGCCACGATACACGGTGACGAGTTCGGACATGATCTTCCTCGAGTACGCACGGCCCACGTGCACGTCTTGGGAACGGCCGAGGGGCTGCCAAAAACGGCGCAGATACCGGCCCGCGAGCGTCCCCGGTTTGGTCGAGTAGAGGTCCCCGTTGGTGACTTGCGTTCTGCCGTCGACGACGTCCATTGGAACCTCCATGAAGCCTCCGCTGCGGAAGGGGCAAGGTTTCTTCCGTCCTAAGGCTGAGGCCTATGCCGGGCACGATCTACTGGATCGATCATTACACGATCCCAACCAACGATCTCGAGCGCTCGATCGAGTTTCACGAACGCGTGCTCGGCGCCGAAACGATGCCCGACTCCGGCTTGCCGCGCGAACGCGGCGTGTTTCAAGCGTTTTCGCATCCGGAGCTGCTGCTGCGCGGCGGGGACTGCCATCACGGCTTGTTCGTGATGCGCGAAGCACTGCCGCCCGCGCAGGAACTCGGCGCGGGATATCCGCGGCATGCGCTGTTCATCCGTCCCGCGGATATCGGCGCCCATCTGCAACGTCTCGACGCGAACGGAGCGACCCGCTCGGATCCGGTGCGCACCTCGGCCGAGGGCGAGGACGGCACCGCGATCTACTGGCTCGATCCCGACGGCAATCAGTTCGAGTTCTGGGCACCGGCGCGCATGCCGGCCGGCGCGATGGATCACGCGTCGAAATTCGGCGTCGGTCGGATCAGCCACATCACGTATGCGAGCCGCGATCTGCAGCGCACGGCGGAGTTCTTCGCGCGCTACTGCGGCCTCGTGCCGTTGCGCTCGGCGGAGATCGCTGCCGATACGCTCGTGCTGCCGCTCGCGACCGCCGGACGGCTGGTGTTCAAATCAGCCGTTGAACCGGGCCTGCGCGCGAGCGGCCGCGGCGTCTTCTCCGATTGTCATACCGCGCTGCTCGTGTCGGAGGCGGATTTTTGGCCGAGCTACGAGCGCCTGTGGGCCGAGCTTCCCGAGTGGCCGTTCGACGCGGAGCAGCGGAAGTTCACCGGTGAGGGCTCGCAGCTCCCGGCGCGTACGCTGTTGCACGGCAGCCCGAACGGCATCCGTTTTCACAAAGCATTCGGCCGCGGCGATGACTGGATCGATCCCGACGCCAACTTGTTCCATTTCGTCGGCGGCATTCCGCAGGGCCGATCGATGACGTCCTACGACCGCTTCTTCCTCGATGACTTAATGGACGAATATCTCGCGACCCATCGCGCTAGCGCGTAACCGGCCGGCACTCCGCCGAGGCGATTTCGCGAAACGACGGGCCGAGCATCCGGCCGAAACCCTGACGGAAACCGTTCTTCGTGCGGCGCCATTGGATCGCGCCGTGCTGCTCGCGCTCCGGTGAAGTAAACGTACCGGTCCAGGTCCACGTGCCGTTCTGCGGCCCGCTCGACGTGTTCGACGAAAAGCTGCCGTCGCTACGGAACTCCTCGTACAGCCACTGCGCGGTGGGAGTGAGATAGCCGACGAACGCGGTGCTATGGTAGCCGCGCGACGACCAGCGCACGACCGTCCAACTGCTGTTCGGATCGGCTTGGATCCGCCACGTCGACACCGGGCCCGAGGCGACGGCGGGTAGCTGCGGCGTGCACGTCCACGTGCCGCCGAAGGTGCTCAGAAATGCGTTCATCGCGACCGCAGCGAGCACCAGCATCGTGCTAAACCTTGCGTTCCGAGGGGCCGTCGGAGGGATCGCGTCCGGCGGCGACGTCATCCGCGTAGTGACGCATCGCTCCGGTCACGACGTCGAACAAGTTCACGTAGGGTTTCGCAAACGGCGGAATGAACGAAGAGAACCCGAGCAAGTCGTAGAGGACGAGAATCTGCGCATCGCAGCCGCCGCCGCTGCCGATGCCGATCGTCGGAATCGGTATGCGCTGCGTGATCTCGCGCGCGATCTCGTGATCGACCATCTCGAGCACAACGGCGAACGCGCCGGCCGCCGCGATCGCATCCGCGTCGGCGAGCAGCCGGTCGCGATCCTTGCGGCGGCGGAAGCCGCGATCGAGCGCAGCCGTTTGCGGGCCGACGCCGATATGCGCGATCACCGGAATCCCGGCATTGACGACGGCCGCGAGCCGTTCGGCCCGCTCGACGCCGCCTTCGAGCTTCACCGACTGCGCGCCGCAGCGGATCAGCCGCCCCGCGTTGCGGATCGCGTCTTCGTTCGAGGCTTCGTACGACATGAACGGCATGTCGATGCAGATGTGCGAGCGCTCCGTGCCGCGCACGACGGCCGCGCCGTGGCGTTCCATGTCCTCGAGCGTCACCGACACGGTCGAGGGATAGCCGAGCACGACGTTGCCCAGCGAATCGCCGACCAGGATCAAGTCGATGCCGGCGGCTTCGGCGGCGCGTCCGAACGCCGCGTCGTACGCGGTGATCGTTGCGAACGGCTGCCCCTTCCGATCACGGATTGCGGCCGCGCGCGTGCGATGGATCATCGCGACCAGCCTTGTCGCAGCCGTCGAGGGGTCCCTGCGACGGAAAACTTCTTCGACAATTGCAGGAGCGTCTAATTAGGTTAGCCTAAGTTGGAACACCTAATCAGTTGCTTAGGAAGGCCTATGTTTCGCGCTTTCTTCCCGTTCTGCGCCGCCGTTTGGCTTTTCGCCGCCCTTTCCATGGGCCGCGCCGAGGCGATACCGGTCTTTGCCCACCGCTTCAACCTGACGTGTCAGGCGTGCCATACCGAAGTTCCCCACCTCACCGAGTTCGGCGAGATGTTTGCCGCCAACGGCTACCGGATTCCGGGGATCAAGCCGAAGCCGGCCTTCCCAGTCGCGATGCGCGTCGAGATCGACTATGCGAGCGCCGGTGCCGCCGATCCGGACAACGTCAAAGGGCCGCTGCCCAAGACGATCGTCAATGAGGTCGAGTTTCTCATGGGCGGCTCGATCGGCTCTCGCGCTTCGTATTGGCTCGAACCGTATGCGGTCGACGGCGGCTTTCCCGGCGTCGTGCGCGACGCGTGGTTTGCGGAGCGCCTGACGCCGGACGGCGCGACGTTTCCGCTGCTCGTGCGCGCGGGTCAGTTCACGCTGCCGCTGCCGCTCGATCCGGAGACGTTCCGCGAGACGACCCAGCCGTACGGCATCTGGAGCCAGAGCGCCGGCGGCAACCCGTTCACGTTCTTCGATACGAAGCAGGGCGTCGAACTGGAAGCCGGCGACCCCGCGCGTCAGATCGGTGCAACGCTGTCGGCCCTCAAAGGCGCCGACACGCAATCGGGCTTGCCGTCCGACGGCGTCGACACGATGGCGACGCTCGAACGCGACATCGGGAACTTCAAGATCACCGCCTACCGGTATGACGGCAACCGGCCGCTCGAAGGCCCCGCGTTCAACAACACGCAGTTTTTCACCAACATTCCCGATCGCTTCTGGCGCAACGGTTTCGGACTCGGCTGGGCGCACAAACGCACCGAGATCGACGGCGTCTACCAAAACGGGAACGACACCGCAGCCGACGTCTACGGCGACCCGCTCATCACGAGCGGCGGCTTCTTCCAAGTGCGGCAAGCCTTGGGCAGCCGCGCCTTCGCGATCGCTCGCTGGGACGCAACGAACGGCGTGACGTTCTCGCGCTCGATCACCGGCGGCGCCGGCTACCGGCTCTCGGCCAACACGCGGTTGACGCTCTTTGAAACCGGCGAGCGCGACTTCAACGGAAACTTGCTCCACATCATCTCATCATCGCTACTGTTCGCGTACTGAGGATACGATGCGTCACGTTGCTCTTTCCGCTACAGCGGCCATCCTAACGCTCGCCCTCGCTTCCTGCGGCGGCGGCGGCGGGTCGTCCGCACCCGTTGCACCGGCAACCGCCTCGAGCGGTGTTGCCGGACCGGCTCCGCTCAACACGCTGCCCGAAGTCGACAGCGTGAACGGCGTCGCTACGGTGAACCTCATCGCGAAGTTTGATGCCAACAGCCGGCCCGCGTTCTACTGGCAAGGTCAGGAAGTCGCGCCCACGATCCGCGTGCATCCCGGCGATACGATCCAGCTCTCGTTCCAGAATTCGCTGCCGGAGTATTGCGACGTCGGTGTCGTCTCCAACGCCAACTTGCACTTCCACGGGCTCTCGTCGTCGCCGAACGCGCCCGGTGACGACGTGATCGACACCAACGCCGCTCCGGGCGCCGCGGTCAACTACACCGTCGCGATCAATCCGGATCAGCCGCCCGGCATGTACTGGTATCACCCGCACGCGCACGGCCTCGCTTCGTGGGAAGTCGGCAACGGTATGGCGGGCGTGATCATCGTCGAGGGGATCGGCAACGCCGTACCGCAGACGGTCGGCCTGCGCGAGCGCGTGATCGTGCTCGGCGACGTGCCGAACAGCTCGACGTTCGAAGCCGGCGAGACTTCGGTGTTGCGGCGCACGTCAGCCGCGCGGCGCGGCACGCAAGACTCCGACGAGCCGAACGGAGGGAATGCGTGCGCGCCGGAAACCGATGCCACGCCGATGATCAACGGGTCCACCATGGCCGCCATCGGCATCAAGCCCGGTGAAACCGAACTACTGCGCGTCCTCAACGCATCGGGACACCGGCACTTCGATCTCTCGGTCGACGGGCAGCAACTCCAGCTGGTCGCGCAAGACGGCGTGCCGATCAACACCTACCCGGGCGCGCCGGCGACGCTCGCGGTGAGCGACGTCGTTATCCCGCCGGCCGGCCGCGCCGAATTTCTCGTCACCGGCGGCATGGCGCCCGAAGCGCTGATCTCCAAGTGCTACCAATCGGGGCCCGCCGGCGACACCAATCCGGAAGTCGCGCTCGGCGTGCTCGAGAACGACAGCACCTGGGCGAATCAATCGACCGCCACCACGACCGCCGTGAAGCGCGTCGCGAAGCTCGCATCGCTGCGCTATTCGCAGTACTACCACTCCGCGATGCCCGCGCCCGCGCAAGAGCGCCTGATCCACTTCAGCGAGGACGCCAATGGGTTCTACATCAACGGCGCCGCCTACGATCCGAATGCCGCGCCGCAGATCGTCGCGCAGTCCGGTACGACCGAAGAGTGGACGCTCGAAAACGACACCCAGGAAGTGCACTCGTTCCACATCCATCAGGTGCACTTCATCGTCGAGAGCATCAACGGCGTCACGCAACCCAACCAGCACTGGCTGGATACGTTCGACCTCCCACCCGAGGGGGTGGGCGTAACGGGCCAGCTCATCCCGTCGCAAACCAAAGTGCTGATCGACTTCCGCGATCCGACCATCCGCGGCACGTTCTTGTTCCACTGTCACATCCTCGATCACGAAGACGGCGGCATGATGGCCAAGATCACGGTGCTGTGATGCGTAGACTGCTGGTCTTCACCCTCGTGATGTTCGCGCTGGCCGGTACGTTTGCCGACGCGCGCGACCGGCTGACCGGAATCGTGCTGATGTCGCCGACCGCGACGACCGTGATGGTGCATCACGCACCGTTCGCGGGCATGCCGGCCATGACGATGGATTTCAGCCTTCCGGCCGGCACGGTGGTGCATCCCGGCGACCACATCGCGGCCGAGGTCGACCGCTCGACCGAACCGTGGTCGCTCTCGGCGGTGCGCATTACCGCGAGCGCACCGACGGGCAAGATCACGCCGCCGAACTTCCTCAACGCCGGCGATCAGGTGCCGAACCTGCCGGTCGTCGACCAGCACGGACGCCGTGAAACACTGGCGGCGTTACACGGCCATCCGTACGTGCTGACGTTCATTTACACGCGCTGCCGAGACCCGAAGATGTGCCCCTTCGTCTCGGGGAAGCTGCACGTCGTGCAGACGCAAACGGGCGGAACGGGCGACCAGCTGGTCGAGGTGTCGCTCGATCCGGCCTACGACCGTCCGCCGGTGCTCGCGCGCTACGGTGCAACGTTCGGCGCGGATCCGGCGCGCTGGCATCTGTTCACCGGAGACCCGCGCACGGTGCTCGATTTTGCCGCGCGCTTCGGCATCCTCGAGCATTCGGCCGGACCGGCCACGATCGTACACAGCGAACGCCTGGCGATCGTCGACGCGAACGGCCGCATCACGCAGCTCGTCGACAACCCAAACTGGCAACCCGCCGTGATCGTCAGCGCGCTGAACAAACTTCCCCGCTAAGTCAAGCCTTTGCGAGTTCGGGTTTGGCGGCGGGGATCTTGTAGAGACGGCGTGCGTTGTTCTCCAGGATGTCTTGACGCTGCTTGTCGTCGAGCGTGTCCATGCGCTGGATGAACGGCACGATATCGTCGAACGTATGATTCGTGTCGGGGTTCACGGCTGAACCGACGCCCGGGCATTCCGCGCCGAAGACGAGGTTGTCGGGTCCCATCACTTCGACCAGCAGCTTCATCGCCGATTCGGTGTAGAGCACGGTATCGAAGTAGAGCTTCTTCAGCCCGTCGCTGAAGCGCTGGCCGGGCGGGTTGCGCATCGACCCCGACTGAAAGCGGCCGAACTGATACGGAATCGCGCCGCCGCCGTGCGAGACGACGATCTTCAGCGTCGGAAAATCCTTGAACACGTTCGAGTTGACCAGCCCGTAGACCGCGATCGTCTCCTCGTTGATGAAGTGCAGCGTGTACGGCGTGCGCTCGGAGTGCGAGGTGGTGCCGTGGATGTGCGCCGGCACGTCGAGCTCGCAAAGTTTCTCATAGAGCGGGTACCAGTACTTGTCGCCCAGCGGCGGCGCTTCGGTGCCGGTATTTTCGTAGGGATCGGGATTGAGCAGCGTGCCCACGAAGCCGAGTTCCTTGATGCAGCGCTCGAGTTCGGGCAGCGACTTCTCGATCGGCTCGCCGGCCGCTTGCGGCATCGAGCACACGCCGTAGAATTGGCCCGGGAAGAGCTGCGTGTCGCGATAGATGATGTTGTTCACTTCTTCGGTGAACCACTGGACGAGCTTGAACTTCTCGCTCTGCATCATCTGGAAGGGCCGCGGCGAGATCAGCTGGATGTCGATCTGGTTGTTCTTCATCGACTCGAGGTGACCGACGGGCGCCATCTCTTTCTTGTGGTAGGCCGCGATCAGTTCGTCATCGCTCAGTTTCGGGCCGCGATTTCCGTGCGCGCCGCGGTGCGAGAGCAGGCCGGCCTTGTAGGCCCAGATCTCGGAGGGAACGCTGACGTGCGCGTGGGCATCGATGATAGGCATGCTTGCTCCTTATGAACCGATCACGTTGATCAGCACTTGTTTACGTTCCGTTTGCACGATCTGCAGCGCGCGCCGGATAGTGGATTCGAGTTCTGCGCGTTCGGTGACGCGGAAGCCGACTCCGTTCGAGGCCTCGGCGTAGCGTTCGAAGTCGGGAATCGGTTCGAGCGAGGACAGCGGCGCGAGCGCGCGTTTCCCGAGCGCCGACTCCGCTTTGTACATCCCGCGCGCCGAGCTCTGAACGGCTTCCCAGCGCGCGTTGTTGTAGATGATCGTCAGCAGCGGCAGATCGTGCATCGCGATCGCGTGATGACATGCCGCCGGGTTGGCGAAGATATACGCGCCGTCGCCCAGGACCGCGATCACGTTGCGATCGGGTACCGCCAGCTTCACGCCGATTGCGGCCGGGAGGCCCCAGCCGAGACCCGCCGCCGGCGGGTTGAGAAACCACGTTGCGGGCTCGTTGAACTCCATGTAGTCGGGCAGCGCCGAGTACTCGTTCACCACGATGTCGCTCTTCGCGCGCGCAGCATCCAGCGCGCGCGAGAGAAAGAGCTTCGTGATCGGGCCGCCGCGCTTGGTGTCGGCCGCGACGCGTTCTTCGATCGCGGCGACGCCGCTCGCGCGGGTCTTCGCGATGCGCTCGCGGCGCGCGGCCGCGCCTTGCTCGGCACCGGCCGCCTCGAGCGCCCGCTCGAGTTCGGGCAGCAACGCCGCGACCGTGGTGGTGAGCGACACATCGGCCGGGAAGCTGCGGATCGGAATGCGGCCGAAGAGCGGATCCGTGCCGGCATCCGCGATAAACGTTTCCGGTCGCGGGTTGCCGCGATTCGGAATCCACGGCACGTCGGTTTCGAGGAACAGCAGCGCGTCGATCTCGCCGAAAAGATCCTCGAGTTGCTGGCTGAGGTGCATCGGGTTGCCGCTGGGCACGTTGACGAAGCGGGCTTTGCGGTCGACGTGCGCGATGCCGAAGCGTTCGCACAGCGCGGTGAGCGGCGCGACCGTCGAGGGATCCGCGCCGCTGGCCGACGTCACGATAACGGGGAATTCGGCCGTCGCCAGCCGGCGCGCGATCGTGGCGACGTGGCGGGGGCTCGGAAACGGCGGCGCCGGGACGGCCGGCACTTCGGCGCGCACGTCGGCGCCGTCGAGTTTGCCGGCGAGCACTTCGCGCGGCAGCATGAGGTAGATCGGTCCGCTGGGCGCCGCTTGGGCGATCCCGTAGGCCCGGTCGACGACTTGTTCGACGTTGAGGCCGTCGCGCAGTTCGTAATCCCACTTGACGACTTCGCGCATCATGCCGCCTTGATCGAACATCTCTTGCGGCCAGTGGATGTCGCCGTTGCGGCTGCCGAATTTGCCCGATTCGAAGAGCGGCGTGCGGCCCGACATGAAGATGATCGGGATCTGGTCGCGCGAGGCATTCATGATCGCGCAGATCGCGTTGGCCGAGCCGACGCTGACGTGACACATCACCGCTTGCGGCGTGCGCGCGATCAGGTAGTATCCATGGGCCATCCCGACCGCGAGATTTTCGTGCGTCGCGACGATCGGCGCCGGGAAGTCGAGGCCCGATTCATCGAGCCGCGCGTATGCTTCGACGACCGACGCGAAATCGGTGCCGGCGTTCACGAAGAAGTACTCCGTGCCGTTGCGCTTGATGTGCGCGAGCAGTGCCTCGGCCGTCGTCTGAACGTTCAGGTGGCGCTTGGCGCCGGCGCGTTCCGGCGCGATCATTTGTCCCACCCGTAGAGATCGATCGACGAATTTCCGGCAACGAGCTGGCGCATCGTCTCGGCTTCCTTTTCCTCGCGCTCGCGCGATTTCCGAAGCACGTCTTCAACGGATGCGCGCGGGATCGCCACGACGCCGTCCGTGTCGCCGACGATCAGATCGCCCGGTTCGACCGTCACGTCGCCGAGCAAGAGCGGCGCGTTGATCCAGCCGCGCGCGGCGAAGTCTTTACCGGTACCGCGGATGCAGAGCCCGCGCGCGAACACCGCGAAACCGACCTTGCCGAGCAGCGCGCCGTCGCGCACGCAGGCATCGATCACGAGCCCGCCGAGTTTTGCGGCGTTGCCGGCGGTCGACATGATCTCGCCCCAGTAGCCGTGCTCGTAGACGCCTTCGGTATACACGACCAAGATGTCGCCGGGCTTGGCAATCGCGATCGCCCGGTGCAGCCAGAGGTTGTCGCCCGGCGGCGAATGCACGGTGAACGCCGGCCCCGAGATCACGAACGACGGGTCCATCGGCTTGATGGCCGAGGGCAACGCGCCGATCTTGCCGCCGGCTTCGTGCAGCGTTGCGGTTCCGAAGGTCTTGGCGCGTTTTACGAGCTCCGCGGCGGGCCGCTCGATATCGAGCTTGACCGTGGGGAGATCGAAGAACTTGTAGCTTTTCGTCGTCGTCATGCTTTTTTGTCTCGCGTCTGGAGCGTGTGGTAGCCGAATTGTTTGCGCGCTTCGACCAAGCGCATTCCGCCGCGGGCGCCTTCGCGAATGCGGTCCTCAACCAGCGTCACTTGCTCGGCCCAGTCGAGCACCTGATCTTCGAACTCTTTTTGGATCACGACCACGCCGTCGGCATCGCCGCGCACGATGTCGCCGGGCGCGACGCGCACGCCGCCGATGCTGACCGGTACCTGAACTTGGTCGAGTTGCACGCGGTCTTTGCCGGTGCGCATCCAGTGATCTTTGCTATAGACGGGATAGCCGAGCTCACGGCAGAGCGCGACGTCGCGGCAGAGGCCGTCGATCACGGTGCCCGCAACGCCGCGCCGATGCGCGACTTCGGTGAGGATGTCGCCCCACACCGTACCGCTCTCGCGGCCGGCGTTGTCGAGAACGAGGACCGTGCCCGGCTCGATGTCGTCGATGTAATCGCCGACCGTGCCGGGCGGGTTCCCGCATACCTCGTAGAGCAGCGTGTACGCGCGTCCGGCCATCCGGAACGAGCCGTCGCGCGGGGCGATCTTGTAACAGGCGCCGTTGAGCCCGAATTTGTCGAGCGCGTCGCTGATCGTAGCGTTATCGAGCTTTGCTGCCCGTTCGACGTTCTTGTCACTCACGCGGCTGCGCCTCGTCAATCCGGATTTGCTTCAATCTTGTACCTTTCACGCGTGCACCGCCAGCATGTTCTCGTAGTTCGCACCCATCACGGTGCCGACCGATTCACCGGCGAGCAGCGCCTTGGCCATCGCGGCTTCACGGGCCGCGATGTCTTCCGCCGCGGCGAGCACCGCTTCGATGTTCGCTTTCCCGATGAAGATCACGGCGCTGTTGTCGGCCAGCACGTAGTCGCCGGGCGAAACCGTGATCTCGTCGATGCGCACGTCGACGTTGGTAGCGGCTTCGGCCACGCGTCCGCGCGCGGTTCGCGCGGTGAGGCCGCGCGAGTAGATCGGCAAATCGTACGCCCGCGCTTCGTCGATGTCGCGCACCGGACCGTCGGCGATCACGCCTTCGATACCGCGCACCTTGGCCGCGAGCGAGAGGATACCGCCCCACGAACCTGCCTCGATGCCGCTGCGCTGTTCGACGACGATGACGTCGCCCGGACCGCCGGACTCGATCGCGGTCGTGCCCAAATGGCGCGGCGGACCGCTCGTCACCGGAGCTTGCTCCTTGGCCACCAGCTTCACCGTGATCGCACGGCCGGCGATGCGGCGCGACGATGAGCGCTGCGGCAGCACCGTGACCACGCCGGTCAGATTCAGTTTATCGAGGGCGTCCGAAACGGCGCAGCAGTCGAGCCGCGCCAAACGCTGAGTGTAGGGGTCAGTCATAGGGTGCAATGGTGCGTTGCATCCGGCCGAATTCCCGCAGGGGCGCTGCATGGGTGACCGTACCTCGTGCATGGCTCCGGCGGCCGTGTTCCGCACGATGGGACGGCATCCGTCTGGGCGAACGATTCGGGGATGCCGGTGAAAGCTTCAGGAACCCCCGGCCAGACCGAATCGGTCGGCAAGGCCGTCCGCCTGCTCGCGCTCTTTCGGGGCGCCCAAAGCCCCGTCCGCATCGCCGAGGCGAGCGCGACGACCGGGCTTGCCCGTTCCACCACCCACCGGCTGCTCGCTACGCTTCAGGCGCATGACTTCGTCCGGCAAGATCGCGCGTCACGGGCTTACTATCCCGGTCCGGCCTTGCTCGAACTGGCACGCTCGCTCTCGCGCGACATCGAGTTGCGCGAAATCGCGCGCGCCGAGATGGCGGCCATGGTCAAACGCACCGGGGAGACGGCCAACCTGATCGTCCTGCAAGAAGGCAAGGCGCTGTTCGTCGAGGGGCTCGAGGGGCCGCACGTCTTACGCGTCGCCGCGCGCGTCGGCTCGGCCGGCGCACCGCACGCAACGGCGGGCGGCAAGGCCATTCTGGCCGAAATGTCCGACGCGCAGATCGCGCGGCTGCACCCGGGCGAAAAGCTGCCGCGCTTGACCAGCCACACCATCCCCTCGCAGCGCAAGCTGCTGCGCGCGCTGGCCGAGGTGCGCGCGGCCGGCTTTGCGACGAGTTCGGGCGAGAGCAATCTCGGCGTGTACGCCGTCGCGGCCGCCATCAAAGGCGCGAGCGGCACCGTCTACGGTGCCTTGAGCCTGGCCGCGCCGCTGGCGCGCGCCACGCAACCGGTCACCCTTGCGCTCGCAAGCGAAGTGCGTCGCGCCGCGACGCGCATCGCGGGGTACTTTCCATAGATACAATCACCACGCAGATTCCGCTGGTCGATCTTCGGCACGTCAACGTCACCCTCGCCGGTCATCGGGCGCTCGAAGACGTGACGTGGAGCCTCAATCCCGGCGAACACTGGGCCTTCGTCGGCGCGAACGGTTCCGGGAAGAGCACGCTCTTGCGCGTGATCCGCGGTCAGCAGTGGATCGACCCCGACGGCGGGGAACGCGCCTACGGCTTCGACGGCGTTGCGCGCGGCGCGATGTCGGCGGGGGCGCACATCGGCTTCGTTGCGCCCGAGCAACAGGAGCGCTACGCGCGCTTGGATCTGCCGATCGACGGGCGCAGCGTGATCGCCAGCGGTTTCGACGATACGCTCTACATGCACGGCGCGCTCTCGCCCGAACGCAGCGCCGCGGTCGAGGCCATCATCGACCGGCTGGACATCGGCGCGTTTGCGCGCCGCCGCGTGCGCTCGTTGTCGTTCGGACAGCTGCGCCGGCTGCTGATCGCGCGCGCGCTCGTGCGCAAGCCGCAGGTCCTCGTGCTCGACGAATTCACCAACGGCCTCGACGGCGCCGCGCGGCGCGACATCCTCGCGCTCCTGGACACGCTCGCGCCCGGCGTGCAGTTGATCCTCGCCTCGCACCGCTACGACGACTTCGTTGCGTCGATCACGCACCACGCCACGTTGCGCGGCGGCCGGATCGTCGAACGCAACGTGGGGCGGCCGCTGCCGCCCGTTCGCGCGCCACGCGTGCCCAAGCCGAACCGCTCGCGCACGCCGGCGGCAGCGCCGATCGTCGAGATCCGTCATGCCGACGTGTTTCGCGGAACGACGCACGTACTGCACAACATCGATTGGTCGATCAGCGCGGGCGAACACACCGCAATCACCGGCGCGAACGGCTCGGGCAAGAGCACCCTCGCGATGGTGATCGCCGGAACGCTGGCGCCCGTCTACGGCGGCGATGTGCTGCGCTCGGGCGCCGGCGGACCCTTCGACGTCTGGCAGATCAAGGAAACGATCGCGCACGTTTCCGAGGAATGGCAGATCGCGTTCGATGTCAACCACACCGCCGAAGAGGTCATCCTCTCCGGCTTTGCCTCGAGCGTCGGCCTGTTCCACGAACCGGATGCCGCACAGCGCGAACGCGCCGCGGAGCTGATCGGTGAATTGGGACTCGCGCCCTTACGCGGGCGCCCGTTCATGCAACTCTCGTTCGGGGAACGGCGCAAGGTGCTGATCGCGCGCAGCCTGGTCCGTCCGCCCGCGCTGTTCATCCTCGACGAGGTCTGGAACGGTCTCGACGCGAGCTTTCGAACGCTCCTCGAGGCACAATTGCTGCAACTCGCCGGCAGCGGAACGACGCTGCTCCTCATCGCCCATCACGAGGACGATCTGCCGTCCCTGATCGAGCGGCGCTTCGCGCTCGACGCAGGGCGGCTGCATCGGACGCGCTGAAGGCTGATGGAGATGAAACCCGTCAAGGTCGGTCTGCTCGGCATTGGAACGGTCGGGAGCGGCACCTTTCACGTTCTCGAACGCAACCGTGAGGAGATCACCCGCCGCGCGGGACGCCGGATCGAGATAGCGATGGTTGCCGCCCGCAACGTCGAGCGCGCACGCGGCGTTGTCGGTCCCGGCATCACCGTCGTCGACGACGTACGAGCGGTCGTCACCAACCCCGAGATCGACATCGTCGTCGAGGTCATCGGGGGAACGACCGTCGCCAAAGAAGCGATCTTGGCGGCAATCGTGCGCGGCAAGCACGTCGTGACCGCCAACAAAGCGCTGCTGGCGCTGCACGGAAATGAGATCTTCGCAGCCGCGCGTGAGCATAACGTCATCGTCGCCTTCGAGGCCGCCGTCGCCGGCTGCATCCCCACGATCAAAGCGCTGCGCGAAGGCCTCGCCGCCAACCGCATCGAGTGGATCGCGGGCATCATCAACGGCACGTGCAACTTCATCCTCTCCGAGATGCGCAACAAGGGCTTGCCGTTCGACACCGTGCTGGCCGAAGCGCAACGGCTCGGCTATGCGGAGGCCGATCCGACCTTCGACATCGAGGGCATCGACGCCGGACACAAGGTAACGTTGCTCTCGGCGATCGCGTTCGGCATCCCGGTGCAGTTCGAGCGCGCCTACATCGAGGGCATCACCAAACTCGAGGCCAAGGACATCACCTACGCCGAAGAACTCGGCTACCGCATCAAACTGCTCGGCCTCACGCGGCGCACGCCGGAGGGGGTCGAGTTGCGCGTGCACCCGACACTCATCCCCGCCGAACGGATCATCGCCAGCGTCGACGGCGCGATGAACGCGCTCTTGATCAAGGGCGACGCCGCCGGCGTAACGATGTACTACGGCGCCGGCGCGGGTTCGGAACCCACGGCGTCGGCCGTTCTCGCCGATGTCATCGAGGTCACGCGCCTGATGCGCGCCGAGCCCGAAGAACGCGTGCCCTATCTGGCCTTTCAGCCCGATGCGATCAGCGACGTGGGCGTGCTGCCGATGGCCGATGTCGAGACGTCGTACTACCTGCGGGTCCGCGTCGAGGACGAGGTCGGCGTGCTGGCCGATATCGCGCGCACGCTGGCCGATTCCGGCATCTCGATCGACGCGATGCTGCAAAAGGGGGCCGGCGGCGCGGACAACGAGACCGACATCGTCATCCTCACGCATCGCACGCGCGAACGCAACTTCGACGCGGCGATCGCCGCGATCGTGAAATTGCCCGCGGTCAAACCGCAATTCGCGCGCATTCGCCGCGAAGACCTCGTCTAACGTTCGACGACGCGCGCGCCGAGATCGAAGCCCGAATCGCGCGCGACGCCGCCGATCCGGAGATCGATCCGCGCGCCTATCCGCGCTTCTACCATCACGGCACCGGCACCGCGCGCAGCACCGTGCTCTTCCACGGCCTCACGAATTGCCCGCAACAATTCGATGAATTCGCGCGGCTGCTCCACGCGCGCGGCGAAAACGTCTACGTTCCGCGTCTGCCGTTTCACGGGCACAAGAACCGTCTGACGCGCGCCATCGGCAACATCACGCTTGCCGATATCGAAGCTGCGGCAACCGAAGCGGCACGCTTGGGCGCGGGTTTGGGTGCCACGGTGAACGCCTTGGGGCTTTCGCTCGGTGCAACGATGGCGTTGCAACTCGCGCAAACCGGCGGCGTGAACAATGCAGTCGGCGTCGCACCATTTCTGATGGTGCCGTTGATCCCGCGCGGTCCGGGCATGCTGCTGATGCGCGCGCTCGCGTGGTTGCCGAACCGATTCTTGTGGTGGGACCCGCGCCGTAAGGAGCAGATGCCCCCGGTCTATGGCTACCCCGGATTTTGGACGCATTGCCTCGCCCGGTGCACCTTTGCCGGAGACGCGATCATCGCGGCGGCAGACCGCGCGGCGCCCCGCGCGCCCCGCTGTACGCTGGTGATCAAC
>Ga0182030_10001737_pt1 | contig 45425 bp, 36 predicted proteins | sample 812S3MmetaG_FD_121299 | JGI IMG/M metagenome (GOLD analysis project Ga0182030, IMG submission 121299) | Permafrost microbial communities from Stordalen Mire, Sweden - 812S3M metaG (Illumina Assembly) | ecosystem: Environmental > Terrestrial > Soil > Wetlands > Permafrost | place: Sweden...
AATATTCTTCAATTGCCAAGGGTTGCTTCTGTATGCAATTTCATGATTTTTGAAATCAGTTCCATAAAATATAATGGTTGGGCTATTGAGGCATCCTGGTTTTAGGTTTAACCACAGAGTGGCCCGGAGGGAAATACCACTGGGTACAAGGCAAAGAGGTTGACTTTTTTCTGCGAAACTCAGTGTAAAACTCTGTGTGACTCAGTGGTAAAATCAAGTCCCGATACCCCGGCAAGCCATCTTCGAAGCATACATTACATGCAGTATATTACTACATTTACACTGTAATAATTCGTATGCTATCATTCATCCTATTTTCATTAGCGCCATGCAGGTGAACAAATCTCTCTTTTTTGTTTTTATCTGTATCCTGCATTTGTGCATGATAAGTGCCTCTTCACAGACAAACAAAATAGATATTTTAAAGACTTCGCTGAACCGTGAGACCGATCCTTCTCAAAAATCAGATGCCGCTTTAGCCTTGTGCGAACAATCGCACTCGCTCAATGCGGACACCCTGTATCACTATGCCACCCTGGCAAAACAAATAGCGATATCGCTTCACGACAAAAAGAAGGAAATACTGGCTGATACCTATATTGAAATATGGCTGGGAAGAAAAAACCTCTTTGACAGTGCATTGCTGTTGTGCAACCGCGATCTGAAAAACATAAGCTATGCAAATACAAGCGACGTGTACGCAAAAGTGCTAATGCAGAAAATATATATGCTGATGAAAAGCAACAGGCATAAGGAGGCGATTGACGAGGCCTACCACTTTTTGCAGGAAGCGGAATCACAGGACGACACGGTCAGCCAGGTGTATTGCAAATATGTTATCGGCAATGTGTACAGAAATATGGATCAGACAGATATTGCATTGCAGTGGTTTTATAAAGCTGATCACACGGCCACCGGCGATGCCTGGGAAGAAAAGAAGAATGAATTTGGCCTGTATTTTCTCATTGGCATGATGTATAACTGGAAGGTAGACGCGGACACGAAACAGCAGGATTTGCTTTCGGATTCACTGATGTCCATCTATTATCTTGACCGTGCCATCAGTGATAGCAGGAGGTTCGAAAACCTGGGCATACTTGCCCGTGCGCTCAATGTGAAAGCAGGGGCGATTGGCAATCGCGAGCATCTGAGCCTGGAAGGCGAATATGTGAAAGAAGCAAAGCATATTTATGAACAGTTGCATGACACGCTGAGCATGCTCAACAGCATTTCGCCGATGTGCTTTTATTATATTGACGAAGGGCATCCGGAAAAAGGCATCAAAGCCTGTAAAGAAGGGCTGGAAATGATCAGACGGGGCAATAACTATCCCACATTTGACCTTTATGAAGCACTGTCTCAATGCTATAAAGCCGCAGGCAATTATGCACAGTACGCCAACGTGCTGGATACCATTATCCGGCTGAAAGATATTACTTATAAAAAAAATTCGGAAAGGGACCTTGCAGAGCTGAATGCAAAATATGAAGACCAGAAAAAAGAGAATACCATCATTCAGCAAAAGCTGGATATAGCAGCAAAGAAGAACAGCCTGTACCTCGCATTGTTATTGTCGGGATTGTTATTCGTAGGCATTCTTTTTCTTTACCGGTATTATTACAGAAAACAGAAAGAGCAGAAACAAAATGAAATCATTGCCATTGCTACAGCAGAAGAAGCCGAGCGCAGAAGAATATCTGCGGATCTGCACGATAATATCGGGGCTTATGCTGCCGCTGCGGCATCTACCATTGCAACTATCCATCCATCAGATGAGCAGAGCAGGGAAACTTTATTGCTGCTGAAACACAATGTGCAGGATATGATCATACAACTCAACGATTCCATCTGGGCATTGAATAAAAAATCTGTACGCCTGACAGGCATCAGCGACCGATTTAAATTATTCATCCAAAAACTAGAACATGCTTATCCCGATATCAGCATATCTCTTGATGAAGAGATAGACAGCGACGGGTTGCTCTCCCCTTTTCAGGCATTGCACCTTTTCCGCATCATGCAGGAGGCGCTGAACAATGCATTGAGGCACAGTAAATGCACGACAGTGAACATCACTATCCTGAGCAACGAAAAGTTGCTGCAGGTAAGCATCGTGGATGATGGGATTGGCATGCATAATATTAATTTGAACGGCAATGGCATCAACAATCTGAAAGCAAGAGCAAAAGAATCGGGATGGAACGCCGAATGGCTGAATAACCCGGAATCAGGCACGAGCGTGATCATATCTACTGCGCCGATTAAAATAAATACTACAAACTAAGCATAGGCTGTAAAGCCTATAGTCATAAACTTTACAAAATGCAGGAAAAACAATATTTCAGGATAGCTCTTGCCGAAGATAATAATGTAAGCCGGAAAAGCTTTCTGCAAAAAGCACAGATGATTCCCGAGTGGGAAATTGTTTTCACATCAGTAAATGGCAATGACTGTATGGACAAACTGGGCGAATTGGATGAAGACAGGCTGCCGCAGATCGTTTTCATGGATATTGAAATGCCCGGCGTGAACGGGTGCCAAACTATCGCCATGGCAAAAGCCCTTTATCCACAGGTTTCTTTTATAGCGCTCACCGTATTTGATGATGATGACAAAATTTTTGAAGCCATCAAAGCCGGCGCTTGCGGCTACCTGCTGAAACATGAGGAGCACACTGTGCTGAAAGAAGCAGTGATGAATGTGCTGGAATTCGGAGGTGCGCCTATGAGCCCTGCCATTGCCAGGAAAGCACTCCAACTGCTGAGCAAGGCACCTGTAATCGCAACGCAGGAATCTACCCTTTTGCCTGAAAGTATCACATCCCGTGAGAAAGAAATATTACAATACACGGTGAGCGGCTGGGATGCAAAACGCATTGCAGCAAAACTGTTCATCAGTGTGCTTACGGTAAGAAAGCACATTTCAAACATTTACGAAAAGCTGCATGTGCAGTCAAAAGCAGAGATCATCAATATGGCACATAAGAACCATTGGATAAAGTGATATCTGTTGAAATATCTTCCCAAGAATCAATTTGTTTTGATATTCGTGAGAAAAGGAGAGCTTTCCAGAAACAATTGAAAATTATCAGGACTGAAAATAATATCGTTATGCTCTCTTGGACTGTGAATAAAAATAATCCGGGATGAACGAAGCAATTCCTCATTCATCCCGGATTCCTCATCAAGCAGAAAAGGGATTTTCTGATCAGTCAATTCCTTCATCATCTTTGCAGAAACTTCATCCGTTCCGCCTCCGGTATTGGTGTAAAGATGAATGAACTTATTTGCAGTGTCTTCTTTTATCCATTGCATGAATTTATCCGTCTCGCTGTACAAAGCATCAAACAAATCCACCTCCTTCACCGTTGCTCCTCCGTTTTGCAGTATATAGGCAATCACACGGTAAGCGCCACTGTGCCCTGCCAGTATGATGTTGCCTGCATTGCATGATGAGGGGATGATTTTTCTTTTTTGCAAATGCCCTAAAACATCATTCAAAAGGAGCTTAAAAATATCCGGTTGCTCCAGTTTGCCACCATAAGAATCGGGCGCATTCTTTGCTGCTTCGGCCAAAACCAATATGGCATTTTTTTTAGCTGCCATGAATTGTGAGGCGAGATGATAGTAACTGAGTGCTGTATCAATATTGTTATGCCAGCCATGAAACCAGACAACAATATCAATATGGTTGTTACTGATCTGTATTTTATCCGGCACTACCATCAGCACTGAGCTATCACTATAATGTGTCGAAAAATCCAGATACTGACTGTCATATGTGTATCCATTCAAACGTTTTGTTTCAGGAAAACAGGTGAAGGCAGAAGTGAAATGAAATATTTTGCCGCCTGATATTTTTTGTGATTGCGAAAAGGCTTTATTGCCCTGATAAAAAAAAGATATTCCGATGACTATTGCAAGAAAATGAGGATAGCTGACAAATGGCCATTGAGTTAAAATCTTAGTATTGAACATGTGTGGTCTTTGAAGAATGGATTCATTGATCATTGCGTTGCAAATTTGTTTACCGGCAAAAGCCCGTTGAGTTAAAATTATTGTATCTGATCTACATACCGAAAAGAGAAATAAAGCGCAAGCCAAAAATTTACATGACCGTTATCTCCTTTTATCTGGCATTAAAGTTTTAATTTCCTTGCATATTACAAGCATCACAAACCATGTCATTGCTAAAGCGCCTGCACCTTTTCAAATCCATTTTCCTCCCCCTGTTGTTATTAGGCGTGCTGATATTTACGGGCACGATTGGTTATATGCTCATTGAGAAGTTCAGTTTTCTCGAAGCTTTGTACATGACGATCATTACCATTTCCTCAGTAGGCTTTAATGAGGTAAGGCCATTGGATAACAGCGGCAGGATTTTCACCATATTCCTTATCCTGATCAATCTTGGCCTGTTTACTTATTTCATCAGCTTGTTGACCCACTTTTATTCGGATACTGAATTGATTAAAAAATATAAAGCGATCAAGATGGAAAACAAAATCCGGCAATTGAACAATCATGTGATCATTTGCGGCTTTGGCCGCAATGGAAAGGAGTGCGCATTGGTATTGTTCGGCAATAAAATCCCGTTCGTGGTGGTGGAAGACAAAAATGATCCGGAAAGCGATCTGCCGTTTGAAGTAAATCATTTTCTGAAAGACAATGCTACCAAAGATGAGGTGCTATTGAAAGCTGGGATTAAAACCGCCAGGGCACTTATCACCACGTTGCCTGTAGATGCAGATAATTTATTTGTGGTGCTGACAGCAAAACAGCTTAATCCCGGATTGACCATCATCAGCAGGGCGTCACAGGACTCTTCGGTAAATAAATTAAAAATTGCAGGCGCACGCAATGTGATCATGCCCGATAAAATCGGCGGGGCACGCATGGCTACTTTAGTTATGCTGCCCGACGTGGCAGAACTGCTTTCCATCATGGGCACGAGAAATAATGAAGCTTTCAAAGTAGCAGAACTTTCAGCAATTAAAAATATTACACTGATGGAGTTGGATCTATGGAGAAAAACCAACTGCACAGTGCTTGGCGTAAAGGACAAGGATAATAAATACACGCTAAACCCACCATCATCCTATCTGCTGGGTATTGGTGATACGCTGATCGTTATGGGCAGCGAAGATCAGATCAATGATGCAAAAAAAATAGTTTGACCCTTCAGGGACTGCAGGTTCATGCCACTACATCAATGTTCAATAGCATAAAGTCTGCAGGTTCTCTTACAATGCCTTTTGTGTTGCTATTTCCTGTGCGGCTACTTCGCCTTTCAATTTGTTCTCAGCCTCCTTTACCCAATCAGGAAGATCTTCGCCGGATATTTTCCAGCTCTGGCCGTCATTGAACAGAGAGAAAATATAGCGAAAGCCTTTTTCGTCGCCCACGTCAACGCAATAAGTGGGGATTTTGACACCGAAAATTTTGAGGAAATTAAACTCTTTCAGGCGGCCATCGGCTTTAATGAGCCGGGAGAACTGGATTTGTTTTCTTAAGTTCATAGCGGTATTGGATTTTTTCATTTTCATCTACTACCAAAAAAATGCCAAAAATTATAGAACAGAAATTTCATGGGTAATATCGTCACAATATCTCATTGGCAAATAGCCTCCCCATGCATGATTACTTTATTAAAACTGAGTTTACAGATTTCAGCAATGCCAAAAAAGCGAGACAACAGGCTAACCTATATTTTTCTGAAAGAGACTGTATATTTTAAAATTGGTTTTCTTTTTTGGCTTTGCTGAGGCGCTCAGCATATTCACCAGCTTAAACAGCGCAATGAGAACGAGGGCGACGATCACATGTTTTAGCATATGGATTAATAATAAAGTTATGACTGAATTAAAAAACAGGAGCATCGTGAAATAACTTTTATTTCAATACAAAATAAAAAACAGGCAAGTAAGGCCGTTGTAATATTTATCAACATTTCCGGAGATGATGTTAATTCAAAGAAGGACACCCCGGTTAAACCATGAATAACTGTTTGCATTTTGCGAAGGCTTATAAACAAAATATCATTGTATCTGTTCTTATAACTCTGCCCGGGTGGATCAGGGGTTGCCCGTTTTTATATTTAAAAATGCTTTTTTATTTGTTAGCATAGCTTCCGTTAACATTTAACATATCCATTCGATGTTCAGCAAAGAAAAATAATATCAAAAAGCAGTACCTTCATTGCAATATACCTGGCTTTTGTAAACAGAAAAATGAGGTAATGTTTTTTAAATACCTTATACAAAAATTAAGAAAAATGAAAAATGGTTTTATAGTTTTATTGATGCTGTTTTCAACACCCGTCTTTGCGCAATTAACAGTGACTGAAAAATTTCAAAAGATTGGTACGGTCCAGGAAGCGCAGCAATATATTGATGCCAATGCAGCGCTTAAACCAGCTTTGCTGCACTTGTCTTACGGAAAAGACACTACGCTGATTGATAAAAGATTGTTGCGTCAAAGCAAAGGAGATGTCTTTTCCGTTGGCTATGTAACTTATAAAGTGATTGAGGCTACAGAAACTGTGAACTACCGTGCAAGCTATGTATTCCTTGACGGGGCATCTTTATCAGTGACACAGATAGACAGCCTCAAAAAGCTGATCGTTCAAAAGGCGTCCGCAGGTGCTTCGTTTGATCAGCTATCCGACCAGTACACGATGGATGGCAACAACACCCATGGAGATACGGGCTGGTTTTTTGGAGAAGAAATGATGCCCAAAGAATTCCAGGACGGAGTAAAGAATCATAAAACCGGCGACATTTTCTTTGTAGATGTGTCAGACCGTCAATGGCATTACATTGTAAAAAAAACCTACGATGACCAGGTAAAAAAAGAAATAACCGTGCTGCGTTCTAACGGAAGATAATTTGGTAGATTAATTTTGCGATTGTTCAAAAATGAGGTTATTCCTTTTCCGCAAGACTTTCTGAGTTAAAACAATTGCGAATCATTCCTGAGGCGATCTAATGGAAACCTTAAGGCCTGGTTCATGGTAATTATTTTTTAGCGTGCTCATATGTTCAGGTTGCTTTTCTTTGATGGACGGACCATGAAGCATGGTTCTCACTATCCTCAGGCAAATGACCAAACAATTTTGAAATTTGCATGTTAAAAAGACAGAAATAAATAAAAAACGAAACTTATGAGCAACACAAATGCATATGCGGCCCAAAGTGCCACATCACTATTAGCACCATTTGCGATCAACAGAAGGGAAGTAGGCGCACATGATGTACAGATTGAAATTTTATATTGTGGTGTTTGTCATTCCGATATTCACCAGGTAAGGGATGAATGGGGCGGTTCCATTTTCCCCATGGTGCCTGGCCATGAAATTGTAGGTCGCATTACAAAGATTGGCGATCACGTTAAGAGATTTGCTGTTGGTAATTTAGCAGGCATTGGCTGTTTTGTAGATAGCTGCCGCGAGTGCCCTCAATGCAAATCGGGTCTTGAACAATATTGCGATGTAGGCATGATCGCTACGTACAATGGTTATGAAAAAGATGGCAAGACGCCTACCTATGGGGGTTATTCAACCAGCATCGTTGCGGATGAGAATTATGTTTTGAAAGTGTCAGAGAAATTGCCGCTTCATGCTGTTGCTCCATTGCTTTGTGCAGGCATTACAACCTACTCTCCATTGCGGCACGTAGGCGTTAAAAAAGGCGATAAAGTTGCAGTGGTCGGTCTCGGTGGATTGGGTCACATGGCGGTTAAGTTTGCCGCATCGTTTGGCGCGGAAGTCACGATGCTAAGTTCATCTCCGTCAAAAGAAGCAGATGCAAAAAAGCTCGGAGCACATCATTTTGTGTTAACAAGCGATGTAAAACAAATGGATAAAATAAAAAATCATTTCAATGTCATCCTGAACACTGTATCCGCTCCACATCAATACACCACTTATCTGGATCTGCTCACTACAAATGGAACCATGATTGTTGTGGGTGCTCCGCCAAAGCCTTCTGAAGTGCCTGCATTCAATCTCATTATGAAGCGCCGTTCCATCATCGGTTCGCTCATTGGCGGCATTGCCGAAACACAGGAAATGCTTGATTATTGTGCGGAACACAATATTGTTTCAGATGTGGAAGTCATTGATATCTCCTATATCAACGAATCGTATGAACGCATGCTGAAGAACGATGTGAAATACCGTTTTGTGATTGATATCGCTTCACTGAGGAATTGATAAAATCTATCAGCAATAAAAAAGTGCAGCAGTTTTTTGATGACTGCTGCACTTTTACATTTCATCATGCAACTGCTATAGCAACATAAGCGCGAACCTGGAATTCAATTTTGTGTATGCATAAATGAAAGGTTGCCTGTTCTCACTATTTATGTGGATGACCTCAAAGGGAATTTTTGCGCGGCATTCACTGACATAACAATTTGTGTTTGAGCCTTCTTATCAATCCTCTCTAAAAAAATGCAACTGAACTACTACTCCCTTCTGCCTTGTCTTTGTTGTGTTGGCGGTTTACGAGGCAACTTCTCATCCCGCATAGCGGCATTATAAATGAATGAAGCGACAATGGTAGCGGCCTGTTTTAAATCATCTGCCTGCAGGTGATCGTAAGAATCCATATTGGTATGATGAGTGCGTGTGCTGTATTCAATCTCATCCTGAATGAACTGAAAGCCAGCCAGCCCGATGGCATCGAAAGAAAGATGATCAGTGCCGCCGGTATTTTGCAAAGTAACAGTGGTGGCTGCTAAGTCATTGAACGGTTGAAGCCATTGGGTAAAGATGGGTTTCACTGCTTCATTGCCCTGCGTATAAATGCCGCGGATTTTGCCGCTCCCATTGTCGAGATTGAAATAAGCAGCAACCTTATCTCCCGCTGAATTGTAGCGTTTGGTAGCAGTGTCCGTAAAATGAATGCGCACATAATTCCGCGAACCAATCAATCCTTCTTCTTCTGCGCTCCACAATGCAATGCGTATGGTTCTGCGGGGCTTGATGCCAATGGTTTTTAAAATGCGGATGGCTTCCATCATAACAGCACAACCTGCTGCATTATCTGTAGCTCCGGTCGCGCCATGCCATGAATCCAGATGGCCGCCAATCATCACCAGTTCGTCTTTTAGTTTTTTGTCCGTTCCTTTTATTTCTGCAACCACGTTATAACCGGTCGAATCTGCAATGGAGAATTTTGTTTTGACATCGAGGTCTAATTTAACTGTTGTCCCTGCTTTTGCCAGACGGTACAAGGTCATATAATCTTCATAAGTAAGCATGATATCCAGAAAATTCTCAGGCGAAGCAATGGAATAGGCACCACCTCCCTGCACAAAAATAGTCCCGTCATAGCCACGCGGGGAAGTGCTTAATATAGCAACTGCTCCTTCCTGTTTTGCAAATCCCCTGATGCGGTTCTGAAATGCCGCTGCTTGCTGGAAATTGCCCCTGTTGCCACGCGGACGGGTAGCCGTATCGGGAACAAACGCCGCCATTTTATTGAGTTGCGAATCTGCATAGCGGCTGGCATCTGGTTTATAGGTTGGTATCAGCGTATCCGTTCTTGGAAGTATAATGATTTTATTTTTCAGTTTTCCTGCATAGGTAAATAATTCTGTCGTGTCTTTAGCATTGAGAATAATGATCTCTGCATTTTGCAATCCACCGGTGCCGCTCGTCCAGGTCTTCGGCATTCCTATCAAGGGTTTGTAATAAGGATCGGTCATTGCGATATAGGATTTCTCCAATTCCCATCCCTTGCCGAAAGTGCCCCAGGGCTCAAGGGCGCTGTTCTCCAGCCCCCATTCTTTCAATTTTGTTTTAGCCCAGTTGGCCGCACGAAAAAACCCCGGCGAGTTCATTAACCGCGGGCCGCTTGCATCTGTTAAGTGAAAAGCAATATCCATCACATTTGAATTACTCAAACCCTCGGCCCGGATTTTGGCAATCACGGCAGTATCCAACTTTTCCTGCTGCGCATTTAATGACAATGAAAAAGCAAAGAAGGCATACAATACAATAAGTTTTCTCATGACTGTTATTTTTTGGTAATGGAAAGCTAACGAATTCTGTCCTTATGCATGGCTATGACCGGAGGAAAGATTGAATGAGTATCTGAACGGGTGAATTAAAGCAGATGGCCATGAGCATTGTCCTCAAAAATGGAAATCTATAGAGAAGAAGACCAATGCACCAGTATCAGCTTAAATGTATCCGCACTCTTTCTGTAAAGAATGAGTTGATCGAAAAAATTGATCAGCCTGAATTTGATTTGTTAAGAAGCATTTTCCATGAAGACGAATAGCATTATCTGATTTCATCTTACAACCGGAAACGCCGAGATGCGTAGCCTTGCCGCGCCCATTGGTATCAGTTCAATAGTTTGCTCTTTTGTAGAAACGCTGACAGGGCTTTGCGGCAGCACATCGCACAATCCATATTTATCAAGTGCCCACTCAGGTATTATTTTCCCTTTTGCTTTGATTATATAAGGAACATCATCCGGAGTAAACGGGAATCCACTTGCAGGGAAAGGTTTTTTGATCAGATCAAATTGTTCAGCTAAAGGCATGTCGTTTATCAGCAATCCATAATTCCACATGCTTGCAGGATATATCTCATAGGATGGCCAGTTGGCCTGATCTGCACCTGGCTGCCATTTCGAATCCTGCTGCACGAATTGCTTACTATCCATCAGTTTGTACGATTCATCAATTTTTATTGAAAAAGTAAGCGGGCCATAATTAATGCTTACGCTATTTTTATTTTTTTGCCATTCGCGCAATTTCAATTTCATGGGAAGGATCAATTCAACCAGGTCTCCATTCTTCCATTTGTTTTCTATTCTTATATATGAACCAGGTGTTGCAGTTACGCCGACAATATTACCATTTATAGAAACGGATGCATCATCGCACCAGTTTGGTACACGCAGGTACAAAGGGAAATTTATTGGTGTTGCTGTACTGACTTCTATTTTTATATGCTCATCGAATGGGTAATCTGTTGTTTGCTTTAAAGTAACCTTACCGCCTCTTTTGTTGCCGGCTTTTGCAGTCACCTCACTGCTGTTGTACAAAATGGCAGCAATGCCATTGTCAGGGGTAGCCATCCATAAATGTTCTGTATAATAAGGCCATCCCTGCGCATGATTATGCTGGCAACAGCGGCTGCTGAAGGGGTTCATCATCAAAAACGGGCCTTCATTTTGGATACCGGGCGCATGGTTTTTGCCGTCGCTTACGACCATGTTTGGCGCAGTCAGATAGCGGAGGCTTTTAAAGTCCGGCATCACGGCCGCAGGGTAGGTGTTGAATGCGACATCCTCGCAATTATCCGCCCAGATCGGGTCTCCGGTTATGCCTGTTAATATTTCATCCGACGCCATTTGCTCAACCATGCCACATGTCTCAACAGCCTGCCGGGGATCGTCAAACCCTTTGCGTGCATTTTCGTCTGCGCCAAACATGCCACCCGGCACCTGGCCATATAAATTCCTTATAAGATTAAAATCATTATAGGTAGCGGTTAAAAAAGAACTGTCAAGTGCCTGCATATAATAGGTTGCTGGCTCCCTGAAACATTGTGCAACATTTACATTATGCCAGTTTGGTAAATCATTTTGCTGTACCCAGTTGGCAGTGTTCCTGTGGATTTTATCCGCCAGGCCAAGCAACCATTTTTCACCGGTGCGATTGTACAACCAGTAAATACTATATAGGTTGTCCCCACCACGGCTGTTCTCCCAATATATCTTCAGCAGTTTATCATCAGGCACTGTCGCTTGCCATTTAAAATATTTTGTCATGAAAGGGATTACGCGTGCATCAGGACTGAACTCATAATAAGATTGCATGCACCAAAGCATGAGCATATTTGGCCAAAGGTCAGGCGTTGCACCTTTATTTTCCTGATGCTCCGTTTCTATTACCCGCGGACCGAAATAACCATCTGCTGTCTGGCTTTGAAAAACCTTATCGAGCCATAACCTTGTTTCAGCAATGATCTTTTCATCTTTCAGAAGATATCCGAGATCGCCGTAACCCTTTAACCAATAAGGCACCTCTTCCCATCCATGATCGCCTTTGCCATCTCCACTGAACCATGCATTATTATTTTTATCAAGCCATGCGCTGATATTTCCAAGCTGACCCGTTAAGCCATCACGCTGCAATTCCAGGTATTTCAGTATCCAACCCTCTGGCTTAATGCTTCCGACCGGAAGCTTTATAAAACTCAAGGGCACTAAAGGAGCTTTATTGCCCGTATAAAATGTATTTACTTCATGAGTGGAGGGGCGCGAAACAACTGTGACTTGTAAATTATTTTGTTGCGCATCCAGCCGCTGAGAGCAGAAGAATAAAAGACCGACAAAAAACCTTATGCAATTTTTCATTTTTATTTTCCTGTTGAAGGAGCAATAGATTTGGAATAGCCTGCTATCATTTTAAAACAAAAGCAATCTACATCAAGTAACTGTGAAAAAGACAAGCCAGCCATTCGATAAAGCAAATGAGCAGGTGTAAATATTTTTCGAAGCAGAGATATTCTCCACTGATGATGTAATAAACACCAAATTCATAAAGCCTTTATGCAACCAAAAAATATTCCTTATTTTTCATGAAAGAATAATATACGAGAGCAACCACCAACCCCATTAACCCAGGCAATCATCTATGAAAAATACATTTCAAAAAAAAATCAGGCTCATCTTTATCCCTTTTGTGTATTACGCAGTTGCATTTGTGCCTGGATACACTTTTCTCAACTGGCTTCTGTTCAATAGCCATCACGTGTTCCTTGTAAAGGAAGAGATAAGGAATTTTTTTGTGCCCATCGCTTTGCCCTGGATACCATTGCTTATCTGGTATCGCCCGCGGATCAAATTATTAAAATTTAAAGCTACTGCCAGAGATCCTGCTACAGGAGTGACTATGCTCGCATGTTTCACCATCATCGCTATGATAATCATCGCGCAGGAATATATGTCTACCGCTTCAGGTAAGCTCACTGTGCTCAATAGCATTCAGGATATTGCACAAGCAAAAGAGACACGATACTATACCATCAGCAATTATCTAATTGACCGCAACTATAACAGTTCGCATTTTAAAAGAGCCGTTAGCGGAAAGTATAGTCAATACCTCGATCTTTCCTTGTATATCGTTTGCCCTGTTTACGACAGCAGTCGACTTCCAATTCAGGATGACAAACATTATCCTATTTCAGATAACGCACCGTTATTTTTCATTAACGGTGAATTTTCTGACAGCATCGCTTTTAAAAAAATCCATCCGGAAAATGTTTTGTCGGTCAGAGTTCTCAAAGGCGCTGCTGCATTGGCCCTGTATGGGAATGCAGGCAGAAACGGAGCCGTCATTATCCAAACAAAAAAGCCAGGTGAAATAATTGATGAAGACCTTTCAAAACCGCTGCCTGATTCAGTGATTGTTAGTCCCGCGACGTCCCGCGATACAGAATCAACCAAAATAGGGACAATAAAGGATGATGATTCCAATATCCCGTTGGCATGGGTCGGCATTAAATACACAAAGGAGATAAGCAACAGGCTAAGCGCCGCAGAGAAAAGCAGGAAGATAGAAGAATTTAATAACGCCAGTTGGTCAAACTATATCCTGTTGCCCGAAAAAGGCTACACCTATTTTGACGAGATACCTTACAATGATGACTATATTGAATTTCGCAAAGCGGTGCAAAGTAAACCAAGATATAAAGATGCCAATGGATTCCGGCTGCTGATTGCGAAGGACCAACCTTTCGAAAAAAGAAACGGTCAGAAACTTCCGTGGATATTTGGTGCTTTCGCTATTGGCTCTGCCATATTTTTGCTGATACTCTCATTGATTCCGCTTGATGATGCAAAAACAGCAGCATTTCTGAAAGGGGATTTTAAAAAAGATAATGCTGTCAATCTGAAAGGCTATTTGCAGATTCTGGTCCCTAAACAAGGCTTTTATGCAACGCCCATTATTATCTGGGTCAATATTGTGATTTTCATAGCGATGGTTTACGCAGGGCTGGGATTCCTCGATTTCAGTGCAAAAGACCTCTTGAAATGGGGCGGTAATTATGCACCTTATATATCGCAGGGACAATGGTGGCGATTATTTACAAGTACCTTCTTGCATACCGGGTTCATGCATTTGCTGCTCAATATGTATGGCCTCTTGTTTGTGGGTCTTTTCCTCGAGCCAATGCTTGGAAGAAGCCGCTTTGCGATTTGTTATTGCGCAACAGGCATAGTGGCCAGCTTTGTGAGTTACCGGATTCATCCCAACCTTGTGGGAGCAGGCGCATCGGGAGCAATATTCGGCATGTATGGTATTTTCCTTTCCTTTCTTTTCACGAGAGTATTTCCTCTCGCCGCGAAAAAAGCTTTTCTCATGAGCACGCTCATTTTTGTGGGATATAATTTAGTGATGGGTCTTGAAGGAAATGTTGACAATGCGGCACATATCGGAGGGCTGATAAGCGGTTTTCTGATTGGCTTGCTGCTGAACAAGACCGTGAAAATGGAAAGGGAAGAAAGGGAGGCTTGACTGAATTTCAGCTTATAATATTCACATGCGCATATACGTTAGTTGCATTAACAGCATCATTTAAATTGAACATGATGCATGGTGTCATGTATAAACCGTGCATGGCACAGACACAGCAACAGTCCTTCAAAAACCTTACTCACTGCCTATTCCTAACCAAATGTTAATATAGGTTCATAAGGCCATGCACAACATCTGATTAACATCATTGGCTTTCCAAAGCAAATACCTTAGGTATATAAAAATCATGACGTTTTTTTTTATTGTGCTATCTCTTATATGGTCATTTCACATGAGTTGATGTGCTGTGCGCCGGGAATGATATCTCCATCACGAAAAATTTTAATCCCCGCCCTGCTAAATATGTTTTCGAACCGCTAACCAAATAGTACTGTTATGCTTTATCCCAACAGGGCTGGCATCGCGCTGCCCATCATAATGATCATCTTGCTCCATCAGGCGCAGGCGCAACGTTTGCCGACAAAAGAAGATAGTGCATGGTACAAAGAACGGATAGCCTTCATCACCCAGGCGCCCATCATCTTATCAGCAACCATTAAAGAAAAAAACTGGAATGAGCTGCGCAATTTTGCTGCCAACTGGAAATTGTCTGAAAGCCCGAGCGATGAAATCATCCTGGCGATCCAGATCATGAGCGAGATGAGCAGCCATGAGTTTTTCGTGATGAGGCTGCCTGCCAACTACAGGCAACTTCTCGAAGCATATGCCAGGGAAGTGGACGCTACCGGCAATAAGCCCCGATTCAGGTACTACATAAACCTGCCGGGCAATTACAGATACGACGCCACCAATGATGCGGTCAAAATATTTGGGATACTCAGGGAATGGTCACTGCAACTGAAATCGTCAGTTCATTTGGGCAAAACGGAAATCTTCTTTTGCGATGTTTTTACCGGCAACATCCTTCACCCGATGCAGGTAATCAATACAGAAGGGCAATCATATAAAGACCTTACTGCGTTCAACAGTTATATCCAGGATCAAATTGCCGATTGCGACAGCATCAGTTTTGTGAAAAAGCGCAATGCCAAAACAGGAACAGCAGCCCTGATGTTGGGCACATGGCTGCCAACAGGCAATGCAGCCTTGCTTGGCAGTGACCTCTCTTTAGGCTTTCTGTTAGGCTACCGGAATAAAAAAAATGAGTATGATGTGATAGCGAGCTTTCGCATCCCACACAACACCAATCAAAACTACAATGTGTTGCGAAGCGACAGCCTTTTCACAAGCCATTACTATGATGGCGCTTATTTCGGTTTCGATTACACCCGCTATTTTGTGCATAAGCTCAAATACGAAATTGGTTTTACAAGCGCCATCGGGTATGATTATTTCGATTTCTCAGGCCAGTCGGCCGACTCGCTCGCTGGAAAAAATATCACACCCATCGCCATCGGTTCTTTTGATTTCAGCAATGGCCTGCGCTTCAAATATTTTCTAAGACCGGGCCTTTATGTTGGGTTATCCGCAAAATACCACTTCATCAACTACTGCAATACTGGCGGCACAGATGTGAGCGGAAAGGCATTCACAATAGATCTGATACTGGGATCTCATTAAAATAAAAACCTGATATTATTTTAAATCATCTGTAATGAAAAAGACAAAAGCCATCCACCTGATCCTGATTTCTGCCGCGCTTGCTTCCTGCAACAGAGAGTTTGTACCTGTGCGGGGCTCAAACGGGCAACTCATTGATTCCAGCTTGCTGGCCGAACCGGAATATGAAGAAGTAATGCTGCCTTCCCCTTGCATGTCCTGTTGCCAGAACTATCAGCCGTTATGGAGCTATTCCTTTAATCCTTTGGGCAACCTGAACCCATTTCCTGCCGGGCATATCTACTATTACCACTGGAACAAAAGGCCACCCGTTTGGGTTCATGGGTATAAGGTCATTGTCCGCAGCGGATGGGGCAGCACAGGCAAAATCACCACAGCCATTTCCTGAAAAACAAAAAGGCATTCATCATGGAGCGAATTAAAATACAGCCACGTCGTCAATGGCAACAAACTGTGGAGCAACTGGGTTTCGGATTTCATACCAGCAATGTTCCGTATTGGGACGAAAGCGCCTGTTATTCTTTCAGCATGAAAGAGATACTGCAGATAGAAGATGCTACTGCCACGCTCTGGCAACTGTGCCTTCATGCCGTGCAATATGCCATCGACCATCATTTGCTGGAGCGGCAATTTCAAATACCTGCAGACTTTGTCAGCTATGTAGAAAAGACATGGAATGAGGATCATCCTTCCATTTACGGTCGTTTTGATCTTTGCTATAAGAACGGTGAAATAAAGCTGCTTGAGTTCAATGCAGATACGCCAACCAGCCTCTTTGAAGCTGGCATCGTTCAATGGTACTGGCTGCAGGATATTGATCCGTCAAAAGACCAATTCAACAGCATCCATGAAAAACTGGTTGAGTACTGGAGATATACCAGCACATATCTTCATCCCGGCACGCTGCATTTCAGTTGCGTGAAAGATAGCCTTGAAGATCTTACCAACTGCGAATACCTGCGCGATTGCGCCATGCAGGCAGGCATAGAGACCAAATCGGTTTTTGTGGATGATATTGGATGGGACGAAGAACAACGGATTTTTGTGGATATGGAAGATGCAGAGATAAAAAACCTGTTTAAGCTATACCCATGGGAGTGGATGATGAGGGAAGAATTCGCAAAGTATTTGCTGCGGCCGGCACAGCAGCCGCTGTTCATTGAGCCGGCATGGAAAATGATACTTTCCAATAAAGCCATACTACCACTTTTATGGAAGCTATTCCCGGGTCATCCCTACTTGCTGCCAGCTTTTTTTGAAGAAAGCATTCTTACCAACTATGCAAAAAAACCCCTGCTTTCCCGGGAAGGAGCTAATATTACACTGGTATCAGGCGCTGACACCATTTGCATCACCGAAGGAGAATACGGAGAGGAAGGGTTTATTTATCAGCAACTCTTTCAACTGCCAGCGTATGGCAATAATCATCCCGTCATCGGCTCATGGGTCATTGGTCAGCAGCCTGCAGGAATTGGCATCCGCGAATCATCAAACCTGGTAACTGATAATCTCAGTCGCTTTGTTCCACACCTGATCTTTTAAGCATATTTGTGACCCACACTCTTGGTGTAAAGACTTCACTGGTGCGGCCGGCATACGCGTTAGTAATACTAACCCATCATCAGAATTGCATTGTGGTTGGTGAACCAGCCTAAAGGTCAGGGTCCTCCACCGCTGAGCGATTATTTGCTGAATCCCCGGGGCAATAGCAAAAAACAAATTGGCGGTATTATATGAGTTATGCCAAAAATAAACATTGCAATCAAACCTTTTCTCAGTGCCCGTTTATTTCAAAAAGCGCCCCGTCATATCGGTTATTAAGTAAAAGCTCAAATCCTTTTTCTGATAATTCTTTCCCGCTTCCTGTGGCAATTATATTTCCGTCCATTTGCTTAATCTCATATTTCCTCAGCGGATTAAGCCCCTGAATGGTCACGAGCCGTTTGGTTTCTGTTGCCCCATGCCTGAAAACACCGATGATGCCTCCATTTTGTGTTTCTGTATTGATGCGTTGAAACCCGTCCCAATCACCTTCCTGGGGTTCGCCAAATCCAGTAAGATCCTGCCGGAACCTCATGATTCCGTAACGATTATCCATTAGTTGCTGCCAGTCAGCAAATGCGCGATACTTTATGATATCCATAGCTGTTAATCTTCTCGGGTCGCCCAGCATAATGGGGAGTGCCCCTGCCAGTGATTTGATATGCAGTTCCCATCCGCTGTCCTGCATTTCAGGGTTGCCGATCACCATTGCAGTGGAAGGAATTGCCGGGGATCGCCACCATGCCATATTTCTGATGCGCAGGTCAACTTTTTCTCCGGGCCCGTTGAAATTGGATAGCCAGTTTCCTTCTGCATGTTTCAGCATGGCATAATCAATCAATTGCAGGCCGCCCATCGTCTCAAAAGTGCAGTCAATAAAGAGGCCTGGTTTTGCGGCATGCAGTTCATCAAATAATTTCCACACCTGCTCATAATTCGCATAAAAAGATTCATTATGATCCCTGTGCCCCGGATGATTGACTGCGTAACAGCCTGTCAGTTCACTATCGAAGACATATGGGCTCGTGACCACAGCAAAATCCAGTTTCATGTATTCAAGGCCATAGTCAAGCGCCAGTTTAAGGAGGATGTTTTTAATATAACCATACCAGCCTGTTGAAAAGCAGGCCGTGTACTTGTCATTATCAGCCGGCCAGTGCAAAGAATTGAAGTTGCCCTTTTTGTCACGCACAAACCATTCAGGGTGTGCTTTAAACACCTTGCTCCCGGGAGATGCGCTGCCAATACTGATCCACAATCCCGGCTTCATGCCCAGCGATTTGATATAATCAAAAACAGGCTTCAATCCGTTGGGGAATTTATTTTTGTCAAGTTCCCAATCCCCGAAATTGGCTTCCCATCCGTCATCAATCACAAATTCTTTCATCCCCGCATCTGCTGCAGATTTTGCCAGTTCCATGATGAGCTTTTCATTGATGTTTTTTTCAAAAGGCTCCCATGTGTTGTAAACAAAAGTGGGCTTTTGTTTTAATGCGGAAAGCCGGGTGCCCAGATGTTTCCTTACAAATTCAGGCACCGCCGTATTCAGTATCTCATCAGGGTCTTTATGGTGGTTATAAACCATCGTGAAAACCTGCGCAGTTTCAAAAGTATCGCCTGGTTTGATATATTTCCTGAATGGGTAACGCGCATCCTTATGCGTAAAACCACTGCAGATAGCCCGCTCATTCCAGAATACAGACGTATGCTTGATGACCCCGGGAGCTTCATTGCCAATCACAATGCCCTGCCGCTTATCGCTGTTGTGAACGATGATAAGCGCATCCTGCATATTGCCGTCATAAGGCCCGATGGATCTCCTTCTGCCATAATCATGACAGACCCAACTGAAAGTGGTTGCCCAATATTCAGTTACTTCAAATTTTTCAACATCCACAGATTCCAGTTTGATGGTTTCGGATGAGAGATTTCTGATTATCAGTTTCTTTCTGATGACAGGCAGTCCGGGATAAAGGAGGAATTGTATAGTAAGCTCTGTCTTTTTATTTTCATCTGTCAGTGTCACAGAAGCCCCGTCACCCGATGCTTCATCGCTGCATTTTACCACATCCTTTAATAACCAGTTGCTTTTGCCTGAGTAGATCCGGTTATTTATCTCAAATTGAAAATCGCTGCTTTTTGCAGTGAAATAATCAAAATCGCCCTGCGAAGGTTTATACGAAGCTGTGATAAAATTTCCTTTGCTGCCGGGCAGTTTTATGGTTCTTTCAACAATGCCATTATTCAGTTTCAACTCCGATTTTGTCCATTTGGCAAATGGCTGCGCAGAGACAAATGTTGTGTAGCAAAATAAAAAGACGATTACTGTTCCGAAGTTTTTTTTCATGACAGTTGAAATGGATTAGTTGAAAACTTTTTGTGAAAACTGAAGATGATAAATGTACATTCTTTTCTCAATGCTATTTCTTCTTTTTAGCGCTTCTATTTCTCTTTAGTTCACGCAAAGTTTGCTTTAAAAAAAATCATAGCATGAACAGAAATCGCCAATGATAGCGCGAATCAACTCTCATCAGTAAAATGAAACATATCAAATAGAATTCTACTCTTAATATATTAAGTCCTGAAATGTCCGGTCAATGTCTCTTTGCAAGTACTCCAAAGCCCTACTTTTACATTATAAATATTGGTAAAAATGGTTCAAAAAAGGAAAACGGTATTTTTTATCCCTGACTATGTACATGTGCTTGATTTGTCCGGCCCCGTTCAGGTATTTTATGAAGCCAATTGTTATGGAGCAAGCTACGAACTGTTATATTGTTCACTGGAAAAGCAAATAACCAGTTCTGCAGGCCTTTCGTTTGCGCCTGCTCAATCCTATGCTGATATCCGGTTACAAGAGGGCGACTATATTTTTCTGCCAGGGGCCGGCATGGAGTACCTGCGCTCGGCTGCATTTAAAAGCCAGAAGAAGTTCTTTGAATGGCTGATTGAAAACCACCACTCAGGAGTGAATATTTGTTCGGTTTGCACAGGCGCATTCATTCTGGCACAAACGGGATTATTGAATTCGAAAACCTGTACTACGCACTGGAAACGGACAGGGGAATTAAAAAAATCATATCCTGCATTACAAATCAAAAACGATGTACTGTACACACATGAAGACAATATCTACACCAGTGCAGGCATCACATCGGGCATAGATCTTTCGCTGGCTATAGTGGAAGAACATTATGGAGCCTTGTTTGCCCATAAGATCAGCAGAGAATTACTTGTGTATTACCGAAGGGGGCCTGACCATACGCAACAGAGCGTATATCTCAACTACCGTAATCATATCCACACTGGAATTCACAATGTGCAGGACTGGCTGATAGAGAATCTGGAAAAGAAATGTACGATCACACAGCTTTCTTCCATAGCAAATATGGGCGAACGAAACCTGACACGTGTATTCAAAAAAGCAACTGGCTTAACCATTAACCAATATACAAAAGAACTGAGATTGGAGAAGCTGAGAACGTTGCTCCATAACACCGAATTAAAAAGCGATGCACTGGCGAATAAAATCGGATATAAGAATGCGCGTCAGTTGCGGAGAATAAAAAACAGCCATGAGCGACTTTAGCACATGATATTATAATCATTAATCTCAACACCAAAAATACAGCCATGCAAAAAATGCTATTATTATTTACAATTACTTTTTTTTCAGTAAACCTTGCATTTTCTCAAAAGAACCCACAAAAAGATTCCATTGTTTTTGTGTGCCCGCCCTGCGGAGGCAGTTGTGATGAAGTGGCTTATGCCAAACCCGGCACTTGTCCTCATTGCGGCATGGAATTGATCAGTAAACCACTCAAAGATTTTATGAAAAAAGAAACATCAAAAGACCTATCCATTTGTTTCTATTTGCAGAATGGTGTTGAAGTGCTGGACTTTGCCGGGCCTCTGGAAGTGTTCACTGCCGCTGGCTTTACCGTTTTTATTGTTTCAAAGACCAAAAACAAAATCGTGGCTCAGGGTACACTGACCATTTTGCCGGACTATAGTATTGAAGATGCTCCGCCTGCTGACATCATGGTGTTTTTTGGGGGCAGCACAGATATCCCTTCCAACGATCCGGCGCTGATATCATGGATACAATCGCGCAAAAAATCAACTGAATATTTTTTATCGGTTTGTACCGGCGCATTCATTATCGGCAAAGCAGGTTTGTTGGATAACCTGACCGCAACCACTTTTCATTCGCAGATTGAGTCACTTCGGCAAACGCTCCCTAAGACAAAGGTTTTATCGAATGTGCGCTTTGTTGATAATGGAAAAATTATTACCACTGCCGGTATTTCAGCAGGCATTGATGGCGCTCTGCACCTGGTGGAAAAAATAAAGGGAAAGGAATTTGCAAAAAATGTAGCGTCAGTTATAGAGTACGATAAATGGGTTCCGGAAAATGGCTTAATTGTGAAGAATAAATAGGCTTGGCTATTTCAGGGTGAGAGAATGGATCTTTACTTCTTTAATCTTTCATAATAGCTTCTTACAAGTCCGTTCGACTGGACTACTGTTCTTACATGCCTGAACGGAAGGTCGGTGCCCAGATATCCAAATAATGGTATGCCAGTCCCGATAAGTACTGTTGCTTTTGCGATGGCTATCTCGTCTATCAGATCCTCTTTTAAAAAACCTTGTATCACTTTCCCTCCGTCCACATAGATATTTGAGAACCTTTTTGCTGAAAGGTAATTCAGCAATTCCGTGGGTTTCATGGACAGCAGCATTGCCTTTCCTGTTACCGAATCAGGTAATTGTTTAATATTATTGCTTAATACAAAAACTTTTTTGTCATACGGCCATGAAGGGAAATCCAGCACTTTTTCAAAGGTGCCCCTGCCAATCACAATCGCATCTATGCCTGTCATGAATTCATGATAAGCATGTATTGCTTCATCATCTGCAAATTGAGAAAGCCATCCAAAGTCTCCATCCTCTCTGGCGATAAAGCCATCAAGGCTTGTGCCGATGTAAACTTTAGATTTCATCCTGCTAATCTACCATGATTTCAGTAAATGCCGATCAACGCGTAAGCGCAGCTTTTTTTACTCTATTTTATTTAATTTCAACACAGCAGCTAAGCAAGAGAAAACTATACGCCTTCGAAGGCTTTGCTGTTATTGCCTGGATAAAACTATTGCTGGAAAAAGAAGGATGGCTAACAATAATGCGTAGCTATTCAAATAAAATATCTCCAATAAATTCCTAACTTCAACCGTATAATCATTTCATTAGCCAATCCCGAATTTCATTTACAAACATCATCTGTCGAGTATGAAAAAAATATTAACTGCTTCAATTGCATTTTTCTGTTTTTCCTTCTCTTATGCCCAGCAGTCTTCGGTTTCTTTTGAGCAGTGGATCAGTCTAAAACAGGTAGGCGTTCCCGTTATTTCTCCTGACGGAAAATGGATAGTATATAGTGTTACTTCAACTGACTGGGCTGATAACCAGTACAATTCAGAATTATGGCTCGCCAAGACCAACGAGCAGGCAAAAGGATTCCAATTGACAAGAACTACCAAGGGAAGCAGCAGCACCGCCAGATTTTCTCCCGACGGCAAATGGATCAGCTTTCTGGCAGACCGTGGAAATAAAAGACAGATATTCATCATCTCTCCGGGCGGAGGCGAAGCAATGCCCATCACCAGTGAAGCGGAAGATATTGACAATTACAAATGGAGCAATGACGGGAGGCAAATTGCTTTCACAAAAAATAATACAGAGGATAAAAAAGAGAAAAATACAAAGGAGCGCTATGGTGGTTTTGATGTAGAAGATGAGGGCTATAGACAAAATAGTCTGTGGTTGATCAATTTTAATTATGACAGCATTTCGCAGGCCAGTGCGTTGCCATGTTACAGTTCTAAGCAAGATAGCAGCAAGCAGGAAAAAGCAAATGCCTGCACAGTTTTCCCAAAACCGGTGCAACTCACGAAAGAAAATAATTACATCACTGGCTTTGAATGGCGGCCTGATAGCAAAACAATTGCCTATACTTTTCAACCTGATAACAGGGTAAAAAGTTCTGCGCATGCTGACATTGCTTTGCTTGATGTAGCTTCAAAAAAGCCTGATGTTATCATCAGGAATCCATCGGCAGATGGATTTGATGCGTGGAGCAGCGACGGGAAATATTTTGTTTACAGCTCACATCTGGATGACACTGTATCTGATTTCTATCGGAATGACCGATTATTCATTTATGATATGGACAAAAAAAGCAGCACTGAGATATTGCAATCCTTTGATGAAAACAAATATGTTGCAGAGTGGAACGAAGATGGTATTTATTTCACAGCGCTTGATAAAATGAAATCCCTGTTGTACCAGTACAAACCCGAAACCAAGGCGATTGAAAAAGTGAATATAAACCTTGACATTGTTGGCGGTGCAAGCTTTTCGAAAGAGAATAAAGCAATCGCCGTTTCCGGAAGGAATTTCAATGGGCTGAACGAAATATATTCTTATTCTAACAATGAGTTGAATAAAATCACGAATGCAAGCCAACAGATTGCGAACTGGAACACACCGACCAACGAGATCATCGAATGGAAAAGCAAAGACGGCTCATTGATACAAGGTGTTTTATTGAAGCCCCGGAATTTTGATGCACATAAAAAATATCCCTTGCTCGTGGTAATACACGGCGGCCCTACTGGCGTGGATCGCCCTGAACCGGTACCGACCTATGTTTATCCCATCATGCAATGGTGCGAAAAAGACGCTATTGTTTTGAGGGTGAATTACAGGGGCAGTGCTGGCTATGGCGAAAAATTCCGTTCACTGAACGTGAAAAATCTGGGCGTGGGCGATATGTGGGATGTTGTGAGTGGCGTAGAATACCTGAGATCCAAAGGGTTTGTGGATACTGCAAGAATGGGCTGCATGGGCTGGAGCCAGGGCGGCTATATTTCTGCTTTCCTAACCACCAACACTACCATTTTCAAAGCCATCAGCGTGGGCGCCGGCATTTCTGACTGGATGACTTATTATGTGAACACAGATATCACCCCGTTCACTAAAGAATACCTGAAATCAACTCCATGGTCAAATCCGGAGCTCTATCGGAAAACATCTCCTATCACCAATATCACAAAAGCCAGAACCCCGACTTTGATACAGCACGGAGAATTTGACAAACGTGTGCCCAACCCAAACGGTTATGAATTGTACAGAGGTTTGCTCGATAATGGAGTGCCTGCAAAACTCATCATCTACAAAGGTTTTGGCCATGGCATCAGCAAACCAAAGGAAAGGCTTGCAGCAACCTGGCACAACTGGGTTTGGTTCAATCATTATGTTTTTGGAGACAAGCTGGAGGAATTGCCGGTGTCGGAATAGTCACAGGTGCTTTTCGAAGCTGTATGAAAATGGACAAATAGTATGCTTCTCTGAGAGCTTTGCGAAAATCTTTGCCTTCTTTGCGGTAAAAATCCGTTAAACCTCAAAGATTTGCTCAAGGGTATAAGCATTCATCATCTTTCAATATAGTTACAAGTAGGTATTTTTTAATAATCATTTGCTGGCTAACTTTTCATTCAAATTAACCAGCTATGAAACGTATTTTAAAATTCGCCCTTCTTGCGGCAATTATTCAACTCGCTATTTCTTCCTGCAGCAAGTCATCATCTGGAAGCGGCAACGGTGGTGGGGGAGGGGGCGGCAACGGGCCTGGCATCTCCAGCATCAGCCCCACATCAGGTATCACGGGCGATCTTATTACGATCAATGGTTCCGGTTTCAGCCAGACTGCTTCGCTCGACACAGTCATTATTAACGGGCAGAAAATCGCCGCAACTGATGCATCCTCCAGTGCAGTTTCATTCAACGTTCCTACCGGTGTGGGCTCAGGAACTGTTTCTCTGAAAATCGGCAGCAAGACAATCACAGGGCCTCAATTCACTTATAATACCAGTACCGTGATCAGCCTCTACGCAGGCGGGTCTGGTCAAGGCGATTTAGACGGGCCATTGTTTACAGGACAATTTCAAACTCCAAGAGGGCTCGCGATAGATATGTACGACACTGTATATGTGGCCGACAATTACAGAGTGAGAAAAGTGGGTTATAGCGGGACCATCACTACTATTGCCGGACAAATCGCCAGTGGCATTTCAGATGGAGCGGCCACATCAGCAGCGCAATTCGAAGATGTCACGACCCTTGCCTGCAATCCCGCAGCAGACCACATTTATATTGGCGATCAGGGTTCAATCAGGTTATTGACAGGAGGTAATGTTTCCACCTTAGCAGGTACCGACGTTTACGATGGAGTGTCTTTTCGGGATGGCTCAGGGGCAAATGTAAGGTTCAATGAAGATCCTACGGGGTTGTGGCTTGACAATAACGCCAATACAATATTTGTGGCTGATGCAATAAATGCAAGGATAAGGGCTGTGACAACAGGCGGTAACGTCAGCACTATTGCAGGAAATGGCACTTATGGTGCGGGTGGTTCGGGAACAAGTGCTGCCTTTGGCAATCTTGTTTCATTAACCGGCGATGGGCTGGGCAATTTATTTGCTGTTCAAACCGGTGGCGGCTCGGAATGGAGTTTGAATGCTTCATCGGGTACGCCGATCACAGGGGTTCTTCGCATAACAGAAGGCGGAGCGGTAAGCACATTGGCAGGCTCAACCAGCACATCCACTACCACTGACGGTGATACTTCAGTTGCTACCTTCACTGCGGGAGGATTAAACCCACCCGGGGTAACACTTAGCTTAGTAGGATCGGCATATGATAAAACAAACAAGATATTGTATGTGGGCTATGGCGCATATGGGATAAGGGTCATAAACCTTGTTAGTGGCCAGGTTTCCACAATTGTTCCAAGACCTGACACAAGAGCTCCGGGTGCATCTCTTATCAACGGAAGCAATACAGTCATCGGCCCGATGGTGGAAGACAGTAAAGGCAACCTGATTGTGTGCGATGGCTCCTGGCTTTATAAAATTGCTTTTAATCAATAGCAGATATTATTACAAGACTTCCTAAGTCTTTAAGACTTTTAGGAAGCCTGTTGAAGAAAGGAATTCTGCTTAAGAGACTAACCATAATAACACATCAAACATCAGTTAAACCAAACGGCATAACCTTGCCTGCGCAAATCCCAGGCAAGCTTTTCCTCCATGATCAGTGCCTGGTTTCTGCTCATTGGTTTCATGTTGATATGGTCATAAAGGCTTGGGCGCAGATAACGGCCATATTTCTGAACGATGTTAGCCGATAGCTTGTGGCCTTTTTTATTTACATACCCCGTCTTGTGTTGCTTCAGCCGCTCGTGTGGTGTCTTGCTTGTCATTCCTACATAAAGACATTCCAGCACGCCATTAAATTGCGGGTTGGCCGCCCGGAACCTGGCGTCCTCGGTAAACACCCGCTTTGATAATTCTATAACGTAAACCTGATAAGTCAATGCCGGCACCTGCTTTTGCGTTTTTTGTTTTATGCAAAATAAAGCTGGTTAGCTCATGTAGTAACAAAAATTTTGAACCAAACACATACCTCATATGATTTTAAAATCCTGCGACAAGCTCATTGGACATATGGCGCATAGGCATGTGCGTTAGTGCCTGCCGGAATTGAACTGAATTGTGCTGACGAGGAATTAGCATGACAGAAAAAGGAAAATAATTACCTTCATGCCAATCAATTTTTATGCGGTATTTTTATTTAGCCTTAGCTGTCTTTTGTGTTTTCATTTCTTGTTCCCGGAAAAAATATAAAAACCCGCACGTGGAAATACAGACAAGATCAGGAGATATCGAAGTGGAGCTTTTCCCGGCCAATGCACCCAAAAGCGTGGCTGCTTTTTTAGCGAATATTGATTCCGGCTATTATAAAAACGCCTCTTTTTACAGAGCATTAAATGAAGACAACCAGCCAACAGGCAATGCAGAAACGGCCATGATCCAGGGTGGCATCTGGAAAACCAGGCATGGCTTGAAAATTCCCGGCATCCGGCACGAAAGCACACAGCAAACCAAACTGACACATACGAACGGCACGATTTCCTTTGCCAGGGAGGCGCCAGGAACAGCAACCACAGAATTTTTTATCTGCATCGGCGATCAGCCGGGTTTTGATTATGGCGGCATCAACAATCCCGATGGGCAGGGATATGCCGCGTTTGGGCGGGTAGTAAAAGGCATGGAATTGATAAAACAATTTTATATTCTGCCTACCAATGGCGATTTATTACAGCCGCCGGTTGATATCTTAAATATTGTCCGCCTGTAACGTGCTGTTTTTTTAGCACTAACAAAGCTTTTTTAAGGCACTCAATGAAGCGTTTAGCACTGGCTGCGGGCTAAAAGAAGTACTATGTATTTCTTATAATGCCAAAATCAACAAATGAGGGCTTTGCATAGCCGATAACAAATAAATGATTGCTAAAATAACCAGTTAAATTATTGGTGGCCGGCAGTGGCTGCATCAAATATCCTGCAAAAATTGCCGCCGCCTATCTTACCGATTTCGTCTTCATTGAATCCTGTCTTTAACAAGGCATCCACTACAGCAAAATAAAATCCGACCTTCTGGTCTTGCCATGCTTCGTTTGTGCGTTCGCCTGCCCTGCCGCGATTTCTATTTTCTCGGGGACCGTTATTATCATGTGGGAGACCATCCGGGTGATTCCCTGGATGGTCGTTGACAGGCTGGGCCCCAGGGCCTCCCGGCTTGGAGCCGAAGCCTCCGGCAGGCCTGTAAGCCGGGGTCAATTTAGTATCTGTGCCAATGCAGACATGGTCAATTCCTGCCACATCAACTAAAGCCCTGATATTCCTGGCGTATTCTACCGGCGAATCCGACAAGTGTGTCCATACGCCAATAACGCCACCAGCATCTGCAACAATTTTAGCTTGCTCCTTGCTGATAAGCCTTGGCCGCATCATTTTCGCCATAAATTCGCTCTGGCCTAATTGCGTATCAAGACCTGTATGCGAAATAATCACGGGATGTGTCGCTACTTTTATCGCAGCGTTAATGGTTTCGTTGCTGGCGTGGGTTAGATCAACAAGTATGCCCAGCTTGTTGCATTCCCTGATAACATCTGCTCCAAATGATGTCAGGCCACCCCACTGTGGAGGGTTTGTATAAACATCGCCCAATGGCACAGACGCGTCACTGTCATGAAGCAGCCCGAGATGCCGCAAGCCCCTGCTATACGCTACACCGAGCCGATCTAAATGCCCTTCAAGAAAGTGGGCGCCCTCAACAGATTGAATAACCGTTGGCTGATGCTGATCATGAGCAAAACGTAGCTCCTTCAGGTTCATTGAACGTTTCATGTTGTTGCTTTTCAGCACCTCGTCCATAGCATTCAGTCCATTGATGAACCGGTCATAAGCATCACCCGGATTAGTTAGCTTTTGATAGTCAACAGCGAATGTCATACAAATTGCAGATAAGCCTGACTTCTTCATCTCAGCGGCCATCTCAACTTTGAGGCCTGGTAATTCATTGACGTTAAGAGGCACATCAATATGATTGTGCGTATCAATCCCGATTGTCTTAGCTACAATTTTTGCTACCCTGTCATCTTGATTGACAACACGGTATAATAAAGGGCTCAGCATTGCCGCTGCCCCTGCGCCTGAAGCATTGCAGATAAATTTTCTTCTCGACCATTCCTGTTGAATATTTTCCATAAACTCAAATATTTTGTGATTTGTAATCTCATCTAAATGGCAGGTCAGATAAAAATCAAGATTAGGGTCAGGATAATTCCACCCATAGTAAAATAAAGGCCTTTTTTGAAAATATCTGTTTTGGGCATAAACATCCAAAAGGAGGAAATCACAAAAAACAAAAGCGATAGCCCAAAGAAAACATTCAAAAAAAATAAAGGATCTTTCGTGGATGCTTTGTGGATCTGCGTCAGTTTTTCCAGAATCCGGGGCAATTCTTTGGAGGTAACTTTTGCGATACCTGTTGCCTTGTCGAATGTTCCTTGTTTGAAATAGACGATCCCGTTTTCTTCTTTTTCAATTTTGAAGTCTCGTATCCTTAATGCCTTTCCCAAATCGGCTGTTTTGAAATCGGCAGGAAGTGTTTTTTCAATTTGCTTTTCAGATTTTAAAAAATCAGTGTCCTTAAAAATTAAAATAATACCACTTACAGCATAGATAGCCATGATACCAGCCAGGAAAAAACCTAAATAACGGTGATACACACGCATTTTTTTGTTGAAATTGGGATTGCTCATTTTTTGATGAATTGTATGAATTAAAAATGGTTTTTTAAATAGCGGAAAACATGCTGTTCAATGTATTTTGATTTCATCTCAAACCCATATTATTTTATTGGGCAAGACAATGTTTTCCATGTACAATAAGCGTTTGCCGGCTATTACAGGTAGTGTATCAGCTTCACCTCAGGCAGGTTTGCGTGAAATATTTTCAAACTGAGACAATACCCTTTAACAAATGCAAAGTGAAAAACAGAAAATCCCAAAGAATCAAATTGGCCTTTTTTATTTTTCATCTTTATTCTATTTCATAAAAATAATTGTCAGATCAAGCGGTAAGCATCAAAATGCGACAAAATAAAAAAATGCTGCTGCGAAAGCTGTTATTCATGCTTAAAGCGTGTGATGGCTTTTGCTATCGCAGTCAACAGCGGTATATAACTCATTTTGCCTTGAAGATGTACAGTATTCTTCAAACTGGGATATTTCTGTTTTGTCTTTGTAAAACCACCCTGTGACAAAGCATTTGCTGGAGCTCTTTTTAGCACTGAGGATCCATGCACACGAGCGTAAATAGGGACATATAAAGCACTAAGAAGCAAATTTATATTTAGCAGAAAGGCCTCGTTTGACACCCGCGGGTTCATATCTCTGCTTTTGCGAATAAGATAGTTGAGTTATTTCTTGTTCAGGCATGCTTCAATCGCATCAAAAAGGTCTTTAGGTTCAAATGGTTTTTTTATATATGCGCTTGCTCCCATTCCAAGGGCTGCTTCAACCTCCTTTTTCTCAACACTTGCGGTAAGAAAGATAAATGGAATGCCAGCAGTAAAGGGATCGTTTTTTAAACCCCTGAAAACATCGTATCCGTCTGCCTCAGGCATCATAATGTCGCAAAAAATAATGTCCGGCAATATTTCTTTGGCAAGTAAAAGCCCTGTCTTTCCGTTCTCAGCCGAGATAACTTTGTAGCCCTCCAGTTCCAGCAACTCGGTGGCATTTTCGCGGACCGGGGCATTATCTTCAATGAGCAGTATGGTTATCATTCAGTGTTTATTTTTGCGGGAATGAGAAAGTAAAGGTAGTTCCCCGGCCGGATGTGCTTGTGAAACTGATAGCGCCTTCCAACAGCTCTACATATTTTTTTACGATATTGAGGCCAAGCCCTGTGCCCTGGATATTGGTTGCATTTTTTGCCCTGTAAAATTTGCCGAATAGATTTTTCTGCTCTTCTTCCGGTATCCCAATCCCTTCATCTTTCACCTGTATTGATACCGTATGATTGTGTACTTCGGTAGAAAGCCGGATTTCTTTATTTTCTTCAGAATATTTTATCGCATTGGAAAGAAGATTCAGGAGCACATTCCTGAGGATTTTTTTATCCTGAAATATTTCTTTCTCGCCCGAATGCAAAAAGGAAATGTGTTGCCCCGTTTTCAATATGCCGCTTACCTCCTCCATAATATCATCGGCAAATCCAACCAGGTCAAAATTTTCTTTTGCGATTTCAATACTGCCCTGCTCCAGTTTATCCAGGGAAAGGAAGTCATTTAAAATACTAATCAGGTTTTTTATGGATGATTTAATGCGTTCGACATGCTTTTTTCTTTTTTCAACATGCTCTTCCGCGCTGTACGATTCAATCAGCGAAACGCTTGATAGTATAGCACTCAAAGGAGTGCGGAATTCATGAGAAGCCATCGAGACAAACCTGGATTTCATTTCATTCATCGCCTGCAATCGCTCAAGCAGATTGCTCAATTCAAGTGTGCGCTCCGTCACTTTACTTTCAAGCTCCTCATTCATTTTCAAGATGGTCTCCTCGGCTTGCTTGCGCTGCGTGATGTCTGCACGTATGGCCAGGTATTTATAAGGCTTGTCCTGTTCATTTACAAAGGGAACTATGGTAGTGTCAACCCAATAAATAGTCCCATCTTTTGCTATGTTCCTTATCTCGCCTTTCCATATTTTGCCACGGGCAATGGTCACCCATAGATTACGGATAAACTCCTTTGGATGATAGCCGGAGTTGACAATGCGATGATCCTGGCCAATCAATTCCTCCTTTGTGTATTTTGAGATACGGCAAAAATTTTCGTTTACATGCAGTATGATGCCCTTCTGATCTGTCACTGCAACGATGCTGGACGCATCCAAAGCAAATTTGTAATCTGAAATATCTTTATTAACGCTCTCTAAAAGTAATGTGCGGTCGGATATTTTCTGCTCCAGCTCTTCATTCATTTTTTGTATTTCGTGCGATCGCTTCACAATTTCCATTTCCATTTCAGCAGAGCGGGAAATCAGACCTTCAGTCATCTTGTCTTTTTCTTTTTGTTCTTTCAGGAGCTGCATAAAACTTGTCACATCTTCAACCCGGTGAATGATGAATTCTACTTCATTTTTGGAATTCAGCACAGGCTTATTCAAAGGGCTCCAATATCTTTCTTCAAACTCGTCGTCGGGTTTGCGGATGTCGTATTTCTGCAGTGCCATTGCATGCGCAGACTTATTTTTCAGAACTGAACGAAGGGATGCCCGGAGATTGGATACGCCATCTGCTGAAGCATCCTCCGGATTGTCGGGGAATACATCAAATAAATGCCGCCCAACAATATCGTCCCGCCGGGTCATCGTAGCGTTTGCATATGCATCGCTTACAGCATAGATGGTAAGATCAGGCAAAAGCACAAGATATAATCCAGGTAAAGCTTCAAAGATAGACCTGAAATTTGCTTCACGTTCTATTGAAATTGTTCGAGTCTCCTCCATCACAAAAAAGGCTTTTGGAGAATAAAAGGGCAAATTAAAAAGGTTAGGTTCCACCCACCTCACATTTCATCCATGAGGTATTATTAAAAATACGAAATAATTCTTTTTGAAAACTATTAAATTAAATTCTAAGGTTCTTCATTCTGCTTCGACGCGCTGACTTCATGAACCCGGCACATGTCGCGGGTCTAAATTTCCTGATGCCGGCTTAGTAAATAAATACAGCTTCATCTGATATTGGCAGACTAACTATTTTTAATTCATATAACTTTTTGGCGGGGATGGGTCTGATGATGGTTTGTATTCACAGATGGCGTTGTGAAAGGAATCAAAGGATACTCTCTCGGGTTATCGAAACCCAAATAAACAGTATAATATACAAGGTCCTTATATTTCCTAGGAGCGAACAGACCATAAAGGGCATGTTCAGAAGCAAGCAGGTGCTGAATGTTTTTACCTGAATGTTATGCAAAATCTGGTTTCCCAGATATGTTCCCGGCACTAATGTTTGGCTGCTGCCAGTTCTTCCTTTCAGCAAATGGATATTCGGATCATCCGAAAACGGATGCTCGGTTAGTAAAGGCGCAGTCAATCCATCCAGTGTCAGCGAATCATCCATTGTCATGGAGTCAAGTCCTCCGATCCTGCATTCAAAAAACGATCTTTTGGTTGAATCCAGTTTGGCAAAATCTGCACTGTCACAAATAGGGTATCGAGATTATGGCCTAAGGTGATTGTCCTTGCTGGCGGTGCTGATGGAGTCGTGTCGCATTTGGTTTTAAAAAATACGGCGGGTTTGGCGGTGGGTTCGCAATGATAAGAGATCTATTACAAGCTTGTTCTATTTCGTGGAACATCGTTGATTTGAAATTTCCAAAAAAGGCAAAAAAAAGAGAGCAACCTGCCGTCGCTCTCTTCAAACCTTAAAACCTGTTATGCTTTATCTGACAAAACTAAATTCTTATGTAATGAAATTGTTACACTTTTCAAAGGAAAAATTGCATAATTCACACTAAAAATAAATGGGGCAACAAAAAATGTTGCCTACTCAGGAGTCTGGGGTAAACGCAGGAGCATTGACACCGTTTTTACGACCTCTTGAATTCAATTGATTACCTGCTTATTTAAGAAGGCTATGATGCACTTGATTAAAGGAGTCATTTCGCTAACGCTAACAAGTTCTAAACAATTCTTTTTTCTCATTCTGGATTTTTCCCGATAGGCTTTGCGGCATCTGGCTATTAAAAATACCGGGTATTGTGCTATAACCCGGGCGTGAATGGTTATCGAATACTGTAAAACTCCCCGTTGTTAAAACCTGATAACAGAATGTTCTTCGCAACCAAATCAAAAATCAAAGAGGCCGCTGCAAAAGAACAGCGATTAGGAAGAAATAAGTCGAGTCCGCTCCATTATTTTTTCCACAATACATGCGACACAGGGTAAGGCTGCATGTCATTGGTAATAATATAGGCAGGTATTGTTTTATTATTTTTTAAAGTGATGATGCAAACAATTCCCAAAGCACTTCCTTTATTTTGATATAAAGAGGGATATTTTCTGTTGATTGATCCACTGCTGTCTTCAAGATAAAAATCATCAATGCCTTTTATGTCTGAGAATTTAATTACATCCAGATTGCTTAGCTCACTCCAAACAGGCTCACCTGTATAGTTTTCAATTGCCGCCTGGGTTATGAACTTTACTAAAAAAACATCGTCATTGGTTGGCGAGTCAACAGTGATCGGGTAAGGATAGATGATTGGATGGGGAGGGCAAGCACCATAGTATGCAAATGCAGCACTGTCATTGTCCCAGATAGTTCTGATGGAATCAAGATAGTCCGTGCCGGTCATGGCTGTGAACGAAACTACACCCCGGTAAGCACTGTAAATCCCATATTCATCGGCAGGCATGGTTGATGAATAACTGAATCCCGTAACATTGTAGCCAGGGTTATAGATTTTACATGTTCTTGCTGAATCAAATAAAGCGGCATATGCTGACATCAGGCTGTTGCCACCTGTAGTCAGGCCATCATTTTGAATGTGTTTTAGATTTAAGAGTACTTCGGCCTTTTTGAACTTTCCGCAGCCAACCAAAAAAGCCACCAATGTTAAAGAAGTCAAAAATTGTTTCATAACTTATGTGTTAGTCTTTAAGGTATAGGTTGGTTTTGTAAATATAATTTAAGATTGGCTTTTTCTGAATTTACAGGAAAGCATATTTCTGTCTCAGCGGGGGCTGGCGAAATTGACTGCTAAAAATACGGCTTGTTGTGGGCAGACCCAGCTCAACGAAAGCTTTTGAAGTTTCCAAAACCCCGGAAGTCTCTGATTGCAAATTTCAAAACTAAGCAATAACGGCCCGCGAGACTTCGCTAATCGCATACTCCGGAATTCATGAAAGAGATATTTTCGGATGCACCTATTTTCATGCCTGGCTTCCCATCAGAAAACTTCCCCGAGGTTCACAGAGATGCCCTGCTGACCGTTGATGCCCCAGCCGTAATCCAGACAAAGATTGGCACCTGAATATTTATTGAGCCGTATCCTGATGCCGCCGCCTGCGCCCGGTGCAATGATCTGGAACTGCCGGGAAAGGTCTTTGGAGAACGACTGTGCATTGGCGAAAATCACGCCGCCCAGCAGGCCGTCATGGGTCAGGGCAAACCGGTATTCTGTTTCAAAATATACCATGTCCTTGCCCCTGTATCGTCCCTGTATGTAGCCCCTGCCGGTATTGTAAAAATCATCCCAGCCGGTGCTGGGCAACATCAGGTAAGGTGGCTTGCCATTCAGCGTAAGCCAGTTGTAGCTCCAGAAAGCCAGCACGTTCTTAGAGCTGGCCGGAAAATTGAGATATTTGCGTGCTTCCACTAGCAGTGACTGCCAGTTATTATCGCTGCCCATAAAAGTAAAGTTCGGCCGGTCAACTATATTCACGTACCACCCGGCATCGGGATTTATCTGGTTCTTTCGGGTATCCAGGACAATGCGGAAAGCCGGCCCTGCAGACATTGATTTGGTGGTGAGACCATATTTTTCGAAATCAGTCAGCACACCTTTGGGTGGATCCAATTCCCTGATGTTCCAGAAATAATCGTAATAAACGCCCAGGCCAGCATACAGGTTGTTTGATATTTTCCTCAACAGCGCCTGATGTATTTTGATATAGTTGAAATCAATCGTATATCCATTGCCGTTGTTGATATTGGAATGCCCTCCCAGGCCGAATGTGGTAGAAGGATAATTCATATAGCGCCAGTCTGTGATGATATTGTATTTGTCATTTTTCGTCCAGATATTAGCCTGTATGGGCAGAATGATCTGATTGTATTGGGTATACGCGAAACTGGTAAGCATGCTCGATATTTTTTCAGATTGCTGCTGGTGCGGCGTGGTGTAAAAGCCCAGGTTGGCGCTCACCACGCCTGCAAACCCGGTTACCGTTGTGTAGCCTGCTGCCGGCACGATGGAGAGATGAACTGCCTCAGCATCTTTTCTGGCTGTGGTATCTCTTTTGATAACGTGATGATAGATGTCAATCAGGTCACGCTGCTTATCCCATTGCGGCACTGCGGCAAAGGGGACTGTTTTTTGTGGCAATGATGAATCGCTGGCTTGTGCCAATGGGGCCGTTTCCTGGCTGCGGGCTGACGATAATGACCCCAACCAAAAAATGATCAGGAATCCTGCATAAGAAGGCTTCAAACCGGATGCTATTTAGGGTTTTAAAAAATCCGCTAAGATAAACTGATGAAAAAAAGTAAATAGCAGTGCACTATTTCCAATACCCCTGAAATCATTGATCTGCAAAGCTGCATGAGCACTAACGCAGGCACTCAAAAAGGGGTTGCCCGGAGTAAATGCACCCGGCTCGTTTTATCTTTTATTTCACAAATCAGGGTAGGGATGCCTGATGCCGTCGTTTTATTGACGCCAGAATTGAGCCTAGAAAGGCAACCGGCCATTTAAGAACTGCCATGCGGCAACAGCATACTATGTACTTCGGCTGAACCTGGGTAAAGGCGTAGTTTGCGTATGGCTGATGTATGCTTAAAGCGTACCTTCTGTATAGTAAAAGCGTACCTGATGTATGGTAAAAGCGTACTTACAGTATGGGCGATGTATAGCTGAAGTATGTTTAAACGGGGGAGCATGTACCAATAATTCATATACAATAACAAGGAATGACTGGTTAAGCTCGTATTTTTACGAATACATTTCGCTTGTCCACTTTATTCGGCGGCCCGCCAGTCAGATGATTGGTTTTTTTCTGGTAACTGCACATGCTAAAACAATTATATAGTTCCGATCGTTGAAACAATTAATTATAGCCACATGTCTGATTTTACAAATCGGCTCGCATTTGAATCAAGCCCATATTTGCTGCAACATGCTCATAATCCGGTTGACTGGTATCCCTGGGGTGATGAAGCGCTTCAAAAGGCAAAGTCACAAAACAAACCAATATTGGTTAGCATTGGCTACGCTGCCTGCCATTGGTGTCATGTGATGGAAAGAGAGAGCTTTGAAGACCCTGCTATCGCAGAGCTTATGAATGAAAAATTCGTCAATATTAAGATTGACAGAGAGGAAAGGCCGGATTTGGATCATATTTATATGGATGCTGTTCAGGCAATGACGGGGAGCGGAGGCTGGCCCTTGAATGTTTTTCTTACTCCGGAAGCAAAGCCATTCTATGGCGGCACCTATTTCCCTCCAAAACCAGCTTTTGGCAGGCCTTCGTGGAAAGAAGTGCTTTTCAGCATTTCATCATCATTTCAGAATAAAAAAAATGAGGTAGAAGCACAAGCCGAAAACCTCATTTCGCATATGCTTCAGGCAAATACATTTGGGAAAAAAGAATCAGGGGGAGAAGAAAATGGTTTTGAGACTGTTTTCAACAGAAAAAGCCTTCAGCAGGCCTTTGAAAATATTATGAAAACCGCAGATAGAGAAAATGGCGGATTTGGCAAAGCACCAAAATTCCCCCAAACAATGACTATCCGGTTTTTGCTGCATTATTATCATTTCAATAAAAATGAGAATGCATTGCGACAGGCCTGTATAAGTCTTGACAAAATGATTCAGGGAGGTATTTATGATCATATTGGAGGAGGCTTTTCCCGTTATTCCACGGATGATACATGGCTTGTGCCGCACTTTGAAAAAATGCTTTACGACAATGCTCTCTTCATTATTGTTCTCAGCGAAGCATATCAGATCACAAAAAATGATTTGTACAAGCAAGCTATTGAACAAACTATCGGGTTTATTGAAAGAGAATTGTCAGATCCCGATTCGGGGTTCTATTCGGCAATAGACGCTGATAGCGAGGGCGAGGAGGGAAAATATTATGTATGGTCGAAGAAAGAAATAGATGATATTTTAGGAGTTGATTCGGCATTGTTTTGTGCATTTTACAATGTTTCGGAAAATGGCAACTGCGAAGGCAGGAACATACTTCATATTAATATCAGTTTAGAGGATTTCGCGATTGAAAAGGGTATGGGAAAAAATGAAGTATCTCTTCTCCTTGAAAAATCACGTCGCGAACTTCTGTCCCGGCGTTCAGAAAGGATTCGCCCTTTGCTGGATAACAAAATCATCCTAAGTTGGAATGCGCTGATGAATACGGCGCTGAGCAAGGCTTACGCAGCTTTGGGAAATGAGAGCTATAGAGATGCTGCAATCAGCAATATGGAATTTTTACTGCAAAATCTGAAAGGCGATGGAACTCATTTATTCTTTCACTGTTATACAGGACAGGCTGCAAAATTCCCTGCTTTTTTAGATGATTATGCTTTTTTGATTGCTGCCCTGCTCCAACTGCAGGAGATTACTACAGAAACCTCTTATCTGATAAAGGCAAAAGAATTGACGGAATATGTAATTGAGCATTTTGAAGAAAACGAAAGCAGCAGTTTCTATTACACTCATAATGGCCAAAAGGATTTGATAATAAGAAAAAAAGAAATTTATGATGGGGCAACTCCTTCCGGGAATTCTGTTATGGCTTTCAACCTGCTATACCTTTCCATCATTTTTGATAAGCCTGAGTGGAAAGAAAGATCAATTAACATTTGTTTTGCAATGGCGAAGATAATAATCAGCTATCCTACTTCGTTTGCAGTATGGGCAGAGTTGTTACAGGCAATTATACACGGCGTTCCGGAAATTGTAATAATGGGCAGGGATTTTAATCGCGAATTAATTGATATGCGAAAGGATTTTTTGCATATCTTTATCCCTTACAAAGTTTATCAATCCGCGACCCGGGAAAATGCAAGATTCCCTCTGTTAATCCACAAGCCTGTTTATGAAAAGCCACATATATACCTGTGCAAAGATTATACATGCAGGAACCCTTTAGCTAAAATTGCTGAATTATCGCATCAATTGGCGGATATGCAAAAAAATAATGCTTAAATCAGGCAATAATAGAAGCATAAGACGCGTTAAGAAATTTATCTGGAGCGAAAGTTTTGACTTTTAAAAAATAAACTTTAAACTTGTATTTCGATGTTGCGAAAAGATTTTTTTTGCCGAATACCCTTTAATATTATGAAAATGAAAAACCTGTCCCTTCTAACAGTAATGGCCGTGGTATTATTCTCGGCCGCTGGATGTGGCAAAGGAAGCAAATCCCAAAAAGGCTTCGACGATGGTCAATTGCATGGCGTCGCACCTGCCAGTAAATACAATTTAACCAAGCCACCGGGGATGGTTTATATCCCACCAGGCATGTTTCACATGGGGCCAAGTGATGAAGATGTCAACTATGCTTATACAGCGCGTAATAAAGAAGTGTCTATCAATGGATTTTGGATGGATGCGACTGAGATTACAAATAATGAGTACCGCCAGTTTGTTTACTGGGTCAGGGACTCTATTGCTGCAACAATGATGCAGTATGGTAAAGACGTGGACGGCAAGTTCGCTATTGACTGGAAAAAAGCCCAGGCTATTAAGTGGAACGATAAAGCAACTGTTGAAAAGATAGATCAGCTAATCCTTACTCCTGAGAACAGGATATTTGGAAAGAAAGATATTGACCCGAATAAAATAGTTTATCGTTCTGAAACTTTTGATCTGAAAGAAGCAGCTAAGAAAATCAACGAAGGTAAGCCACGCTCACAGTTTATAGTAAGGGATAGCATTAAGGTTTATCCTGACACGCTTGTTTGGATACGCGATTTCAGCTATTCTTATAATGAGCCAATGACAAAACGTTATTTCTCTCATCCTGCATTTGGGAACTATCCGGTTGTGGGTGTGAATTGGCTTCAGGCTACTGCTTTTTGCGAATGGAGAACGCAATATCTGAATGCGGCGCTTGAAAAACAGAAAAAAGCCACTGAGTCGAGTTTTCGTTTGCCAACAGAGGCTGAATGGGAATACGCAGCCCGTGGCGGCCGCTCTCAGTCTATGTTCCCATGGGGCAACTATTACCTGAGAAATAAGAAAGGATGCTTGCTTGCCAACTTTAAACCAGGCCGTGGCAACTATCCTGAAGATGGTGCATTTTATACTGCCCGTGCTGATGCATACTGGCCAAATGATTTCGGTCTGTATTGTATGGCTGGCAATGTTGCGGAGTGGACATCTTCTGTTTTTTATGAAGGAGCTTATAATTTCCAGCATGATATGAACCCGGATGTTCGCTATAATGCACAGAAAACAGATCCCCCGCGCATGAAACGAAAAGTGATCCGCGGTGGTTCATGGAAAGATGTAGGTTACTTCCTGCAGACAAGCACACGCACTTATGAATACCAGGATACTTCAAAATCTTATATCGGGTTTCGTTGTGTAGTTGATTTATCCCCGACCTTATCAAGGGGAGCACGTTAATTTAAATTTCTATTATCGATAAAATTTTTTTACAGAAAATGCGTTTTTGATTTTACAACTAAGGAAAATCGAAAACGTTTTTTTTTAGATAACCCCTGAAAACCTTTTAAAAACAATTAAACTTACAATTATGGCCGGAGTTTCCAGACAAACAGAAAAATTAGTGAACATTATAGTATGCGTTGGCGCAGCAGTTGTTATTTTTGGTGCGTGGCAGAAAATCACCCATCAGCGATTAGCTAACTTTTTCCTTACTGCTGGTCTGCTTACCGAAGCATTGATATTTATGGTATATGCTTTCCTGCCGCCTCCGGGGGGCGAAATGCATGCCATTGCAGAAGCTTTGCCAAAACTGGCAGGGGGTGCTTCAGGTAATCCCGCACTGGATAAATTCGACAAGATGCTGCAAGAAGCTGAAATCACTCCGGCTAACCTTGGCCGCCTGAGCGAAGGCTTCAAAAAATTCGGCACTACCGTTGACAAAATCAGTGATGTATCCGGCGCGTTGGCCGCGACTACTGACTATACAAATAAAACAAAAGAAGCCGTTACCGCTTTGGATGGTATGAAAACGGCCTACCAAAATGCAACTACAACAATAGGATATTTCAATAATGCGGCAGACAGCACAAAGCAATTTCACGGGCAGGTACAAACGCTGACAAAAAATCTTGGCTCGTTGAATGCTATTTATGAACTGGAACTGCAGGATACAAACAATCACCTGAAAGCAATGAATGCATTTTACGGCAATCTGGTACAGGCTTCTGAAACCATGCAGGGCAGTGTGACAGACGCTAAGAAAACACAAGAACAGATTGCGTTATTGGCTAAGAACCTCGGCAATTTGAATCAGGTGTACGGCAATATGCTCAGTGCCATGCAAGGCAGATAATTTTATGCGGCCTTAGCTGGCCTATGAAAAAAACCCATTAAAATATTACTATTAAATTACTGATCCATGTCTTTACCTAAAGAACCCCGGCAGAAAATGATAAACATGATGTATTTGGTGCTGACAGCTATGCTGGCGCTGAATGTATCTGCCGAAATTCTGAATGCTTTTAAGATAGTAAACAACAGCATCCAAACATCAAATAATGTTTTGTCATCTCAGAACAAAGAAATCAGCGATGCGATAGCTGCTAAAGCCGCGGCCAATGAAACAAGAGAAAAAGCAAAGATCTGGAAACCAATTGCGGATAGTGTTTCTATGATTTCTAAAAGCACTTACGACTATATAGAAACTTTAAAAGACAAGTTGAAACGTGAAGCTGGTTATAATCCTGAGAAAGGCGATACGACTTTCAGGATAGATGACCTGGATGCAGCAACCCGCCTCATGGAGAATCAGGGCGAAGGAGAAAAGCTCCACCAAATGCTTGTTGATTATAAAAAGAATGTGCTTGCCAATCCTTTAATTGAGAAAGAATTTGAAAACAAGCTTCCCTTAAATCTAGATCCTCCTCCTTCTGAAGAAGGCAACCAAAAAATGAGCTGGGCAGATTCTTATTTCCACATGACACCGGCCATTGCTTCACTTACCATTCTTGGCAAATTTCAGAATGATGTCAAAAACACTGAAAATGATATCATCACTTATTGCCAGGATCAGATTGGTGCAGTAGCAGTTCGTTTTGATAAGACCGGTGTGATCGCCGGGACCAGCGCAAGCTATGTAATGCCGGGAGATAAATTAAGCATTTATGCAGGCGTGGGTGCATTTAGTTCTGCATCGCATCCCACCATCACAATAAATGGACAAACGGTAGATGTTGACCAAAATGGAAAGGCTACCAAAGATATTGTAGCAGGCGGTAGCGGGCCTCAAACTATTAAAATTGGCGGCTCCTTTAAGAATCAGGACGGAGTAACAATACCAATTAATGAAACACTAAACTATACAGTAGGCACACCTTCCGGCGTAGCCGTTTCACCCGACAAGATGAACGTTCTTTATATAATGGGTTCTACACCTAACCCAATTACGATCTCCGGTGGTTCTGGCAGTGAAAAAACACAGGCTACTTTAACTGGTGGTGAATTGAAACATATTCAGGGTTCCGCATGGGAAGCTTATCCCAAAACACCCGGAGAACAGACGATCAATGTTACCATTGATGGTAAAACAACTGCCAAAAAATTCCGTGTTAAATATCTTCCCGATCCTGCTGCTTTTGTGGGAACCAAAAGTGGGGGATCAATGCCATCTGCTGACTTTAAAGTCATGGGAGGATTGATTACTAAATTAGTGAATTGTGAGTTTGAGGCACCCTTTAAAGTAATTAGCTATAAATTGGGGGCCATTGGTGGGGGTATATCACAATATATTCAGGCAACGAATGAAGGCAATCGCTGGACAGGAAATGCAGCTAATATCATAAGCAGGGCAACACCTGGTACAAATGTATTTTTCGACGAGATAAGAGTAGTTGGTCCTGATGGCAGGCAAAGGGAAATACAACCAATATTTTTCAGCCTGAAATAATAAATTTTTAAATTTCTCTTCAATGAAAAACTGTATCGTAAAATTTAGCTTGTTTGCAATAGTGATTGCCCTGGCTGTTGGAACAGTGGATGCACAAACGACCACGCCGCGCAAAAGCAAAAAAAGGACGACTAAAAAAAGCAATACCAGTAAAAATGCTTCCAGTGTAAAAGCCGTTGCACCAGCTAAGGATACTACAAAGCCAGCCGCCGTAGTTGAGGCAGATATCAAGTTGGATACTCCCCGCAAGTCCTTGCGCAACGACGCCGCAGTAGAGCGATTGCTTATTAAAGACAGGACACCACTGGCTTATGAGCATATCCGTGAAGACGATGCAGTTTACCGGCAGCGTGTTTGGAGAGAGATAGATGTGCATGAAAAAATGAACCTCCCCTTTGCCTATGCGGCAACTGAGGACAATGGCAATCAGCGATTTATAAATATTTTGTTGAACGCTATCAAAAGCGGGGAAGTAACAGCTTTTGACCCGATAGATGACAGGTTTACTACTCCTTACACATTTAGACAAATTGCAGAGCAGGTTGTGGGCAAACCGACTGTAAAACAAATTCCTGATTTTGAAAAGGATCCCGACGGTTCAAAAGGCATCATGCGCGATACCACTATTGTGCAGGATTTTAACCCGGATGCTATTGAAAGATACTGGATTAAAGAGGAATGGGTATTTGATAAAGAATCTTCACGGATGTATGCAAGGATTCTTGGAATTGCTCCATTAAAGACGATTACAAATGCTGATGGTTCCTATCGTGCAGTGCTTCCCATATTTTGGGTTTATTATCCTGATTTGAGGCCAATGCTTGCTAAATATGAGTCTTACAATGGCAAGAACTATGGTGCCAGGATGAGCTGGGAAGAATTATTTGAAAGCCGCATGTTTGCAAGCCGTATTATCAAATCGACGATAGACAATCCCGGCGATAAATATATTCAGGATTATATTAAAGACCCGATATTGCAATTGCTTGAGGGAGATAATGTGAAAGAGAAAATGTTCAATTACGAGCAGGATTTGTGGTCTTATTAAGCTAATATAAACTATTCTAAAAGGTACTGTAGCAATACAGTACCTTTTTTGTTTTAAAGCTTTTGCCGTGGTTGAGGTATAAAAAATAACCAGTGTTTTCTGGTGACAAAAAAAACTAAAATATAAATGGCTAATTATTGGTAAATAGAATTGTTTCCCTATTTTTACATCGGTTTTTCATAGGATATTGGATTTTAAAAACGGGGCTGGATTTTTATCCTGGCCCCTTTATTTTTTAATGCTTTATTTTTTATTCCTGTAACTATTCCTCGCTTCATTACAAATTGCACTTTCCTCCCGTACATGTCTATGCAGCCCCAGCCTGAGGTACTTTAGGAGTGCTATGCTCAACAGCAGCCTAAAAATATATCGGTTACTGAAGAACTAAAAACTTTTACCACTTGGATTAAAAATTGTCTGTTAAAATTTAGTCGTCTTCACCCTTTGCTTTTGTGCTTTTTACAAATGCGGCACGTTTGGGCACAGGCACTGTTGCTCCCATCCCTTTAATTCCCTTCCACAATACTTCGTTGAACAGGTCATCGGGCACGCGATCTTCTTTCGTAAAATCAAATCCGGCCGACTTTTTTGCAAGCTCATTCCATGCAGTGTTTTTTTCATTAAAGTCAATATTTGCTGGCAATGATGTGAATGAGGTTAAATCAGGAGCGGATGAGAAGCACCGCCACATGGGTGTTGCTGCAGCGTCATACTGGCTCATGGGCGGCATTCCTAAAATAAGCTCTATTGTTCGCACCAGTGAAGTGGTGGAATAAATCGTATGGTCAACAAAATGGCGCTTCACGTAGCCTCCCGCTATATATGCAGGGCTTCTGTGTGCATCCACATGATCAGGGCCATTCTGAGCATCATCTTCTAAAATAAAAACAACGCTTTCTTTCCATACTTTGCTTTTGCTCAGGTATTCAACAAACTCTCCAACTGCAAGATCATTATCTGCCACATGCACAAAAGGAGTTGGCCTCCCTTTGGCAAGTCCTTCAGTGTGATCATTGATAATGCGCAACGTGCTTAACCGCGGCAATGCATTCGCAGCAACCAGCGAATCAAAATCTCTTTTCCATTGGCTCACTCTTGTCGTGTCCCTTACTTTCTGGTCCCAGCTTGTGTAATAAGGGCAATAATGGTCTTTTAGGATCGGGATATTTGGTTTGTAGTCATCAGCAAATTCGCCATATGTCCTGTAGCTGATGCCAGTTCGTTTGCAATCATCCCATATAAAACCATTCTTATTATTTGCAATAGCGCGGTTGCCTTCCGCGTCATACTCGCCACCACGGCCTCCATAGCTTGTTGGCCATGTTTTTTCAAGATAATCAGTAGCGTAAGCGCCCATGCTCCAGTTGTGCCCGTCAGCGCT
>Ga0182030_10001738_pt1 | contig 45393 bp, 40 predicted proteins | sample 812S3MmetaG_FD_121299 | JGI IMG/M metagenome (GOLD analysis project Ga0182030, IMG submission 121299) | Permafrost microbial communities from Stordalen Mire, Sweden - 812S3M metaG (Illumina Assembly) | ecosystem: Environmental > Terrestrial > Soil > Wetlands > Permafrost | place: Sweden...
ATTCGCCGTCTTTGTCGCGGCCAATGCTCTTCAAATCTGGGCAATGGCGGTGAATATCTTCTTCTCGACGGCGCTTCGCCTTCAGACGGAGCGGGGACACGAACTGGTAAGGGGTGGCCCCTATCGCTACGTTCGACACCCTGGTTATCTCGCGATGTTTCTCGTTGTGCTTTCGACGCCCCTCGCACTTGGCTCGAAGGTCGCACTTCTCCCAGCAACAATGTACGGGGCGCTCATTTTATTGCGGGCCGCGCGCGAAGACCAATTTCTCCTCAGTAATCTCCCCGGTTATGCCGATTATATCGAAGGGGCACCGTACCGCTTAATTCCGGGAGTTTGGTAAAGGAGGAGGAACAACAATGGAATGCGCTGTTTGTCAGTCGACAAATTTGGTGAAGGTATCGCTCGCGTATGAGCAAGGTCTCTCAGCGTACAAGGGGCGATCGCGCTCCCACGGCCTGTCCCTTGGGACAGGCGGGTTGGGCCTCTGGGGCGGCAGGGCGAAGACCACCGGCACATTCCAGACCCGTCTTTCAGCACGGCTCAGCCCTCCTACCAAGTGGTCGTATTGGAAAACATTTAAGTGGTGGTTGCCGGGGTTCATTATCCTCTGGTTCGTGGGAATTGCGGTCGAGGAAAATGCTCCGAGTGCCAAGGAATTCATCCGGCTATTCAACTGGGGGATGGACGGCTACGCCGGCGCTCTGGTCTTTCTGTGGTGGTTTATCTGGCGATACAACCACCGTGTGTTTCCGATTCAGCGCAGGCGCTGGGATCGATCCTTCCTGTGCCGACGCTGCGGAAACACCATGCCGGCCGGAAGTCGGACGAGCGCCGACGAAGAGTGATGCGACAACGCAATTCGAGGACAGCCCTCTGAATACACCAGAATAGAGCAATTAGGAGAAGTCACACACCATGGGTGAATTATGGCTCCCGAAAGACTACAAATCCTTTCTCAAAGGCCTCAAAGACCGTGTGCGGGCCGCACAGCTTCGTGCCGCACTTTCAGTAAACCGGGAACTCGTCCTTCTATATTGGCGGACCGGTCGGGATATTCTTGAACGCCAACATCAGGCTGGTTGGGGGGCCAAAGTCATCGAGCGCCTCGCCCGGGACCTCCACACGGAGTTCCCCGACATCAAGGGATTTTCTCGGACGAATCTTCTTTATATGCGGGCGTTCGCGGAGGCCTGGCCCGATGAGTCATTTGTCCAACAGGTTGTTGGACAAATTCCGTGGGGGCACAACCTCCGCATTCTTGACGGCGTCAAGAACGCGTCCGAAAGGGAATGGTACGTTCGGGCGACCATCCAGAACGGCTGGAGCCGCGACGTTTTGGTGCATCACATCGAGAGCGACCTTTATCGTCGGCAGGGCAAGGCGCACTCCAACTTCCACCGCACCCTCCCTGCTGCCCAATCGGAGCTTGCGCAGCAGGTTGTGAAGGACCCGTACAATTTCGAGTTTCTCACGCTCGCGGAAGAGGCGCGCGAGCGAGATTTGGAACGTGCCCTGATTGATCACCTCCGCGACTTCCTGTTGGAGCTCGGAGCAGGGTTCGCGTTTGTGGGAAGCCAATATCCCTTGGAGGTGGGTGGGCAGGAATTCCGCCTTGATCTGCTCTTCTATCATCTTCGATTGCGCGCATATGTGGCGATCGAGCTAAAGTCCCAAGATTTCAAACCAGAATTCAGCGGCAAAATGAACTTTTATCTCTCGGCCATTGATGACTTACTTCGCCACCCGGACGACCAACCGAGCATCGGAATCATCCTCTGCAAGTCAAAGAACAAAATCGTAGCCGAATATGCGTTGCGCGATCTAGGGAAACCGATCGGCATCGCCGAGTATCGTGTTACAAGCCAATTACCAAGACGGTTCCAGGACCAACTTCCCTCAATCGAGGAGCTGGAGGTGGAACTAGGGAAAGCGAAAGTTCGATGATTTCCTCTATCGACTGTGCAAGCTCGATCTCCGATTCGGCACCTGGAATCGGGAATCGGCACTGGAGAAAACGCCCGGCAGGTGTAGGTCACGGGGAAGGAGCCTCACAATCATGGCGCACAGAGCATTTTCAAATGGATTGCACGGTGCTGCGCAGCGACGACAGATAGAGCAACTTTCGGGCGTCGAAACAGACGGTCGGACCACTCCAGAATCAGGCTCACTGAGTTTGCAAGTGACGGTCTATGCGAACGTGTTTGGGCACACTGCCACTAAAGGAGAAAGTACAATTGGCGAGGACGAACGGCATTCGTCTCAATCTGTGCTACTTTTCGCAGGGACCGTCCCGGTTGATGTTAAGTTGATGCCGAATGCATTAGCAGACGCAGCAGAGTCTACCCGCGTCATCATCCATCAAAACGATCTCGTGCCCCCAACACACACGGTCAAACCCGCAAGAGACCCATGGTGCGACCTCGAACAGTCTGCCCGTTATTTGGGCATTTCGACTAGCACCTTATACAAGTACTCCAGTCAGAGAAAGATCGAGTCCAGAAAGATCGCCGGGCGGCTACAGTTTCGTCAGACCGAGCTCGACGAGTTCATGAAAAAACAGATACGGCCAGCTCGCAAAGGAAGAAGCTCTCAAAGTATAATTCCTCCGGCGCTTTGCTCCGGCAAGTAGAAGGGCGCCAATGGGTATATTCAGAAGACCCGGCTCAAGGTTCTATTGGATGTCGTATACGATGAACGGTGAGCAATACCGAGAATCAACGAAAACAGCGACTCATGCTGTCGCCATGAAGATCTGGAAACACCGTGAGGCAGAGGTTGCACTCCGGCTCTTTCAAGTCGGATGGCCCGGCGAGCGGATTACGTTCGACCACCTCTGCGATGAATACAACCAATCGCACATCAAAAACTTGTCAGACAACAGCAAGGCTGCATTCGAAAACAGCAAACGGCAGCTCATGAAGTTCTTCAGCGGCCGAATGCTTACGGACATTTCTAGTGATGTCATTCGCGAGTACCGGGATCTCCGACGCAAACAACCTTTGAAAAACAGGGCCGATCGCACGGTCAAGGGGGCAACGGTAAACCGCGAACTCGAAACTCTCCAGGGCCTTTTCAAGTTGGCAGTTCAGCGTAGCTACATTCACGCAGACCCATCGCTTAACGTAGAGCACTTTCCAGAAACTCGCGAGCGGCCAGCAAAAAGGCGAATCAGTACCGAAGACTACGTCCGCATCCTGGAGGGTGCCCCTCCCTATTTGCGGGTCGGCATCCTAATGCTCGAACAAACTGGCAATCGAACGTATAGTGAACTATTTAACCTCAGATGGGAGCAGGTGGATCTGGATGCCGGAGTCATCAGCTTCAATGTTCAACTCAAGACAGCGGATTCAGATACGGTTCACCCGCTGAGTGATCTGGCGGTCAAAATCCTCCGGTGGTGGAAAGAGCAAACCGTTCGGGGGAGTCCGTTTATTTTCCCGAGCCCAAGGGTTCCGGGTCAGCCAATCCGGAATGTGAGGAAAGCATGGAAGAAAACCCTCGAAGACGCGAAGGTTGCGCACTTTCCCATCTATCAGTTGAGGCACGCTTTCTGCACGCGTCTAAGCAAAGTGGCTTCAGATACCGTTGTTACAAAAGCCATGCGCCACTCCAGCGCAGAAACGAAGCGCCGATATCAATTGGGGATGGTCGAGGAAGTTCGGGAAGCAATGAATCTCGCCAACACGGAAACCTACGGCGAACTTGAGAATCACATTTTTAGCACAGTGACCGCACCAATCGAACAAAACGGAAAGGAGGAAGCAGCGGAACTAGTTGAAACGTAAGGAGTAAATTGGTGGACCTGGGGAGGATCGAACTCCCGACCCCATGGTTGCAAACCATGTGCTCTCCCAGCTGAGCTACAGGCCCACACGAGCTTCATGAATATAGTGAAGGGGAAATTCGCAATCGTCAAGAGACACCCAACGCCCTGATCCGCACGTAATTTTGGGCAAAGGCCAAAAAATCGCATTCCCGATGCATTTTTCCCTCGGCATAAGATAGAAAGCATGGCGATACTGTGCTCCTGTTTGCGCGCATCCCCACTCAATATAAGTCGCTTTTTGAAATCAACGTCCGTCCCTTGGGCGAGATGTCGAGGCTCCACGCCGGCCTGCTGTCCATCTCCCGCGCCTTTCGCTCGCTGTGCGTCCCGGGGCTCATCGCCGACCATCTCCAGATCGAGCCGCGCCCGTGCGGCTTTGACGAGGCACAATACGTCGAGTCGGTAGTCATGCTGCAAACGGGCGCCGGCGAGACCGGCATTAACATGCGGTGATTACCAATTTGAAAGGGGAGGGGCACAAGTTGCGCCAGAGGGACCGAGAGAGAGCCGGCACGTTCGAGCACGTGCAGGATGAGGTGAAGAACGAGTTGGGGGGCGGGCACACGCCTAACCAACCCTTTGATGTAAACACCACTTGGTTCAAGCTGGCGTTGTTGACTTATGAGGACGATGCCCAAGTCTTACGTCACGATATCTTCGCCGCCATCCACGCGAATTACGTTTCCCGTCAGCCAGTGGGTTTTGTCGCTCATCAGGGCGGCGATAGCTTGGGCAACATCTTCGGGAGTGGTCAGCCGCCCGCCGGGATTGCGCAGCCGTGCGAACTCCGTGAGCTTTTCAATTCCGGGAATCTTGCTGGATCCGGGCGTAAGGGTGACCCCGGCCTGAATGGCGTTGGCCGTGATCCCAAAGGGCATGAGTTCATAGGCAAGTTGGCGAATGTGCGATTCCATGACCGCCTTGGCGGCGGAAACCGCGCCATAATTGGGAATTACACTATGCCCGCCGGCGCTGGTCATGGCATATATGCGGCTTCCTCGTCCCAGCATTTTTCTGCGGAAAAGATCCTGCACCCAATAGACCAGGTTGTTCCCCATCACATCCACAGTCATATCCATCTGCTGTTGCGTTAGTTCTTCGTCGGAGGTTTCCCCTAGGTAGGGTTTCAGAGAACCGAACGCCACGGAGTGCAGCAAAACCTTGACGAAGTGCTCGCCGCCGGTTTTTTTCCAATACTCCTGCGCCTGGTTCAAAGCCTCCGTCCTCTTCCCCGGGTCGGCAGCATTAATATTAAAGAACAGGACGTCGCGGCCGGTTTCACGAATGCTGGCGATGACTTGCTCAACCTGAGGCATGTTCGAGCGGCGATCAAAATGCACGCCCAGGATGTTGAGCCCGGACCGCGCCAACTCCCGGCTGGCGGCGGCGCCGAAACCGCTCGACGAACCCACGATCAAGCCCCATGGGGTGGGGCTTCCATTTTCCGTCATGATTAGAATTTCTCCGCTGAACTGATTGCAGACAGCCAACAGCGGACAGCTCACAGTTATCTTTAGCTGTGCCTTCTGGTGTTAGCCGTCAGCTTCCTTCTGTCACTTGCCACTGCCTTTAAAATCCTGCTCAACCTGCGTGATGAGGCCAGGTACCATGGCGCCCAGAGCTTGGGCACAAGCTGCATTCAACGCGCTGGCGACACCGTCCACGCCGCGCTCCGAAAGAGGTGTTTCACGGCGCTGTTCACCCGACCACACGAGTTTATGATCGCTGGTTCGCACCAGCGATAGCGCCAAGGCCAGGCGGACTTTAGCGCCTCCGTCGGTATCAACTTCCTCAAAGCTCAGGACTTCCCCCCCCAGCATGTAGTCCACGCGCTCGCGCACGGGAAGCATTTTTACTTGCGCAAAGACCTCGCTGGATTCGAGCCACTGGGCGGTAAATTCGGAGAGCAGCGTGGCCGGATTCGAGCTCCAACGGTGATGCTGATAAAAGTTGATCTGGGTCGGGGACACATAATAGACGATGCGATCGTCGCGCAGGATTTCCGGGGCGCGGAAGTGTTCTACACCCAGAACGTAGTCCGTCTTGGAATCGCCGGGCGCGGGCGCCGCGGGCACTTGCAAGGTGTAGTAGTAGGTCTTGGGAACACTGCCGCAATCCGCCGCGAAGACGGCCGCCAGGAGTCCGAGAACCGCACACGCTCGGGTTTGAAAGCTATGCTTCCACGCGTTCGATGAGGATTCGACGGTCGTCACTCCCTCGATGCTCCATTCGGATTTTGACGCAAGGCAGGGGAGCATTATCTCCAAGCTTCTCGCCCCATTCGACAAGAACTGTAGCCGCCTGACTTGATATGTCTTCCAACCCCAGGGTGGCAAGGTCGCGCGTACCTTCGATCCGGTAAAGGTCGGCGTGATAAACCCTGCCGGCGGAACCGTATTCATGCACTAAAGTGAAAGAAGGGCTCGTGACCTCATCTTCGCTGGCCGCGCCCAGGCCGGCGACAATCCCCTTAACCAGCGTCGTCTTGCCCGCGCCTAAATCCCCTTCCAGCAGCACCAGGCAAGGCGGCTGGAGATGTACGGCGATTTCCCGCCCAAAGCGTACGGTTTCCTCCGGCGAATGCGTCACGCGCTCAGCCAGAATTGATGATTTTCGATTGCCGATTGTCGATTGCCGACTCATGCTCGACGATTGTCGATTAACCGCAAAGAGGATTTCCGTGGTTCCAATCATGTATCAATCATCATCTATCGTCGATGGTCAATCCCTGACCGACGAATATCAATCGTCAATCATCAATCGACAATCGTCAATTTCTTATAGCCCGGCGGGATCTTTTCCAGAAGGTCCCCCGCCAACATGGAATGCTGTCCCAGTTCTTTGGCGGCCAGGTCGCCCGCCAGACCATGCAAGTATACCGCAGCAGTGGCGACTTCGCCCACGGGATGCGAAGGATATTGTGCCAGGAGGCCCGCCACCAAACCCGTCAGCACGTCGCCGGTGCCGCCCTTGGCCATTCCCGGATTGCCCGTGGGATTGACCTCGATCTGGCCGTGGGGAGAGGCAATCAAGGTCCGAAATCCCTTCAGGACCAGCGTAACGCCGAATTGTTGGGAGAATTCACCCGCCACTGCCTGGCGCCGGGCTTGGATTTCCGCAATCGTCTTCCCCGTCAAACGCGCCATTTCGCCGGGGTGGGGCGTGAAGACCGTCGTGCCGGCCGGCCGGAGGTCCTGGCGGAAAGATTCCATGCGCCCCGCGAAGGCATTCAGGCCATCCGCATCGAGTACCAAGGGCAGCGAATATTTGTTAACAACGGTCCGAACGAACTCCCCGGTCTCGGGGTCTGCACCGATGCCTGGCCCCACGGCCAGGACGGCTTTCCCCGCTACCAGCTTATCCAAACGAGGGCCTTCCAGAGCGCGAAGGGAAATGGCGCCGTCTTCCGTCTCGGGCAGCGCCTCGGTCATGAACTCCACGCCCAACGTCGCGACGATGGGCGCGGCGCTCTTGGCAGTGGCCACCGTCACCAGCCCCGCACCCGCCCGCAATGCGGCTCGCGCAGCCATGGCTGCGGCGCCCGTCTTGCCCATGGAACCGGCCAGAATCAGCACGTGTCCGAAATTGCCCTTGTTTGCAGCCGCGGCCCTCGGCTTCCCGATCCAGGCCACGTCTTCCCGGTCCGCATAATTCAGCAACAGACTTGGGTCGCTCTCCAAGGCTCCGGCGGGAGTTCCAATCTGTTTCACCACCCATTGGCCCACGCGATCACAAGCGGGCGGAAACACGTGGGCAAACTTTGGGGCCGTAAAGGTAACGCAGAAATCTGCGCGCATGTGCTCGCCGATGAGTTCGCCGGAATCCGCCGCAATTCCCGAGGGCAAATCCACCGCCAGCACGCGGGCGGCGGGGAATTCCGTATTGATGTCACGCACAACTTCCAGCAGGAATCCTTCCAGCGGTTTCGCCAGCCCCGTCCCCAGCAAAGCATCTACAAACAGGGTGGTGTTGGTGAGAGAGGCTGTGATGGCTTTCCACGCCTCGCGGCTCGTGATGATCTCCGCTGGGCCGGAGAAGGGAAGCCGCGCATAATTCACCGCTGCGTCTCCGCGCAAACCGCTGGGGTCCGCAAACAGAAGCACGCGCGGGTCGAAGCCCTGCTCGCGGAGCAAGCGCGCCACGACCAAGCCATCGCCACCGTTATTACCTTTTCCGCAGAGGATCACGATGTGGTGGTGGGTGATCGGCTGCATGCGCGGAACAATAAACTCCACGACGCCGCGGCCGGCATTCTCCATGAGCTCAATGCTGGGAACGCCAAACTGTTCCGTCGTCAGACGATCAATCCGCTGCATCTCAGAGGCAGTGAGAATTTTCATGGTGAAAATAGCTGACAACTAATAGCCGACAGCCAACAGCTCACAGCTAACAGCTTACGGTTACTCTCGGCTGTAAGCTGTCGGCTGTCAGCTTTTTTACAGCATCCATCCGCCGCTTACGTTGAGCACCTGGCCGGTGATGAAGGCGGCCTCTTCCGAGGCAAAGAATTTCACCGCTTCACTGATGTCCCGGCCGGTGGCGGGCCGGCCCACAGGAAAGCGCGCGTCGGTGAGGCGCTGTGCTTCCTCCAGGGATAGTTCTTTCTCGTCGATCACAGGCGGGTTCACCACATTAGCGGTAATCCCATTGCGCGCCTCCTCCAGCGCCACCGAGCGGGTGAAGGCCACAATACCGGCTTTGGCGGCGGAATAGGCGGAAATTTTTGCCTGCCCAAACGCCCGTTCCGAGCCCACCGCGCCCAGGTTGATGATGCGTCCCCACCGTTGCCTGCGCATGATGGGCAATGCGAACTTCGTGGTATAGAAAACGCTGTGGAGGTTCGACGTGATGATGGCACTCCATTCTTCCACCGTTGATTCAACAACCGGCTTCCACTCAAAGTCGCCCACGTTGTTGACTAGAACGTCCAGCCGGCCGAAATGTTTGGTGACGGCCTCCATTAAATCTTTGACTCGTGCGGGATCGGTCACATCCGTGGCCAGAGCCATGCCCTCCGCTCCCACCGCCCGCAAATCCGATAAAACTTTATGAGCGCCCAATTTATTGGTACGAAAGGCCACCGCCACACGCATGCCGGCACGCCCCATCGCCAAAGCGATTTCCTTGCCGATTCCGCGCGAGGCTCCAGTTACCAGGGCAACGCGATTGCGGAGGACCACTCCTCATCTCCTTAACGCAGAAATCAAAGTCTATCGGACTTCCCCTCCGGCGGCAACGATTGCCATAGGGGCCTACCCCGCCCGCGCCAGAACCAGGGTCATGTCATCCTGAAGCTCCGGGCTGCCCGTCCATTCATCCACGCTCCGATACACTTTCGTGGCCAGAACTTCCGGTGAAGCGTTGAGCATGCCTCGCATCACCTCGAGAAGACGGGATTCCCCAAACTCCTCTCCGTAGGTATTCTCCGGCTCGGTAATACCATCCGTATACGCCAGCAAGAGGTCATGGGGTTCCAGGCGGATTTCTCCCACCTCATACGCGGCAGAAGGAAACAATCCCACCACCGTCCCCCCGGTGCGGAGGCGCTCAATCTTGCCATCCCGGAAGAGAATGGGCGGCAGGTGACCAGCGTTGGTGTAAGAAAGATTGCGCGTTCGGGCGTCGTAGACGGCGAAGAAAAAGGTCACATATTTTTCCAGCGGGGTGTTGGCGTAGATCTGGCGATTCAAGCGATCGACCACCCGGGCAGTGGAAAGCTGGGTAGGGGTGGAAGGCTGGCCGCCCGCCAAACCGTCGTAAAACTGCGCGCGCAGGGCCGATTGGATAGCTGCCATCAGAAGCGCCGCCGAGATTCCCTTGCCGCTAACATCGCCCAGAACCAGCCCCACGCGGTGTTCGTCAAGCTTCAAGAAGTCGTAATAATCACCACTCACCGAGCGGGCGGCCTTGCAAATGCCGAAGAGATCCAGGCCCGGCACTTTCGGCACCGACTGCGGGAAGAGTTGGCGTTGCACTTCGCGGGCAATATCAGGCTCACTTTGCAACCGCAACCGTTCCTGCGATTCCTGCATTAGCCGCTCCACCGAGGCCGTCATGCTGTCAAAAGCTTCGCCCAGGGCAGTCAACTGATCGTGGGAAGGGAAGTTCGTCCGATAGGAAAAATCCCCCGCCTTAACCCTCTCCGTGGCGTCGTAGAGGGTGTCCACGGCGCGCGTCATCGAGCGTGTCATGCGGATGCCGATCAACAGCGCCGCGCCTTCGATGAGCAGAAAGACGATGGCCACGCCCTTAAAGGTATAAACATAGATCTCTGAATAGTCGCCCAGCGTGGCGAGCAGCCGACTGTTCAACGCGAAAATGCGGGATGACACATAAACGAATGCGGGAGCGCCGGCTTTCTCCTCTCTGTCCCCTCCCCAAAGAATCGGATCGAGCGAGGAGGCGCCAAAAACTACAAAATCGAAGGGATTCACGGGGTCCGGGAGCTTCACAGATTTGGAGTTAATCGAGTTACTCTGGACATAGGTCGCCCCGGAAGAGTCCACGCGAATCCGTGCACTCTCCGCCGCGCGGGGCTCCGCCTGCTTGGTTATTACCACACCCACAGGGCCAATCCCGTCCCCCACCAATTCCATCAGTTCCGGACTGAAGGGCTGCGAGAGCACGAGCGTCAAATCACCGGCGGGGGTAACGGTCCGCTCCACGGAGCGCAAGGCCAGTTGGCCCTGGTCAGTAACGATATTCGCGTATTCCTCGCCCTTCACCCAACTCGGCACGGCGGCGGGGTTTACCGCAGGCTTGCCGTCCAGGAGGAACGAGCGAGTTTCTCCTCCCAGGTGCAGGGTAATAATCAGTCCCGGGTAGTTCTTCGTATACCCGACCAACTCAGTGACGTAAAAGCTTCGGATCCTCGCCAGCAAGGCGGGCGGCGATTTCTCCCCGCCGTAACGCGCCTCGTGGAGCACGACGCGGTTGACTTGCTCAATTTCGTCGAAGTGGTCGCGTAGCCTCAGCACCACCAGGAAGGCCGCAAATTGCCCATTGATGATGAAAGCTCCCAGGAAGACAAGCACGAGGATGAGGGAAATGGGGACGACCCCGATGAGAATATATGCCACCACCAAGCGCCGCCGGAGGCGCCAGAGCAAACGGGAACGTATGACCCGCCATAGGCGAGCCAGATAGTAGAGTCCGGCAACCAGCGCGCAAGCCCAGAAGATGAACCAGAGGAGCCCCCGGACGTCGCTGGTGGCGTGAGTGAGGTGGTCCACCACCCAAAGGGCGGCGCCATAGGCCGAGATCCACGCGGTGAATCGCGCCCAGCGATGCGTCCGGTATTCCTTGAGAAGAATTTCCAACATCAGGGTATGCTACCAGGTTCCCCTTAGGGGCCAACGCCATTAGCGAAATTTAAACTTACATCCCTCGCCCCCTTGGGGGAGAGGGAAGAAATAATTCTTAGTTTTCGCACTACATTCACGAGTCTCTCAGCACCAAAAGGAAACGATGGTGACATCTGAAACCTGAAGATTACTTCCGTTGCCCCCAAGGGGGCGAGGGAAGAAGATCTGCTAGTTACCGTCGGGGGCATCGGTTCCGTGGGTTTCACCCACGGCTAATGACATTGGACCTCTTCGAGGTCTCCGCCGCCGCTAGCTGCACCCGGCTGTGTTTTTTCCCGTAGGTGAAGTACAGCACCATGCCCACGACCAGCCAGATGATCAAGCGTAACCACGTACTCCCCGGCAAGCTCGCCATTAATCCCAACGAAACCACGATCCCGAGGATGGGCACCAGCGGTACCAGAGGGGTCTTAAAGGGCCGAGGCAAGTCGGGCCGTTTAATCCGCAGCACCCAGACACCGGCGCAGACGATGACGAATGCCAGCAGCGTTCCAATGCTGACCAGTTCGCCCAAAATACCTATGGGAATCAGCGCGGCGAAGACGGCGACGAAGCAACCCACCAAAGTCGTAGAGATCCAAGGTGTGCGGAAACGTGGGTGGATGGCGCCTGCCCAGCGCGGCAGCAGCCCGTCGCGGGACATGGAATAAAAGACGCGCGATTGGCCGAGCAACATCACCAACATCACCGTGCCCAAACCGAAGATGGCGCCCGTCTTAACCATGAAGCTTCCCCACCGGACGCCGGGAACGGCATCAATACCGACAGCGACAGGGTCCGAGACGTTCAGCGAGGTGTAGGGTACTACGCCCGTGAGCAGCAGGGAAACCACGATGTACAAAACCGTGCAAATGACCAGCGAGCCCAGGATGCCGATCGGCATGTCCCGCTTGGGGTTCTTGGCTTCCTGCGCGGCCGTGGATACCGCATCAAACCCGATGTAGGCGAAGAAGATGACCCCCGCCCCTCGCGCAATCCCCGACCAGCCGTAAGCCCCAAACGTTCCCAGGTTGGGGGGAATAAAGGGATGCCAATTCGCCCAAAATATCGAAGGATGCCGGAGAGCGTAAAAGCCCACTACGCCGATGAACACGAGCACGATTGAAATCTTGATGATAACGATGGCGCTGTTCAAGTTCGCCGACTCCTTGATTCCAATGACCAGAATGGCGGTGACAGCCAAGATGGCCAGGAAGGCCACCAGATCAAAATAGGCGGCCGTGTGGGCTAAGGAATCAGGGTTTATATGCTGGGAGGCCAGCGTATCTTTGATGCGTGAAAGGTGTTCCCAATGGTTGTTGTAATTCACCAGGACTTCGCCGCGCGCACTGCTGAATTGCGGGGGGATGCGAATGCCGAAATCCTGCAAGAAGCTGAGCACGTAGCCGCTCCAACCGGAGGCGACGGTTGCCGAGCCAAAGGCGTATTCCAGGATCAGGTCCCAACCGATAATCCAGGCGAAGAGCTCTCCCAAGGTTGCATAGGCGTAAGTGTACGCCGAACCGGCGATGGGTATGAGCGAGGCAAACTCCGCATAGCATAATCCGGCGAAGGTGCAGGCCAAGCCCGCCAGGACGAACGACAAGACGATGGCCGGCCCCGCATATTTGGCCGCTGCCGCACCCGTCAGAACGAAGATGCCGGCCCCGATAATGGCGCCGATGCCCAAGGTCATCAAATTGACCGGCCCCAGAACCCGCCGCAGGGTATGCTCGCCGTGCTCGGCGCCTTCCTCTTGAATCATTTCCAATGTCTTTTTCGCCAGCAGATTCGCCATGAGGTGTATTGATCTCCTTGAGTAGGCTTTTCGCTGCCTGCCCCGAATGGGCGGATCGCACCATGAAAAGTAGGGGCGGTTCGCGAACCGCCCCTACGCTTTATCGGGGGCCGCCGACCGTCGCCAGAAATAATAGACCGGAATGCCGATGGCGACGATACTTAATCCGGCGAAACTTCGCAACGTTTTGTGGGTCAGCAAAGCTAACTCCACAAACGAGGCGAAAGCGATATACAGCAGGGGAAGGACAGGGTAACCCCAGGCCCGATAAGGCCGCGGCGTTTCCGGGCATGTCCGCCGCAGCCGGAAGATGCCGGCGATGGTCAAAATATAAAAAAGAACGACGGCAAAAATCACATAGTCCAACAGTTCGTTGTAACTGCCCGTGAGGGTCAAGATCGCCGCCCAAACCGCCTGGACCAGGAGCGAAACCGCTGGGGTGTGATACTTGGGATGGATTTTTCCCACCGAGGGAAAAAACAGCCCGTCCTTCGCCATGGCATAATACACACGAGCCCCGGCCAAAACCATCCCATTGATACAACCGAAGGTGGAAACCATGATGGCGGCGGCCATCAGTCCCGCACCCTTTCCCCCCAGCATAACCTGAACGGCGGCAGTAGCGACTCGGTCTTCCGCCGCGTGTTGGATCCCTTGCCCCACCAGTCCGCTGTGGGGAATTCCAAAGAACGGTAGTGCGCGGTAATAGGCCCAATTGCAGGCAAAATAGATAACGCAGACCACGGTGGTGCCCACCAAGAGCGCCAGGGAAAGATTGCGCTTGGGATTGATCACTTCACTGCCCGTAAAGGTGACGTTGTTCCAGGCATCGGAGGAAAAAAGCGGGCCGACCAGCGCCACAGAAACCACAGTCAATGTGGCTAAATCCCAATTCGCGCCCTGCCAGAATCCCTGCGCGGAGGATGACGCTGGCACGGGATGGCCAAATGCCCACACAATTCCGAGCACCACCAATCCGATCAGGGCTACCACTTTTAAGATCGTGAACACATTTTGAACCCCTGCACCGACCCGCAACCCGAAAACATTCAGCGCGCTCAGGGAAAACAACACCAGAATGGCGATGAGTTGTTGCGATGAAACCGTAAGGGCAATGGGGCGCCCAAAAACCGCGAGAGTCCCAAGGTTGAGCAGGATGGTTTTGGCCGAAACCCAAGGAGCGAACACGCCCAGAAACTTCCCGAAAGCCACCGCCACAGCCGCCACGGTTCCCGTTTGAATCACCAGAAAAAGCGTCCAGCCGTAAAGGAAACCAAACATCGGGCCAAAGGCTTCACGCAGGTAAACATACTGGCCGCCGGCCTTTGGCATCATGCCCGCCAGTTCACCATAGCTGATGGCCGCAATAACGGTCATCAATCCACTGATCACCCAAGTGAGAAAAAACAATCCCGGCGACTGGACCTGACGGCTGACGTCAGCGGCCACAATAAAAACCCCCGAGCCAATCATCGAGCCCATGACCAGGGTGGTGGAATCAAAGAGGCTGAGGCCCTTGACGAGCCCGGATGATGGCGAATTGTCGATCGCAGTGGAAGTGGCCAATGGGTCCCTATAAGCCAAACCGCTTTCACCCGGATTCGGATTCAGGGGTTCCGGGCCGGTTGAGAAGCCGGGAACAGGTTGCGGAAAAACTCGTCGGCACTGTCATTCTGAGGAGCCGCAGGCGACGAAGAATCTCGCATTGTCTTGAAAATGCTCAGAGCAAGATCCTTCGCGTAGTTTACCCTGAGCGGGCAGAGCGAGATTCTTCGCTGCGCTCAGAATGACAGCGACCGGGCCCACGATGACCGCACTTCAGGGTTTCCGTAGCGTGTAAAGTACCATCCCTAATTTCCAACCCCGCGTGGAGAGGCCAGGACCCTTAAAAACTCTTGCGCCCGGTCGGTGATGTTAGGAGCGCCCACCAAGCCGCGAATGACCGCTACCGAATCTGCCCCGGCAGCGATGACCGCGGGCGCGTTTTCGAGGGTTATTCCTCCGATGGCCACCAGCGGTATACTTGTGGCCTTCCGCGCTTCACGCAGCCCTGCCAGGCCCACAACCGCATCCGGATTCGCCTTGCTGGCGGTGGGGAAGATGGGGCCGAAAGCAACGTAATCCGCAGTTGACCGGTCCGCCTCCCTCACCTGCTCCAGAACGTGGGTGGAATAACCAATCAGTTTGCCCGGTCCCAAAAGGGCGCGGGCGGACCCCACCGGAAGGTCGTCCTGCCCCAGGTGCACTCCATTGGCATCGACCGCGCAGGCGACGTCGGCCCGGTCGTTGACGATGAAGACTCCCCCCGCTTCGCGCACAGATCCGGCTATAAGCTGCGCACTCTTGTAGAGTTCGCCGGAGGACGCATGCTTATCTCGAAGTTGAATGAACAGAACGCCCGCCGCCAGAAGCGCCGCAGCCAACTCAAGGGGGAGGCGGCCGCCCCCTTGAGCAGGGTCAATTATGGCATAGAGACGTGGGATTACAAGTTGCATGAGCCTATTTCGAATTTTCGATTTTGGATTTTGGATTGGGCAGATGCAACAGCCGCGCGTGTTCTTCAATCCAAAATCCAAAATCTAAAATCCAAAATCAGGAGGAGCCTTCGCCGTTGCGGGCAAATCGGCTCAAGAAATGGGTATCGAAATTCCCCGCCTGAAAGTCCGGGTCAGCCATGATCTTTTGCTGAACCGGGATAGAAGTGGAGATGCCCTCGATAATAAACATTTCCAGAGCTCGGCTCATGCGGCGGATGGCTTCCTGGCGGTCTTTGCCGTGCACGATGAGCTTGGCGATGAGGGAATCGTAATAAGGCGGGATCACCGACTCCGCATAAGCGGCGGTATCAACCCGCACGCCGGCGCCGCCGGGCTCGTGGAAAACGGTTAGCTTCCCCGCGGAAGGAGCAAAGGTCACGGGGTTCTCGGCGCAAACGCGGCACTCAATGGCATGCCCGCGCAGGCCGATCGTTTCCCCTTCGAAAGGCACATGCCCACCCGCTGCAATCAGGATTTGATTCTTCACCAGGTCCAGGTCCGTCACCATTTCCGTTACCGGATGCTCCACCTGAATGCGCGTGTTCATTTCCAGGAAGTAGAGATTCCGCTTCTCATCCATCAGCAACTCAACCGTACCCGCGCTTGTGTAACCGATCTCCTGGAGGACCGTAATTAACTGATGACCGACGCGCAGGCGAGTCTCCTGATCGATCTGGGTGGACGGGGATTCTTCCACGAGCTTCTGATGACGGCGCTGAATGGTGCACTCGCGCTCGCCCAGGTGAACCACCCTTCCATGCTGATCGCCCAGAACTTGAAACTCGATATGCCGGGGAGAGGAAATGTATTTTTCCAGATAGATATCGGGAGTTCCAAACGATGCCGCTGCCTCATTCTGCGCCGTCCGGAGAAGATGGGGGAGGTCGTCCGCCGAGGGCACAATCCGCATCCCCCGGCCGCCGCCACCGGCTGCGGCTTTGACCATAACGGGGTAGCCGATGCGCTCCGCCTCCGTCAAGGCTTCTTCCGGTGACGAGATCACCTCCGACCCTGGCAATATCGGAAGGCCCAACTCCCTCATTCTGGCGCGGGCCCGATTCTTGTCGCCCATCAGGCTGATGACTTCCGGGCGGGGTCCAATAAAGGTGAGATTGGATGCCTCGCAAACGTCGGCAAAGTAGGCGCTCTCCGCCAGAAAACCATACCCGGGATGAATGGCCTCCGCGCCGGTTATCTCCGCTGCGGAAATGATGCTGGCCACGTTCAAATAACTGTCGGCGCTACGCGGCGGACCGATGCAAACTGCCTCATCGGCAAAGCGCACATGCAGGGAGTAGCGGTCAGCTTCCGAATACACCGCCACGGTGGGAATTCCCAATTCCTTGCAGGCGCAAATCACCCGCAGAGCAATTTCCCCGCGGTTGGCAACCAGGATCTTTTTGAACATGTATCGAAAATTAAGGAGTGAGTAAGGTAGAAGTGAGGAGCGGCCTTCCTTTATTCTGACTCCTGACTTCTAGTGCCGGATTGCATTAATAGGCGATATTGTTCACAGCCCTCGGAAGGGCGGGGCTTCAGCCCCGCCATCAAAAATCGGAGGGCGATGGGGCCTTTAGGCCCTGAAGCCGCGTCGCTTCAGCGGCTAAAGCCTTTACAATCCGCCCGAGTCCTGCGGCGAGGCTAAACCCCCGCCCTTCCTCCGTCGGAAAATAAGATCGCGAACTCCTGCAACTTAGCACTAGCTCCCAACTCCCAGATTCTATTTTTTCCGCGCGGGTTCGATGGCGAACAGGGACTGCCCGTACTCCACCGGCTGGCCGCTTTCGGCGTAGGTGCGAACAACCTGCCCGGCTACCTCTGCCTCCAATTCGTTCATCAACTTCATGGCTTCGATGATGCAAATGACTTGGCCGACCTGCACGGCGTCGCCCACCTTGACAAAAGACGGCGCGTTGGGAGCGGGCGAGGAATAGAAGGTCCCCACGATCGGTGACTTCATGATGAAGAGGCCCTCGGTGGACTCCCCGGCCGGTTCGGGTGTCGAAGCAGCGGGCGTTGGAGGGGCCGTCCCTGCCGGTATCGCAGGGGCAGGAGGCGGAGCGCCCACACCCGGCGCGGACCCGTTCAAAATAGCATATCCGTTGGTATTTCCGGCATTCAGAAGGTGGGCATTCCCGCGGCGGACGCGAATCTTGACCCCCTGCTGCTCCATTTCAAATTCGGTGATTTCCTTCACCGCCAGCAGGTCCAGCAGTTCCTGGATGTCGGTGAGATTCCAAACCCGCCCGGGTTCAGGAACGTGCCGTGCTGATTTCTTACCGGGCATTCGTTTGCTCCCTTGCGGCTGACATCTGCGATCCCCACCCCCAATAGAATCTCCGTGCTAGTTAGCTGATGACCCAGCGTTCTTTCGATGCCGGGGTAAGTATCTCGGGGCTCTCGGAACCCACTAGCACCGTATCCTCTATGCGGATGCCGCCGAACCCTTCCAAGTAAATTCCCGGCTCCACAGTGACCACCGAGCCCGCCCTCAGGCAGGTGGTCTCCCCCTTGCCCAAGCGCGGCCTTTCGTGAATCTCCAAGCCCACCCCGTGGCCGGTGCTGTGGGTAAAGTATCGAGCAAGCCCGTGTTTTGCCAGGATGCCGCGTGCGGTGGAATCGATTTTCGCCGCTGGGCTCGAGTCCTGGACCGACCGCACGGCTCCCGCTTGAGCTTGCAGAACGGCGGAATAAAGGTTCCGCACACGGCGATTCGGTTCACCCAAAAAGACCGTCCGCGTCATGTCAGCGGCATAACCGCCGAGTATAGCACCGAGGTCAAAGATTACCAACTCACTTTCTTGCAGTGCCTTAGAGGAAGGGCGCGCATGGGGGTAGGCGGAGCGGGTCCCGGAAGCCACAATCGTCTCAAAGGCCGCGCCTTCCGCTCCCTTTTTACGCATCCGGTACTCGATTTCCGCCGCCAAGTCCCGTTCGATCACGCCGGGCCGGACGTGCCGCAGCAACTCCGCAAAAACCTCCGCCGTCACTTTGCCGGCGCGGCGAATAGCCTCAATCTCACCACGATCCTTGACGACGCGGAGTTCCTCAATCAGTTCTCCCGCCGGTTTCAGCCGAAGACCCTCGCCACCTTCACTGCGGAGCTGTTCGAATTGCGCGCAAGTAAGGTTTTGCGCCTCGAAGGTGGACTCCCGCACCCCATTCTTCCGTAGCCAGGCCGCTGCCCCCTTGAGGATCCCTTTTGTTTCCTCGATCACCTCCACGCCTTCAGCCTGCTCCTTGGCCTGGAGCGTGTAACGGGGATCAACCCACAAGATCCCTTGCCGCGGGCCCAACAGTACCATCCCAGCGCTGCCGTTGAATCCTGTCAGGTAACGAACATTTACCAGGTGGGTGACCAGAATAAAGGGAACGCGGCGGGTCTCCATTAGAGCTCGCAGCCGCTCCTGGCGGGCTCGGAAGGGAGAAGAAGGTTGGTTTGGACTCATGGGCGGAAGCAAAAAGAGGAGACCGAGCTTTCCTCAGGTCTCCTCCCCAAAATCGGCAATCCACCGACTAAGGTTACCGGGTGTAAAGGCTACCCCCCAATCACCTTCGGCGATACGAAGAAGAGCAACTCCTGGTCTTGGTCGGATACGTTGCTGGTCTTGAACAAATTTCCCAGGATGGGGATGCTTCCCAGCCAGGGCACGTAGGTTGCAGCCTTGCTCCTGGTCGTCACCGTAATGCCGCCGAAGACGACGGTGCCGCCGTCAGGAACCAACACTTGGGTGGTGGCTTGCTGAGTGGCAATTTCCGGTCCGACACTCGCAATCGACGCGCCGACGGAGTTATTTTGAACGGCAATGATCAAAAATATGTTGTTGTCATAGGTCACCTGCGGCGTTACCGTGAGCTGCAAGGTCGCATTGACGTATTGAATGCTGATGGTATTGTTAACTGAGGTCTGGATAGGAACCTGCACACCTTGCTGGACCATTCCTTGGATATTGTTTTGGGTCACGATGGTGGGGCGGGAAATGGTCTTGGCCTGATCGCGCTCCTCGGCCGCAGATATGGCAGCATTGATAAAGTAGCGCGCACTAAAGTTGGTAATCGAAGCAACGCCGAATCCGGTCGATGTTGCGGACGTGGTGGAAATAATCGGGATCGGTGCGCCGACCGTAGGAGCCGGGACCGACATGCTGCTAGTCGCGCCCGTGCCACCAGCCGTCGTGGTCGAGCTGTTGCCGAAACCCCCGAGCAGGGACGCGGTTAGGGTACGAGTGAAGTCGGCATTAGCCAGCACCACTCGTGCTTCGATGGAAACTTGCTTCGCTTTCTTATCAATCTTGGATACGATGTTCTCGATGATGGGAATCTGCGTCTGCACATCGGAAATGATCAGCGTGTTGGAGCGGGCATCAACCAGCACGGTACCGCGGCGGCTGAGGGCGCCGCCTCCCGCCCAGGTTTTGAGCAAGGTTGCGATGTCCTGGGCTTTGGCGTAATTGATAGGCCGGAAAACCGTTACCAGCGGGGCCGCGTCCAATCGGGCGGCGGCTAGCTTCGTTTGCCCTTCCTGCTCCGCCGTCAGGGTTTCCACCCGCGCAATCCTCAAGACATTGCCTTCCATAACCTTACCCAAGCGGTTGTTCTTTAAGACGATGTCCAGCGCCTGGTCCCAGGGCACGGAATCCAGCACCACCGTAACGGCGCCGGTCACATTGGGATCAATAATGATGTTCAGTCCGCTGATTTCATGAATCAAGCGGAAGAAGTCTTTGAGGTCAACATCTTTTAAATTCAGCGAGATCGGCTCGCCGGTATAAACCGGCTTAACTTCGTCGGCGGGGCCGCTGACGGTCGCCGGAGGAGCACTCTGCGCTTCCAACGGCGATGCATTCATGCCAAGGGTCAGGGTTTGGGCCGCGTGCTCAGCGCGTAGCGCTTCCGGTGTAGTACTGGCCGGTGACGGAAGAGGAGCCGCCACCGCCTGCTTGGAAACGGTGACTGCGGGCAATGTGCTTTGAACGTCTGTTTTCACCGTGTCCCGGGCCTTCGCCGGAAGAGGCGGCGCCTTTGCGGCTTTGCGGTCAATCACTTCGGTCGTGGGCGCGCGCGCAGCCACGTGAGGGACAACGGGGTGAGCGGGCATGGCGGCAGCGGCCTCAGCAGTCTTGGTTTCCGCGGGCTTAGCTTGCGGAACTGGAGCGTTGGTAGCGACCGGTGCAGATTTCGTCCCGCGCGGACGCAGTTCAATGCGGACGCCCTCGGGCATGGCGTGAACGTCAAAGGCGGGATTCCCGTTCAACTCTGCCACGACCCGAACGTCTCCTTCGCGGAATTGTCCAATGCGAACCGCCTTTAGAACCGCCGTGTCGACCGGGAAAATTTTCTGGGGGGAAGTATTCTGAGCGCCCTCAATATCCACCACCAGGCGCGCCGGGCTGGGTAGCGTCATCACCCGATAGCTGGCACTCCGGGAGGTGGCGACATCCACAAAAGTCTCACCGGACTCATGCTTGTCCAAGGTTACCTTCGAGACAAGCAGGGGCCCGCTGGACGATGCCGGAGGCGAGACGCGAGCAGAGGTATCGGCAGGAGCCGGCCCCGGAGCAGCCGCGCCAATGGCCGGGAGATTTTTCCCATAAAGAACGCGCAGTTCTAAACCGTCCTTTTGAACGACGAAGGGACTGGCCTGCTTCGTGTCCACCTGAACGCGGACGGATGGCTGGCCCGCGGCATCTTGATAGGGCAAGAGCTTATAGCCAGAGAACACCGGGTTCACCCACTGTTGGCTTAGGGCAGCGACCTCCGCCTTGACACCCACGAGGTCGATGAAAAGGGCGCCCGGACTGGCCTGGACAGTTTTGTAGGTATAAATACCGTGCACACACAGGACCAGTTCCGTGCCCGTGGGGCTGGTGGAAAGCGCGACCGAATTCAAGGTCGCCGCCTCCGCGGCCGCCCATGCGCGGCTCGTGGGGTTAGGGGTTACCCCCAGCATCAGCCATGCCGCCGTCAGCAGAGTAATTGCTTGTCGTCTCATCTTCCTTCTCCCGGAGCCGAACTCAGTCGCTTTACCACTTCACGAGTCGTCACCCGGCCATCAGCGTCGAGGACGTTCTCCTTGAAGTAAACTGCGTCCGGCGTGATCTTGCTGACTATGCCGTTGTATACCGAATCGTTCTCATGCAGGAAATGGGCCACCTTTGTTGCATTGGTGACCACGGCGATCATCTTATTGCTGGTCTGCTCGCGAACGATACCTTCAAGCGTCAACTGCGAAATAAGCAAGCCGCGATTACCGAGCGGCAAAACCCCGCCCGGTGCGGATTCCAGAACGTTTTCAGCAGCGCCCTTATTAGGGGCGGCAGCGGCCTCAGGAAGCTTGAACGGGTCCCGTTTCCCCGCCGCCAGCGAGGAACTGGAGGAACTTCCCGTCGTGTCCTTGCGTGGAGCCGGGGTCTTGGCAGGTCTACCCGGAGCCATCTTCTGCCCGGGTGTCGGCGCAGTCTGGGCGCCGGGCGTGGAACCATTCGAAATTGGCAGTCCCGCCCAGGTTGGCGAGGCTCCCTCACCCAACACGAGAGCCGTTAAGAGTAGAAGGTGCGTTACCTGCATGTTTCGAGTCCGTTGAAACCTTTGCTTGGCCATTGTCATCATCCTGCTCACTAATTCTTCCTAGGAAGTGGCCCGGCCCCGGTCAAAGGCTTATTGTAATAGGTGGTCAGCACGCAATTTGCCCCGACCGTCTCACTGGGCTGTACCGTGTATTGCCCCATGCCCCCGCCCTCCGGACCACCGAGAGATAGGCCCGATACACTCATAATTCGCTGCTCATGCGCGAGTCGATCAAAAAAGTTCAGCAAACTATAATAGGTTCCATCCAGGTGAACGGCAAAAGGCGTCTCGATATAGAAATCCTTCACTACCGGGGGTTTAGGAATAAAAGTCCGGATCGCGGTCCCTGTACTGGAACCGTCTGCAAACACGGTTTTCATGAACGCATCGGTGGCCTGTTCATCGGGAACGATGGAGCGGAGGGTATCCAACTGGCTCTCTAATTGCTTGATGCGGTTCAAATACTCCGACTGCTGTTGCCGGAAGGCTTCGTCCCTATCGTTTTCCGCCTTGAGTTTGGCCACTTCCTTTTGCAAGCCGTCGCGCTGGTCATCCAAGGGCAAGACGAAGTACCAGAATGTGCCGCCCGCCAGGGCGACAGCCACTACCACGAAAATAACTCCCTGGATCGAAGCCGGAAGATCGTTGAAGGACTTGGCCATCTTCTTTACCCTCTCCTACAATGATCGCCTGGGGGCCTGAGCTTGCGTTGGTGCACCTTGCGGGCGCGGCCCTATGGGTCCACCGGAGCTTCCCATCGCCGGGCCGCCGGGGCCTGCTGGCGCGCCGCCGGCAGTGGGAGAAATCCCCCCGGTGGGCGATTTAAATTGGCAATTCAGCGTGAACTTGTAAGTCAGGCGATCCTTTTGGTCGTCCTGAAAGAACTGCTCCAACTGCACGTCATCAAAGGAGCCGGAATTCTTCAGGTAGGCCATGAAATTCGTCATGGAATCAATCGTGCCCGACTGCCCCCTGAGTTGGACTCGCTCGCCGGTGGGAGCCAGCGAGAAAAGAAAAACATCATTGGTTTTGCTGATGATACTCCCCAAAGCGCTCATCAATTCGACGGGGCCGACGCGGCTGTTCTGCAACGCCTGGATGGTATTAATGCGCGTCTCCAGGTCCTTCAGGTGTTGCTGGTATTTCCCGTTCTGGGACTTCACCGCGGCCAGTTCCGTTTGCCGGATCTTTTCCTGACTTTGCCTTTTTTCGAGATCCGCGATTTGGTTGCTCCAGACCTTATAAATGACGCCAACAATCCCGAAGCAGATAATCAACGCCCCCACCAGCATCACCACTTGCGTGGCCTTCGGCGCCGGCGATCCCCCCACTGACGGGACCCTGGAAGGAGGCGGTGCGACTCCGAGCAGGTTGATCTTAATCATGGCTAGTCAAAGCTCCTCAAAGCCAGCCCCACCGCAACGGCCATACGAGGGGCGATTTCGTCCACGTAACCCACATCAAACTTTTTCGGATCGACGAACACTTTTTGGAACGGGTTGATGATCTCCACCGGAATGTTGAACTCCGCTTTGAGCTGGTCCATAAGACCCTCAATTTTGGCGGTCCCGCCGGAAACATAGATGTGCTGAATATTCTCGGTGGACGTGGTCTGACGGAAGAAATCGAAAGTCTTCTGGATTTCCAGCATGAGGATTTCGGTCACCGATCGCAGGTGGGGAAGCTTCTGGTCCTGTGTCACGTTGGGAACATCAAACCCTTGCTTGAGCCTTTCTGCATCCTCGAAGCTCAAGTCGAGCTCCTTCTGGAGTGTGTCCGTATACTGGTTCCCGCCTACGGAGACATCGCGGGTAAACAAAGGGTTGCCACCCCGCCCGATCACGATATTCATAATGCTGGCGCCGATGTTGAGGAGAGCGGCCATCTGGTCGGGAGGCACTTCATAGTTCACCTCGAAAGCGTTGCAGACCGCGAACCCATCGTAGTCGACCACCGTGGGAATCTTGCCCGCCTGGCTCAACACATTTGTGTGATTTAGAATCTTCTCGCGCTTTACTGCCACCAGCATGACGTCGGTTCCACTCCCCGACGGGGCCGGACCCAACGACTGGTAGCTCAGGTTCACATCCGTCATGTCAAAAGGAATGTGTTGCTGCGCCTCATAAGGGATGGCGCTGTAAAGCTCCGCATCGGAGTTGGCTGCCACCGTGACGCGCTTGACGATAACCGAGTGGCCGGAGACAGAGGTCGCCACGTTCTTGGTCTTGATGCGATTATCCGTAAAGATTTTCTCAATAGCGGAAGATACCGAGAGAGCATCCATGATGGCGCCATCCACCACCGTATCCTGCCCTAAAGGCTCCATCCCCAGGTTCACCAGCTCATAGGAGCTGCCCTTCTTCCGCAGTTCAACCACTTTGACGGCGCTCGACCCGATATCCAATCCCACCAAACTTTTGGCTTTTCCTAACCCAAACATGGGCGCTACTCCCTATCGCGCGGTGGCGCGCAACCTGCGGGCCGCGCGCTGTTCGAACAGCGCGCTTTGCTTTTCCATCCAGCGGTCCAGGATGGTCTTCTTGAATTTCCAGCGGTTACCAAGTTTGAAGGCTGGGATCTTTTCTTCGTAAACATACTTATAAAGGGTCTCGCGCGAGACTCCGAGATACTCGGAAGCCGCACGGATATCCATGACCTCTCTAATTTCTGTCATGCTCAATACCTTCTGCCGAAATGGTTTCCTTTTACGCGGCTCAATCGAGAAAGTGACATTCGCTCGCGACTTTCATGCTAAATCCGCTTATACAATGGATGCATTACCTTGTCAACAACTATTTTGTTAATTTCATGTGTTTCTTTGTATTTTATAGGTACATTGTAGGGGTATTTAGGGAAATCAGTGGAAGATGTAGTGTAGTTATGGCATGACACCACTAGATATGCGGCCATGCAGATTTTTGTGTTTTAAGGGTATTTCTTTGTGCCGGAGCGGCTTTCAGGGGGTGATTACCGCCCTGACATCGGTGTTTTTGGGGGGGGCATTGGCACGTCATAGGGCTTTACCCTCTTCGCGCCAAAAACCCTCGCCAGTTCACACCCTGCCCCGGCACACGCGCCACCGGTATATTACAGGCAGGACCAAAACGGTCAGCCTTAAATCAAACGCTAATTCCGGGGGGCGCCGACGCCACTCGCAAGTGTCAACTCCGAATATGCCATGGTGATTTGAAGGCCAATCTGCTTGTCACGGACGTCAACGTTCATGGCCGTGTACGGGTTCGGGTGGCCGGGATTCTGTGCCGTCCAAGCAAGCTGTTGAACCATCTTCAGGCCGTCCAAAACCGTCCGTAGAGAGGCGGCGTCCGCCGGCGTCGCACAGTTGAGTTTCATGTCCATGTTGACCTTGTCCGCCGCATCAATGGCATAGGTCAGGGAGTCCACTTTCTTAAACACCTGCCCCCAATCCATCTTCGCATTGTTTTGGGTTGACAGCCATCCACCAAACCAATCGGCGACGGCTCCACCCAAGGCGATTCCCCAAATGGGTGCGTCCTTATTGACATCGCCGAGCAGGCCGGCAAAACGTGGGTCCGAATTCAAGTTCGGCGCTTGTCCTTCGTGCGCCTCGATTAGCGTCGTCAAGGACGAGAGGGGCCCGAAGGCCCCGAGGGAGTTTTCCAGAATGACGACGCAGGTTCCCGCCACTCCCGCCGACAAGCAATAAGCTTGCTGCCCGGAAATCGGTGTGGGCGTGAGGTTATCCGCGGTGGCGCGGTTGGCAACCTGCGCCTTGTCAAAATGGCCGGAGGCATAACCGTAAAGATCCATTTCTTTATCGCCAGGCTTCCACCCGATCATCAAATCATCAATGTCGTCCTCGCGGATTCCGATCTGGTCCAACGCCCCCTCCAGTTGCTGCAAGCGCGGACCCAGGAATTTTGCCCTTAGGTTTTGATAATTGGGGATCTTGCGCAGCTTGGAAGCGCTGGAACATTCCACACGCATGGTCTGGGTAGGGAGCCCGGACATGGCCGTGGTGACAAAGTCCTGGCCGGCGCCTTGCCGGGGAATCCCCGCCAGCGCTATCACAACTAGAAGCAAGAGAAGAGTCCGTTTCATATTCACCTCGGAATTCGGGTTACAGCATTCGGGGCACGGGACGCGGGGTTCGGGTCGGCCGCACGCAACCGTTAAACTGTTAATATCATTGGATGTAGATTCAATGTCGCAGGTTTCCTCGCCTCCGTCAAGAGCGGGACACGGGAAACGTGATTCGGGTCTCGAAGTTCGGGATCAAGCATTGGGGCCCCTTTCCACACGTTTTGGTCCGGTAATTCCCTGCCCTGAAGGAAGAACGCGGCCAAGATAAAACCTTGCAAATGACGTTCCGGTGGCTGGCCCGGGGGACGAGGGGCATAAATTCAAATCCCCGCCAAAATCCAAGTCCCGTGTCCCTAACCCCTAATCCCTGAACCCTAATCCCGAGATCCAACGCAGCGCTGGAAGAGCTGATTCAGGAGGTCAAGGCCCAAATCCATCTCTTCCTGGGTGATGGTGAAGGACGGGGCAATGGTAAAGACATTCTTGTAATAGCCCCCTACGTCGAGCACCAATCCGTAATTGCGGCCGCGAGCCTGAAGATCGCCTTTGATTCCTTCCGCAAAAATCCGGTCAGTCAAGTCGCGATCGGGTGTAATGCCATCCGGGTTGCAGACCTCCAGACGCAGGGCGAGGCCCAGGCCATCCACCTGGCCGATAATTCCCGGGTAGCGGCTCTGCAACTTGCGAAGGCCGGCGAGGAAGTACGCGCCCTTATCCGTGACCAACTTTTCATAGTCTTCCTCCTCCAACATTTTCAATGTTTCAAGCGCCACGGCGGTGCCGAGCGTGTTGGACGAGAACGTAGAGTGCGTTGACCCTGGCGGGAATATTTCCGGCGTAATCAACTCCTCGCGCGCCCAGATACCGGAAATGGGGTTTAATCCATTGGTCAGCGCTTTGCCAAATACAATGATGTCAGGCGTGATGCCGAAGTTCTCAATCGCCCAGAATTTACCGGTGCGATAGAAGCCCATCTGGATTTCATCATCGACAATCAGGATCTTGCGCTCGCGGCAGGTTTGCTGCAAGCGCTGGAAATATTCGCGCGGGGGAATCACGTAGCCGCCGGTTCCCTGCACCGCTTCGATGTAGAACGCGCCGAACTCGGCGGACTGCGCCTTGGCGTCCCACACACCATTATACTCATTGGCGAAAAGCTGCGCGAACTGATCGTGGCAATAAAGATTGCAGGTCTCCGGCTTGAGCTTATACATGCAGCGAAAACAGTAGGGATAAAAAACGAACTGCGCGCGGTCGCCGAAGTGCCCGTAACGCCGCCGGTAGCGATAGCTGGAAGTGATGGCGGTAGCGCCCAGTGTGCGCCCGTGATAGCCGCCCATGAAGGCAAACATCAGGTTCTTACCCGTGTAATTGCGCACCAGCTTGAGTGAGTCCTCGATGGCCTGCGAGCCGCCCACGTTGAACTGTACGCGGCCCTTAACACCGAAACGCTTTTCGCAGTATTGGGCAATGCGCGCCGCCACCTCCACTTTTTCCGCGTGCAGGTACTGGCAGGCGAGCTGGGGCAGACGATCCACCTGGCGTTTCAGAGCATCACCCAGGCGCTGGTTCTTGTAACCAAAGCTCGCCGCGGAATACCACATCTGCAAATCGAGGTAAGGTGTTCCCTGCTCGTCGTAAAGATGACTGCCCTCGCAATCGACAAAGATTTTCGGGGGATCAAGATAATGCACCGTGTCGCCAAATGAGCAGTACTTGCGCTCGAGAGCCAGCAGTTCAGCGGTGCGGGAAGTTGAATCAGTGATGGCCAAAGGGCCTCCCGTGAATATTCGAGTTTCGATCGCCCATTTTCGATGGGCGAAGCACTTTCCTTCTGAGCCCTCTTCCGGGGAATAAAACTTTTTCGCTTGGATCACGGACGTGAAACGCGATATCGTTCGCCCGCCAACTTCCCCGTTAGACCCTTCGCGGCTCGGCGTCGTTGCAGTTTTCTGGATGCTATTCCAGAAAACGGCGTTGGCGCGCGTGAAAGACGCCCCGGATGCTCACATAGCGGCCGAGAACTCGATAGAATGCGACGTAAGGGGTGTCGGAAACCACGAGTTTGCGGAGTCCGGTTGCATCGACCTTTGCACCCATTTCGGGGAATTCCCCGAGCTGCAGGGCGGCTTTCTGAATGCGGTCGATGATACGCTCGGCCGCGTCGTTACTCAAGCCGGCGAGGTAGTTGGCAATCCCATCGAGGTCGTCGTAAGCCTTCTTAGCCCAAAGCACGGTCATTTGGGCAGCGGATTCCTATGGCTAGGGCGGAGGGAGTCCAGTTTTGCAAAGGCCTCTTCATTGCTGTACGTTTCGCCTGTGTCCGTCGCGTCTCTCCGTCGCACCTCAGCAATCTGCGCTTCTTCAATAATGAGCAATGAATCGATAGCACTAGAAAGCAGGGTGGCCGGCGCTTCATCCCGTTCCTTGGCCACGCGCTCAATCCTGAGCTTCAGTTCCGTCGGCAACTCCAGATTCGAAGTTCTGCTCATCGCTGAACCTCCCAATCCTTGCTCATTCCTTCAATGGCCGCAATTTCCTGATCCGGTTCCGCCATGAACCTATCATAACTCCGCCCTGTCAATGTGGCACCGCTCAAGATGGTGTTCTGCTCCTGTATTGCTCAAGCAGCACCTAGGGGATTTGCATGCGTGAGGTGATCTTTTGCCACTTGCCTTCATGCAGCGTGATGTCAGCAATCCTCACACCTGGCACACCGACACCCGCAGAAGGTTCCCTACCGGGGTCCTTACGGCGATGATTATAGTCATCAAGCTCTTTCCGCCATGCTTCATAGACCTCATTTGGGTCATGACAGCGCCGCAACGGCTTGGCGCAAGGGCCGGACGGGCGCCGGAGCCAGCAACTTCTCGATTGCGACCTGCACGTCTTTAAAAGTTTCGAAAGGATGGCAGGCGATGCCGCTCTCCCGGCAGTGGGCCCGCAAGCGCCGTTTGGCAAAGACCACGTCGGCAACCTCCACGGCGAAACGGTCCGACATGCCATCGCCCACAAAGATGACGGGGCGCCGGCCTTCCCGCAGTCGGCGGATGAGCGCCGCTTTGCAGGTGGCGCACCCGTGCCCGCAGGGTTCGGGTGAGTGGGGGAAAGAAGGCGCCAAGCGGCGGCCCTCCACGCGCAGCGCGCTCGCAAACAAGTTTGCACCACTGCGAAAATGCCGGTCGACGCCGGCGCCCTTCAGGACGCGTCGAATCACGTAATCGAATCCGTCGCTGAGGATGTAAAGCGGCAGCCGCTGCTTGCGCGCGAATTTGCAGAAGGTGGTGAAATCCGGGTCGAGGGTGACGGCATCAATGACCGCGTGGAGTTCCTCCGCCGGTGCGTCTACTAAGGCGATCTGCCGTTCCAGGCACTCGCGCGAGCCGATCAGCCCCAGCATCCACTCCCGCTCGATTTCGCGCCAGGAGGGATGCGCAAGCTGCGCCAGAATCTGGTCGGTCACGTCAACCTGCGTGATGGTCCCGTCAAAATCACAGAAAACAACGGGGCCCTTCGAATCCTCACCGGGCTGTGAATGGCTACTCATAATTTAAAAATGCATCCTTTCAAACTGCTCAATTATGAATTCTGAATTATGAATTATGAAAAAGGCAACCCACCGTACAACATGCGGTTAGGGGTCCCCCCTTCATGATTCAAAATTCATCCTTCAGACTTCATCCTTCACCTTTCATAATTCATAATTCAGAATTCATCATTCATGCCGCGCGCTCATCCACCAGCCGTCTTCGCTTCCTTCCCTGCTCGATGCTGCCGGGAGGGAGAAAACGGAAATTGAGTTGGTACATGCCGCAGGCGTGATTGGCCCAGACATCGGGATAACGGGCCTTCAGGTTCGCTTGAATCGCGGCCTCGACGGCGGAAGGGCTGATGCCGTTGGTGAGCTCCAAGCGGAATTCCAAAACGTCGTGCAAGCCTTCCTGGCGGACGGCCACCTGCCAGGTCTCGGCAATGCCTGCCACATCGTGCAAGAGGCGCTCAAATATTTCCGGGTACATATTCCCCGCGCCCATCACCACCATTTCGTCGCGGCGGCCGCGGATCCGCTCGATGCGCCGCAGCGGAGCGCCGCACGGGCAAGGCGCGTCAATAAAGCGCGTCACATCGTGAACCCGGTAGCGAATGAAGGGCATGGTGCGGCGTGACAGCGTGGTGGCCACCAACTCGCCGTATCCGTTCTCATCCCGGTCGAGAATCTCGAAATAAATATTGAAATCGTCCAGATGGTAACCGTTTTTGCGCAGGCATTCCATGCCCGCCCCACCCTGCTCGGTGGAGCCATAGGCGAGGACAACCGGGCACTTCCAGACGCTCTCCACGTAGTTGCGATACACGTCGGTCATGCGGTCGCCGGCGGCCAGAATCAGACGCAGGGGAAAAGTGCCTTCTTTCTCCGCAATTTCGCTCAAGCTGACGAGCCAAGTGGGGTCTGCCGCAATGACGTCGTAACCGTAAGGTTCCATGCGGGAGTAGACCTCGCGGGGATGAGGCTTACCCACGGCGGAGCAAAACACTCCCAAGTATTTGCAGGCCAGGAAAGTAACCCAACTGCTGAACCAATACCCCGCATCAAACGTGCAAACCACGCGGGCGCCGGGTCGAACGCCGTTTTCATACAGTCCCGCGGCTTCGTAACGAGCGGCGAAATCCAGCTCCTCGTAGGAAAAGTAAACCCGCTTGGGCCCGCCGGTGGTTCCCGTGGTTTCAAAAACCAGCTCGGGCTCGCGGCACAGAAAATCATCCACGGGCAGCTCCCGCAAGTCCTCGGGGGTCGTGAAGATGTCGCCCAAATCCTCGGGGCGCCGCACGCGCTTCGGGTCAATACCGCGCTCGCGCAATTTGCGCGCAAAGAACTTCTGGCGTACTGCGGCGTAACGCACGACCTGGATAAACGAGTCCGCCTGGATCCTGCGAATCATTGAGGGAGGAACGAGCTTACCCCAGCGCACCAACCCCGGCACGGAATCGCCGATCAACGTACGTTCAAGAAATTTTCGTGCCTGGCTGAGCATGGTTTGTCCGTTGTCAGTGGTCAGTGGCTAGTGGTCCTTTGCCGCCGAGATGGCCCAGGATTCTCTCATGAGCCGGAAATACTCTAAGAGCACAGACGAGACGACGATTGGCCACTAACCACTAACCACTCTCCACTGCTTTCTACATCAAATAGGCCGACTCACCCGACCGCTGGGGAGGTGTGGCAAGCAAATCGATATAGGTAGCCTTCTCCAGCAACGCCACTGCCACCTGGGCAATGGCGTGCGCGGCGTCAGGGCGCGACCATTCGTGGGAGCGGCGCCGGATTTCGCCGAGTTCCTCGGGGGAGGAGAGCAGGCGTGACGCCAGGCGCGGGATGTCGTTCCAAGTCTCCGCTTCCAAGGCCACCCCCCTTTGTTTCAGGTAGCGAACGTGCCGCTCCTCCGGCCCCGGAATTGGATGAGTCAGGATCATTGGCAATCCCGCCGCCAAGGCTTCCGACGTCGTGAGGCCTCCTGGTTTGGTGATCAGGAGATCGGAAACCGCCATCAGTTCCGGGACATTGTCCGTCCAGCCGAACAGGTGCAGATCCATGGCCACCCGCCCTCGCAGCAATTCCAGCCTCCGGCGAAGGTCACGGTCGTGGCCGGCCACCACCAATACCTGCATGGGCGCGTTGCAAAGCTCGAGGCTTGATATCACGCGGTCGAGCGGTGCAGGGCCCATACCGCCCCCCATCACCAAAACCACCGGGCGGCGTGCGTCCAGACCCAGCGCTTGCTTCAATTCATTTTTGTCATAGGGCAAGGCAAATGCAGTGTCCACAGGAATACCGCAAAGAATTACCCGATTGGGCGAGACTCCCCATCCAATCAGTTGCGCCCGCGCCTCCTCGCTGGCCACGCAATAGGCGTCAATCTCCGCTCGAACCCACGGAGGCTCGGTGTGAAAATCGGTCTGCACCGCCAGAATGGGCGCGTTGAACCACCCTTCCCGTCGCCCCATCGCGGCGATTTCCGCCGCTCCAATTTCCGTGACAATCACCAGTTGGGGAGCGTAGTTCTTGATCTGGCGCATTACTTCCCGGCAGCCACGGCGAAAAACCCAATCGGGAGCGGTCGAGCGAAGCCGTTTGCTCTGGCGGTGCTCAAACACCCTTCGCCACAGCCAGGGGGCGTTCCGCAACATCCACCAATACGGGTCCACATACAGCCAGTGGAACCAACGGCGGGCGGAATCAAGCGCGTCCACCACCTTCACTTCCATGAGATCATTACCGTCGTAGAGGGCGCGCTGTACTGCCTCGGAAGCGCGCAGGTGTCCCGAGCCCACCCCGAGGGTCAAAATGCAAACGCGCTTCTGCATCATAAAAAGCTCCAAGTTCGAAATACGTGACCCGATTCCCGTAACCCGTTACTCAAACCGCCGGACCAGCAGCACCGCATTCAGTCCACCGAAGGCAAAGGAATTGGAAATCGCAATGCGCACGGGCTTTTCCCGCGCTTGATTGGGCACATAGTCTAAATCGCACTCCGGATCCGGCTGCGTGTAATTCGCCGTGGGGGGAATGACTCCCCGATCGATGGCTTGAACCGTAGCCGCCATCTCAACGGCCCCGGTGGAACCCATCACGTGCCCGTGCATCGATTTCGTGGAGCTGATCGCCAGCTTTAGGGCGTGATCCCCGAACACTTCTTTGATGACCTGCGTTTCCGTGACATCGTTCACGCGGGTCCCCGTGCCGTGGGCATTGATATAATCCACTTCCTGCGGATTGACCTCGGCCTCCGCCAGCGCCATGCGCACGGCGCGCGCTGGACCGTCAATCGAGGGCTGGGTAATGTGGCTGGCGTCGGAACTCAGGCCGAAACCCGAAATCTCCCCATAAATCCTGGCCCCGCGCTGCTTGGCATGCTCGAGTTCTTCGAGCAGAAGCATCGCCGCCCCCTCCCCGATCACCAATCCTTCGCGGTCGGCGGAGAAGGGCCGGCAGGCCTTGCTGGGGTCGCCATTGCCGGAGGCCAGAACGCGCACCGATTCCCACGAGCGGATCATCCCGAAAGTAATGGGCGCCTCGCTGCCCCCCGTCAACATCAAGTCGGCCATTCCGTATTTGATCATGTGGAAAGCTTCTCCGATGGCGTGCCCGGAGGAAGAGCAAGCGGTGGCGGTGGTCAGCGACGGCCCCTGCGCGCCAAACTCCATGCAGATTTGTGAGGTGGCCGCGTTGTGCATAATCTTAGGGATGGTAAAAGGATGCAGGCGCGTCGCCTGCTCCGCGAAAAGTTTGAAATACCCGGATTCGAACGTGCTGGCGCCCCCCATGCCGGTGCCCGTTACCACCCCAAACCGCGGCCGCTCCTCATCCCGCAGTTGGATGCCACTGCAATCCATTGCTTCCTTAGCGGCAAGCAAGCCGAACTGACTGAAGCGATCGAGCAAATCGAGGCGCTTGGCGGGGAAATAGTCAAGCGGATCGTAATCGGGGATTTCCGCGGCGATCTGCACACTCAGGCGCGCGGGGTCGAATTGCCGGATGCGGCGTATTGCCGACCGCCCCTGCACCAGGGTGGCAAAAAAACTCTCAGCGTTCTTGCCGGGGGAGGCAAAGACTCCAATCCCGGTAATGACGACTCTCCTCACGATGGGCCCCTTGAATGCCGTGGATTACCTGATGCTGGGGGAAGGTTCGGCTTTGGCCATCGCCACCAGGTCAGAGACGTCTTTGCCTTCCAGCACGCGGGTGAGACTGTCCACTACTTGGCGGACACTCTTCATGTTCTGGGCAACGGTATCGGGGATATCGAGCTTGAACTCCTCTTCCAGGGCGAAAAGGATATTCACGCCGTCCAGCGAATCGATGCCCAGTTCCGCAAAGGTCGAGTCCAGCGTGATCTTGGTCACATCCAGATGTTGCTCCCGTGCGATGATTTCAATTACTTTTGGTGATACATCCATCATTGCTCCTTGTCCTGCCAAGATTGAAGGCCAGCCCTAGACGTAAACTTCCCTACTAAGCGATGCCGCTGAAATCCGGCGCCGCGAGCTCTGCTACCGTCTGCAACAATTCCGTAAGCTGAAAGGGTTTCTCCAGCAAGGCATGTGCGCCCAGCGCCCTTGCCGCTTTTTTTTCCCCGCCACTCATGAAGGATGACATCAGGATGATTCCGTATTTGGAGTTCTGCTGGCGTAACTTGCGAAGAAGTTCCAAACCGGATTCCTGCGGCATTTGCAGATCTGCGATAACAATCCGGTATTCGCCATCACGGCTCAGAACCTCGCGCGCAGCCAGTCCATTCGCCACGGCGTGAGGGGCGTAGCCGCTCGCTTCCAAAACCTCACAAAGTAAGTTTCGGCTTTCCTGATCGTCATCGACTACTAAGATTTTATCCATCAAAGAGAAAACACCCGCTATCTGTCATGGCAATGCGAGGGCCAAGGTACGACCGATTCCGTAGCGCATTGAATTCATTAGGTTTTCTTAATGACGCTGGGCGATGGGAGGGAAACTTACACAACTTCTCGTTTCGCGATGTGGCAAAATGCCACACGCCATGAAGCTATTGCCCGAAATCGAAATGTTACATCATCATTGCGCTCCCAAAGATGTAACAGCTCGTTAACTTGTTTTCAATCAGTAATATAAGTCATAGATTGGGTGGGAGTCCCGGGGTCTTGGCCTGATGCAATTTGCCACATCCATTAGATGCGGTAAATGCCTAATTGCATTCATAAACGATATTGTTCATGGCCCTCGGAAGGGCGGGGCTTTACAGGCTTTGGAAAAACTATCCCCGGCGTCCAACCACCCCGGCGCCCAAGGCGCCACCCCTCCTGAATCAGGAGGGGAGTTGTTGAAAACGCTCCCCTCCTCAGATGAGGAGGGGTGGCGCGCCAAGCGCCGGGGTGGTGCTGACAGTGCTAGCGCCAAGCGCCACAGCGTTTTTCCGCAGCCTGTAAAGCCCTTAATTCCGCCCACGTTCTGCGGGTCGTGGGGGTGAGGGGGTCGAATTGGGAGCAGTCAGATTAAGTAACAGTATTGCGGCTACGCGGAGGGGAGGAAGTCCTGAAGAGGGGCAAAAGTATAACCTAGCTGGCGGGCGCCGGCAATGATGCCCGGCAAGGCCAAGACGGTGCGGGAGCGGTCGATTTCGGCGGCCGGACGCGTCTCCCTCCCGTCATGAAGCAAGACGACGGCGCCGGGCTTCAATTCCCGCAATGCGGCTTGGGTGATGCCCCGCACGTCCTCCTTCCAATCGTACCCGGTGGCGGACCAAAGGATCAGGTGCATGCCCCGTTCCAACAACGTTGGTACCAGCCCAAACCAGCGCGCTCCATAGGGCGGGCGAAAGATGTTGGGCCGAAACCCGATGACATTCTCGATGATCGCCTGAGTCCGATCGATCTCCTCGGCGATCCGCCGCCGCGACCGGAAATAAACAAACAAGTGCGAATAGGTGTGATTTCCTACCTCATGCCCCTCGGCCACCATGCGCCGAAGCAGGTCGGGATGCTTTTCCACGTTCTTCCCGCAAACGAAAAATGTGGCGGGGACCTGGTACTCGCGCAGGATATCGAGCACCTGTCCGGTAAACTGCTCCGTCGGCCCATCATCGAAAGTCAAGCATATGCGCTTGCCTTCCTGCGGGCCCCGAGTCAGAACCGGGCGAAAGAAAGTGGAAGAGGGCTCCGAGCAGGCCCACCAGAACCACAGGCCAAACGCCAGGCCTGCTGCGGCAATGACGAGCATTGCGGTCAAGAGCATGTTTGCACCCATGAGGTTAAAGCTGGCGTCCTATTACAAATAAGCCTGATTATTTATGGCCCCCGGAAGGGCGGGGTTTTACAGGCTGCGGCAAAGCGCCCCACCGCGGACAACCACCCCGGCGCTAGGCACGCCACCCCTCCTGAACCAGGAGGGGAGTTGTATAAAACGCTCCCCTCCTCAGATGAGGAGGGGTGGCGCGCCCAGCGCCGGGGTGGTGCTGACCAGCAGATTAAGAAGAGGAGTAGCGCGGACCTGTTTTGTAGGTCCGCGGCTCGTCCCCACTTGACGAGGAAAATCCGCGGACCTGCAAAACAGGTCCGCGCTACACTTGCTCAAAGAATTCGCAGAAAGTTCAGCCCGGTCTCGAGCGCCAGCATGGGGCTGTTGGTGAAGGCGCTCACTTCATAGGGACAGCCAATCTTACACCCCTTGCAGAAGTCCCACAGGGTCGCTTCCTGGGAGAGGATATTTTTCGCCACGTCCGACGCGAAGATTTCCCGCAAGGGCGCCTGCGACTTGTGCAAGGTTACGAACGCGCAGGGCAAGTGGATGGAGCCGTCGGGCTTCATGGAAACGAGCTTGGAAGGATGCCGACAGGGGAACTTCGGCCCGAACCCGCCCATGCGATAGAAGGCGTAGTAGTGAGTATAAAAGCGGACGTTCTCCGGGTATGACATGCGGAGTTCGCGCAAGAACATTTCCACCGTATCGAGATCCTTGCCGTGCAATTCCGAGTCGGGCAGCAGTTCCCCATCGCGCATGACGTTGTGGACCGCCTCCGGGTGCATCACGAGCTTGCGCTGCTTGCAGAACTCCGCCAATTCCGGAAGGTCGTAGAGGTTTTCGATGTTCACCGCGGCGTTGATCTGCGTGGTGAAGGGCCGGCGTTTGGCGAGCACATAGTCGAGGTTCTCGACGATCCGCGACAGGCCGTCCACGCCGCGCCGCTTGGCAAACCGCTGCACGTTGAGGGAGTCGATGGAAACTTCCAGCATATCCAGCCGCACTACGCCCTCCGCGTATTTCTTGATCAGCAGACCGTTGGTGGGCATGGACGTCCACATGCCTTTGTCGGCGGCGTAGGCGATGTAGTCGCTGGTGCTCGGGTTCAGGAGCGGTTCGCCGCCGGAAAAGCTGAGGGCGAAAATTCCCATCTCGCAGAACTCGTCGATGCGCTTGAAGATGCGGTCGCGGGTGCCGCGGGTCTGAAGGTCATTGAACTTGCCCTCTTCCCCAAAGATGCAATACTCACAAAACATATTGCACATCAGGGTGGTTTCAAACATCACCATGTAGGGCAGCTTGAAGCCTGACCACAGATGCTTCGCGGCCGATTTGACAATGTGAGAATACTTCATTACATCCACGCCCTTTAAGCGGTGCGTATGCCCCGCCACCAGTTTCGGCGCGCCCTCGCCCCGAGTCGGCACGCGACCTTCGATGCCCTGCATTCATGCTGGCGCGAAAGCCCTCTCTCCAGAATAGACGATTTCGCGGCTTCCTGCCCGACTTTCTGCCTAGGGTCAGAATTTGGAGGGGCGAATAGCGCACGGGAGCAGCGATTTCGGCGGGGCAAAAGAGGCCGCGGAAAAAGCCTCCAATGCTGTCATCTTGAGCCCGTTCGCTGTCATTCTGAGCGCAGCGAAGAATCTCGCTCTGCCCGCTCAGGGTAAACTCCGCGAAGGATCTCGCTCTGAGTGTTCTCAAGGCTTTGCGAGATTCTTCCTTCGCGATGCTCAGGACCGCCTGCGGCTCTCCAGAAAGTTCACCCAAGTTATTGATTCTGCGTAGAGGCGAAGTGAGCCTTCCGGCACTATGGACCCGCCGACTTGCGGGCTGGCACTCTGCAGAAACTCGACGCGTGAGTCCTTTCGATACATCATCGCTCAAGCTGTCATTCTGAGCCCGCCTTTGGGGCGAAGAACCCCCGTAGTTTACCCGGTTCATGAAGCCCAGCAGACTGCCGGGGTCCTTCGCTGCTGCTCAGGATGACAGGTTGGGTGATGGGTTCTGCCAGTCAAGCTTCTGCCGATCAAGCATGGGCAGCCCCAAGGCGCTGTCGATGCTCAGAATGACAGTGCCGATGAGTTTCTCTGCAGCCTGTAAAGCCCCGCCTTTCCGGTAGCCCAATGCAAGGGTGGTGAGAAATACGGGTTAGGCCCCTGTGCGTGCGACCGGGCGCAGGATGAGAGCATTAATGCGTTTTTCCGCAGTCTGCAAAGGCTTTCTGCCTCCAGACTTCCGCCTGTCCCGGCTCGTAGAGACTGGCAAAAAAGTGCCAACTGCCTACATCCTACGGCCTTTCCCCTCCGGTAATGAATTCGAAGAACGCTACCGAGAGTGGCCGTCAAGGTGCTACCTAATATATGGGTAAGGGTATAGGGGTGAATTCGCCCGCTGTGGGCACGAAGATCGTGGCCCAGCCAATAACAGCAATGACGAGAGGCAAGCAAAATCCGAACGCGGAAAGCGCAGGCTGCTCCACGACGGGAGCTACGCTGATGGCTGAAGTGATAAATCAAACCGCGAAAACGGTATCGAGTGCCAATTTGTCCATGAAAAGCAGGCCGGGAACTCGAACCCCAAAAAATGCCAAAATGAAGGTCGATCCCGAGGACTTATTGAAAGCAAAGGGGCATAAAGTGACAAAAAGTGTCATAGCCGATGAGTTTATGAAAACGAACGACTTAACGGAAATGCCGATGAGTTATTGAAAATGCAAGAGATAACACGACTTGAGGACTCCGAAATCGCGAAAAACCCTCCCAATCCCCTGCCAAGCCGATAACTTACAGAAAATAAATAACTTGTTTGTGCGAGAAAGTGGCGAAACTTGCGCCATGCCGATAAGTTGATGGAAAGGCTGTAGATAGATGCAATGGCGGGTTAGAGTCCCGGCACCCTCGGATTGTGTAGGAGTCAGACGCCCCCCGCAAAGCGGGTGGCTTGATGAGTAGGGTCGCCTCGAAGGCGGTCCCCCGAAACGGTCAATGTGCTTCCATGCCGGCCGCCTTCGAAACCCCGAAGGGGTTGACATTGAATAGCCGTGGGCAAGGGCACGTCTTTTGTGCCCGCCGCCCACGGATCGCGTCTTAAACCATCTTTCCGACCCCGGAGGGGTCGAACAGTTCGGCCCCTTCAGAGCCGGAATGATTTGTTAATGTACCGTGACCGTAGGTTTCACCTACGGCTACTCACGGTGTTCCCCTTGCAGGGAACCGGGCAACGGTCAAACCTCTTCGAGTCGCACTTGTCAAACCAGTGGCTTACCTTAGAGTTAAAGCTCCGATCCTCGGGGTAGATCTCATTTGTCCTCGGCTCGCCACGGAAGATGTGGATGCTCTGGGTAATTCCCCTCCTGATTCAGGAGGGGTGGCGGGCCGGGCGCCGGGGTGGTTATTTCCTGGAGCCAAAAACACGAAGTCGAAATCAGCCCCACACCCTGCCCCCTCCTCACCTGAGGAGGGGAGCATTTTCCTAACGGCTCCATCGAGCTTGGCTTTTCAGGCGAGTAGCGCGGACCTGTTCTGTAGGTCCGCGGCCCTTGGGTGCGACCGGTGAAAAGAGCTGCAGACCTTGAGAAACAGGTCTGCGCTACTCCCTCATCCCCGACTCCGAGACCCGAATCCCGGGGCTTTCACACCAGCAACTTGTATTTCTCCGCCTTGCGGTACAGCGTGCGGCGGTCAATCCCCAAGATTTCCGAAGTCTTCACCTTGTTGCCGCCGGTCACCTTCAGAACGTGCGCCAGGTAGCGCCGCTCCACCTCTTCCAGCGACGGCAACTCCGCGTAGAAATCCTCCAGCCGCTCGACCTCACGGGTCTCGGTACGCACCTTGTCGGGCAGGTCCTCCGGCACAATCACGCCCGTGCGGTTGAGGGCGACGGCGGATTCAAGCGCGTTTTCAAGCTCCCGCACGTTTCCCGGCCACGAGTAAGCCGACCTCATCAGCACGGAGAGCGCCTGCGGCGAGATGGAAAGAGGGTGCTCGCGTTCACGGCCCATCTTCTTCAGAAAGTGCTCGACCAGCAAGGGAATGTCATCCAGGCGCTCGCTCAGCGGCGGGAGGTCAATCTCGATGACGCGCAAGCGGTAGTAAAGGTCCTTGCGGAACTTCCGGTCCTCGACCCATTCCGCGAGGTTGCGGTTGCTGGCGGCGATGATGCGCACATCCACTTTGACCACTTCATTGCTGCCGATCCGCCTCACTTCCTGTTCTTCCAGGGTCCGCAGCACTTTGACCTGGAGCCCCGGGCTCATCTCGCTGACTTCGTCCAGAAAGACCGTTCCGCCGCTGGCTTCCTCAAAAATTCCGCGCTTGTTTTCCGTAGCGCCGGTAAAGGAGCCGCGCACGTGCCCGAAAAGTTCGGTCTCGAGCAGAGTTTCGGTGAAGGCGCCGCAATTCACCGCGTAAAACCGCTGCTCGGCCCGCGGGCCGTTGTAATGAATCGCCTTCGCCACCAATTCTTTTCCGGTGCCGCTGGCGCCGTAAATCAGGACGGTGGAACGGGAGTCCGCCACCATGGCGATTTTCTTGTATATTTCGAGCATCTTGGGGGAGTTGCCCACCAGGCTGGTGGGTTGCACCTGAGTGACCAGTTGCCGCTTTAGGTAGCGATTTTCCCGCAACAGTTTGCGATTCCCCAGCGCGCGCTGAACCTGCAAAAGGACTTCGTCAATCTTAAAGGGTTTCGAGATGTAATCGAAGGCGCCGGCCTTCACCGCTTCGATGGCGGTTTCCATGGAGCCAAAGGCCGTAATCAGGATAACCTCCGACTCCGGCTGAAGCGCTTTGTACGTGCGCAGGACGTCCAAGCCATTGAGGCTCGTCCCCAGTCGCATGTCGCTGATAATCACATCGAAGATTTCCCGCTGGCCGATTTCCGTGGCTTCTTCGCCGCTGCCGGAGGTGTTGACGCGATAGCCCTCTTCACTCAGGACTTCCCGCAGCAACTCACGCGTGTCCTCATCGTCGTCAACCACCAGAATGTTTACGGCGTTTTCGGTTTCCATGGTCATAGGGCAGTGACGAGTGAAGAGTGAAGAGTGACGAGCCCACAAAGACCGGAATGCGAAGATCGAAACTCGAAAACCGCGGCGAGTTTCGAATTTCGAGTTTCCATTTTCGTCTTTCCGTTGCTCGTCATTTGTCGCTCGTCACGGAAGTTAGCGCCGGTGCTTCCACCTTCTCCCGGCAATCCAGCGGCAGATGGATGGTAAACGTGGTTCCGTGGCCCGGCTCGCTTTCCGCGTGAATGGTCCCGGCGTGCTGGCGAACAATCTGGTCACAGATGGCCAGCCCTAACCCCGCGCCTGTCCCGATTTGTTTGGTGGTAAACATGGGATCGAAAATGTGCGCCAGGGTTTCATGCGCCATGCCCGTGCCCGTATCGGCGATGACTAATTCCACTTTCCGCGGCCCCTCCGGCGCGGGCGCCCGCAGCTTGAGGCGAAGTTCGCCTCCGCGCGGCATGGCATCGGTGCTGTTATTAATCAAGTTCAGGAACACCTGGTGCAGGTAACCGGAATCGCCATAAATTTTCGGGCAGTCTTTGGGCAAGTTCATTTGCACGCGGATTTTTTTCATCTCCAAAACAGGCGACGCCAGAAGAACGGCATCTTCCAGCACGTGCCCCAGGTCCAACGGCTCCAGCCGCAGTTCGAATTTGCGCGTCCAGGAGAGCAATTGCCGCACCGTTCGAACAATGTTTTCCACCTGCTTTTCGATAACGAGCAGGCGCCGGGCGGTGGCCTCATCATTGCTCTTGCGCCGCGCCAGCAACTGCACGTGCCCGGAAATAGAATTGAGGGGCGTGCCGATTTCGTGTGCCAGGCTGGCGGCAAGCTGCCCCGCCACGGCCAGGCGCTCCGAGCGCGCCAGGTTTTTCTGCGTCTCGAAGAGTTCCTTGTTGATGCCCCGCAATTCCTCATTCCGGCGCGCCAATTCGCCGGTGGCTTCCTCCACTTTACGGCCCAGTTCATTGCTGAAATTCTCGATGCGCCGCAGCATGCGGTTCAGGTGGGCGGCCAGGAGTCCAATCTCATCCCAGCTCTGCAAGCGCGCGCGCACGTCCAGTTGCCCGTGCTCCGCCGACTCCATCACGCGAATCATTTCCTTTACCGGGCGCCGCACCGCGCGCAGGAAGAAAAGGTGGATCACCAGGACCACGGCGATCAAGCTGGCGACCATCAACAAGAGGTTTCTCAGGACAAGGTCCCAGGTCACGGCGTTGAGCCTGGACCGGGAAACGGTGAGAATCAGGCAGCCAATGGGGTCTCCATGGGGGGATTTGATGGTCGTGCTGATAATCCAGAATTCGCGGTTTTCAGGTTCAACGCTCTCTTGGACATCGTTGCGCCGGTAATACTCATTGTAGGTTTCGATGTTCCGAATGTGATCGAGTTCCAGATGCTGGCCGACGGTGTTGGTCGTCGCCACCAGTCGAGGGTCCCGTTCGTGGGAGTAAACATCGGCCTGGATAATCCCAGGTGTTTCCCGCAGAAGCTGGCGCAGAGCCTGGAGGAGAACATCCGGCCTTCCCAACGTGTCGGGGGCAGCCAATTGGAGTGCGGTGAGGCGCGCCTGGGCCAGCGCCTTGTTGTAAAGCTCCGCCTCCACGGGGTCCTGCGTCAGGTAGGTTGCGATGACCGTTGACACTCCGAGAACCACCATGACGGTCGCGGCAATAATGACGATAATCTTGACCTGCAAACTCAGGCGGTCAAACATCCCATGCACCCCGAGCAACTTTCAAACTATCACTGCCCATCCCAGAAGGCAACACACCCCGCGCGGCCAGGAGGCTGCCGCCGGGAGTTGAAGGGGGTGCATCAGGAGCAGGGCACGGAGGTCCGGCGCAATGAATTCCACAGGAATACCTTGCATAGTTTCCCTATCTCCCGCAATATTCAAAATCCGGGCTGATGCTCGGGGCGCCCGTCCCAATTGAAGGTCGAGCCACGGTTCGGCGGAGAGTTTTACGGCGAATTCCGCACGGGTCATTATTTCCAGGCGCGCCATGAAGAGAATTGCGATTTGGTCGAATCCCCTCACCAAACTCGGCTGATCCGGTTAGAACCGCTTCTGTATCTCCTGGCGATCGGCTGTCTCTACCTCGATGCCTTTATCTTTCCCCACACCCCGGTCTACCAGGGGGATACCGCGCCCATCTATTTGTTGGAAGCCACAAAAATGCTCGAGGGCCAGGTCATCTATCGCGACTTTTTCCAGTTTACTCTCCCGGGTACGCAGGTGTTTTACCTCCTGCTTTTCAAATTGTTTGGTGTGCGCGCGTGGATTCCCAGTGCCGTGTGGGTCGTACTGGGGACCGGCTTAGCGTGGACGTGCGTGGTGATTTCGAAACAACTTCTGAGCGGTGCGTCAGTATATTTGCCCAGCCTGCTTTTTCTGGGCTTCGCGTTTGTCACGGAGCCTGACCCCACCCACCATTGGTTCAGCACTTTGGCCTGCATGGCGGCCATTGCCGTATTGATGCCGGAGAGAAGCCCGTCCCGATTGGCGGCGGCCGGGGCGCTTTGCAGCCTTGCCACCGTGTTTACTCAGTCCCGCGGGATCGTGGCCATTGCCGGGTTCGCCGCTTTCTTGCTTTGGGAGTGGAGCGCCAAAAAGCGCGATTGGGGTTGGCTGGTCAAGGCCGGATTGTGTCTGGTCATTCCGTTTCTCGCCATGACCTTGTCCGTGTTGGCATACCTGGCATGGAAAGTTGGCCCCGGCCTCTTCATTAACTGCACGGTGATTTTCTTGATGAAGTATTGGTCCAAATGGTTTTGGGGAACCCTGTACGTCTACGGCGCCGACTTGCCGATCTTGCCTCTTTGGCTGGAGGCGCCGGCCCTGCTGCTTTGGATCTTCATGCACCTCTTGCTGCCCTTCGTCTACATCTTATTTTACGTTCATTATCGCCGCCACGCGATCGCTCGCCCGGAAGAACACTGGGACCGCGCCATGCTGCTTTGCATCGTCGGATTTTTCTTGTTCCTGGGTATCGCTTCTTCCCCGATATGGTTCAGATTGATTTCGGTCGCGCCGCCTGCCTTGATCCTCTATGTCTGGTTGATCAAGTCCCCGGCCGGGTTTCCACGCACACTCACGCGCTTGGCCTGGGCTTGCGGACTGCTCGCTTTGGTAAGCCAATCGGTTATCGTGCAGGCCGGGTGGAAGGGTTATCTCAAGTCGCCTACGGGCCGCGCGGCTCTTCTCGATCCCGACCACTACGAAAAATATCGCTGGGTCCTCGCGCACACCCACCCCGGCGATTTCTATTTCCAAGCAGACGATTGTGATGAGTATTTTTTGCTCGGTTTGCGAGACCCGGCCGCAGTATCCTTTATTACGGACAGTAGCTATACCCGGCCCGAGCAAATGCAGAATGTGGTTGACGTGCTGGAGAAACATCGCGTGCGATTTGTGATGTGGTCCGCTTGGCTCGATGTTCCCCGTAGCCCCGGCGCAGAGGGGAGGGCTGATCCCGTCCGCGCTTATTTGCGCGCTCATTACCATCCCGTGGAAGCCTTCAATGACCAATATGCCGAAGCCTGGGAACGCAACCCATAAGCGGCCGCAAACACCTGCCACTGCTTCGAGCATTTTCGCAGTAAACTATTCCCTCTAATCCGCCAGCCCGGAGGCCCAGATGGAAAATCGCGAAATCGCCGCCGTCTTCGAAGAAATCTCCAACCTCATGAAGATTCTCCAGGATGATGCCAAGTGGACCTTCAAGGCTGCCGCCTACGACCGTGCCAAGCGCTCCATTGAGGGCTTTCCCGAACGCCTGGAAGATATCGCGCGCGACCCCAACCGCAAACTCACCGACATTCCCGGGATCGGCGCAGACCTGGCCAAAAAGATTGACGAACTCGTCGAGACCGGCAAGTCGAGCTATCACCAGGAGCAGCTCGCGAAAATCCCCCACAGCCTGCTCGACCTGCTGCAGCTTCAAACCGTCGGCCCTCAGAAAGTGCGCCTGTTTTACCAGCAAGCAAACATTCACAGCGTAGACGAATTGGAGGCCGCCGCCAAAGAGGGCCGCCTGCGCGGCTTGCCGGGAATGAGCGAGAAGTCCGAGGAGAATATCCTGAAAGCGATTGAGGTCTTTCGCCGAGCGGCCGGCCGCTTCCGTTTGGACACGGCGTACGAGACCGCGGAAGTGCTTACCGCATGGTTGCGCGATTCCAAAACCGTCGAGGAGGTAACTCCCGCCGGTTCCCTGCGCCGCGGGCGCGAGACGGTTGGCGACCTCGACTTGCTGGTGGCCGGCCGTGACCCCGTCAGCATCGCCGACCACTTCGTAAAATTTCCCGGCATCGCGGCGATTCTGGCCAAAGGCGAAGACAAGGTCAGCGTAAAGCTCAAGAACGATCTGCAAGTTGACGTGCGCATGATCGCGCGCTCCGCCTACGGCGCCGCGCTGCACTACTTTACGGGCTCGAAGGAACATAACGTTGCTCTGCGCGACCGCGCCAAGCGCCAGGG